>WNGD01000398.1_pt1 | contig 45558 bp, 42 predicted proteins | sample 5400671 | NCBI WGS metagenome assembly WNGD01 (sample SAMN13153369, study PRJNA577476) | soil metagenome | isolation source: 40 cm soil or saprolite under grassland replicate 2 | place: USA:California | collected 2016-06-15 | reverse complement strand
GAACCTGACGCACTAGAGCCAGCAACCGACTGTCATCCTTGATCGTCAAACGACGTGGTCGGCCAGACTTGGGCCGATCTCCCAGCCCCTGGATTCCCTCCGCGTCAAAGCGATGCAGCCGACGCCGCACGGTTTGGGGGTGACAATCCAACTCTTGGGCAATGGCTTCTACCCGTTTGCCATCCCAACTACCCGCCACCATGCGTGCATGCAGAATCCAATCGGCAGGTCCATGCCGACTCGCCGCCAGCTTGCGCACCCATCGCTCTTCTTTCTCATCCTGGGCCGCTCGCACTCGCAGAAGCTTTGGCATCTTTTCGCTCCTTTCCTCTGGAGTTGTTCCCTTCCTTTATTTTATCATCACTTGAGGAACAGAGCACTAGTGGGTCACGCCGCAATTAACCTTGCCATCAAGCAGTGAGAAGAGATACACTACAAGGAAAGAAGAGGGAAAGTGGAGAAAAGGAGGAAGACCATCGATGCCCTATCCCCAGAAGCATCCCCTGCGATCGCTGACAGATCAAGAAGAACGAGCCTTATCGCAGCTAGCCAAAGCCAGCAGTGAGCGAGTGGATACGGTAAGACGAGCCAAAGCAGTGCTGGCCGTGAACGCAGGAAAGCCATTTACGGTGGCTGCTGGTTTGAGCGGCTTTAAAAGTGCAGACAGTGTCAGTCAGTTGGTCCAGCGCTTTAATCAGCAGGGACTTGCAGCCCTCACCATTGCCCATGGACGAGGGCGCAAACCCACCTACACCAGCTCACAGCGGCAACGCATCCTGGAGCAACTGCGCAATGCCCCAAATCGGGAGCAGGATCAAAGTGCCACCTGGTCGCTCAGGTTGCTGCAACGGACCCTGCGCCAACACCTCCTGCCGCGTATCGGAGCCAGTACCATCCGCCGCATCTTGCACAAAACAGGCTATGTCTTCGGACGTAGCCGCACCTGGTGTCAGACCGGCACAGCGGTGCGTGTGCGCAAAGCCGGTGTCGTCACCGTCCACGATCCGCAGGCGCAGGAGAAACAACACCTGATTGAACTGGCCTACCACATTGCGGAAGAAGCTGGAGTAGAACTCTGGTGCCAGGATGAAGCAGGACCCTATCAGGCTATTCCCCAACCAGGAGAAGACTGGCACCTGCAGGGATACCCACGCCGGTTGCCTCATGAGTATGCGCGTGGCGGCACGGCTAAGCTCCTGACTCTGTTTCGCCCGGCGACTGGTCAGGTGCATGCCACAGGAGTCCTCTCGGCTCCCAATGCGGTCTTGCACCCCTGGCTCAAAGAGGAATTGACCAAGATTTTGAAGCCGATCTTGCTGCGAGAAGTGGAAATGGGCAGACCAGCGGAATCAGAGCGCCCTCTTGGGGCGCGTTGGCGCACCTGGCTCTGGCCGCATGAAAACGACGAGGGGCTGCCACCGCTGCGCATCCTCCTGGTGTGGGACAATCTGGCGGGCCATCTCTCCCACGACCTGTTCCCCTGGCTCTTTGGTAACGGCATCATGCCGCTCTATACGCCTTTGGGAGGCTCGTGGCTCAATATGGCCGAGTCGGTCCAGCGCATCATCGTGCGACGCGCTCTGGCTGGGCAGCATCCACAGTCCGCTCAACAGGTGATCGACTGGCTGGAGCAAACGGTTGCTGGTTGGAATGCTGATCCCACTTCCTTTGTCTGGGGCGGCAAACGCCACGCTCGTCGCGAGCGCGCACGACTTCGACGACTCGGAGGGTCGGGGGCTGCACTCGTGAAGGGCTACTCAATTGCGGCGTGACCCACTAGTACCCGTCGCGACCTACGGATGAGAATCACGGTTCCTCGGCCCGAACGGCTGATTAGCCACTCCTTGCTGCGCAGCTACCATTTGTAAGGCGGCCAACATCCTATCTCGCCGTTGGTAATGAAGCTTCTCGATCAGATCGGTTACTTCCTTGAGTGTCTCTGCTACCTTGTCTCTGATATTCGTTCGATCAGCATTGCTCATGGTAGGCCAGAAGTCTAGGTAGCAAGCCAGTCGCTGCAACAGGATATCGGCGTAGAGCAACTCCATCTGACCTCGTTCTGCTTCGAAGGTGGCCTGATCCAGGTCCTCTAAGGCGTTTCCATAATCCTCAGTGAGGTGACGAATCCGATAGAAGTGTGCTCTCTCAAGGAGCCCACGAACCATGTAGTCAGCATAACCAGCTGTGCGGAATTCCCTGATGGCCTCTTCCAGGATTTGCTCGGTCTCACGAATGCATGTCGGCATGCGCTCACCACTCTCGATAACCGCTCGATGAGCGGCTCCCAGGATGAGCAAGCGGATGGCCCTGGATAGCAGCGAACTATTCTCCCCGTTTTTCCCCCAGTCTGCGCGCTTCTGAGCATCGGTGAGCAGCTCTTGAGCTCTGCCAGTCTCGATCAGGTAATAGCCGTAGCGAAACAGGCCCTGCGAGTAGAGAAAGGGGGGGTTGGGATGGCGCTGCTGATCGATTACCCTGGCCTCCTCGAAGAAGGCGTAGAGCACGTTCCGGCAGACAATGGAACAGATCAAGCTGCCCGCGGAGATGGAGGCGTTGTCGGTGTAGAGAGCGCTGGAGCAGGTCAGCGATGGGCGGCACAAACGAGGCGTGCGCTCCAGCGTCGCTTTGGTGCTCACGCTGATCCTGCTCGCCAAATTGGCGGGGATGACGACTCCGCTGGCGATCGCGGAGTGGGTGCGCCTGCGAGCGGACTGGCTGGGGACCGTCTTGCCGACCAAGCGCCAGACGTTTCCGTGCGCCGCGACCTACAGCCATGTCTTGCAGGCGGTGGATGCCCAACAGGTCAATAGGCTGCTTACCCAGACCTTGATGCGGGTGCGAGCGAGCGAGCGCTGTGGAGACGAACCAAGTCGGCTGATGGGGCAAGCTGAGCGCGAGATGCATGTGCATGTGGCCCTGGATGGCAAGACCTTACGCGGCACGCTGGGCCATGAGCAAGCCGACCAGCGCCCCATGCATCAACTCGGGTTGTATGAGACCAAGACAGGCTTGCTGCTCAAAGAGCAAGCCACCGGCGAGAAGCAGAATGAGCTCTCCATCGTCTCGGAGTTCCTGAGACCATTGTGGGTCACGGGCCGCATTCTCAGCGCCGATGCCCTGCACACCCAACACGCGTTCTGCACCTGCGTGCACCGCTGGGCAGGCCACTATGTGCTCATCGCCAAGGGCAACCAGGCTTGCCTGCGCGACGATTGAGAGCTCTTTTTCAGCGAGCCGCCCCCCGACTGCCGCGATTGGCGCACCGCGCGCACAGTGGACAAAGGGCATGGACGCCTGGAAATCCGCGAGATCGTGCTCAGCACTGAACTCAACGAGTTTCTGGCGGACAAGTGGACTGGGGTGGCGCAAGTCTTTCGCTTGACGCGCACCGTCACCGAGGATGGCCAGACCTCCACCGAGGTCGTCTCTGGCCTCACGAGTCTCTCGCCCAAGCAGGCTTCTGCGGCACGCCTGCTCGAGCGAGTGCGCGAGCACTGGGCCATTGAAAACCGCTTGCGACTTCCGTCGGGATGTCACTCTGCGCGAAGATCACTGTCAAGTGCGCAAGGGAGAAGCCCCTCGTGTGCTGGCCGCGCTCAACAGCTTCCTGCTTGCCCTGCTCGATTGGCAAGGGGTCTCCAATGTCCCGCACCAGATGCGTCTCTTTGATGCTCAGCCCTGGCAAGCCGTCCGTCTCTTGCTTGGCTCTTTGTTGACTTTTAAATAGCCCTGCCTAACCACACTTTTACTTGACAATTACTACAATATATACTACATTTAGAGTGGCTTTTCTTTTTTTTCTCACCCTCCAAAAAGGCCCTTGAACTGCGTTAGTGTTGTGGGACCTGATAGAGGTCAGTTTTGCCTCTTAGCAGAAAATCGAACTGCTTCCAAGAACCAGCCATAGTGATGTGCTTCGTAGCTATTTCTTCAGCGGGTCTGAGGAATTAGCCAGCACTCTCTCCCCATTATAATGGGCTATTTTTGGGAAGAATGAATGGATTCATTACCTTCATTTGAACAGAATACTCTGAAGGATAGGTCGGAAGCTTCTTCTGCCGTCGAACCACTCGTAAATGGATTAAGCTGCATCCGGAAAGGGCACTATTCAGAAGCGGTAGCTTTTTTTGCACTGGCTCGTGAGAGGCTTTCTCTCAATATGGTGAATCTCATTGCCGTACTCGATGCATTCACTCATGACTACGTGAGTTACTGGCAAGCCCAACAAGCACTTCAACACGCAAGCGAACGTTTGGTCGAAGCCCATACTAAGCAGCAAGCGCATGCCACTTCCCTGGAAAAACTATTGCCTGAGCTGCTGAGGGATACAGATAGTAACCTTTCTGCCATAGTCCAAAAAACTTCTGAAAATCATCAGTTGTCACAGCCATTACCTGAAGACTCCAAAGATCAATTCATTCCTCCAACTATAGGCAATTTTCCACAAGGGGAACCTACTGAGGAAATCCAACAAACAGAAGGAAATATTCTCCCCGCCCTGCATTTCACGTGCTTTGGCCGTTTCGAGGTAAAGCGGTCAGGTCAAACAGTTTCCCTCTGCTCCAACCGAAACGGGCAGGCAATACTGCGCTACATGGTAGCACAGTCCAGCCATCGAGCAACGATGGATACGCTTATGGCACTGTTGTGGCCTGAAGACGAGCCTGAGGTGGCGCATCATAAGCTGCAAGTTGCCATCAGCGCCTTGCGGCGTTCGCTCAACAGTCACTACGCTAGCGATACAGGTGGTGGCTATGTTCTCTGCAAAAATGGGGTCTACCAACTAAATCCAGATGTCCTGATTCGAACTGACGTAGACGAGTTTCTGGCGTTTTACCAGGCTGGGCGACAGAGTAATGGAAGTGCCACGCTCGCGCATTATGAAGCGGCCTGCCAACTTTACAAAGGTCCTTTCCTGACAGAGGACCTCTACGTTGATTGGCCGATTATTCAGCGTGAGCAGCTTGGTCAAGTCTACCTTGTTATGTGCGGTGCATTAGCTGAGCATTATCTTGAAATTGGCAGCTACGAAAATGCCGTGAAATGGGCCAACGCAATTCTCAAAGAAAACCGATGTGACGAAGTAGCACATCGACAGCTCATGCGGATATATGCTACTGCGGGTCATCGCAGTGAAGCATTGCGCCAGTACCAGCGCTGCGAACGCATACTGGCCGATGAGCTAAATGTCTCACCCATGCCGGAAACAGTAAGTCTGTTTCATACCCTCCTGAACAGCGAGTCTCCCCCCACGATAGAACAAAAATAGAGCCAGCATAGAAAAAGCATAGAGTTGCGATAGAGTCGCTCATGCTAGACTCCTTAGAGACAACAGTAAAGACAGGAAAGAGGTGTATCTGGTCATGGTATTTACGTACAGCACTCCACTATTTTTGGAAAAAACATAATGAGCAGTAATGCTGTCTCTATTATAGTGAAGTGCTGGTACGATTCACAGGCCGATGCCACTCATTTGCAGGTAGTGCGAACTGATACGGCAGAAGAAGTACAGTTAGGCAACAGTACCTTTCTTTTGCGAGTTTCAGTAGACAAGGCGGTCCCGGTAGAGCGCTACTATATCCGCCACATCGCAAGCGGTCGTGAAGCCTATATACAGGGAGGGCTAGGCCTACGTGCTTTTGTCAAAACCTGTTTGCTGAATAGTAGCTCGCCTGAATCCGATGATCCTGGCACGGAAGGGTACAACGAAACCACTACGTAGAAGTTTTATGTCAGCAGAACCTTTTCATGCTACTTGTTGACAGGTACACTTGAGATTGTACCAGGAGGGCAACATTATGTCGACGCGTGCCTCACCCAATGGCACTGGTGCAGCCGAGATGGAATTTGAAGCGGCCTATTACTCCAATCCTGAAATGGAGGAAGAGTGGGAAGACGAGGTATCTCATCCGTATTCTATTGCCGAAGGCTACGCCAATCCCTACTCAAATCCGTTCTCCAATCCAGAATTGGAAGAGGAATGGGAAACTCCCGAAGTCAGCCACTTCAGCAGCCCCTACTCCAATCCTGAGCTCGAAGAGGAATGGGAAACTCCCGAAGTCAGCCACTTCAGCAACCCCTACTCCAATTCTGAGTTTGAGGATGAAGCTGGTCGCTTGATGTCATTGATTGCGAGGACGGCAAAGGCAGCTCTGCCCCAGGCGAAGAGAATAGCAGCCAGGGTTGGAAGCGACCTGCTTAGGCAGATAGGACAGGGACAAACTGGCACCCAACCAAACCGGCAAATTGTCGCGCTCTTCCAGCGGCTGGGTAAGCTCTTTGCCCAGGCGGAGAGCGAGATGGCAGCCCATGAGGCTCGTCTCTTTGGTGCAAACGAGTACGAAGCTGAGGTCGCCGAGCACGAGATGGCGCATGAGGCCGCCCTGACTGAAGTGATGGCGGCTGAAGCAACCCACACGGAAAGCGAGAGCGAGGCACAGGCCCTGCTGGGTGCTGCTATTCCCCTCTCAATCCGCGTGATGGGCGATAAGATGAGCATAAAGGGCATCACTCCAATGTTGGTGAGAGTCAACGCCCAACTCGTACGGAATCTTCATCGCCAGGGGCGTCCTGGTCGCCGACTGATAGGGGCTGTGCCTGCTATTCAGCGTCGCACACTCGCCACCCTCAATGCTATCCAACGAACAGGTCGACCGATTACGCCAGCGCTGGCAAGAGAGGTGATGGCAGGTCAGGCTACGCGTGTACTGGGAACACCAGACATTTGTGGTCGAGCCCTCGTTCGCAACATGGTTATTCGCAAACGTACCGTCGCTCTACCCCAGACCGGCACTCGCCCGCGCCTGGATGTAAATTCCTGAAATAAAGAGAGAGTGAGGATTCACTATGGCAATGTTTGAGGCACCGGTTACTCACGAAGCAAGCCACTACAGCAATCCGTACAGCAACCCAGAGCTTGAGTTCGAAGAGGAGCTGAGTCATTATAGCAATCCAGAGACCAGCCACTACAGCAATCCGTACAACCACCCAGAGCTTGAGTTCGAAGAGGAGCTGAGCCATTATAGTAATCCAGAGACCAGCCACTACAGCAATCCAGAGCTTGAGTTCGAGTTTGAGGATGAAGCGGCTCACTACTCCAATCCAGAGACCAGCCACTACAGCAATCCGGAGTTTGAGTTCGAGTTTGAGGACGAAGCGGCTCACTACAGCAACCCGGAATTGGAATTCGAAGATGAGATCAGTGCCATCCTCGGCCCGACTGCAGAGGGTGAATATGAGGCTGACCAGTTCTTTGGCAGGATTCGCCGGGCAATTGGGAAGGTCGCAAAGATGGCAGCACCGTTTGCCAAGAAACTGGCACCCTTTGCCGCAAAAGCGCTTGCGGGTATGATCCCTGGTGTTGGTGCTATTGCTGGTCCGCTAGCCGGAAAGATTGTCGGTTCATTGGTCCAGGAGGCAGAGATGGAAGTGGCTCAAATGGAGAATCAGTTACTCAATATGCTCTCGCAGACCGGTGAAGTAGAACACCCAGAGGTTCACGAAGCACTTCTGGCAGAGCTTCTGGCTGGAAATGCTGCTGCTGCTGAAAGCGAGGGTGAGGCAGAAGCTATGCTCGCGGCTACTATTCCCATGACTATCAGGTTTATGAGAGCACAGCGGACCATGCTACCTGTAACGCCAGGTCTCGTCCAGGCCAATGTGCGGCTGGTAAAAACGTTGGGACGGCAAGGACGAGGTGGTCGTCAACTCTTACGCCTTGTGCCTGCAATCCACCGTAACACGATCGCGATTTTGCGCCATCTCTCCCGTTCACAACAGTTGACCACTCCATTGGCAGTAGGGGCTATGTCTGTAGCTACTAAGCGTGTTATGTCTAATCCGCAAAGAGTGCAGCGTGCCATTCAGCGCAATATGGCAATGCAGGTGCGCGCCTCCAGAATGAACCAGACTCGTGACGCTTTACCTTTGCGTCCTACACCGCGGCGTCAACGAGTTACAGTTTAGCAGATGAACCATGAAATGTAGCGCTACCCAGCCGCGTGCGGGGAACGATGAGGGCAAGGATTGTCTGGAGCAATTACTATGGCAACGACAGGAGCCAGAACCTCTAATAATGATGACGAACTCGTTAAGATCTTGACGGATGTAAGCAAACCGAATGCCCCGGCAGAGGCAAACGGGACGCCGCAATCGGCTCGTAAACGACGTCCGGCACAGGGGAACCCACCTGTGCAATCAAGCGACTCAGGGTCAGCCACTGCTCAGGCTGCAGCGCCGCCTACGTCGGCACCGGAGCCTTCAACTAACCAAAGCGCTGAGAGTCGGAAAGCTACCGCGGCGACAAATGAGCAGCGTCTGCTTGATAACTGGCTCACTATTCAGGGGATCAACCTGACCCGGCATGCCGGTTCTCTGCGACCTTTTGCGAAGGATGAGTTTGGCACAGGGCCAGCCGCACCAGGCGAGGCGCACATCAAGGCCGTCAATCGCTTCATCGATAGTTTGCGGATACAACTTGACGAGATGGTGCGTTGGGTGGGAGCAGCCGCCAGCGCCGCCAGGCGCGAGCCAACGGGCGAACGCCTGCACGTTCTCCTGGAGCGCAAGCAAATTGTTAGCAATCGCGTACTCTACGTTGAGGGCATATGGGATTTCTACTTTGATCTGTTCGTACAGCGTCTTTCTAGCTTTGGTGAGCGGCTGCTCTCAGTTGATCGTATCGCTGCTAACTGCTATGAAGACCTCTATGTTGGCATAGGTGCAGCGCAGCCAACGCCGAGCTTACTACCATTCAGCTACGCGAAGAGTGGGTTTTCTCCCGCCACATATCGGCGTGGTGTACCGCTACAGGGACTGAGATTCAATAAGAATCTCTTTCCTTTGACTATGTTGCCACAGCACCGTCTGGATAATGTGTGGGCGCTCTCAAGCGTACTGCACGAAGTATCCCATAACCTGCAGGCCGACCTGGGCCTGTGGGAGGAGATGCCAGTTCGCATCTACCAGCGGTTGACCACTGAAGGAGGCATTTCACCCAGTGTAGCGCAGGTATGGGCACGCTGGCATAAGGAGATGATGGCCGATATGTTCGCACTCCTGCTGGGAGGCCCTGCGGCGGTCGAATCCCTGATGGACGTTGTAGGCCGTGCTCCAGACGGTACAGTGAAGTTCAATCCGTTGGGGGTGCATCCGACCTCCTACCTGCGAGTACTGATCAATCTGGTCTTGCTCCGCAGAATGGGCTTCGAGAAGATGGCCGCTGATCTCAGGCTCGTCTGGCTGCGGCTCTACCCTCGTCTTACACCAGCCGATATCCCGCGACCCATCATGGAAACTTTCTCCAAGGCGAGCGAATTGGCAGTAGATACGATGGCCTTTCAGCCCTACAAGCAGTTCGCAAACAAGAGCCTATCTCAGGTTCTCAAATTTGGACCGAGGGAGATGGAGATAGTTGAGCAGGCCGGGCGACAATTGGCCTCTGGCCAGGAGCTCGGCGCTGTCCCAGCCCGCTTCATGATTGGCGTAGCTCGTTTCGCCCTTGATAACCGGCTGGCAACGCCGCAGGCGATTACTGACAATTTTTACCGCACTTTAGGGAGGCGATAAGATGGCTACAGATGTATCAGGCACTTTCCAGCGACTGCAGGATTGTGTGAACAAATTTGTTCAGGATAGCCGGACCTGGCAAAAACAAATTACAATTGATAAACCAACACATCCAATAGATCCAACAGATCAAAACACGCTGGATAAACTGAAAGAGGTGGAGGATAACCTTGCAAAGGACGTGCAAACTCCTCCTGCGGACATCATTGCACTGCGAGATCAATTCATAGCCACGGAAGATCACGTGACGAAGGCAGGAAGTTTATACTTCGATATCATCGCAGCTAGTCAGACTCCGGGGGCCAAAAATAAGGAGGCAGAGGCAAAGCAAAGTTTTAAACACCTTATTGGAGAAATGAATGCAATACGACCTCAAGACCAGGCACCGAGAGAACTCGAACCTGTAGTCCTGCCACCTACCGGATTGCCTGGTGGCAACTCTCTGTTTATTGCCCTGCTGAACACGATACCAGTGATAGTGACACCGGGTACGGGAATCACAAAGCAAGATATCATCGACTTAACAACGCAGCTTTTTGTCAACCAGCAGGGCAATCAGCAAATAAAATTGACAGACACTCAGATCAGCGCTCTTCTTGATGCCTGGCAGCAAGTAGTGAAAGCTTTCAGCGATGCTTCAGTCAGAACAGCCTGGCTGAACACAGGTTCAGTTGGCACAATAGAGGCCATAATAAGCTTTGATGCGCTACATTCCGACCTGGAAATCCTGTACAACCAGTTGACTACAAATGTTAATCGTACAACTGAAGATAGCCTGGATAGCCTGCTATTCAGCCTGTATTAAGAGGTGAGCCATGGTTTCCACTTCAGGGAAAAATGTAAACTTCCAAACAATTCGCACCAGGGCCGAAGATCGTCAGTCCTTGCGTAACGGGTTTCTGTCCTTACTCTTTCCGCTAATTCAGAATCCCTTTGCAGGTGAAGTAGATAAAGAGGGCAGACAAAATCAAATCCTGAACGACCTCGCCAACAGTTTTAGCCGCTACGCAGTCTACCAGCAAACAGTACACGATAATGGCGCATCTCGTTCAAGTAATAGCAGTGATGCCAGTATCATGGCACGACAAGTAGAACAAGCCTTCAACAAGGTACTGGGTGGATCACATGGTAGCAATCCAGGCGGCTTCGTGAACGCACTTAATAGCGTCTTTCCTTCCGTGAGTACTAATGACGGCCCGCTGGTGTCTTCCAGGCCGACGCGCAGCATGGTCTGGCTCTATGGTCCGAACGGAAGCGGAAGTGGAATCTCCGCTAACGGCGGATTCACCGGGGCACTTCCCGCCAGGCAAGCAACCCTTTATCGCCAGGCCAGTATTATAGTTGCCGATAGCTTACAGGTACTGGAGGGTTTGAAGCCCTTTGTCCCTGAAGCTGATCTTGATCAAGTAGAGGCCCTTCGGGCGCAGGTACGTGCGGAAATAAATGCTCTGGTTGATGAGTTTGGTCGTGTAGATGAGCCTCGACCAGATCGAGTGAACGCATTCCTCAATACGTTGGGGCTGCACGTGACTCAACTTGGACGCCGAGGATTCCTTGACAATCTCTCGCTGGTTACAACCGATGATGATGAAGCTCAGACCGCGGCATTCAGTCTGCTCAAAAATTATACGAGTACTCTGCGCACCATCTGGCTCACGTTCTTCACAGACGATCAGTCGAGTGACTTCTTCTCGTTAAGCCAGCGTGTCGAGCGCGCCACTATTGTACTGCCTATTGTATCCCAGGCCAACGATGACTTTAAGGCCGCCATGGACTCGGTCGACTTCCCCGAGAGTGATCGACGCTCGGTGGCTACCAAATTCAGGGAACTGGTCGATTTCACGATCACAGTACTCAAGGTGGAAATAACTTTGAATCAGCCAGACTTGACCGTCTATGACCTGACCGATTGGGTAGAGCGTTTCTCTAACAACGAAGGCCCAAGTAGTTTAGCCGAGTCAGGCCAGTATGGCTTAGATTTTGTGACTGATCAGGCCGACACACTTTTCTGGACCATTGCTCCCGTCATAGGTCATTTTAGGACGACCAGCACAACCACACCATCTTCTTCCGGTAGCACAACGTTGGAGCAGGTTCTGTCAAATGAGCGCGTAATCTGGTCGCTCAACAGCCTGCTGACACAACTGCATGCCCTGGCTAACCTGGGTGTTCCTGGAGAAAAGAGAAACTCCATTAAGCTAATGGGAGTAGGGACTCGTCGGCTTAGACTATAGTGACGTGATGGCTGCTTTGCAGCATGCAAATAACCTGTTTTACCTGTACTTCTATGCAACACACAAACAATGGGAGGCAATCAATGCCCAACAAATCAGACTACGACCAGAGGAACGACCGTATAGCGGCACTACTTCAGAATACTGTCGAGGCACTAGGACCGGATCTGGTCGCCAACCCACAACTGGCCGACGTGCTGAATCAAATGGTTGATGACCAGATCCGCAAATACGATGCTTCTCAGAACGGCAAAAACCAGGCTGCCGACGGAGGCTTAGCGGACCTGATGGGGCTGGGCAAGGATGCTCCCGCTGATCTCGGTCGCGCTCAGGTCTCCCCCGGCGTTGTCAACTACGACGATACCGTTGTCAGCGAGCGTATCCTGGCAACCGCAGACCTATACTACATTTACCAGCATGAACGGCTCGGCGTTTTCCGGGTCATGCATAAGCTCCAGGAACTGTTCCGGGCTGGCACCCTGCGCATTTCAAGTGGTGAAGGCGCATACGGTCTGTACCGCTTCGACAAGCACGGAATTTTGCGCTACCAGATGCGTGATCGCCTCAGAGCCTATAAGCGGGTGTTTGGTTACACCCGTTCTGACCCCGGACCAGGAGCGCGTTCCAATCCAGAGTTTCACGGGTTGTTCCAGTTCTTTATCGCTGAGACGGCCAAGTACTGGCGTGATAAACGAATCAGCGAGGTCATCCGCGAACGGGCGCAGGACCCCACCTTCGGTTCGATTGCCATTGTGCGCAGGACAGGTTTAGATCTCCGCAACAATATGAAGAACTCATCCTATGGCTACATCAATGTGCTGCGTATCGAAACGAGCCAGGCGCTTGCCGAAAGCTTCAAAGTGCTGGAAGCGCCAGATGTCAAAGCCCAATTCGGCGCGCAAAACGCATGGGATGTAATAGAACTCGTCCTCTGGCAGTACTTCCACGAGGCCGTCTACGCCAGCACGATGAACCGCATGGCCGTCACCGGTCGGGAAATCATCCGCTGGCTGGCCGAACCTTTTGTACTGGAAAACAACCGCCAGCGCTTCGAGGCTTTTCTGAGCCGCATTGCCGAATCTGCCGAAGAGTGGATCTCGAGCGAAGAGGGTCTGCGCATTTCACGTCCGACCCCGCCACCACGCGGAGTCTACATGTCGGGTCCACCTCCAACTGGAAGCCGTCCACCAGCAGGCACACGCCGCGATCCTGTGTTCGCACATTCACAAAGCTTAATGCCAGCCCCGCCGATTATGGGGTAGTTTCAGCAGAGTATAGGGATACGACAGAGCACCCTATACTCTCTTGTACTGATCTGGAGGAATAGATCATGAACAGGCAAAGTCCCCCGCTTTTCGAAGCACCGCTTGCCCATGAGGTCGGCATACATACAAACCATTGTAATTGTAGAGAGTGCCGTAGCAATTCCTCACAAGCCTTTGCACCTGGATGGGCTGAGAGTGAATGGGAAGCCGGTGTGGGACCAAATCTCCAAAAAGAACCGCTTGCAGTTCCTCCTGGGAATCCGGTACCGTTTGCAACACCGCCACAAATTGGTTACTGGCCGATCATGGGCGTGAGTAAGAAAGGGAGACTCGTCTCTTATAAAGCCAGTGATGGATCTATTAAAGGTCAACCCGGTCGGATGTTTCTGGGCAATCGTGAAGGAAGGGGTGACAAAGCAGGCGTACCACGCTGGCATGTTGGAGTGGACCTCTTCGCGAATATCGGCGATGTGATAGTTGCCTGCGAGGATGGCACCATCGTAGAATTTGCTCCTTTTTATCCGGCTAAATCCGGTCAGATGACCTACAGGCTTCTCATAAAGCATTCGACTGCTGTGGTAAATTACGGCGAAGTGACTAAAGATTCTCTCACCAGAAATCAATTGCGCGTGGGCATGAGGGTCCGAGCAGGTCAACCCGTTGCCTTTGTGAGCGATACCTCCATGCTGCATTTTGAAACCTATATCATAGGAACGACGAGGAACTATCGCTGGTGGAAGAATGGAGAGCGGCCTCGGCAATTGCTTAATCCAACCAGATACTTGCTTTTCCTACAAGAACATGGTTTATCCCAGCCCAAAGTGAATATGCCGATAGCACCACCCTCTCGCCAACAGCCTGTGCATCACCGCCGCAACCCAGCACCAGGGCTACAATCGTCTTTGCCCCCATTAACCACTCCTCCGCTGAGCCCGCCAACTAAATGGATGAGGTCTAAAAACCAACCTCCTGGCACCACACTTTATGTGAATATTCCCCTGGGTAGCGAAGAGCATGGCACTACACCAATGACGGGCATCTTCCTTCCAAAACGGTACCGCGCTCTACCAAACGTTGATATCCTGCTCTACCTGCATGGCTATAAAATCGTGCCGAATCAACCTGATAATAGTTGGTCTGTCGATTGGTACTGGCAGAACGGTCCTATAGGAGCATTCCGTGAGGAGTTAAATAATAGCTACAAAAATGTTGTTCTTGTAATGCCTACGCTCTCAAGGAAATCAAATCCTGGATGGCTGGTAAGACCCGGTGGACTTGATCGTTACCTGGATATGGTCATGGCAGCCCTGCAAGCATACGGACCATACCGGGGAAAACAGGCAACAGTGGGGAACATTATTCTGGCAGGCCATTCAGGTGCAGGCCTATACATGAGAGAACTGCCACTATCGAACCCGCAATATTCGTCGCACATCCGTGAGTGCTGGGGATTTGATTGTATGTACAATAGCGGTGATGCGGGCAAATGGAGTCAGTGGGCGAGGCAAAACCTGAGGAACACCAGACTCTACAACTATTATATTAGCAATGCCAAAACCAGGCTGAACACCATTGCAGAATCAGAGAACCTTCAGAGGATGAAGCTTCCGAATGTATTTACTGTGCCATTGAAACCGCCGGATCTACGTTTTCATCATTGGGTACCAATAACCTTCTGGAGAACACGCATTAAACAAGCATCGTTCTTGAAGGATAAGTAGAGGAGAAGATTCCTAATGAGTAACGGCAAACTTGCTTTACAAAAACACCCGTCGAAATAGCGTTGACTGAGCACTAGCAGCATTGGGCAGCCGATCTCTTCGCTTTTCCCAGCCCTTGGTTCCCTGGTCAAACGATTTCAGGAACTCATTATTGGGAGGAACCCATCGATGTATACACAAAGTCCCCCGCTCTTCGAAGCTCCGCTTGCTCACGAAGCAACTTATTATACAAATCCTTATAGGAACACGGAATACTACAGTTATCCTGAGCTGGCACATGAGTTTGAGGAGGAGGTGCAAGAGGGAAGCAATTATGCTCCTGTTCTGGGTGAGGAAGAGTGGGAAGCAATTGGAGAATTTGAAGCGCTCACTCGTCCAATGCCTTCTTTAGGAGGTCTTCCCGGCTTCACTCCTGCCGAAGTGAAGGCCCTGCGTATTACGAGCAGTTTCGAGACTGGGAGACCGCTTGGTTTCGGTGGATTGACGGGCGATTTCGATGGCATGGGGCTCTCCTTCGGGTTAATGCAATGGAATTTCGGTTCAGGCTCTCTACAGCCGCTCCTGCTAGAATTTGCTCAACGCCATCTTCAACGCTTTAACACGATCTTCGGTTCTGATGCGAGTCGTTTCCTTCAAATACTGCATCAATCCAGGAAAGTACAGATGCACTTTGTTCGCTCGATCAATGACAAAAGAAAACGGATCGTGGAACCGTGGGCAAGCCGTTTTGGACACCTTGCGAACGATCCCCTCTTTCGGAGTATCCAGCTTCGTCATATCCGAAGAAGCATGAATGCTGCTGTCAATCATGCGAAGCGGTTAGGCCTGCGGAGCGAACGCGGTCTGGCACTGATGTTTGATACCGTTACTCAGAACGGGGCAGCCTGGCCTCAGGTTAGGAACCGTGCTGCACTTATTAAGCAGAGGTCTGCGGCATTCCGGCAGCGAATGGGGCAACCGCCAGCAGAGCGTGAATTTCTGGAGATTATCGCTAATGTCATCGCGGATACAGTGAACCCCCGGTGGAGTGCAGATGTGCGTCGACGACGCATGACAATTGTGCGAGGTCGAGGCAGAGTCCATGGAGATAATCTTGATCTAGGACGTAAGTTCCGCCTGACAGATCAGCCGTTTTAACATGCTTCCATCTACAAATGCTACAATCTCATCACTACAATACAGCCAGCAGTCTTCAAACAAGAGACGCTGGCTGCACGAACTGAGCGAGCTACTCGCCTTTCCCACCATCTCAGCCCAGCCTCGGCACCAGCGAGACATATGGGCGGCGGCACACTGGCTCAAAGAGCACCTGACAATGCTTGGTCTGCACCATGTACAGATCTTGCCCGGTCCCAACGGCGGACATCCCAGCGTGTATGCCGACTGGCTCCTTGCACCTGGGCAGCCGACGCTGCTCCTCTATGGGCATTATGACGTACAGCCGATTGATCCACTGAGAGAATGGCGCACGCCGCCGTTCCGCGCTACTCGTATCGGGCAGAATCTCTTTGCACGCGGAGCCAGTGACGACAAAGGTCAGTTCTTCATCCACTTGAAAGCTATCGAGAGCTATTTAGCAACCAGCGGCTCATTGCCCATCAATGTCAAGGTGTGGTTGGAAGGAGAGGAAGAGATTAACAGCCCTAACCTTGCGGCCTTTTTAGATCGCGAGGCGGCCCGTTTACAGGCTGATGCCGTCCTCGTTTCCGACACCGAAATGTTGGGGCCTGGACGGCCTTCCATCATCTATGGCTTGCGTGGCAACCTCTCTTTTGAATTAGAGGTTGAAGGACCACACCATGATCTGCATTCAGGACGCTATGGCGGTGCAGTCCTGAATCCTCTGCAAGCCCTCTGCGAAATCGTCGCTGGACTTCATGACCGCACCGGGCGCGTAACCATTCCTGGCTTTTATCGGCGTGTGCGCGAAATTTCCCCAGCCGAGCGCCAGGAGCTGCGCTGTAGCTCCCTTAGCGACAAAGAGCTTCTCGCTGATCTCGATCTTCCTATGGGCTGGGGCGAAGCGGGATACTCGCTCTTTGAGCGCATGACCGTTCGCCCAGCCCTGACCATCAATGGACTCTTCGGCGGCTATACAGGGCCGGGCAATAAATCGGTCATACCGGCCAGGGGAAGAGCGCAGCTCAGCATGCGCCTGGTGCCAGAACAAGAACCGGCAGAAATTGCCCATCTTTTGCGCCAACATATTGCGGCTATCAAACCGGCGGCGGTATCTACAGCGCTGAAAATCACGGGGAGCTCTCCTCCCGTGATTATTCCTCGGCAGCACCCGGCACTCGCAGCCGCCAGGCGTGCTATCTCCCGTGTCTGGGGAGTGCCGCCTATTTTCACGCGCAGTGGCGGCACCATCCCCCTGGTGGCACACATGCAGCGACATTTCGACGTGCCGATTATTCTGCTCGGCTTTGGCTTGCCGGATGATGATATTCATGCCCCTAACGAAAAAATCAGCCTGCCCAACTTCTTTCGCGGTATTGAGACCATCATCCGCTTTCTAGAGGAGTACCAGCAATGATTATAGATTGTCACTGTCATGCAGGCAAGGGTGATGGCTTCCACGGTCCCTGGGATACTGAGGCACGAATCGAGCCCCATCTCGAACGGGCGCGTGCCGTCGGCATCGCTAAAACAATCGTCTTTCCCGTCTTCAATAGCGATTATGCAGCCGCCAATGCTCGCCTGGCACGCATTGTGCGCCGCTTCCCCGATGAGTTAATCGGTTTCGCCTCCATCAATCCAGCCCGTGATGCAGGTCGGGTCGAGTTGATGGTGCGCCGAGCGGTCGAGGACTACGGCTTTCGCGGCCTGAAAATTCACGGCTTCGACTCCTTTCCAGGACGAGAGGTGTGTGAAGTAGCGCGACGTTATCGACTACCTCTCATCGTGGACGTTGTGGGGCGATTGTCAGCGGTCGAAATGCTCGCCTGGCAGTATCCAGATTTGAACTTCATCATTCCCCATCTGGGTGGCTTCAAAGATGATTGGATGGTTCACACTCAGCTGATCGACCAGTTACGCCGTTTCCACAATGTCTACGCTGATACGAGCGGCGTGCGCTACTGGGAATGTCTGGTACAGGCCGTTAAACGTGCGGGGCCACACAAAATTCTGTTTGGCTCAGATGGGCCTCTACTGCATCCTGCTATTGAGCTATATAAGATAAAGATGCTCAGGCTCCCGGCAGCCCAGCAAGCTCTCATCACGAGTGGCAATATTTCACGGCTGCTCAGGGGTGGTAATGGTTCACCTGGATCAAGTAGTATCTATTCCCCAGCTTTACGTCAACCTGCCATTACCACTACTACTGATCTCGACAAAGGGAAGTGACTACTCCCCGGTCTGAAGATGTGGGGCTTCTATGGACAAGCCGAGGCTCTGTAGTCCCAGAGCACGAATGTTCAAGGCAGCATTCAGATCACGGTCAATGGACAGGAGGCAACAGGGATACTGATAGGTACGCTCACTCACTTGAACGCGTGCTACTGCCTTGCGGTGTTTGCGCCTCTCAGGGATGCCCTTTGTCAGCTTACTTTGTTTGCATTGCACCTTCGCCAGCGCCTTCTCTTCTTTGCAGAAGAAGCGCGGGTTCTCAATCTCAGAGGCATCGGAGAGAGATGCGAACGTTTTGAATCCCATGTCAATCCCAACTTGAGTATCCGTTGGGTCGAGGCGCTCAGGCTCACACTCCACCGAGAAGCAGACGTACCATTTGCCTGTCGAGGTGCGAGCGATGGTGCAGGTTTTGATGGTGCCCTTCACGGGACGGTGATACACCATCTTGAGACTGCCTATCTTGGAGAGGCAGACACCGGTGTCGTGCGTGATGCTGAAACCCGATTGAGGAAAGGTGAAACTATCGTAGCGATCAGCGCCACGGAAGCGGGGGAACCCTGGTTTCTCTCCCGCCTTCACGCGCCGGAAGAAGGCTTTCATCGCCAGATCAATCCGTACGGCCACATTCTGCCGTGACCTGGGAATGCACGCTTTTGAGAGAGGGTCGTTGCTCTTTCAGGAGGGAGAAGGTTTCTTGTTGCTGATAGAGCGAGAGGCTTTTTCCTGTCTGCTCATGCGTGGTCGCTGGGCTTGCCCGCAAAGGACAATCCGGAGCAAGCAATAATTGTCCAGGCAGTAAAGACATGGCTTCAAACCCACCAGGGATGGCTTCTTGTTCTGGATAGCGCTGACGAGCCGGACCAGTTCACTGCATTTTTGCCGCCAGTTGCAGGTGGCCACCTTCTGTTGACTACCCGCGCACGGGTGCTCCGCCACCTGGGTATTGCCAGACCACAGAGAGCACTAGCGACCCGCGAGCGTATACTGGGGCCGGAACATCCCGAAACTATGCGCGGTCTGAATAACCTCGCAGCTCTTTACTATGTGCAGGGGAAATACCAGGAAGCCGAGTCGCTCTACCAACGAGCACTGGAGATCCGCGAGCGCATATTGGGACCAGAGCATCCTGACACGGCATGCAGCCTCAACAACCTGGCAGCTCTTTACGATGTACAAGATAAATATCAGGAAGCCGAACCGCTCTATCAATGAGCGTTAGCCATTAACGAGCGTATGTTGGGGCTAGAGCATCCTAACACGATGAGCAGTTTCAACAACCTGGGCTTCTTCTACAAGAGGCAGGGCAATTATCGGGAAGCTGAACCATTGTTGCGAAGAGCACTAGAGATCCGCGAGCGCGTGTTGGGACCAGAGCATCCTGACACGGCTACCAGTCTGAACAATCTAGCTGGCTTCTATCAGGAGCAGGGTAAGCATCAGGAAGCCGAGCCGCTCTACCAACCAGCACTGAAGATCCGCCAATGTGTGTTGGGACCGGAGCACCCTGACACGCAGGTAACGCAAGCAAGCTATACTGCTCTCCTTCTGCAATACATGAAACCAGATGACCAGTGCGTAGAAGGTCCATAAAGTTCTCTCGGTACTCACCAGAAAAGACAGTTCTAATGCAGCGTGGGTATAACTGGAGAGTAGCAGATCACTGATCTTCTTAGCTACTTCTTATCTGTTTCTGGCAACGTGAACGACACACTTGATCGTCTCATAAGAAACGCCATAATCATTTGTTACCTTGCGCAGTGGCTCCTGGTTCTCGACAACACAGGCGTACCACATTCGGCCACTCTGATCTTCATCCGTTTTTATGGAGTAGCGGAACTTGAGCTTACCTCATCATTTGATCAACAAGATCATCGACCTTGGAGATTATCTGATCTCTTTGCAGAGAGACTCAAAACAACGAGAGATGCCGCTAGAGGAGAAACATTTCCCTGGCGGCATCTCTCTATTCGTGGAAAGAAATGATATTGATCCCATGCAGACAACATTACTTGTGAAAGATCATCAAGATCGCGGCCACGAGTGACCTCCTCTGACAGCATGCTGGGCTGTGTGGGAGAAGAGCGCATTATGTTCCCTCTCGCGCCATGCACTGCTCCCCTTCACCCTGGCTCTCATGAGCGTCGAGGTGAAGCACCGCCTGTTGCTGTAACCACTCACTACACGTCGAACGCCGCACCTTTGCGCGCAGCGCCAGTTCTCGCGCAGAGATAGCTTTGCCATCCTGCCGAGCGGCTCTCTCCGCTGTGAGAGCCTCATATGCCCTGGTGATTTTCATTTCAGCAGACTCATCAATGACTGATTTCTCTTGCTGAGTTTGTCCTTCTGAGCGTGGGCCTTCTCCATGCTCAGAGGGACAAACTCGTTCTGCCTGCATCATCTCCCCAGTCTCTTCTGCGGGAGAATGCAACGAGGTGATCATTTCTTCAACAATGCTCACCTTTTCCACCATACCTACCTGCTGCATTGCGCCCACCAGAGCGGAGGCGAGAGCCTGATAGTCGATTTGCGAGACGGCCTGCTCCTGAAGTTGTTCCTGGCTCGGCAACGCTTCCTGACTCCACTGCTGGCACAGGTGTTGAAAGGAGATCTCTTTGAGCCGTGATGCTAACGAAAACCCGATGACGGCCACGGCCCGCAGTGCCGTCATCACCCAGACAGGGATGATCCCCGAGATCCTCGCATCGGTTACAGGTAGTCCGGTGGCATGCCCGAGCGCATCAAAGTGGGTGATAAGGCCAGCGACGGTGGCTAACAATGCGGTGAGAGTGAAGAAGACGCTGGCTTTTATAGTGTCGCGCTGGCGCAAGGAGTGGAAGGCGTTCATGAAGACAATTCCCAGGCTGCTATCAATCGCCAGCGCCTGCGCCCAGGACCAGGCATCTGACAATATGGTATTATGGCTCATCACCGCGCCATCGGTCAAGAAGTTGGCCGTGCTAATGACGATGCCTGCCGCCAACAACAGCTCGCTCGTTTTCGCGACGAAGGTAAAGACAAACTTGATGGTTCCTTCGTACCAGCGGAGCGATGCGAATGCACGCAGGACGTGAAGATGGTTGTTTTGTTCTGCCATACCTTTCTGCTTTCTGACCGGTTTCCCCTCCCGAGAGATCGGTCCATTGACACCCTTCTCTCCGTGAGGTAGAATCCGTGTAGACCCGCGTGAAAGGCTGGTCCAACCTGGCAGAGCGTCACACGCGCTTCTTGGAGATCATCGGAGGCCCGTCGGTTCCGTTCAAGTAATACTGTAATCTACAACAAAAGCAGATTACAGTATTTTTGTTTATTGAGAGAAGAACATGCACATCCAGAAGAGCCTGGTAGCATTGCTCTCCTCACCGTGTCTTTCTGCCGTCCTTCGCCTTCTCAAGGGAGATCAAACCTCTTCTTCCATACAAAAAAATCGTCTTCCTTTTTCCTTCAGAATGTTTTTCCCTTCCGAAGATGGTGAAGTGGCTGGTTTTGTCTACCTGTCACATTTATGAGTTCATTCTTCATATATGATTATTTACTTATATAAAAATACATTGAAAATCATAAAAACCATGTGACTTGCGAGAAAGCAGAGTTTGATGGAAGCAGAGGTCCTTTCGTTGAAGGGTTCGAATATTGGTCAAGTAATCTCTGATTCATCATAAGTTGATGAGTTTTATCTTCTGTTCTCACACTACAGAAAAGCGGGGCAGGATCAATTGTGAGAAGAAGGTGTGCATTAAGGAAAGAAAGTGTGGCGGAACAAACGTTGGCAAGAGGGCGGGTACTCCTACAAGAAGATGATTGGAAGGAGAACGAGAAAGCTCGATCGGCACAGATATTCTATGACAAATATCTCCAGGCCAAAAGTGATCCAGAATATCTACGGCTCAAGCAAGTGCATAAGCAACAATACGAAAAGTAGATGGCCTCAGTTTACTTCTTGCAACACAACCCTATATTCTGCTCAAGCCATTGCCCAAATAGTTGGTGCGCCACGGCATGCCCTTGCGTTTCAATGACCTTTTCTAAGTGAAGAGCCTGGAGGCTCTCCCACAACTGAGTCTGTCGCTCCTTTGGCTCAGCTAGAATAAGTGGCCTGGCTTGAGTAACCATCTCTAATGCTTGCCCAAGCGCATCACTGAGAGATTGCTCCAGCAACTCTCGTACATAACGGGCAAAGGCTGGTGCTTCCCCGCCCGTTGAAATCGCCAGCGTTAGATCCTGCTGGTGAATCGTAGCGGGTACATAAAAATCACTGTTGTCTGGATTATCTGCAACATTGACCCATAAGCCACGTTCATGTGCATCGCGTGCAATTTGTAGATTCACTTCAGGATCGTTCGTGGCCGCGAAAACTAAGCTCGCACCCGTTAAATATTCCGCCGCATAGCGAGCCGGGATATAGTCTACTAGACCATTCGCAAACAAAGTCTGTAAGTCAACATGCAATGCTACACTGATGACAACCACACGCGCACCGGCTACCAGAAGCGCGTGGATCTTGCGCGTAGCAACACGTCCACCTCCGATTACCACGCATACTTTCCCTTCTACTCTCAGAAACGCCGGGTAGAACCTGTTTTTTGCAGCAAGGGTATGGAAGGTATCCTCGCTCTTTGTTGTCCTATCCATCGCTTTCTCTCTCGCTCCTTCCTTCTATGTCAGCTTCCGTCTTCAAGAGGACATCGCGCAATGCATCTAATATCTGGGAATCAGGTTGTTTCCATAGGCCACGGGTTGCGGCCTCGAACAGGCGCGTGGCAATATCGCGTAAGGCCCAGGGATTACTCTTCCTTAGAAAATTCTGCATTTCTGTATCGAGTGCATAGGTTTGTGATACTTGCTCGTACATCCAATCATTCATAACCTCGGCTGTTGCATCGTATCCGAAGAGATAGTCTACTGTGGCTGTCAATTCCAATCCACCCTTGTAGCCATGCTGGCGCATAGCCGCCAACCACTTCGGGTTGATAACACGTGAACGGAAGACACGCAACGATTCTTCTTTCAGGTCGCGGACACGTACGCGTTGGGGGTCGGCACTATCGCCAATATAGCGACGCGGTTGTTTTCCACTCAATGCACGAATGGTTGCAATCATGCCACCGTGAAATTGGAGATAGTCATCAGAATCGAACAGGTCATGTTCACGGTTATCCTGGTTTTTGGCTGCAACCGTGACACGCGCGAGCACGTTACGAAAGGCGGTACGGGCATCATTGCCAAAGGTCGAGCGTGTATATGCATAACCACCCCAATTGACATATGCTTCGGCAAAATCGGCAGTATCTTGCCAGTTCCGCTCATCAATCAGTGGCAAAATACCCGCACCATACGCACCAGGTTTGGAGCCAAAGATGCGATAGTGAGCATATTCCTTGCCTGTCGGCGCATCGTATCCTCCGTCTGCGTAGCGTGCGATATCTGCCTGGATGTGTCGTCGAATATAGTTCTGCTCTGGCGGTTCATCAAGGGCCGCAACCATATGTATTGCCTCATCGAGCATATTGATGAGATGAGGAAAAGCATCACGAAAGAAGCCGGAAATACGGCAGATCACATCAATTCTTGGTCGGCCCAGTTCATGCAGAGGAATCACTTCAATTCCCTGTAAGCGCCGGTTCTCGTGCTGCCATTGTGGACGTACGCCAAGGAGGGCAAAGACCTGGGCAATGTCATCTCCTTGTGTCCGTAAGGCGCTGGTCCCCCAGATGCTAAGCCCCACACTTTCAGGATAGTGGCCTGTCTCGTGCAGGTGGCGATCAATCAATGCTCTGGCAAGCTGAGAACCGACTTCCCAGGCGGATTGGCTCGGCAACGCTCGCGGGTCCAACGTATAGAAGTTTCGTCCGGTAGGAAGCACATGGACCATACCCCGTGTAGGAGAACCGCTTGGTCCGGCTGGCACGTACTCGCCATCTAACGCTTTCAACACATGACGTATCTCTTCTCCGGTCTGCGTGAGACGTGGCAGAATCTCTGTACAGACAAAAGCTAATACAGTACGCACATCAGATACGTCACCTGAAAGCGGAGGTAGAAAGCAGGTGGCGATGGCATGCTCGATAGCCCTCGCATTGAAGTGCTGTTCTTGCAGGACTGCGAGCAAATAATGGCAGCACTTTTCAAGCAACTCTATCGCATCAGAGGCGCTCACAGACACCGTCTCTGACCTGTTGCTCCCATCTTCACCGAGCACATTGAGCACCGCAAGTTGCTGCCGTTCTTCTGGGGTGAGACGACGACCTGACGCATCAAGGAGAGATGCAAGCGTAAGGCCGCAGGCCCTGGCAACTGCTTCACGGAGACTGGGCGTTCCCAGGTTTGGCAAACGACAGAGGCTAAACAGGAGATCCGTCAGTTGCTCGCCTCCTGGCAGTTGTCCCAGTGTGTGTAGACCACTGCGAATCTGCGCTCCGGTTAATTCGCACAGATAGCCATCGATATCTTCGAGAAGATGTGCGAAGTCTTTGCCGCGCATTTCGCTTAAAGTCGCAGGGGTACCATCTTCCGTTAATTCTTCATCCCACTCGTGGGTGTGATCACCATGATCCTGGCGTACCATGGCCTTCAGATCGGCATCGAGATTGGCCTCGATGATTTTGTGCCATATCTGCCGCTGCAATTCTGGGAGTTTGCCAGGGTCAAGCGCCTCAACCCGGTAATACTCGTCGACCATTTGTGCTAACTCTGCCAGCGCACCATACGCACCTGCGCTGGTCATCGGAGGCACGAGATGATCAATAATGACGGCGTGTGTGCGCCGCTTGGCCTGAGCGCCCTCGCCAGGATTGTTGATAATGAACGGGTAAATCAGCGGTATATCGTCGAGCAACAGGTCTGGATAGCAGTTTTCTGAGAGACCTACGCTCTTCCCCGGCAACCATTCGAGTGTTCCATGTTTGCCCAGGTGGATGATCGCATCTGCATTCCATCCCTGTGCATTCCGCAACCAGTGGTACAGTGCGTAATAGTTATGCGTTGGCGGCAAGTCGGGGACATGATAAATAGCGTTTGGGTCCATACCATAGCCGCGCGGTGGTTGTAGAGCCACAAAGACGTTGCCCAGGGGTAATCCGGCGAGCGCAATGGCGTTGTCGTGCACGTATGCCTCGCCGGGTGGCTTCCCCCAGCGGGTTTGCATCTCCTCCTGATTACGTGTTGGCAAATCAGCAAACCAGTGTGCATAGCGCGTCTCCGAGACTCTGGCACTGGCCTGAGCAAGTTGAGCCTCGGTAAGCAGCTCAGTATCATACGAGCAGCGATCAATGAGCGCATGGATAAGCGCGTCGCCACTCTCAGGGACATCCGCGATGAAATAGCCAGCCTCGCGCAAAGCAGCGAGCAAATACATGAGGGAGGCGGGTGCGTCAAGACCGACCGCATTCCCAATACGGGCCGCTTTGGCAGGTGAATTGGTCAGGATCACCGCAATCCGCTTCTCGGCATTTGGTTTGCGTCGTAAACTGGCAAGGCGGAGCGCCATACCAACAATACGTGTAATACGTTCCTCATCGGCCTGATAGCGGACAACGCGATTGGTAGTAATCCTGGAAGTCGACGAGAGGTTCGCTGGTGATGGCGGTGCTTGCTTTCCCGCCGGCTCCTCTACCGTTTCCTTAAACGAGAGGGGGACGGTGATGATACGCCCATCAAACTCAGGGAGTGCGACATTCATGGCAGTATCAAGAGGGGTGAGACCACGCGCTGAGCGCTCCCATTGCCCACGGCTACTGCTAGCCGTGATTGCCTGGAGGATTGGAGCATTGAGTGCTACCAGCCCCGACGTCTCCCACATACTGTCACTCGTCTTATGAGGATCTATACTCCCCAATGCAAAGCTCATTGCCGTAATAATGACATCAACGGTCGTTTGCCCGTGCTCATCCACGAAATAGGCAAGAGCAGCAGGAAGATGAGGAGAGGAACAGGTATCTTCGTCAATCTCCTTGAGGGAGTGAGCAAAAACAGGGAAGGCATTCGCACCTTGAGCTTCAATAACGTGTATCAAGGTATCCACAAACTCAGTATTCCCCGACAGGTAATGTGCTCGGTAGAACAAAATGCCAATCGTAGGTCTGCTATTATTATGCCTGGCACGTAGTTCTGTCACGTTGACACCTTGCCAATTCGGATAATACACGCCATGACGCGGTTGAGGAATCGGTAGATCGAAGCCAAAGCCGGTTGTCAGGAGATGATCACTGAGGAAACGCAAACACTGCTCATAGTTCTGTACGCCGCCCGATTGCAGGTAGGCCAGAGCTTCGTGGGCGACGGGCACGCCCACCGTTGAAGATGCCATCAACTCTGGATCCAGTGCATCCGTGCCTGGTAAACACACCAACCATGTGTCTTCTTGTTTCGCCCAGGCCACGAGACGATCCATGCCATAGGCGAAGCTCGCCCTTCCTCCCAGCAGGCGTACGATAACCATCTCTACCTGTGGCAGCATAAAACTCAGAAAGGCATCCACATCGCTCTCGCTTTGCAAGTAGGCCGGATTGGCGGCACGCACCTCTGGAAAATCAGATGGGAGATGGAATGTAGCCGCACGCAGGGCAAGCAAGTCGGTATCGGCATGAGAGAGAAAGAGGATCGCAGGGTGTGCATTACTCTGTACGGAGGGAGAAGGATGTGCCGGAAGCGGTGCTTTCTCCTCCCCAGGTTGATGCCCATCCCAGACAAATGACGTAAATGTATAGACCGACAGATCAGCCGATGGAGGCAGATAGGAGTTGGTGGCGAGCATCTGCTCAATGTAGTCATAGATAGCGATAACCTGGCTTTCACTATTGATAGAGTGGAACCAGATATGGTGGGTATCGAAGAGCAGCAAGACGACATTTGCTAATGGACAAGGCCCCAGGCACCCGCCCATCGTCAGGTGGACTTTGTTCCGTAGTTTACGGCGTTCCCATTCGTTATGGTACAGTTCGGTCGGCACAGGGGCAAACTTGCGCTCCGTGTGTCCACAGCAACAACCTGTGGCACAGATAAACAACTGCCCCTGCTTACGCGCAACATTGACGAGTTTACCGTCGGGTCGAAGCACCAAGTTACGCGGCATTAAAATTCGATTCCCTTCTGCGCACGTACTCCCTGCAATTTATAGGGGTGCTTGATTTCGCGCATTTCGGTGACGAGATCGGCATACTCAATCAGTGTCTGGGGAGCATTGCGTCCGGTTATGACAATATGCAGAGCAGGATTGCGCTGACGCAATGTGGTGAGTACCTCTTCGACATCGATCCACCCATATTTGAAGGTATAGGTGAGTTCATCCATGATCACGACATCGTACTGGTCGCTGGCAATTTTCTCACGACAGGCTTGCCAACAAGCCTGAGCGGCCTCACGATCCTCCTGGATATTCTTGCTCATCCAGGTAAAGCCTTTGCCACCTGGTATAATTTCGACGCCCATCTGTTGCGCGGCGCGAATCTCGCCCCATTTTCCCGTTGTTGCCTTCATAAATTGCAACATGACCACGCGCAAATTCTGCCCCCAGCTCCGCATCAGCAAGCCTAGAGCGGCGGTCGTTTTGCCTTTGCCGTTGCCAGTGTTGATAATGATCAGACCTTTGCGTCCAGAACTGCCGCGCGTGCGTGCTTCCGCCTGTTCCTGACGTTTACGTGCACGCCCTTCTTCACTCAACTCATCGATCTCACCCTCGGTAGGGGGTATGGGAGTACGTGTATCTTCTGCCATAAATGTGCCTCCTCTGACAATCAATTTGCGTTGTACTATGAAACAACTGGAAGCTGGCAAGTCAAGCCTATTGAGTCGCCAGGACGAGAGTTTATCCATTCGCCAGTGTGGCAAGATCAAACCATTGCAATCGGTGTGCCATCTGCGCTACCTTGCCCACAACAATGACCGCAGGAGGCTTCAATTGAGCTTGCTCCACCAGTGCTACAATCGTGCTTAATGTGCCAGGCACTATCTGTTGATCTGGCATGCTCCCCCAGCGAATGACAGCTACCGGGGTGGACGCGCTACAACCATAATACATGAGCTGCTGTGTGATAAACGAAAGCTTACTCACGCCCATCAGGAAGATCAGCGTCCCATTGAGGCGAACAAGCGCCTCCCAGTCGAACGCCGTTTCGTCCCCTTTCGCTCCCTCGCTTCCAGTAACAACCGTAAATATCGAGGAATATTCGCGGTGGGTGACAGGAATACCAGCATATGCAGGCACCGCGACAGCAGAAGTGACTCCAGGAATGACCTCCCAGCGAATGCCATGCTCAACCAGTGCTTCTGCCTCTTCTCCACCACGTCCAAAGACAAAGGGATCGCCCCCTTTCAAGCGTACGACAATTTTGCCCACGCGAGCATGCTCGATCAGAAGCTGGTTGATCTCTTGTTGGCTGAGAGTATGGGTGCCGGCAGATTTTCCAGCGTAAATCTTTTGTGCGCCTTCTTTCGCTTCCTGTAAGAAAGCAGGATTAGCCAGGTAATCATACACAACCACATCCGCACTCCGCAATGCTGCCAGCCCTTTGACTGTAATCAGACCAGGATCACCAGGACCAGCTCCGACAAGATACACTATTCCAGACAAAGAAGAAATATACTCATGGTGCATCTACTTCACCTATCCTCCTAAAATGGCTGGGAGGAGTGCGCTCTGTCCCAACAGGAAGAACACTCCGACAATGCTACTAAACACGCCAGTAACCACTCCTAGCGAAATAGAGAAGATCGCATGATGACGAGCACTGCGAAAACCAAGTGAAGCGAGCAGGCTCATCAGGCTGTTGCAGATGAGCAGGCCCAGGACAAACAAGAGCAAGACGAGTGCCCCTGTTCCTGCCCCTCCTACTCCGGCGGCTGTAGCGAAGAGGATCACCTGCGTTGGCGTTTCTGCTCCAGCGCCATGCAGTAAACCAAGCATGAAGCAACTCCTACCGCCATAAGGTAGACGCTCATGAGGATCATTGGGGTGATGCTCAATATGACGAAACCAGGATACGCCACGTTTGAGGGCCTCAATAAAAAGCATCCAACGACTGCGTAGCCGAAATGTCTTGCCTTCGCGCACCACTGTTCCCAGCACCCAGATACCGAGCAAGAGCAGTGTAAAGCCAACCACATGTTCCATGATGGTATCTATCCATGGTGGGAGTGACAGGCCAAGTGCAATTGCTACGAGCCCAAAAGCAAAAATGACGACGCTATGACCCAGCGCATACATGCTTCCATACTGTACAGCACGCCAGGGACGCGGTTGCCCACTCACAATGTCGGTCACTGCCGCAATATGATCCCAGTCAATGCCATGACGAAAGCCAAGAAGCCAGCTTGTAGTGAAGAGCAACACCAGTGAAGTTCCCATCGTTCCCAGAGATCCTCCTTTCAGGTTGTAAACGTTTCTATAGACCACGAAAAAGCCCTGCCGCTGTAGCGCAACAGGGTGTGGAAGAAGGGGGACTCAGGGAGTAATAACTTACCTGGAGAGGTGAGAGATACAACCATTGCACCACCTCTTTCCAGCGAAAAGGTGCGCATAAGAAAGCAAAGGTTGGTTTTCTGGCTTGCCTGTCTTTCATAACATGACAGGTTCACAGTAGCGCGACTGCGTCGGATTTGCACCGAGCTTACCCTATTTGAGCGTCTTTTCCTTGTGTTGAATGAGAGAATGAGACGCCGCCTTTGCCTGGATTCAATTGTTCAGGTGATTTTCTTGTTCTCAACAGAGAAACAATCAGAAGTATATGCTATCTTTCCTGTGAAATGCAAGAACAATTCCTCCATAGTCACAATCTCAAGAAGGACATTCGACAGGTTGACAATGCAGAAAGCCTGTGAATATACTTAGAAACGAACAATACACAGCGTTTTCATCAGGTGGCCGTGACAAGATGTCTCGGCAGAATAGGGAAGTCGGTCAAATCCGACGCAGTCGCGCTACTGTAACTGGTAAGCATCTCATCACCTCACCTATTGGAGAGAAACCACCGTCCTGCTTTGGATGGGAAGGCGAGATGAGAAGTGTTTGGAGCCAGAAGCCAGGAGACCTGCCTGATGAGCTTTGCTCACGATCCTTCGCGTTATAAGGAGAGAGTGCTGAACGATGAATTCTATTTACCTCATTTTTCCGCCTCTTACGCGCCCTTATTTCATCCCAGGTGACGAGCATAACAGCGCCCTGTAACCTATTCTGGATAGAAACGCGAAAGGGATATTGTCGTCATGAAGCTCATGCAGCGCCTTGCCTTGCCACCGGACGAAATTTATCGTCGCAGCTTTGCCACGGTAGAGGCCTTGCTTCCTGCTGGTGACTGGTCGCCAGAAGAGCGCCATGTGCTCCGGCGTATTGTACATGCTACAGGCGATCCCCAACTGGCTCTCCAGGTACGTTTCAAGCCCGAAGCAATCGAGCGGGGTATCGCGGCGTTACAGCAAAGCACAGCAATCTTTACCGATGTACACATGGTCGCAGCGGGTTGTAATAAACGGTGGTGTGACGCGCTTGGCTGCTCTATTCATGTGCTCATTGCGCAAGAAGGTCTGGAAGTCGCTGCAAAATCAGCACAGATAACGCGCTCGGCGGCAGCCGTGCTCAAGGCATTACCCCTCCTTGGTGACACGATCGTCGTGATTGGCAATGCGCCTACGGCCTTGCTTGCTCTGCTCGACGCTCTGGACGAGGGCCGTTGTGAACCTCCCGCGCTCATTCTAGGAATGCCAGTGGGCTTTATTGCCACCCCAGAAGCAAAAAACGCGCTGTGGGAGCGAGCGTATCCTGCGATTATCGTTGAGGGAACACGAGGTGGAAGTCCTGTTGCCGCTGCAACACTCAATGCCCTTTTCTCCCTCGCACTGCTTCCACTCAGACCACTTGAGCGAAGCTAGAACATCGTTCGTTGGCGGTCTGAATAAGGAGCTACAAAGAATGCAGCAGACGCCCGCTACTGCATCCATGAAACAGGTGAATGACTATGGATGACATCTCTACAAGTAGCGATACGCTGTCCTCCGAGGGGGCAGAACATCTTCCTGGGCGAGGGAACAAGCGTGGCATGCGTACTGGCTATACCACAGGAGCCTGCGCAACCGCCGCCACGCGCGCTGCACTCCTTGCCTTGTGCGATGGACAGGCACCTGATGCCGTAACGATTACATTGCCTGTTGGCATCAAAGCAACCTTTGCCGTCCATTCCTGTGAACACCATACGGATGGGAGCGTTACAGCCAGCGTCCTCAAAGATGCAGGCGACGACCCCGACGTCACACATGGAGCACAACTTTGTTCTACCCTCTCCTGGCTTGCAACTCCGGGTATTCAGCTCGATGGTGGAGTGGGTGTTGGAAGAGTGACGAAGCCTGGACTCGGTCTCGAAGTCGGATCAGCCGCTATCAATCAGGTGCCGCGTGCCATGATTGAGGGCGTCGTACGAGAGTTGCTGGCCGAGCGCGGCGAGATGCGTGGTGTGTTGATAATTATCTCTGTACCGGACGGCCTGGAGCGTTCGCGCAAGACACTGAACGCACGGCTTGGAGTGATCGGCGGCCTCTCGATTCTGGGTACAACGGGCATTGTGAAACCATATTCGACAGCAGCCTATAAAGCCAGTATCAGCAAGGCCATCGATGTCGCAATTGCCTGTGGTAGCCAGGAGCACCTTTTACTAACGACGGGGAGCCGTAGCGAAAAATTTGGACGCCGCTACATTCCTTTGCCTGAGGAAGCATACATCCAGATGGGCGAGTTTACCGGCTATGCCCTGCGTGACTGTGCAACCAAGGGAGTGCGCTCTGTCACGCTGGTTGGCATGGTTGGCAAGCTCTCGAAGATTGGCGATGGCCGGATGCAGACACACGTGGCTGGAGCTGGAGTAGACCTGCAAGGCATGGCAGAAGTTGCCAAAGCGTGCGGCGCTTCCGAAGACATTGTCGCTCAAGTGCTGCAAGCCAATACCGCTCGCCACTTTCAAGAATTGATGCTGGAACACAACATAGATGGCGTATTTGACATGATTTGTCAGCGAGCACGTCATGCCTCACAAACATATGTGAAGCAGAAACTGGATGTTGATGTCCTGATGTGTGACTTTGATGGCAGTATTCTTGGATATGCAGGAGAGAGGGATGTTCGATAAAAGATCGCATGTGCTCCTGGGGCTACCCGACGAAGAGTTCACTCAACGTCGCCCTGGTAGCAACACCATGACCAAGCGCGAGGTGCGTGCTATCACTCTGGCAAACCTGGAACTGCATGCGCACACGATCCTGTGGGATGTAGGAAGTGGCACAGGTGCTGTAGCAATAGAGGCAGCACGTCTGGCCAGTATGGGACATGTCTACGCGATTGAATACGACACTGGGGCTTTAGCGGCTATCGAAGCAAATTGCCACCACTTCAACGCCACCAATGTTACCATCGTAGCAGGCCAGGCGCCTCAGGCCTTACAAGACTTACCCGACCCGGATGCTGTCTTTATTGGTGGTAGCAGTGGTGCCCTGAGTGCCATTCTTGAGGTAGTCCTAGCTCGTTTGTGCCCTCAAGGTTCCCTGGTCGTCAATCTGGCAAGCTTCGAGCATCTATCCGAGGCAACAAACCATCTGCACCAGGCCAATTGGACTGTGAACTGTACGCTAGTGAACATAGCCCGCACGCAGAATATACTCGACGTCACTCGCTTTGCAGCGTTCAATCCTGTTTTTGTGCTTACGGCTCACGCACCCCAAAGACAGGAGCAGCCTATCGTAGAGAGGAGTGAGAGCAATGCCTGATAGCAAGCAGCAGAGGCCAGGAACGCTTTATGGCGTAGGAGTTGGGCCGGGTGCTCCTGATCTGCTCACGCTGCGTGCTGTGCAGATACTACGCGCATGTCCTGTGATCTGTCTGCCTGCAAGTGCTCACGGGCAGAGTTATGCCAGGAGCATTATTGAACATCTGCTTGATCGTGAGCGGCAGGAAGTGTTGCAGGTACAATTTCCTATGCAGCGAGATCCAGCGTTAGTACTGCCAGCCCGTGAACAGGCAGCTACAAAGGTGCTTGAGCGTTTACACGCGGGTCTGAATGTCGCCTTTGCCACAGAAGGTGATCCTCTGCTCTACAGCACCTTTGGTTACTTGCTTGAGGCCGTGAAGAGAGACACTCCCGAAATTCCAGTGGAAGTGGTACCCGGTATATCTTCAATCACCGCTGCCGCTGCGTCAGCATGCCTTCCCCTGGCAGCCTGGGACGAACGGGTTGCGATTATACCGGCAGCTCATTCATTGCGCCAGACCGGTTCAGGAGATCTGCGTCAGATGCTCCAACTCTTTGATACGGTCGTCCTCTTGAAAGTGAATACAGTATTCGATGCCTTACTGGATGTCCTGGAAGAGTCTGATCTTGCACAACATGCTGTCTTCGTACATCGCTGTAGCACTGATCGTGAAGAAATCGTGTGCGATCTGGCACGTTTACGCAAGCAGAGACTAGATTATTTTTCGCTTGTGATTGTGAGGAATCCCTATGCCACTAGCAATCAATGAAGCTGAGGCCCGCGTTGCATTTGTCGGCGCCGGACCCGGTGATCCTGACTTACTCACGGTGAAGGCGCTGCGCTTGATTGCGCGGGCTGATGTCATTATTTACGCAGACTCGCTGGTTTCACCCGATGTTTGTCGCCATGCGAAACCAGAGGCAACGATCTATGGCAGCGCTACCTTAACGCTTGAAACGATTATCGATATTGTGCTCAAGGCGGTCGCCAACGGACAATTTGTAGTGCGCCTACAAAGCGGCGATCCAGCTTTGTATGGAGCACTCTATGAGCAGCGGCACACGCTTGATCGTCATGGCGTTCACTATATCATCGTACCTGGTGTTTCTTCGGTATTTGCTGCTGCTGCCGCTGTCGGTGTTGAGTTAACCGTGCCAGAGGTGGCACAATCCTTGATCTTGACCAGGCATGCTGGCCGCGTTTCGATGCCTGAAAAAGAGACATTGCGCTCTTTTGCAAGTCATGGCACGACCTTGTGTATCTTTCTCAGTATTACCCGTGTCAGGCAAATCGTAGAAGATTTGCTCGCCGGTGGATATACATCCGACACGCCCGTTGTTGTCGTGTATCGTGCAACCTGGCCGGATCAGAAGATTATTCATTCAACTCTTGCCTCGCTGGTTTCTGATGTCAAACAAGCACGCATTTCTCGGCAGGCGCTCATTCTGGTTGGTTGGGCACTGGCTACCGCCGAAACGGAAGAGAGCGCAGAGGAGCATCGGTCACATCTCTATCTGCCAGGATACAGACACCTGTTTCGAGGTGGCACCCCTGACAGTGAAAATAGCGACCCGGTAGACGAGACCAGCGGAGACGATGGAAGCGCTTACACCCAGGAGCGCGACCTTCCAGGAGACCTCAGCGTTGGATAGTATCAGCATGCTGACCAATACGCCATCCACCAGGCTGACTGCGCTGGTCGTACTCACCGGAGGCGGGTTGGAATTAGCGTTGCGCTTGCAGCAGGGGCTGGAAGGCGATGCTCACATCTATGCTAACAAGCGGGCACTCAAAACGAGATTCCCCGAAGCTGACGCGAACGCTATCAGAAGCTTCGATGCAGTTGGCTTATTGCTGGCACAGCTCTGGGAAGCATATGACCAGATTGTGCTCTTCTTCGCGCTCGGCGCTGCTGTTCGACTGATAGCGCCACTTTTACAAGATAAGCATAGCGATCCGGGAGTCGTTGTCATAGATGATGTTGGTAGGTTTGCTATTAGCGTGGTTTCGGGACATGCAGGAGGGGCCAATGACCTGACCCGGCACTGTGCTCATCTACTCGGAGCTGTTCCTGTGGTGACGACGGCATCAGATGTGCATAATACCCTGGCGGTCGACCTGCTAGGTGATACGATGGGATGGCATAGAGAGAACTCATCTCAGGTTACAGCGGTATCGGCGGCTATCGTCAACGGAGAGCCAGTGGCGATTCTGCAAGAAGCTGGACAACGTGACTGGTGGGATACTTCATCCCAGTCAGATGACGCGAAGCGTAGAGGCGAATGCCTCGTTTCTGACTGCATAAAGAGCTATAGCGCACCTACGTGGCCCAGGAATCTTGTTCCTGTGAACAGTCTACGCGAGGTGACAGCCACACCATTCGCGGCCCTGCTCGTTATTTCAGACCGCCTTCTGGAGGGATTACTGGAAGGTCTACCAACGATTGTGTATCGTCCACCTTCCCTTGTGTTAGGTGTTGGTTGCCGACGAGGTGTCTCCTTTGCTGCTCTCGATCTCTTTACCAAGACAACAGTGAAAGCGCATCATCTTTCTTTCCAGAGCATCACAGTGCTTGCTTCTGCTGATATCAAGGCAGACGAAGGAGCACTACAGATGCTGGCACAACACTACTCCTGGCGCTTCGAGACCCACACCGTCGAGGCATTGAAGACGGTCACTGCGATTGCTACCCCATCAGAACGCGTGCAGAGGTTAATTGGTACTCCGAGTGTTAGTGAAGCTGCTGCGCTCCTCTCATCGCACAATGGACAACTGGTTGTGTGCAAACAGAAAGGGGAAGCAATGACGCTGGCTGTGGCACGAAGATCGTATAGCGACCCTACTGGCAACGATGCCAATAGTGCTTCTGCACGAAATAGAGGAGAGATTGCACAGCGGTATCCAAATGGAAAGGCAGAATGGTAGGTAACAATGATACACCCTCCACATGTAGGATATCTAGCTATCATCGGCTTAGGGCCAGGGCACCGGGATCTCATGGCTCCCCGTGCCATACAGGTAATACAGGAAGCCGACCTGGTGATCGGTTATCGGGTCTACCTTGAACAGATACAAGATCTGCTCAGTGATAAAGAAATCCACGTCTCTGAACTGACACACGAGATAGAACGTGCGACACTCGCCGTTCAATCGGCTCGTGCCGGACGCAGAGTGTGCATCGTTTCCAGCGGGGATGCGGGGATCTACGGCATGGCCGGCTTAGTGCTCGACATATTGTCATACCGGTCTGAAGAGATGACTAGCAATTCATCTCACCCTGTATCAGAGCCAGATGTTGAGGTCGTCCCTGGTATCTCTGCACTCAATGCCGCCGCGTCTCTTCTGGGGGCACCGTTGATGCACGATTTCGCCGTCATCAGTCTGAGCGATCTACTCACTCCCTGGACGACGATTGCCCGGCGCCTCTCTGCGGTGGCGGGTGCAGATTTTGTGGTGGTGCTCTACAATCCCATCAGTCGCAAACGCCACTGGCAACTGGGTGAAGCACGGCGCTTGCTTCTGGAACATCGAGCCGAGACGACTCCAGTAGGACTGGTTTGCAACGCCTATCGAGAGGGACAAAAGGTTCAACTCACTACCCTGGAGCATCTGCTTGAGCATGACGTTGACATGTTTACGACTGTCGTCATCGGTAATTCATGTACACGAGTGCGCCAGGAGCGTATGATTACGCCGCGCGGTTATGAGCAACATCATTCGTTATGATATACATGGCGAGAAGAGGCAAGGAATGATATTACAGGAAAGGCTGCCATGAAAGGATTTTGCATCAATGATACAATCAGGCGCATTCGACAAGTTAAGCGCTCTTCCTATGGCACCTGATGAGGCCATCATGCTTATGGGACATGGTTCCCGTGATGTTGAAGGAGCACGCGAATTTTTAACATTTGCCGAACGTCTTTCTGCACGTCTGGCCCGTCCTATTTATCCTGGCTTTCTCGAACTTGCCGAGCCCCCGATTGCGTCGGCTATCGACGAGGCTGTAAAGGCTGGCGCGCAACGTATTGTGGCTGTACCATGGTTTTTATTGGGAGCTGGACATGTCAAAAATGATGTGCCAACAGCCCTCCAATGGGCACAGAAGCGCTATCCGCAAGTAGTAATATGTTATGGTAGCCCGATGAATGTTCAGCCGGAAATTCTTGCTATCCTGGGAGATAGACTGGCTGCAATTGATCCCGATCATGGCATGGGTTCACGCGAAACAGCCGTGCTTCTGGTACAACGCGGCAGCAGCGATCCCGAGGCAAATGCCGATGTCTACCGTGCGGCACGCTTCTTGTGGGAAGGACGCAAGTATAGCACGGTAGAGGTTGCATTTTCTGGCATTGCCCCGCCTTCTCTGACTGAAGGTTTGCAGCGTTGCTTACAATACAATCCGCAACACATCCTCGTTGTGCCCTATTATCTGTATACGGGTGTCCTGGTCGAACGCATATCCACAACTGTTGCTGAAGTGGCCGCCACGCGTCCTGAATGCGAATTTCGTGTTGCACCCCACTTCGGACAGGATAGGCGCCTGGATATCCTGGCACAGCGTATGATCGAACAGATACGAAATGGCAAGGCGACTATGACGTGCGACATGTGCCAGTATCGCGTCCCTCTGTTCGGGCGGGAGTTTCTGGTAAGAGCGTCACAAGTATCCGACCATTCACATGGACTCCGAGGTACCACGATGAGCGAGAACACGGAAGCCGGTCATACATCTCACGCACATACTCATGTCCATCATGATAACCATACACATTTACATGAGCATCAGCATAGCCATACCTCTGACATAAAGGATCACTGGGATGCGCTGCGCGAGTGTGTGACGGCAGCAGGTATTACAAATAGACAGGAAATTACAGATGCGCTGACAATCTGGCAGCGTAAGAGCAGAGCACAGCTCGATACTCCTCCTCCATACCTCCTTACTGCTCAGCCCGGCCATGTCTCCACAGCCGCGTTGCGTTGGGATTGGGACAGCCATCGTGCTCATGAGTTCTCCAGGTGGTGCATAGAAACGCTGCATGAACGTTTTGGCATCAGTTGGCGAGTGGACTGTGAGGAGGAAGATGCTCAACTCGGTCCGCATTATCTGCGCATGACCCTGGGAGAGCAGCAGGAGCGCTGCGATTGGCGTTATCTCAATCAAAATCATTGGATGGGAGCATTTTGCACCATCGCCGATCGTCTCCTCAGGTCAATAGGGGTAACAGCCCTCAGCCTTGAGACAGGATGGTTTGATACGGTCGTCGCGTTCTGCCGCAACGACTACGCAGAAGAAATGCTGCGCTGGTTCCCTGAAGCAGAGTGAGAGGAGCAGGATGAAACGTACACCATACCCATTTAGCGCCCTTGTTGGACAAGATGAGATGAAGCTGGCCCTGCTTCTGAATGCAGTATCTCCTCAGATTGCAGGCGTCCTAGTACGAGGCGAAAAAGGGACCGCAAAATCAACGGCAGTTCGGGCGCTACAGGCTTTGCTGCCTGATATCACCGTTGTTCGGCACTGCCCCTTTGGCTGTGATCCAGATGATACAACACACCTGTGTCAGGCATGTAGCCAACTGCTTGAACGTGAAGAAACCATGCCCAGAGATCGGCGCCCGATCCGGCTGGTCGAGCTGCCATTAGGCGCTACAGAAGATCGAGTGATGGGGACGCTGGACCTCGAACGGGCAATCAAAGATGGTATTCGCCAATTTGAACCTGGTCTTCTTGCAGCCGCGCACCGGGGTATTCTCTATATCGACGAAGTCAACCTGCTGCCTGACCACCTGGTCGATGCGCTCCTCGATGCGGCGGCAACCGGCATGAACATTGTTGAACGTGAAAGCATTTCTTTTGTGCATCCGGCACAATTCCTCCTCATCGGCACGATGAATCCAGAAGAAGGTGATCTGCGCCCACAACTCCTTGATCGCTTTGGTTTATCCGTAGAGGTACATGGTCTCAAGGACCCGCTGCTGCGTACCGATGTGGTGAAAAGGCGCATTGCTTTTGAGTCCCACCCCGTTGCGTTCTATGAGCGTTGGCAGTTGTCCGAAGCCGAGCTACGCACACAGATAGAGACGGCACGCCGCTTCTTACCACGGGTAGTTGTGCCTGAAACTATAGTAGGACTCATCGCCCATATCTGCGTCCAGCTCAATGTAGAAGGATTACGAGCCGACATCACCATCTATAAGGCGGCGACAGCGCTGGCTGCTCTTGAGGGGCGGCGGTTTGTCACGGAGCAAGATGTTCAACGTATAGCCGCAATGGCCCTGTCTCACCGATTGCAGAAACAACCATTTGAACAGCCTGGGCTTGATCGCCAGGAATTAGAGAATCTGATAAACGAGTATCAGCCTCCTGAGCCAGAACAACCAGACGTTGCTTCTGACGTTCCATCTATGCAAGACATTGCTCACACCTCACCACCATCCGCGTCAAATGCTGCGGATGGAGATCAAGAAGCTCGTGCACATGAGCAGTCGGCAGACCGAGATAATGCAGGAAATGCAAATGTAGAAGCTCCTGAACAGGTAATTCCACCTGGTATGCCAACTGCATTAGCAACGCTGACGCAGAAACGTCCCAATTCTCCTATCCCCTCTGCACTAAAGAAGGGGCTTCCGCCTCTACTTAAGGTAGCAAGGGAAGGTCTAACATCGCTACAAGGGCAAACACGAGGGCGGATTGTTGGGGCAAGGCGTCCAATCAAGCGACCATCATCTCTCGCACTTGCTCCTACATTGAGGGTTGCTGCATTGCATCAAAAGCGGCGGCAAACCGAACATGGGTCTCAAGGGCAGCGCCTCTGGCTTGAGCGCTGGGATCTGTTTGAAGCGGTGCGCCAACAGAAGCAGGGAGCGTTGATTCTTTTTGCCGTTGATGCAAGTGGCTCAATGGCAGCACGGAAACGCATGGCCGCAGCCAAGGGTGCCGTGCTGACCTTATTACAACGGGCATATCAGCAGCGAAATTCGGTGGGATTATTGCAGTTTCGTGGGGCGAGGGCAACGCTTCTATTGCCGCCAACAAACAGTACAAGTCGTGCTATTCATTCGCTGGCTCATCTTCCCACGGGCGGACGGACTCCCCTGGCATCTGGCCTGCGTTTAGCGTTGCGAACCCTTCTGGTCGCCAGGGCACGCGACAGCCAGCAACAGACCATCCTGGTACTTGTCACCGATGGACGAGCAAATGTTGCCGATTCCTCTGCTACTCACGGCTCAGCACTCAATCCATTTGAAGATGCTCTGGTTGCCGCGCATGAGCTGCGTCTTGCGGGAGTGCCTGCACTGGTCATTGATACAGAGGAAGGTGTTCGTATGGGGTTAGCACGTACACTGGCTCAGGCACTTGACGGAACGTATGTTGAACTTGCGCAGCTTGAAGCCGCACCCGTTGCCAATGCCGTGCGTAATGCTCTGAGCGGTAGCCGACGCAATCTGAAGGAGACCAGGAAATCTCCATAGATGTACATTCCCATAAGAGAAATGAGTGTGGATTTTGAGTAAAGAAAATGTGAAGCATGAAGAGGCGCTCAATATATACAGGGTAAAACTTGTTGGGGTTGGACCGGGCGATCCCGATTATGTAACCGTTCGAGTTGCTCAGGAGGTGGCGGATGCTGATGTCGTCGCGGGCTTTGCGACCGTGCTTGCCGTCGTGGATCAGCTTATCAAAGGCCAACGCATCGTGTTGACCTATCGTAATCAGGAGGGGCAGCTTGCAGAAGTGGCCCGTGCTCGTGCAGAAGGGAAACGCTGTGTCGTCTGTTGCTATGGTGATTTGAATGTTTCGGCTCAAGAACTCATCGCCCGTGTTGAACGGCACTGTGGAGAAACTGAACGTATCCCAGGTATTAGTTCGGTGCAAGTCGCCAGCGCAAGAAGTGCATTAGCTATGGAGGAGACGCTCTTCTTTACGCTGCATGCTCGCGATGGTATTGAGGTGGCGAAGCAAGAGATTCTTGATGCAGTTGCTGCTGGAAAACGCAATGTGATTCTTCTGCCCTTGCCCTGGTCGTTTATGCCTCCACAGATAGCGCAGATGTTGGTAGAGGGCGGCATTGCAGGGGATAGGCTGGTTACTGTACACCAGCAATTAACGTTGCCGGGCGAAAACAGTTTACACACGACATTACAGCAACTCGCTGCATGGAAAGATGCGTTTAGCGATCTCTCTATTGTGGTCTTGCCTCGCTATAGCAGTGCTCAGAGAGCAGGCGAATCATGAACAACGCTACGGGTCCAGCACGCTTGATTATAGCCGGAGTTGCGAGCGGAGTCGGCAAAACAACTATCTCGACTGGTCTGATGGCCGCTCTAGCAGTACGAGGTTTGCGTGTACAGGGGTATAAGGTCGGACCAGACTATATTGATCCCACCTATCATCGCGCGGCTACCGGGCGTTCATCGTATAACCTCGACACCTGGCTGAGTAGTCAGGTGGTGGTACGCCAGCGCTTTGATGCCAGTATGCGCGATGCCGATGTTGCACTTATTGAGGGCGTGATGGGACTCTTTGATGGCCGGAAAGGGACGCTCGACACTGCCAGTACGGCGGAAATTGCCAGGCTGCTCAATGCTCCCGTACTCCTTGTCATAGATGTTTCACACATGGGCCAGAGCGTTGCCGCTCTCGTGTCGGGATTCCAGAAGCTCGATTCACGTGTGCAGGTTGCTGGTGTCCTTTTGAACAGGGTGGCCAGCCCAGATCACGAAGCCACACTGAGGTATGCTATTGAGAAGTGGACGGGTGTACCTGTATTTGGCGTCCTCCGACGCGATCCCTTACTGACATTACCTGCCCGTCACCTTGGATTGGTGCCAGCGCCGGAGGCGGCAGTTGAGGTTCAGGCATTGGGAAGCCTCATTGCGCAGGCTATAGATATTGATGCGCTAGTGCGCCTGGCTTGTTCGGCTGGTCCACTGCCACCAGGAACAACGGAGATGGCAATTCGTGACAATGTACTCCATCCATCTTTAGAAACAGTACAGGCGGCAGTACCCCCAGTTCGAATTGGGATCGCACTTGACGCTGCATTTTCATTCTATTATCCAGAAACGGTTGAAGAATTTGCAAAACTTGGCGTTGAAGTTATTCCTTTCAGTCCACTCAATGACTCCAACCCACCGGAAGACGTGGATCTCCTGTATTTTGGTGGTGGCTTTCCTGAACTGTTTGCAGAGCAGCTCGCAGCAAACGCTGTAATGCTGGCAAGCGTGCGTTCGGCAGTGCAGCAAGGTGTTCTTGTCTATGCTGAGTGTGGTGGTTACATGTATCTGGGTAAATATTGCATCGATGCTGTCGATAGCTGTCATGCGATGTTGGGAGTACTTCCATACACCTTTCGTATGGGTACGGAGCGCGCCCAACTGGGGTATCGAGAGATAATCACAGTACGTGAGACAATCATAGGTCCTGCTTGCACGAGCCTGCGCGGTCATGAATTCCACTGGTCGCAACTGGTCGATCCCCTCTCAAGGGAACATGCAGCCTATGAGCTAGAAGGGCGAGAAAATATGCGAGAAGGCTACGCGGATGCAACAATTCTGGCTTCATATGTCCACGTACCGCTAGCTGCCAACCCGCATATCATGACGAGGTTGCTACATAACTGCCTGTTGCATAGGAAAGCTAGAGCCCGTTAGGGAACCGAAATCGAGCAGGTGATAAAGAGTTTCGCGCCACGCTCTTGTTCTCTCAAGGACAGATTTCTCCGTTGGTGTCCTCCTTCGTTCGGAGGGGGACGAATGGAAAAAGGTCCGTAAGGATACCTCGCCAGTCGTCTACCCTCCGACATCAGATTTATTTAGCCAGAGAAGGACTCCTATGCGTCTGCCCCTGGTGTTTGTTCTCTCGCCTTGTCAAATAGTATTGCCAGCAGAACAAGAAGATACTCCCCATTAAGAGCCAGAAGAGAGCAGTTCCTATTCCAGAGAGCCAGCGAAAGGCCATAACCAGATCCATTGATATCGGAACGGAAATGGGATAAGGAGGAAGCGTGAACCAGACAATTACCGCATACAATCCATAGCCGACGAGAACGATCAGCAGACGTATGCGCCTGGATATCTTGCCCTGCTCTTCCAGTCTCCCCAGGAAGTAATAGAGGAGTGGTGCCAACGCGCTGCCCAGGATCGACAGGAAGATCCCTTCAAGGTACAACCTCTGCCGTATATCAATGGTTGTTGCGTCCCCTACTCCTGGCGGGTTCGCTGGATACTTGAGTTGAGGAAACAGACAAAAGGTCCAGTAACAGATGAACAGCAGTCCGAAGACCCATTCCCAGGAGACTTTACTTGCCTCGCTCAGGCGTGCCTGCGCGAACCAGCAGATAATCCCGAACAATGAACCCCAACCTATGCCATATAGGATGTAGCCTAGAAACAGGCCAGCGCGTTGCTCTGGGCGCGTAAACACTTCTGGGTCAAGCTGCCCTAGCGCCATTTTATGCGCCGTTTCCAGGTCAATGGCACGTTGAAGCGTTGGCTCAGTCGCAAAGAAATGGAAGCAAGCCACCAGTAATCCTGCGACCAGACCTGCCAATAGAGTCAGGCCAATGATAGTCGCAGGTGAAGATCTCTGATGCATGGGATCTGACTCCTTTAGTGACAGGGAAACGCCGCAATATGCCTGCTATCATGAATGAGCTCATGAATCATGTTCACTTGATAGGCTGCGTGGCCCTGAAAAAACGAGAGCAGAAAACCCTGATCGAAGCCCACAAGATATAGGGCTAGCAGGCCCAGCCCTAACATACTACCGAGAATCAACCAATCGCTTAGTGACCTTGAAAGATCGAGGGAATGTTCATAGATTTTTGACATGGTGCTCCTCTCTTTTTTGAGAAAACTGATAGCAGGGAACATCGCCAAAAACACGTACTACGGCGATGAGGTGTGAGTGAAGGGGAGAGGAGGGAATTGCTTAGATATAGCGTGTGGACAGCAAAAGGCTCGCAGACAGTATGGCGACACAACGCGACTATCTGTGCATCCCGCTCCTCATAACGCGAAGGACCGTGAGCAACTTCCCACCAGGCAGGTCTCCTGACTTCTGGCCGCCGTACTCCTCTTCTCGCCTTCCCATTCTCTCTGAGAACAGTGACTTCGATCTATCACATAGGTGAAGATGAAGAGTTTCCTTGCCAGTTACAGTAGCGCGACTGCGCCGGATTTCCACCGGCTTCCCTATTCTGCTTTCCTTTTCAGGAAAGCCACCCAGTGTATGCAAAACTATTGCATCTACCTATAATGGTACTGATAATGTATCCGCTTGTCAAGTCTGCGTATTCTCCATTACAGGGCTGTTGCAAAGTCCAGTAGCCCCTCTCAAGGAGCCAGGATCGCCAAAGCTTTGTCGAACTAATAGTCAAACGTTCGTTGAGCACGAGGCAAATTGTTCTCTCCTCGACGCGTGATCAAGCCAATGGCCTTTGAAAGCTGAGGAAGGTCATTGGTATACTCAAAAGGATGCTACGCTCCTCCCGCACCCGACAGCCAGGCTTGTGCGGCGGTGACGAAACGCTGGGCCGCCTGGGGGGAGCCACTAAATGACAGGTGCAGGTAGGTGGCGAGAAGATTGCCCTGGCTAAATCCTTCTCTCTGCTGGAAAGGCTGAAATACATAGGCAGCTTCTTCCTGCGACACAGCCATATTCAGGCAAGAGGCGTGGAATTCCTGTCCACGTACCGTCTCGCCACGACGTGTGAGCAAGGTATCCCGCAAAGCGGTGGCCTCGCGATAGCCGATCACCAGTCCGCCTGGATCATGCTTCATACGACTTTCTCTGGCAATGACACCGACCATAGGAAACGCTTGGCCGGATGCGGTGCGGATGGATTGACACAGATACATCAGGCCACCACATTCCGCATAGCAAGGCATCCCTCTCCAAAGGAGCTGCGCAAGCGCCTCGCGCATGGAGATATTTGCAGAGAGACGCTCGGCATGTTCCTCTGGGAAGTCTCCACCAAGGTAGATCCCTCCTATGTTTTCCGGAAAGGCGCTCTTGTGGAGCGGGCTAAAAGGAACGAGTTCCACCCCAGCCTGCCGAAGGATGTCAACGCCTGCGTAATTGTGGTCGTTAATAAAGGAGGTCCAGGGTATCAGGATAGTAAAAGTTGAACGCTTCATCCTGAGCAAGTGCAATTCGTATCCGCTTCCCCCTTCGCTGCTCTCACAAGGGGAGGCTTCTTGGCGTTCTGCTCCATGGGAGGAACCTCATGGGCAAGAGCAAGAAGCTTTTTGCTGTCGCATGTCTGCTCAAACTGCTCCCTGAGAGCAGTGAGTTGCTGAGCACCGACAGCCTGTTCAGCAACCAGGACTAAACCCAGATGCCGCTCATATAATAATTTGGTAACAGTATGACTCTCTATGAGATATACTGCTAGGAGCAGCGGGAGAGCCTGAGTAGCCGTTTCGGTAAAGATTTTTCGTGGACACTCGGGAACGCGACAAAAGAACTTTTTCACGCTGAGTACCAACCGAATAGGGCGCCCCACGCAAGGGAGATCCCGGGGGTGCCTGGTGTAAGAACTGTGGATGCTAGAGCGTCGGTCAAGTAATCAAGCGGCAGGCTGAACCTGCTGGAGACGGGCAAGGACATGCAAGTTCTGGACGACGGCACAGCGCCGCAGGTCGAAGAGATTCTTGCGCAGTCCGCGATAGCGAGCGCGTCGTCCTT
>WNGD01000892.1_pt1 | contig 45590 bp, 34 predicted proteins | sample 5400671 | NCBI WGS metagenome assembly WNGD01 (sample SAMN13153369, study PRJNA577476) | soil metagenome | isolation source: 40 cm soil or saprolite under grassland replicate 2 | place: USA:California | collected 2016-06-15 | reverse complement strand
GAACAGTTCCAGGCCTCTCAAAGACCCGTACAGATACGTTTACACAAACAACGCCAGTTGCTATTAATGGACAGCCATTGCAGCAAGTGCTGCCAACAGGCCATGCTCGCCTGGAGTCTATCAATTTTCTGAGCACAATGGAGGGGTACAATCTGTCACAACATTCACCGTCGTCGACGATTCTGCAAGGTCGAAACCTGAATGCCAGTGATGCGGGAACAAATAATGTGGTGATTAACGATCTACTGACCAGCTCAGGTCCATTCCAGATGCACCTGAAACCAGGCGATACGATCACCTTTTCCAGCGCGGATGGTAAGACGATCAGGACTGCAACAGTTGTTGGCGTCTACGGTCGCACCTCTGGTGACCACGTTGGTGCTGTGCTGGCCTCAACAGCTACTGTTCATTCACTCGCTCTAACAACAATTGGCTCAACAACTGTCACGTATATGAAGATCGATCCTGTACAGGTAAACAACGCATTGAACACACTCGGACACATTGTGCCAAATGCTACGGTGCAAAATCTGGCTGACATCGGTGCATACATCGGACAGATGCTCAATAATATCCTGGATGTGCTGATTGCGATTGCTTCGCTCTCGCTAATCGCCGGTGTGATCATTATCGCTAATGCAGTTGCTCTGGCGATGTTGGAGCGCCGGCGTGAACTAGGCATCCTTAAGTCGGTAGGTTATACCAGTGGTACCGTCTTGAGCGAGGTAATGATTGAGAACGGCGTCGTAGGCGCAGTTGGTGCGCTTATGGCAATGTTGCTAGCCACGGGTGCGATCATTTTACTCGGAAACATGTTCTTCAACCTCGCCTTCAGCGTGTCGCCTTTGATAGTCATTAGCCTGGTTGGTGGTTCGGCATTGCTCGCGATGCTCACGGCAGCCATCGTTGCCTGGGGGTCAGTACGCGTACGTCCGCTAGAAGTGCTACGCTATGAATAAACAATAGAGCAAGGATTGGTGTTGAGGCCGCACGCGGCCTCAACACCAATCCTTGCTTCTGGATATGCTATACTGAGGACAAGGAAGTCCTCAGTTGATTGGGAAAAAGCTATGTCCATGAAACGTTTCACTCGACCTTTCCATCAGTTACGAGGGAAACTGACCTTATCCTATACATTGACATCAGTTGTGACGTTTCTGCTTCTCGAATTATTATTTATCGGAGTTATATTGGCGGTTGTCAGTCTGAATATCTCAACTATTGTCGCGGGCAGCCTTAAACAACAAGCTTCACAAATTGCTCCATACTTTGTACACGGCTCACCGGATCCAGAGGAACTGACAGCAGCGCTGTATGTCATTGATGCAAATGTGTCCAATCAAGGGCCATTCAATGGTCATCCTATCTTTCTTGCCGTGGTAGATACCCAGGGTCAAACACTCGCCTCCATTGGCACACATCCTGTTCCTTCGAATACACCAATTCAGACACAACTGTCTCCACAGAGTCGTGCAAATCTCCACGCGGTGTTAAGTGATGAAAAAGGAACTGCGAGTAAGCTCAGTTCAGAAGGGGATGGCACATTCCTGGTGATAGCACCTATAGTGGGGCAAGCAGGTGACCTGCAGGGCGCGCTTGTCGTAAAAATTGCCCATCCAGATCTATTCCAACTGGTTTCAGGCTTTTTACGCTTCATCATTCTAACTGTAATCATCGTCACTATTATCGCCGCTTTCGCTGGATCAGTCTTTGGTTACGTGACGGCGAGGGGCATTACACGGCGCTTGAAAAGATTATCTGTTGCGGCTGACAGGTGGGGGCATGGTGATTTCTCGGTACTCGCACATGACGCTTCTGAAGATGAGTTGGGGCAGGTAGCGCGTCAACTTAACCGCATGGCCGAACAGTTGCAGAATTTGCTCGAAGCACGCCAAAAACTTGCCACCTTAGAAGAGCGTAATCGCCTTGCCCGTGACCTGCATGATAGTGTCAAGCAGCAGATTTTTGCTGTCTCTATGCAAATAGGAGCTACCAAAGTTTTGCTCAAACGTGATATTGATGCGGCTGAAGGACGTTTGAATGAGGCTGAAAAGCTTGTACACCAGGCACAACAAGAATTGACATCACTCATTCGCGAATTACGTCCCGTGGCGCTGGAGGGCAAGGGGCTTGTTGCGGCGCTGCGCGAACTTGCAACTGAGTGGGCTCAGCAGACCAATATCGTCGCGAACCTGCGCATAGAAGGCACACAAACGCTGCCGATCAGTGTAGAAGAGGCATTGTTCCGTGTAGCACAAGAAGCGTTAGCAAATGTGGCTCGCCATAGCAAGGCTACGCTTGTTCAAATGATATTGACGACCACTGATGAGACGGTAACACTTTCTATTACTGATAATGGTCAAGGTTTTGATACGACTCGTCAAGGGTATCTGGGAGTTGGTTTGCTTTCAATGCAGGAGCGCATGAAGGCGCTTGGGGGAGATGTACAGGTGGAGAGTACACCTGGAAAAGGAACACGCGTCATTGCATATTGCAAACGGTTGGGTGTCGATACATTTACGTCGGGTGATGAGGGTGTAGAGAGGGAAATTTCCCAGCCGGGGTTGGTGCAATACCGTTCAACGAAGGAGTATAAAACACGTTCTTGAGGATAAGGATGTAGGTAGAGAGCAATGATGCAGGTTACGTTTTCGGAAAGCCACCGAGGGCCGATGAATCGGCGGTGTGCGCGATAAATCGGCACCTACGGGTGTTTTCGTGTTACTTTATGTGGGCAAATTCAAAGGTAAGAGGCATCTATGGCAGACAACATTTCTATATTGATTACTGACGACCATGCTCTTGTGCGGCAAGGGATACGAGCTTTTTTGGAGCTACAATCGGACCTCACAGTATTGGGCGAGGCGGACTCTGGCGAGACTGCTGTTCGTATGGCAGCAGAACTCGTTCCTGATGTGGCACTCATGGACCTGGTTATGCCTGGTATAGGTGGTGTAGAGGCCACGAGGCAGGTTAAGCAAGTCAGCCCGCATACACAAATTATCGTACTCACCTCCTATCACGAGGACGAATATATTTTTCCTGCACTGCGTGCCGGCGCGCTCTCTTATGTCTTAAAGGATGTTGGTCCAGATGAATTGGCCGAAACGATACGCATGGCGGCGCGAGGTGAATCTGTATTGCATCCACGTGTCGCTGCTCGTGTGGTACAGGAACTTCGTGGCGCCAGACGAGATACGCCGAATCTCTTTACCGATCTAAGCGATCGTGAATTAGAAGTACTGCGCTTGATCGCCGATGGACTTTCGAATGCCGAGATCGCCAGTAAGCTTGTCATTAGTGAAAAGACGGTGAAAGGGCATGTCAGCAATATCCTGAGCAAACTTCATATGATGGATCGCACACAGGCGGCTGTTTACGCCTGGCAGCAGGGATTAGTTGCGAGGCGTGATCCGTGAGGGAAATTTCTTATGATGCACTTTTTCGATCATTCTGGCTGCCACTTATACTTGCGGTAAATATCCAACGTGTGTTGATCTCCAGGTACGTAACTCACCATCGAATAACTATTGATACCTGTGAAAACCGTGGTTGCTGTGCGCAGCGTCAGGCGGCCAAGTTTGCTATGTTGTACCTGGAATGTAAATGATGGAGCGGGTTTAGCTTCGGCATATGTTGCTGATGCAATGCGCCGGAAATCAGACAGTTCGCGTAAATTCTTCAAAAGCTTTTTGTATTCCGGCAGGTGTGTAATTGTGCGTGTATTGTACTGAAAATCGCTTACCAGGCGGCGTGCAAGGCTCTCCCAACCATGAAAATGATGCCGCCGCCTGGTATCAAAGACCAGTTCAAGAAGGTGACGTTCCCCGTTTCCTGCTATCTCTTCCTGCACTTCAAACAGCGTAATCGCCGCCTCGTTCCACGAGTGCAGGAACCAGAGGCGATCAAGCGAGTGAGCTGGATAAGAAGTGTTATGGACGAGTAGTTCTGCCAGTTCGCCGAAATCAAGTAGTTCACTTACAGGCTGCTCATCGTCTATTTGTTGGCCTGTCAAGCTCGTAAAGGCAATGTAAAGTTGCCGTCTCTCTTCCCCTTGAAGCCCAAGTGCGCGTGCAATGCTCTGTGCGACATGTGGAGACGGATTGCTGCGCATCCCCGCCTCTAAATGGTAAATGTAGGTACGCGAGAGACGGGTTGCCTGCGCAAGTTGCCCTTGTGACATGCCATACTGTTGGCGGTACCCGGTTACAAGTTGCGCAAAAGTAGAAAGATTGCTTATAGCCATAAGCATGCCTGGCACCCGCTGGCACTTACCCGCCTTGCCAACGACGCTAACGCGTCTAGCGCTGCGCGCTCAGGCAAGTCGTAAGGAGAAGGGGTGCCACTACATCTCCTGTCTGAGTTTTTTTTACTATATAGTAGTGTGTCTTTGCCAGACACTTTCATACATAATGGCTTTTAACAAATGAATGCGGTAACATGATTCGGGCCGATAATGATTTTTCACAAAATAGGGGGATATCGTGAAAACCACGAAGGCCGATAAATCGGCCCCTACGGAAGTCCCGCTTATTTTGTGATAAGTTTGTTAGCTATATGTCCATTATACAAGGTTTTTGTTAGCTGGCAACGTGTTATTATGAATGGTAGCACTTTATAATTAAAAGTGCGGGGAGTTTTTGGCAGTTATTGCATCTCAAAGAAGAGGTATTCTGAAATGTCCGACCAATCAGTAATCAATAATCCTCAAGCGGAGCAAATCTCTCCCGTCGATTTTGCTCGCCCATGGTTTCGCCATTATGAGCAGGGAGTGCCAGCCCAACTCAACATTCCAGACCGTCCTCTTACCTGGCTGTTAGATCAAACAGTCAGTCGCTATCCAGGCCAAACTGCTTTCATCTATTACGGGACGAAGTTGACGTATGCCCGGTTTTCGTCCCTCGCAAATCGCTTTGCAATCGGGCTACGGCGATTGGGTATAAAAAAGGGCGATCGTGTTGCTATTGCATTACCCAATATTCCACAATATCCAATCGCATTTTATGGTGCATTGCGGGCTGGCGCAGTAGTTGTGCCCACCAATCCACTCTATACTGAGCGTGAAATGCAGCATCAACTGGAGGATTCTGGTGCGCGGGTCGTGGTGATGCTCGATATGTTCTATCCCATTGTGCGTTCTGTACGTGCGAATACTGATTTGGAGCATATCGTTATTACGAGTCCCGCCGATTATCTGTCTCCAATGTTGCAAAGGCTTTATCCCTTTAGTCAACTACGCGCCCATCATCCAAAGCCCCTCCTGACCGAAAAGGAATTGCACAGAGATAAGATGCTGCATGTGATGAGTGATATGTTGAGTTCGCATACAAAGGGTGGCATTGAGGTATTCAACCTCCCTGTGCGGGCATCTGGTGATGACCTTGCAGTCCTTCAGTATACGGGGGGAACGACAGGAATTTCTAAAGGCGCCATGCTAACGCATCGCAATCTTCTAGCGAATGCTTTGCAGACGCGGAGCTGGATTCCCAGTGTGCGTGATGGTGAGGAAGTGATACTATGTGTGGCTCCTTTCTTTCATTCGTATGGCCTGACCGTCGGCATGAACTACCCAATTTTGACGGCTGCAACCATGATACTCTTACCGCAATTCAAGTCTAAAGAAGTAGTGACAACTATCCGGCGTTACCATCCGACACAACTACCTGGTATCCCCACTATGTATATTGCAATCATGCGTGCGATTGGCAAACATGTCGCTGATTTGCGCTCGATAAAGTATTGTATCAGTGGTGCATCGGCCTTATCTGCTAAGGTGCGTATGGACTGGGAAGCAGTAACCGGAGGTAAGCTGGTTGAAGGGTACGGTTTGAGTGAAGCTGCGCCTGTGACGCACTGCAATCCGCTAAATGGTGATATTCGCGATGGAAGTATCGGCCTACCCTTACCGAATGTGGACGCGATAATTCTGGATCAGAAGACATTGGGGCCTGCACCCATTGGCGCCGAAGGCGAAATCATGGTGAAAGGCCCAAATATCATGCAGGGCTACTGGAATCGTCCGGACGAAACATCTGCAGTTTTCCTTGATGGCTGGATGCGTACCGGCGATATCGGGAAAATGGATGAGGAGGGCTACTTTTACGTCATTGATCGTTCCAAGGATATGATTAAAGCCAGTGGCTTTAACATCTACCCGCGTGAAGTTGAAGAAGTGTTACTGCTCCATCCTGCTGTGCAGGAGGCAGCAGTGATAGGCATTCCTCATGAGTATCGTGGTGAAACGGTAGCTGCCATCCTCGTCTTGAAACCGGGCTTCGAGGCATCCGAAGCCACTCGCGAAGATATTCTTGCATATTGCAAGAAAGAATTGACCCCGTACAAAGTGCCTAAGTTCATCGAGTTTCGTGAGAGTCTGCCAAAGACGCTCATAGGCAAAGTATTAAAACGTAACCTCAGAGAATCGTTCAAAGCATCGTAATTCAGGGAGAAAAAGTCGCAAATGTCAACAACCATGAAACCAACGGAGGCCGGTACCGCATTCCTCACGACGCCCGTCAGTGAAAGTGCTGACAGAATCTTTACATTGGAGCAGCGTGACGAGGAGCAGCGCTGGATTGCAGAGTCAGCCGCAACTTTCGCACGGCGCGAAATTCTGCCAAATGTAGAGGCTATCGATCACCAGGAATCTGGCCTGATGCCGGGCCTGTTGAAGAAAGCAGGCGAACAAGGTCTTTTAAGTATCGATGTACCAGAGGCTTATGGGGGGGCCGAGCTGGGTCTCTTGACCAGTGCACTGGTGGCCTCGGAGTTCCGCGAAGGCTCATTTGGCACTGCTTTAGGTGCGCATACGACCATTGGAACGCTACCCATTGTCTTCTACGGAACCGAAGCGCAGAAGCAATACTATCTGCCGAAGTTGGCTTCGGGCGAATGGATCGCTGCGTATGCGCTGACAGAACCAGGTGTTGGTTCCGATGCCATGGGATTGAGCACCCGTGCGGAGCTTTCCGAGGATGGTAAATACTATATCCTGAACGGCACAAAGCAATGGATCTCGAACGCTGGATTCGCCGACGTAATGATTGTGTTTGCGCGTATCGGCGTTGAACGGCCCTCGGCTTTCATCGTCGAGGCAAGCTGGCCAGGCATTTCGACGGGCGCGGAAGAGCGCAAGATGGGTATCAAAGGCTCTTCTACTCGCCAGGTCTACTTTGAGAACGCCAGAGTTCCGGTAGAAAACTTGCTGGGCGAGATTCATAAAGGCTATAAGATTGCTTTCAATATTCTCAATATCGGGCGTTTGAAACTGGGAGCAGGTGCCGCAGTTGGTTCACGTAATGCTCTGAACCTTGCTGCTGCATATACCACCGAACGTAAAGCCTTTGGCAAGTTCCTGAACGAGTTTGGCTTAATTAAAAAGAAACTGGCACGTATGGCTGCCGAAACCTATGCTGCCGAAAGCGAAGCGTTCCGCACTGCCGCAAACATAGAGTGGGCCAGACGCAGTGCTGGTGACAACACCGAGGCCGCTTTTAAAGCAATTGAAGAGTACGCTATCGAGGCTTCCATTGCCAAGGTACATGGCAGCGAAGTACTGGCATATGTCGTTGACGAAGGTGTGCAAATCTTTGGCGGCTATGGCTTCATGCAGGAATATCCAATAGAGAAAGCCTATCGGGATGCGCGTATCCAGCGCATCTACGAGGGTACGAATGAGATTAATCGACTTGTCACATCCGGTACCTTGTTCCGCCGCGTGATGTCTGGCAAGCTTGACCTGATGGCACGCTTCCCCGCGATTGAGGCGCGTGTCAAATCGAGCCAAGCTCCTGATTTTGCTGGCGAAGCTATTCCTGCTGAATTGCGCGCAGCTGTCAATGCCCTGGAGCGTGCCAAGGATGTGACAATCTATGTAGCTATGCGCATCGCCATGAAGTATATGCAGGCCCTTGAGCAGGAGCAGGAATTCATTGAGTACCTGGCCAACCTGTTAATCGACATATATGCTATCGATAGTGCACTTGCTCGAGCCACACAAGCTGTTCGCCGGGGAGATGAGAACAGCGCAACGCATGTGAAGCTGGCACAGCTTGCAACCTGGTTAGCTTTCTCTCGCATGCGCTTGAACCTGGATCAGATGATTATGACTAACATGGACGAGGATCAAGTGGAAAAAGAACTAGCCCGCGTACGTGCCTATCTAGGTGATTATCTGCTCAACGGTGTTGCATTACAGCGTGAGTTGGCCGAAATTGTAGTCGAAAAACGAGGTTATCCACTGTAGGAGCCATTTCCCCCTCCGAGGGCGGGGGCAAGGAGGCGAGGGTGATTACTCCATTTCCTGGTGAGGGGGTCGGGGTGCCTCAGAACTCCGAGGGCGACCGCAAGGGTACGCCCCTACTATACACGGATAGGTTGGTTCCTCAACTCGTATATAGTAGAAGCTGGGCAAACCCCGCCCTCATCCCCTTGCGGTCGCCCTCGGAGGGCTGTGGTATTTAGCGGCACCATTCAATTTACGAGGTAAAACCATGCAGGTTGGTGACATTTCAGTATGGGAACGAACCTTCACCGAAGATGATGTCCGGCTATTCGCCCAGGTATCAGGTGACCAGGGCATCCACCATGTACAACCAGACGAGCAGGGACGGCTGCTTGTACATGGCCTGCTGACCGCTACACTGCCAACAAAGCTTGGCGGTGATATGAACTATATCGCACGCCAGATGGCTTTCGATTTCCTGCGGCCAGTGTTCACAGGTGATACAATTCGTTGTGAGGTCACCATCACGCATTTTGAAAAAGAAGATGACCATACAAACATGGCCGCAAAATGGGTATGCTATAACCCAAAAGGCAAAGAAGTGCTGACAGGCTACACTCACGGGATAATCAGGGACGCCTGATGAATGTAAGCAATCGGATCCAAAAAATTAGCGATCAAAATGAGCGGTATCTGATCGCTATTTGATAAAAAATAGAAAAAGTAAGGAATAGTCATAAGTAGGTAAGTTGTATTCTCTAGTTGTCTTAGGAGGTTGCCATCATGGTTGTTAGCGTTTGCCCGGCAGCAATTGTCTCCGCTCCAGTTGAGGATGTATGGGAACTGCTGATACAAACCTCAAAGTATGATACATGGTGGGATGCTCACCTTGAAAAGTGCGTACCGGAAGGGCCCGCGACCCCTGGCCAATTGGTCTATGCCACGACTAATGCTTTTGGCAAACAATGGGATGTGACCTTTGTGATCAAGAGCATCAACCCTGACAAACACCAGGTACAGTTTGATGTGACGCTCCCCTTGGGATCATAGATCAAGTTACAATCACAAGTACTCCTATTGATGCTGAGTCTTGTCGAGTGCAATATGGGTGAGACTTCACTCTCCCTCCTGGATGGATGGGCTGGCTTATTGAGCACTTTGGGGCAGGTATGCTCCATAGAGGTGTAGAAGATTCATTGTCTAGACTGAAGAGTGCGGCGGAAGCGCTGCACATCGAGCGAGATCCTTCGCTTCGCTCAGGATGACAATTGGAGGGCATGACAACTGGGGGCATGATAACTGGAGAGAATGGCACTAGTAGGCGAATTGGGTTAATACTAATTAGGGCCGATGAATCGTCGGTGGTCGCATTTGGGAATACCCACCAAGGGCTGATGAATCGGCGGTAGTCGCATTTGGAAATACCCACCAAGGCCGATAAATCGGCTGTGTGCACGATAAATCGGCACCTACGAATGGGTGGGAAAGAGTGTCCGAGTGCATATTCAGGCCATATGGGTGTTCGGGGTATTTTGTTGAAAAAGTCATACTATAGCATCTACCTTCAGGAAGGATAAATAAACACATGCCAGAAGCTGTCATTGTTAGTGCGGTGCGCACACCAATCGGGCGTGCGAACAAGGGCGTACTCAAAGATGTACGCGCCGATGATCTTGCCTCTATTGCTGTCAGAGCTGCCGTTGATCGCGTGCCGCAACTTGATCGTTCACTTATTGAAGATGTCATCCTGGGCTGTGCTTTCCCTGAAGGCGAGCAGGGAATGAACCTGGCGCGCCTCGTTGGAGCGCTTGCTGGATTGCCGGAAACAGCGGGTGGCGTGACTGTCAATCGCTTCTGCGCCTCCAGCTTGCAGGCCGTAAATATGGCGGCACAGAATATCATGTTGGATATGGGCGATGTTTATGTAGCTGGCGGTATTGAAAGCATGTCAAGGATACCGATGGGTGGCTTTAACCTCAGCTTCAATCCGCGTCTCATTAAGCCTCGTGAAGGCGAAAAAATAAGCTCACCTTATCCACCATCTGAGCTGGAGTATGGCTACTCCAGCTATATCCCAATGGGCATGACCGCGGAGAATCTTGCTCGCGAATATAGCATCAGCCGTGAAGCACAGGACGCCTTCGCACTCCAGAGTCACCAGCGAGCCGTAGCCGCCACAGATAATGGAGTTTTTAAGCGTGAGATTGTCCCTGTCCCATTGCCTGATGGTGGATTGATGGAAATCGATGAAGGTCCGCGCCGCGATACCTCATTGGAAAAGTTAGCCAGCCTTGAGCCAGCCTTTATTAAGGGTGGAACAGTCACCGCTGGCAATTCCAGCCCACTGAACGATGGTGCAGCAGCCGCTGTGTTGATGTCTGCCGAGAAGGCGCGTGACCTTGGTATCACCCCTTTAGCGAAGGTCCACGCAATGGCCGTTGCAGGTGTGCGCCCCGATATTATGGGTATTGGTCCTGTGCCTGCCATGAAAAAGGCTCTCCAGCGCGCAGGAATGCAACTAAGCGACATCGATATTATCGAGATCAACGAAGCTTTTGCCGCACAGACCCTCTCGGTGGTCAAGGCCATGGGTATCGATGAAGAGAAACTCAACCCGCATGGAGGAGCGATTGCTCTTGGGCATCCGTTGGGATGCAGCGGCGCGCGTATCATTGCCACACTAATCAACGATCTTCAAACCCACGATAAGACGTTTGGTATTGCCACACTCTGCATTGGTGGAGGTCAGGGCCTGGCAACGATTATCGAAAGGATGTCGTAGCCATGCCATACCAGATTCATAAAGCTGCAGTACTTGGCGCCGGTGTGATGGGTGCGGCGATTGCCGCTCATCTTGCCAACGTTGGTATACCCAGCCTGCTGCTTGATATTGTGCCTGTTGACGCTGGCCAGGATCGCGATAAAGTAGCCCGAATGGGATTAGAGAAGGCTATCAATGCACGACCCGCAGCTTTCTATAGCAAAAAAGCTGCCAGGCTGATCACCGTGGGCAACATAGAAGATGATCTTGGCGAGCTTGCTCAGGTGGATTGGATCATCGAGGCCGTTGTTGAGCGATTGGACATCAAGCGTTCGCTGTATGCGAAAGTAGAACAAGTGCTGACTCCTGGCACAATAATTACTTCTAACACCTCTGGTCTACCTGCTCATATGCTTACAGATGGGCGTAGTGAAGCATTTCGGCGTAACTTCTTAATCACCCATTTCTTCAATCCGGTGCGTTATATGCGCTTGTTGGAACTTGTTCCCGATGTTGACACCGCGCCAGAATTGATGCAGTTCATGCAAGAGTTCTCTACCGAAGTGCTTGGTAAGGGCGTGGTGCTCTGTAAAGACACGCCGAACTTTATTGCCAATCGCATCGGTGTATACGGCTCATTGTCAACGGTCTACCGGGCACTAAACGAGGGCTACACAGTTAGTGAAGTAGACGCCATTCTGGGCCCGAGTATGGGACGTCCCAAGTCTGCTGTATTTCGCACAGGTGATCTCTCAGGACTCGATACGCTCGCGCACGTGGCCGATAACCTTTATGAAAATGCACCTCATGATGAACAGCGGGAAATCTTCCGCATACCGGAAGTCATGCGGGAGATGATTCGCCGGGGCTGGTTGGGTGAGAAAAGTGGGCAGGGTTTCTATAAACGCATCAAAAGCCCCACAGGTGAATCGACCATCCTGGAACTTAATCTGAAGAACCTCGAGTACGAGCCGCAGCAAAAGGTACGTTACCCATCATTGGGAGCCGCGCGAAACATTGATGACCCTGCGAAGCGTATACTTACGATCCTGGCGGCAGATGACCGCGCAGGACAGTTTGCTCGCGAGACAACGGCTGATTCACTTATCTACGCCGCCAATCATGCTCCAGAGATTGCCGATAGTATCGTAGCCGTTGACGAGGCTATCCGCTGGGGTTTCAATTTCGAGATGGGCAGCCTTGAGACATGGGATGTGCTTTTACAACATCCCGATACACTGCAAAAAGTGCTGCAAGATAGTACCGGTTCGCAGGTATTGCCTGAGTTGGTGCAGCGTGTGAAGAGCAAAGGACAGGGTATGTTCTATATTGGAACTCCAGGAAATCGCCAATATTATGATTTTCATACTGATACCTACAAGCCTGTTCCTACTCCAAGGGGTGCCATTTCGCTGGTCACTGCTAAGGCATCTAACAAGATAATACGCTACAATGGATCAGCCTCATTGATCGACCTGGGTGATGACGTGGCTTGCCTCGAGTTCCATACTAAGATGAACTCGATCGACGAGGGCATCATTGAAATGCTGCGCTACTCTGTTGAAGAGGGTCAGAAGCAGTTCCGCGCTGTGGTTATAAACAATGAAGCTGCGGACTTCTCGGCAGGTGCTAACCTCATGCTAGTTCTCATGGGAGCTAAAGCAGGACAATGGGAAATGTTGGAGGCGGCAATTAATGGTCTCCAGCAGGCTCATCAACTACTCAAATACAGTCCGATTCCAGTTATTGCTGCTCCCTCGGGCCGTGCTTTGGGCGTCGGCTGTGAGATAATCATGCATGCCAATCATGTGCGTGCTCACGCGGAGTCATATATTGGCCTTGTCGAGGTAGGAGTCGGGTTGATCCCTGCTGGCGGTGGCTGTAAAGAACTCCTGGTGCGTCTTGCGGGTGGGCCATTTACTCCCTCTCGCCGTGCTTTTGAAACTATTGCATTCGCTACCGTCTCCACCAGCGCAACAGAAGCGCAAGAGCTGCGTTTCTTACGCAAGAGTGATGCTATAACTGTCAATCGTGACCTGCTGTTGCGCGACGCAAAAGCCGACGCACTTCGCCTGGCCGAAGCTCGTGAGGCTAGTAAATGGCAGCCGACGCAGCCTCCTATGCTGCTTTTGCCGGGACCTGGCGCTCGTCTGGTCCTGGAGCAACAAATCGAGAATCTTTTGCTCACAGGCAAGGTTAGCGAGCATGATGCTGTAATTGGCCGCTATCTGGCTCGAGTTGTGACGGGTGGGGAATGTTCACCTGTTACACCTGTCACAGAACAGTTCGTGCTTGATCTTGAACGAGAAGCTTTCCTCGCTCTTGCAGGAATGGAAAAGTCGCAGGATCGCATGCAAGCCATTTTGATGGCAGGAAAACCACTACGGAATTAACGGTATGCTAGCCTGGCGCCTCTTAGTAAATGAATTTGGAACATAACCGCGTAATAGGGGTGACGTTCGAGTCGCCCCGTGTCCCCAATAGTACTAACCGCCTGTCTACACTTCTTTTCCCCAAATTGCTCCTAAACCTCCAATTTCTAAGCTAAAAAGTAAATTTATTGAGTTTTTATGCTTATTACATACATGTATCAGCGTCGAAAATGGGTGATTCCGGCAAAACATAAGCGCAACATAAAAAAAAGCATTAAAACACTGGACAATAGAGCATACTATCATGCATACTATAGATGTACATATTTTTGACGAAATTGTTTATACAAGTTATTGACATTGTACTAACATCTCATAATTGTATGGCGTTGCTGAGCTATTTCATCTTATATTTGCAGGAGTCTTGAACAGATTTGAAAGCAATAGCGTGAAGGAGAAGCAACTATGCTTAGATATGAGGAACGTGGAAGCGAAGTGGCGAGATTACTCTCGCAGATAACCGCAGAATACGAAGCCGCTCAACGTGGACTGACCGGACTTGCTTATGGAACTTCGCAACATGAGTTCATTACTACACGCATGGAAAATATGGGACAGCTCCATAGCGAGTTACAAACTATCGTGGGCGATTCCGCTATTGCCCTGATTGTAGATGCTCTGGATAACGTCGCATAGGAACTCAGACCAGAACGACTTCGGTTGTCTTGATGTGCATATCGAAATAGCGAACAGAAGTCGAATATGACTTGTCCCAAACCCCAGTTACCACGTATTCGGTTTCTTCACTGATGAATGAATCCATATCAAGAGCACACTGCTCATCACCTGCAAAACATTGTAACCAGTGTATGAGATCTTCTTGATTGAGTAATGGCGCACCCTCACATACGAACCATTCAGCAATACCTTGAAGGTAGTAACGAAAATCTTGAGAAAGAGGAAACTTCCGTACAATACGGTAGCTTTTCTCCTGAACCTCCTCATAGCCAGCAGCTCTCAGATAGCTCGCAAGCTTCGAACCGACCCAACTATCCTCAAAGGCATAACCGGCATCTACTCGCTGTTGCTCCCAACGCTCACGCGCCTGGAAGACTCGCGCGTGTAATCCGGCATCGATGTTGTGAAATCGCATAGTACCGAAGTCGATATCTTTAATCACCAGACGTCCTCCAGGAGCGATGTAATTGCCCATTGAAGCAAATGTCATTACTGGATCAGGTAAATACTGACTCACATTTGCGCTAAATATGAGATCTACACTTCCAAAAGGTACTGGCAACTGCTCCAACAAGCTTTGCTTGTACTGCACCATCTGTTCATACCACTTACCATGGAGACGGCTGTGTGCAGTAACCAATGCCTCAGGGGAAATATCCACTCCCAATATATGTCCCTCGTAACCAATGGCGCGGGCTAATAGAGGAGTCCACAATCCGGGGCCACAACCTGCATCAACTACAAAACTGCCGCGTTTAAAGCCAATATCCCTGATCATCTGTTGTCGTTCGGGCGCTTTACTACGATGATGTATCTCTAACCATTCTATTGCGTTAAGTGGCAAGCCACTTTCATTAACGTGAACAGGCTCGTTTACTGCCATTACCCTACCTCATCCTTGGTGATTTTTACGATGCGAAAAGTATAACATGCATAGATATTCATTTACAATACTTTGTGTACAAATGTAGTACTAAAGTGCTTACTATGTCAAACAATGTGTTATCTGAAATGTAGAAAACGCTGCCAGGTCGGTTTTCTGCTTGCATCAATTAGCACAGACCGATGTACTCCATTTGATGAACTAATACCCATGTACATTCAGAAAGGAAATATAACGATGAATGATGAATATGGTAAATGAATGAGATCTACTGCACCAACTTATGGGTTAGGGGCTTGCACAAATGCACTCGCCTGGTCAACAACTAACGGAAAAAGTAGGGCATGAGAATGGTGGAGTGGGAAACGAAAAAGAGCAAAAGCTTCGTATCCCGTGCTGCTTACGATCCAAAGATGGGTGAAAGCTGGGAGATACCATATTTCGATAGGTATTGAGGAAATTGATAGATTTTCATAACTACTGACCAGGAAAATTTGAGGCCGGAGGATTACCTTTCGGCCTCGTTTTTAAATACAGAACAGACTCCAATCAATCGGAGATCGGTCATTTTTAAATACATAAATAGATAACAGTATTGTCTAGCTTGTGGAAAAGAGAAGCTGGCTAGCTTATGGCAATACTGGAATGCAGACTCATCATGGGCACTTCACTACCCACGCAGGCACGAAGGTCCTCACGATAGAATCGCCATGTGCTGCCTACTTTATGGCCAGTAAGTTGTCCAGACCACATGAGGCGATAGAGGGTAGAGCGACTTACGCGCAGGTAGCTCATAGCCTCTTTGAACGTTAGAAGGACATCATCCTGGATCACTTGCATAACCATGTGTGTTCTCTCCTCAATATACTAAATTGACGCACTCGACAGTAAAAACGAGTGCTGAAAATTGAATCAGTCGATACGAATGTTTGTCTCATTGCATGTTATAGTAACCAATGTTGATACGCTTTTGTGTTGAGGATTAGTTGTGATTTGGTTAAATTTAGCGGTTCCCTGGTTAGATATTCATTACCAACCATAGACTAGCAGCTCATCTAGTGCCTTTGCTTCGCATGCCACCGGAAAAATTGTCATGCCTGTCTTTTCGCGGAGGAGGTCAATAGTCTGAATATCTGTAGGATAAGCCATTGCTACCGTAAGGCGATTATGATCCCGGCCAACAGGTGCGCAACGTAATTCAAGCGCCAGGGCATAGGGAATTAGGTGCTTTAAGCGGGGCGCTAGTCGCTTCGGTAATTGCATATATGGAATGCCATTACTGCGCGCAGCGACAAGGGAGTCGTCCTCCTCATCCTGGAGACGATTTAACAGTATGCCTTCTGATAAGCCGATTGACCTGGCTCCGTGCAATTGAGTGATTACAGCCGGACGTAGTATTATCCTATATGCTATAAAACCTGTATGGTAAAGCATTTCTTCTAAGGAAGCGCCTGGTTTGGGGTAAGAACCGATGCCTATACTAATATCTGTTTCGCGTTTCAAGGGTGGGATAACAGTCTCTGGTTGTAGAAGATTTATACTATAATATACTCTCTCCAGGAGGGTTTGTGCCCCTTCCTGATCAACCTCGGGTAAAATCATGGCAACGCTAGCACCTGCATGTATCACCATATGATCGCTGCTTCTAATGGTGCGGCGCACATTTATCAGTACCTGTTCCAGGAGATTGGCAGGAGCATGGTAGCGCTGCCGTTTATGTAATATGGCTGATTTCGGCACGATATGAATATGCTCAAGCTGTGAGATATGTAGCAACAATATGCTCAGGGATGCGGAACGTTGAAAGTAGCTGTTGAGTATAGTGCGCAAGAAGCTATTCATTTCAGTTGTGGCAGGTGTGACTTCTACAAACTGCTCGAAATTTTCTGTATGTTCGTCACATGATGCCTTATGTAGCGCAGAGAGTGGCTGGCAAGTGCAATGGTCCGTTGCCGGACTAGTGAGATAGGTTAGCTCCGGGATTGATACCCCTCTTCCCTGATATTTCATAGACTGTCGCCTTTGAAAATAAATGAACTCGTAGAAATATGAAATAGATTGTGACACTGATTATAGTGTGGCGAAGCAACGGAAATGATTTAGAGTATGTTGAAGTATGGTTAAGAAAGGGGAAAATCGGTTAAGAAGAAAGAGAGGTGCGCATACATTGAAATGATGTATATGTCATTTCAATGTATGCGCACCTCTCATCTTACGGTTCGAAAGTGATAGGCGCTGTAAACGTATATCCAACGCCTGGCACTGTCATAATATATTGTGGATTGTTGGCTTCTGGTTCAACTTTCTGACGCAAGTGACGAATGTGAGTTTTTACAAGACCAGAGTCACCGGCTTCATCATATCCCCAGACACGCTCGATAATCATATCGGTTGTTAATACCTGGCCGGTATGTGTGATAAGTAAGTGGAGCAGGCGACTCTCCGTGGGAGTCAAACGTACTTTCAGACCATCTCGAGTCACCTCATGGCGCATCGCATCTAATGTCACTGGCCCGACACTAATCGCAGATGAATTGGAGGATCCTTTCGAACTGTTTGAACGACGCATAAGAGCCTTAATACGAGCAAGTAGTTGCTTTGGACTAAATGGTTTCCGTAGATAGTCGTCGGCTCCCATCTCTAACCCACGTATCTCATCATCTTCACGGTCATGTGCGGTCAGAATCAAGACCATTGAATTGGTTTCACTCCGCATTTGGCGACATACTTCGAAGCCATCCAGCTTTGGCATTTGCACATCCAGGATCACAAGGTCTGGTAATGCTTCACGCCATCGTTTGATAGCCTGTTCACCATCAAATGCGCGTATAACATCATATCCATGTCCTTTGAGCCAGTAGCTTAGCATATCAACCATGTCGCGGTCATCATCCGCCACCATGATTTTCACTCGCGTTTCCTCCTGCGGACCTGCTTTTCAACTATAGTTTTCCCCCGACGAAAGCAGGCCCTCTTTTGATAAAGTTTTCTAAGTGCTTCAACGTGATGAAATTGAGGCAGTAACATCATGGTACAATTTGGTGTATATAGAGTCAGAACTACTGACTAAAGGAGAATGCTATGATTCCACGTGAGGAACTGTTAACGCTGGCTCGTGAAGTTGCGCGACAAGCCTATTGTCCCTACTCTCATTTTCGGGTAGGCGCTGCCGTATTGGCAGGTGGAAAAACCTATGTTGGAGTAAATATTGAAATATCGAGTTATGGACTGACATTGTGTGCAGAACGTTCAGCGTTAGCTGCTGCGATATCAGCAGGAGCAGGGCCGATTACCCAGATCGCAGTTGCATTTATTGATGCATCACAGGAGGCGCCCATCCAAGAACGTACGCCTTGCGGCGCCTGTCGTCAATGGCTTGCGGATCTCGCTCCGAATGCCACTATTTATCTTGATGGCGATATGCGCGATTTCACAATTGAGGAGTTGTTGCCATATGCGTTTGGGCATCAAGCTAAGAGTACGTAGTGTAAGCCTCTACTCGTAATGTACAAAATGCCTCAAAAATAATCTCACATTCACTCATGGGTGGATATGAGAAAAATCCCCTTGACAAATCGCATACTTCTTGTGTACGCTATGATTCCCAGGACTTGTAGTATGTAAGGGTACATGGAAGTTGTGCCTGCCCCTAGCGCATTGACCCATCAAGGCTTTTACCTGTAAGGAGCTTGTATGCCAGCACGCTTTACCCTCGGTATTGAGGAAGAGTTTCAAATGGTAGATCGTCAAACAGGTCAGCTAAGTCCACATATCTTGACTATTCTGGAAAAAGGTGTTTCTCAATTTGGAGACAAGATCAAGCCTGAAATGTTGCAATCAGCAGTAGAAATCGTAACTGATGTATGCCCAAACATCACTGCTGCTCGTCTGGAACTGCAAAACATGCGCAAAATGCTGCTACACCTACTGGAAGATGAGGGACTTACAATCATAAGCGCGGGCACGCACCCAGATGCATCCTGGAAAGACCAGCTTTCAACTCCAAATGCACGCTATATTGAGTTAGAAGAACAACTTCAGGACGTCGTGCGTTCCATTTTAATTTTTGGTCTGCATGTGCATGTCGGCGTTGAGAATCATGAGATAGCAATAGCTCTCATGAATCAACTGCGAACCTGGATCCCGCATTTGCTCGCCATCTCTACCAATTCTCCTTTCTGGGGCGGACGTTTGACAGGCCTCAAATCGTACCGTTCCGTAATTTGGCGACCTTTCCCTCGCAGTGGCATATCTGAACCGTATATCTCCTGGGGTGAGTTCGACAGTTACGTACGAAGTCTTGTTCAGGCTGGCATTATAGATGATGGTAAGAAAATCTGGTGGGACATTCGCCCCCATCCATTTTTCCCGACGCTTGAGTTTCGTGTTTGTGATATGCCGACTACTATTGATGATACCCTCGCTATAGCCGCACTCTGCCAGGCGCTAGTAGCGAAGTTGACATGGCTACATAATCATGGCATGGCTACTCATGTACTGCCCCGGCACCACATAGATGAGAACAAATGGCGTGCTATGCGTTATGGTCTGGATGCCGAGATCATCGATTTTGTACAAAATCGACATTTGAGCATGCGTGATTCAATTGGAGAGCTACTGGACTTCGTAGATGATGTTCTGGATGATCTTGGGAGTCGACGGGAGATCAACTATCTTCGCATATTGCTCGATGACCCATCTGGGACAGGTGCGGATCGTCAAATCGCTATCTATGAGCAAACTGATAGTGTGGATGCCGTCACTCGTTATTTGATGCAGCAAACGCTGAAAGGCCTGACTCTCCACTCCACAAGTCCCATTTGATTGCTCGTCATGAAACAGGATGATATAATCCCATCGGTAAATACTCTCACGCGCTACAGTAAAGTGCCATGGACGAGGTTGATATTCAAATGGGTAAAAAACTCGTAATGTTGTTGCTCACAATGATAGTCCTGATTGGACTCTCCGGATGGTACATCGTCGGTGGCATTCAAGCCTATTCTCGCTATCAGCAGAGTAACATAGCTATCCAGGAACATTGTGGGGGTCAGGCACCTGTGCATATCTGTATACAGGCCCCATCAGAGATCTTGAGCGCATATTACCCTTTCTATGTTGCTACCCAATCTAATTTGTTTATCATTAACTACAGTAGTAGCAGTCCAATTACTCTAGAGATGAGTGTTAGCATCACAGGGTTTAGCCAGGTGGAGACGCATACAGTAAATGCGACTTCCAGTGTGCAATCAATCAGTTTTATGCCATTAGTGATTCGTCAAGCACTTCGCCAATTGACCACGGATAATAACACCTTGCTGCATGTCCGCGTTACAGATACAGCGGGACATGGGTATTATATTAACGATAGTCGGCTGTTGTTGCATTCGCGTTGGCTAATGCAATGGATTGCTGCAAATCGTTTGAAAATTGCCGCATGGGTAACACCTGATGATCCTACTGTGATAGCGCTGGTAAGCAAGTCTGCAGCACACTTAGCGTCAGAACCAACAGTGGCTCCCCCTGCAATGGTTGGATATGATAATAATAAGGCTAACCCCAGGGCTGTGAGAGACCAGGTTGATGCGATTTTTGATGCCATGCGACTTGATTACCATATACAATACATTCAGGCGAGTGTCCCATATGCAGGCCCTGGTGACAATAGTTTGGGTCTACAACATATCAAATTACCGTCCGAGGTGGTGCAGCAGCATAGCGGTATGTGTATTGAGCTGACTGCCTTGCTGGCCTCTGCGGTCGAACACATAGGATTGCATGCCGAAATCGTGATTATTCCCGGTCATGCTTTTCTGGGTGTCTCCGTGACGCAGAACGATTCGCAGTTTGAATACTGGGATGCTGTTCAAGTCAATTCCAACATTGCGGGGGATTCTGCTAACTTGTGGGCTGATAATGAATATATGCAGAATGCGAAGCAAATTGTAGACGCCATTGTGATCAGCGATGCCCGTAAACAGGGCGTTGGCCCGATGCTATGAATGCGTAAGCAAAAGAGAGGAATGCAACTACGGATAATGTAGATTTTCCAGCCTGGTTTAGCTTTGGCTGCATTGCTGGATTGGCCTCATGTATGCTCGCTATCGCAGTCAATGCGCTCTATACAACGTTGAGTAAACGTGGCACGACGAGACAACTTGCTGGCGCTATTGTCGCCTGCGTAATTTCCGCGTTGCTCTTGCTGCCGGCTATCATCTGGTATAACATACGTTTTAGCTCCGTACAGGCGGCCATTTCTGTTGCAGAGGTTACGCTGGCGCTTGTTTTTGTGACTCTATGTGGTTGGATACTTCCACTGAGTGTAACAACCTTCTACTGCCTCGTTGTGCAACCACGAGACTCGAATACCTCAGTACGTATTCCTCGCCAACTGAGTCATCGTAAACGTACCACTCGTGGCAATGCTATTGCAGGCACAGTGCCGCTACCTAAACGCCAACCGGGTGTACCTGCCCCTTTTGTCTTTGGTGAGGACGTTCCATGGGGCTGGCTGGAGTATCGCTCAGGGCGCTTCCAGGGACAAAAATTGGCGATGAATCGTACGGTGATTAGTATTGGACGTGAAGAGGATAATGATATCTGGCTGGATGACGAGACTTCTTCACGTTATCATGCTGAACTAGCCTGGGATGCAGAGCAGGTCTATATTACCGACTGTGATAGTTTAAACGGGGTGCTATTGAACGGGAGACGTATACGTGGCACTCTTGTTATTAAAAGCGGGGACTTGCTAGAAATCGGTTCGCACCGTTTTGTGTTTGAAAGCGCAGAACGTCCTATTCCGTTGGCAGAACAGGATGATCCTCTTTTATATCACTTGCGCCGCTCTTCTATCTCGCCGGGAATCGGTATTCCTGGCGAGGGACAGGGTCAGTATGGTAGAAGGCTTGCCAGCGCTAATGCACTGCCTACAAGGCCTCTGGAAGAAGAGACTCCCTTTGAATTCGATAGTCTCAAGTTAGATCCTGTAGTTGACCAATTACCGCACTCGACGCCTGGTGAAATAAATGTCGAGCCAGGTGATCCCGGCACATCGCAAGAGGTAGTAGGATTCAATCCAATTACTCCATCCCCACTACTCGACAGATCTGGCGGTCTTTGCTTGATCTGTAATGGAGAAATGGCAGGAAGAAGCTTCTTGCTAGATCGACCTGAATTAACTGTTGGACGATCTGCTAAAAGTGATGTGATTATTCACGATAACTCAATTTCAGATCACCATGCTATATTTTTATGCCGGGCTGATGGAGACTACGTGCAAGATCTGGCCAGTTACTGTGGCACAAAAGTGAACGATGAACCTTTGAAAGAGACGCGTTTGCTCCAGAAGTCAGACATCATTAGCCTGGGAAATGTTCACCTGGAGTATACCTTAATACCAGAAGCGCAAACTACATCTCTTCCTCTTCTCCCCATACCCGTCCGCGCTTACCCATTAAGTGGTCCTATTCCGCTGCGGTTGCCGAGCAAACCGAAATAGTCTCAGGGCGACCTGGTAGATCATCACCATTCTACCCGAATATTTGCCAATGCCTGTTTCGAGAGGATTGGTCTACCATGGCCGGGGTAGAGGTAGAGCACGCTCAGGCTGCGCAATGTTTGAAGCGTCATTTCCAGGTTGTGGCGGTTAGTACTTTCATGTACGAGCGCTGCTCTTCCCTCAAGTGTAACGAGAGTATCTCCACACACCAGTTCATAACTGAAAGGATTGTAGAGGCAAAGGCTTTCAGGTGTGTGACCAGAGCTGGCAATAACACGCCAGTTGAGATGATTTGGGAGACCTGAAACATCCTCTAACCAGATATCCACCATTTGAACCTGCTGTTTGTAACGGGATATATAGAGATCTAGATGGTGCAGCGATCCTGGTAAGGGGTGGTGGCTCCACATATGTCCAACGAAATGGCTTACTCCTGGGATGCTCCTGCTTTCCTGATGACTATGATCTTTCCAAGACTGCACCAGTTGTTGTGCAACTATCGAGGCTGCAACGGGGGCATTACAGGTCTGGCGAAGTGATTCGACCCCTGCTGTATGATCGGGATGAAGATGTGTCAGTACGATTAGATCGATATCGCCTGGAGTGCGGTGTAGGAATCGTTTGAGATAGTTTAAGGTCAGTTGTGTATTGATTACGGAACCCGGGTCAATAACGATGCACCGCTCATCATTGACAAGATATGTGTTTGCTCTAGAAAAGCGATCAGTGATGGTATGCACTTGTCTAACCTGTTGGGCAAATGAGGGTTGTTGTTGCCTGATCTCTGTAGCAGTGTCCAAGGTGCCTCCTGTAGGGAACAACACTTGTGGTTGCCCTAGCTTGAGTCTGATCGAAAACTCTATCGAAAATATCCTATCACTCTGGTCAAGAAATGAGCGTTTCTATCTATCCTTCTCTTCTTTGTATGTTATACTACATGCAATAGCAATCCCTCTCCAGGAGGTTAAAACCGATGTCACAAACCCACACAGGGGAATGGCCTGACTATGTTTATATCGTACCTCATGTCTACACAAAGGCGAAAGTGCGCCTGATTGGTTTAGGCGCCTATTCTCCAACAGGTATTATTACCAATGAGTTCTTCGCTTATATTTCCACGCGTTTGGGTGATCCTCGTAGCGCCGATGACCTGGAGCGCGTAACAGGTCTGAGTACGCGTCATGTACGAGCCAGCACGCTGGAACTATGCCGCAACATAGCGGGAGGAGAGGCCCCTGGCCTGATCGATGATCCAGGAGCGCCCAGAGACGAAACATTGGTGGATATGGCGGTAATTGCTGCCCGGCGTGCCCTTGCTAGCGCGGGTCGCGACGCTTCCGAAATTGACACAGTAATAGGAGCCTCTTCTTCTGATAACGATGCTTTTCCTACCATTGCTGGACTGGTACAGCATCGATTGGGATTAGGGCCTATACGCGCAAGCATGCTCAAAGGCGCCTGTGCTTGCCAGACAGAGGCTTTTCAGGTGTGTGCTGAAGTACTGTCAGCCAACTCTGCCAAGCTTGTACTCCTGGTTACCTCTGAAGGGTTACTTCCCAATATCTTGAATGTTCTAGATTGGAAAACAAGTTCACTGTTCGGTGAGGGAGCCAGCGCTTTTCTACTGGAATGGGGTGATGAAGATACCTATATCATTAATGGTTCCGATGCCAATCAGGCTTTCTCACTTTTCTACCAGACGCCGTTGCGGAAAGATGTAATCGAGATGGCAGAAGTTGATATGAAAATACGCGAGCTCTACCAGTCTGGAAAGGGTACAGAACTGAACAAGGTGCTTTCACAGTATATGGTGGGCTATACAAAGATGAATGGCAAAGAGGTTTTCCGCGAAGCTCCACGCGCTATGGCCGAATCTGTGGATGTGCTTTGCCGTCATGCCGGATTAAGCCATAATGAGTTAGCGTATATTGTGCCACACCAAGCAAATTCACGTATTACACGTCGTATGGGAGAACTACTAATAAACGACTACGGTTGGCCTCCTACAACGATGGATAAACTCGTCGATAATTTTCGCTACTTTGGCAATCTCTCTAATGCCAGCATAGCAACCGCGCTAGTAGAGTTGCTACGCCGGGGACGCCTGCATGAGGGCCAATGGGTGGCGCTTCCCGCTGTTGGAGGCGGTATGAACTATGGTTGCTGGCTGTTGCGCTTTCATGAACTAAAGCATCTGGAGGTTGTGCTGAATCCTCATATCTGAACTATATTGTGTCTGCCGGCGTTTGCTGGATGGATGTACTACAAACTCTGCTCGTATGTGTAGAATACCTTACTATCCCATTCGTACCCTGCGCCAACGAATGCATCACGCACCATCATCAGGTCGGGTACATTGGCAGAAACACTCTCCAGACCTAGATCGGAGATCTGGTGGCGTAATGCATGGGCAATCATGCTGATCGATTCTGTTGTACCGTCGATGTAGCCTATGAATAGATGTTTTTCCCGGTGTCCTTCTCGAGGTTCAGCTATTGCCAACCCATCCAACCTATCCCAGCGCTGTAAGATATAGAGTTGTTGTGCAGCTATTTTCTCCATTAACAGTTCGGTAGTGATGGAGTATGCAGTAAAGCCCTGGTAATATAACCCTCCTACTGCTGGAAAGATATTCGAGGCGTTGATGTAATCAATAATATTGTCAAGGTCGTCAGCAGTTGCGAGTACCGGTATTTCAAGACCATACTCCGGCTTAGAAGGTGTTGTAATGGGTAATGCCCTAAAAGGTGCGTATGCCCCTACCCGGTGCATAGAAGCTCGTTCCAATAATCGAATTGCCACGGTATTTGTTGACTCCGTTATCAGCCGCGCAGTCGTAGCTCCACGATTTACTGCCTCCCTCAGTTGTGCATCATAGAGTGCTGAAGCGATACCTTGCTGGCGAAGAGCCGGGTCGACGCGCATCCCCTCGAACCAGGCTTCTGTATTATTAAGCATGCGCATATTGGCTACTCCAACCGGTCGATCATTCCAGGTGGCAACGAATAATTTACCCTGCGGATCGTTCAGCCACTCATCCCACACATGTTCAATATAATCACCCCAGTCCCAGGTATGCATGCAAAATGCCAGTATTGCCTCGCGATCTTCTGGACGCGCGGGACGGATATCAAATTGAGGCATCATCATTATCTCCTTTGTTATCTCCTCTCAAGCATCCATTTGAAGCCTACATAGAACGACCACGAGGGTATGGGCCCTCGTGGTCACTCAGAAGAATGTCGAATCAAGAATCCTATTCAGGGGAGATTGCTTCTTGCTGAACTGAGCTAGCCGTATCGTATTCCAATTCAGGCTGCTCGTTCTGGGAGTCAGACTCTGCATTCAACGCACTTACTACGGTTTCCTCTTCTTGCTCTGGTTGCCCTCGCTGATGATCAAACCCTGTATCCGGCGCACTTACTACAGTTTCCTCTTGTGGTGTGCGAATGTCGGATAAATTTTCTTCAAGGGAACGAAGATGTGCGGTTCGTGCCTCAACGAGGGCCTGTGCTTGAGCGAGTTTCTTCTTAGCCTTCTGTACATCGCCTTTGGCTTTCTCGATTTCCAACATCACTTTGGCTTCTTTTTTAGCTTGTTTCTTTCGCTTTTTCTGTTCATCGTTGATAGTAACAAGAGAAGATGAATTGGCGCTTGCTTTTTTTGCCATAGTGTTTACCTCACTCTACAATTATTGATATTTGGTGTGGGCAACTCCTTAAAGTTTAGGGATAGGTCTCAAAGAGTTAGACAGCATCCATGATTGGCATCTCAACGTCCATTGCTTGCGAAGCGTGCCTGATCTCTTATTGGCTTTATTATATCCTAAAATTCATGAGATAGCCATATGTTAGAAATGAGGGATTATCCAGAACTGCGAAAATTTTTAGAGCAAAATCAAGAGTAAGTATATCGTGAGACCTACAAGACCCTCAATATACTTACTCTTGATTTTGCCGATTTATGTGTTTTCTGGTGGGTAGGGAAGTTCAGTTGGTGGTGATGGCACAATTTCCTGCGGTAAGCCCTTTTGAGGGGTTTCTGGCGCCGTTACGGTGATTCCAGTCTCTTCCAGGATCTGCCGTAGCTCTCGTGCATCAATTGTTTCTTGACGACGTAGCTCCTGGGCAATCCGGTCAAGCGTAGCGCGATGTGCTGAGAGAAGTTCCAACGCACGTTCGTAACACATACGTACAATGCGATCAACTTCTTCATCAATTACCTCGGCGGTTGTCTCGCTATAGTCGCCTGGAGCGCCGGCATCACCGGCGCTCAGGAATGGGCTAGAGCGTTCACTGAAAGAGACTGTGCCCAGACGTTCGCTCATTCCCCAGCGTGTGACCATTTGGCGAGCAATAGCAGTCACGCGTTGTAGATCATTCTCCGCGCCCGTTGTGATATGCCCAATAGCTATCTGCTCAGCAGCTCTTCCACCCAGAGCAGTCACAATCTGCGTAAGCAAATACTCTTTCGAGTAGTTGTAACGATCATCTATAGGTGTTGACATGGTGACGCCTAACGCCTGTCCACGTGGCACAATAGTAACTTTAGACACTGGATCGGCATTCTCTGAAAGTAAGCCTACCAATGCGTGTCCTCCCTCGTGGTATGCGATGACATTGAGGTCCTCGTCACTCAAGACTAAAGGACGCTCGGCCCCGAGAAGAATTTTATCTAATGCTTCTTCAAAACACTTCTGCGTGACATAATCCTGGTTGCGACGTGCTGCTAGTAGCGCTGCTTCATTTACCAGGTTTGCCAGGTCGGCTCCTACCATTCCTACTGTGGATCGTGCAATGTTAACAAGGTCTACATCAGGACCCAAAGGGACCTCCCGTGCATGAATTTTGAGAATGGCTAATCGACCATTCCAGTCTGGTCGATCTACTGTCACGCGCCGATCAAAGCGGCCTGGACGCAACAGTGCTATATCAAGTCCATCAGGGCGGTTGGTCGCACCGATAACCACAACTGCCTGGCGGGTATCGAAGCCATCCATCTCTACCAGTAATTGGTTTAGCGTTTGTTCGCGCTCATCGTTGGTGTTGATGCTTGTACCTCGCTGTCGTCCTACCGCGTCGATCTCATCGATGAAAATGATACTGGGAGCTGCTTTCTTCGCCTGGTCGAACAGGTCTCGTACGCGACTGGCGCCGACGCCAACCAGCACTTCAACGAACTCCGAGCCGGACATTGAGAAGAATGGGACGCCAGCCTCACCCGCAACAGCTCGTGCTAGTAGTGTTTTGCCTGTGCCTGGAGGACCTACCAGCAATACGCCGCGTGGAATCTTACCACCCAGGCGCTGAAACTTGAGAGGCGTCTTCAAGAATTCAACCACTTCTTCCAGATCATACTTGGCCTCATCTATACCAGCCACATCTGCAAACGTTGTAGTGGGGCGATCTTCGAGAATGAGTTTAGCACGACTCTTGCCAAAACTGAAAATGCCCTGTTGCCCTTGTGTTGCGCGACGACTGATGAAGATGAAGAGTGCTATCAGGAATACCCAGGGAAGAAAGGTAATCAAAATATTCAGCCAGAAACTGTTATCCTGGGCTGTCTGGGTAATCACCGTAGTGCTATCTGCGCAGGTGGGCTTGCGATAAATCTTGTTCTGGGGATCAGTGAGTGTTGGTACAAGATTTGGGTCCCCATTAGGCAGTTGTACTACGTGGAACTGGTCAAACTTCCCAGTGGATGTCTCCACCGGCTGGCAAAAGTATCCCGTGATATCAGTCGATCCAATGATTGTTGCGGATTTGATATTGCCCGCGTTGATCTGATTGTAAAAGTCGCTGTAGTTAAGCTCATCGCGTTGAGGTATGTTCGAGTTGCTGTTGTTATTAAAAAATTGGTAAAGGAAAATTCCAAGCATCATAAGTACGATTACAAGCAACCAGCGATTGAGAGGCGAAATGCCTTTTTGTGGTGACGGCCCATTTTGGCGACCGCCGGGGCCTGGACGAAGTTGATTTTGTTGGCGTTGAGGCGAATTGTTATTATTTTGTAGCCAAAGCACCCTGCCTGGTTGTTTCTCCATATAAGACAAATCCTGCTTTCTGACCCCGACTAATTAAAAGGAATCATTCAAGCTTCCATATCTTTATCATTGTAAGGAAGAAGTTATAGGGTCATTACCTTATTATATCCTATGAATGGTTGAAATGCACGCAGGATGAAAGGCGCGATAAAGGCAATTACAAGTGCATCCATTCGGACATAATACCTAAAACTCTTGCGTTTTATTGCCTGGAAGCTTATACTAGATGTTGATATAAGACGCTTAAAAGTCAACTTGAAGTATTGTTAAAGAGGCCCTTTATCCAGTAACGGGATGGATAGTTAAAATATGGGTATGGAGGACACTTCGGAAAAGATGATATCCGAAGCGCAAAGCAATCTGGAAAGGGAGGAGAAGCAGTCAGTGCAAGGATATATTGCAATCAAAGGCACACGCAATGGTCTGCTTTTAACTCTGGAGCCAGAAACCCCTTTTAGTGAATTACTCAACGCCCTTTCACAACGACTTTCAGAGGCTCCTGCTTTCTTCCGTGGCGCTTCGCTCGCACTTGACACCACTCGCCGTAATCTCCGCATGAGTGAGCGTACTCAACTTGAAGCCTTACTGGCGAATTATCAGATGTCTGTAACAGCGTTGGAACAGTTACCGACAGCAATACATAAGGAACGCGAGGATACTTCCTCTTCCTCTATGAGTATTGATCTACCTTATGCCGCACAGAAAAAGAGCGAGCAAGTACAGTCGCAAGAAACTCAACTTGATCCGCGAGATTCGGCCGATACTCTCTTTTTGCGACGTACAGTACGTTCTGGTCAGGCAATCCATCATGCAAGCAATGTAGTTGTCATGGGTGACGTGAATCCGGGTGCAGAGATTGTTGCAAGTGGGGATATCATAGTATGGGGAGTGTTACGTGGCATGGTACATGCAGGATATCCAGATAATGAGAGCGCCATTGTTTGCTCGTTATTGCTCGCGCCAGTACAATTACGCATTGCTCACCTGCTCTCACGCCCACCTGATGGAATGCAAGTGCAGGCGCGTCCAGAGTTTGCGGGGATCAAAAACGGGCAGATTGTTGTCGAAGCCTGGGTCAACAGTCGCCCATCACGAAAATAGTACGCACAACGTTTAAACATTGTAGGGCAAGGTTTATCGTGCCTGTGATGGGAGAGAGGCAATACAAATGGCAGCGAATAGGGACGGTCATGCCTTTACAACAGAGAATTTTGAATAGTTGCTTATCATGGAGATGATTATGGATAGTCGGGTGCTTACCATCACTTCAGGGAAGGGTGGTGTTGGCAAAACCACGACCACGGCGAATCTGGGAACAGCCCTTGCAATGCAGGGCAAAAAGGTCGCAGTTGTAGACTCAGATATCGGCTTGCGAAACCTTGACGCTGTGCTGGGATTGGAGAATCGTATTGTCTATGATCTTGTCGATGTTGTAGAGGGGCAGTGCCGTTTGCGACAAGCGTTGATCAAAGACAAACGTCTGCCTGAACTTTATTTGCTGCCTGCAGCCCAGACACGCGATAAGAATGCCGTGAATAGTGTCCAGATGGAGCAACTTTGCCAGCAATTGCGCCAGGAGTTTGATTTTGTCTTGATCGATTCTCCTGCAGGTATCGAGCAGGGCTTCCGTAACGCGATCGTTGGCGCTGATGAGATTATTATTGTTGCAAATCCCGAGATGGCCTCGGTACGTGATGCAGACCGTATCATTGGGTTGGTTGAGGCTGCAGGAAAGCCGGAGCCATGCCTTATCCTGAATCGCCTGCGTCCTGAAATGGTGAAACGAGGAGATATGATGGATGTGGCCGATGTATTGGAAGTATTAGGCATCGATCTAATAGGCATCATTCCTGAAGATGAAATGATTATTGTGGCAATCAATAAAGGCGAACCAATAGTCTACGAAAAGCATTCACGTGCTGGACGCGCATTTATCAATGCTGCTCAGCGTGTTGTTGGTGATGAAGTTCCCTTAGATGAAGTCGTAGAGGAGCTAACATTTATGGAACGCCTGAGACGCCTGGTTGGATTTGGTTCAACCATGACTGAGAAGCGAGTACGTTCGTAGTGATCCTGAGAAGGCAGACGGTAATTATGGGTGTATTTGATTTTATGACAGGTCGCAAGAAGCCCACGCCGGGTGAAATGGCAAAAGAACGCTTGAAAGTCGTTCTGGCACACGATCGTCTCAAAGTGAATCCTGAATTGTTGGAACAGATTAAGACCGATCTGCTCGCTGTAATCTCTCGTCGTCTTGAGGTGGATGAACAGCATGTGCAAGTTATCATGGCTCGTGAGGACCGCTGGGACAAACTGCACGCCGATGTTCCTATTAAACGTCAGAAAATTTCTTTCGAGTGGGACCCTCCTGCATATACCCCTGCTGCTAATGCGTTACGAGGTAACAAAATAAGAGTGGATGTGGAACGGATCGAAGAAGAGTAAAGTATATGACCTTCGGGTAATTTGGTTGACCCTCCCGGTATGCCTGTGTATGATACACGTTAATACATGTGAATATTTGGCAGGTGCATTGTATACCAGGAGGTAACTATGAATGAGCAGCAGATTCAAAAGGTTCGAGTGAAACGGTTGGCCCATGTTGGACTGTGGACAACGGATGTAGCAGCCCAGACACGATTTTATCGCCAGGTGCTGGGATTTAATCTGCGCGCCACCGAAATCAATTCAACAGACCAGGATGTTGAATTTGAAGATGCAAATACCTTTCTTTCTCTGGGGGATGAGCATCATTGCTTAGGACTATTTAACGATACGCGAACTGTCACGAGTAATGGACGTGATCCCATGTCACACACTCGTCTCCATCATATTGCCTACGAAGTTGACACGGATGCCGAACTTGCTGCTTTAGCTGCTCGCCTCAACCAGTCTGGTATCCAATTGGCGTTGGAACCACGTGACGGAAATCCAGAGACTGGTGATACACTCTGGTTTAATGATCCTGATGGGAACCGCATTGAAATATCAGTCACACCTGAAGATTCGTTGACACTGCCTCCAGCTAGTAGTGAGGGACGGCGAACCCGTCTCCATCCACATGCTTTGCAACACCTGGCGTTCTGTACCTTGCATATGGAAGCCATGGTCGATTTTTATACCGAAGCTCTAGGTTTCGATATTTCCGACTGGCTATTGCGTGAATGTGTCTGGCTCCGCTGCAATAGTGATCATCACACGCTCATTATTATGAGAGGGAAACCAGATATCGATCATATCGGCTTTAGCATTCCTGCAGGCCCGGAATTACTGGCGTGGGCCGATTATTTGAGTCGTCAGCAGACACCGATCCTTTGGGGCCCTGGTCGTCATGGTGCTGGGAATGACCTGTTCTTGCGCTTTGCCGATGCGGGAGGTGCGCATATCGAACTCTCAGCGGAACTCCAACAATACTATGATCACGATGTGACGACACCGCCTCGCCTATGGCATTCACGTCCCACCGCACTCAACCTCTGGGGGGTTATGCCAACCTGGGTTCGTGAGGAAGTGCGGGTATAAGACCTCTTCTTACGATTGCGCGGCAGAATATTCCGCTGGTGCAAAGATAACCAGCACTCTCAAATCCTCTGTGATCGTGTGAAAGCGATGTTCAACATTTGCGTTTACAAATATCAGTGATCCGGCTTCAACATGGCGACTTTCCTGGTCTACTTGAATAAAACCACGACCACTGATGACATAGTAGATTTCATCTTCGGTATGTGGTTCTTGCATATCAACTGCTCCTGCTGCCAACATATAGAGACCAGCGCTTAGCACTGGTACACGCAGAAATTCAAGATAATCCTGTCCTGATTGGTTTTGCTGATTAATTAAATGGGCGAGTTTGTAGGCCTCCATTGCCCTGATGCTCCTTACTATTTGTTCACAACAACATTTCTCAGTGTGCCTATACCCTCAATCTCCGTTTCCATCACATCTCCGGCTTTGAGAAATTCGGGTGGGTTGCGGGCAAACCCAACACCACCTGGTGTTCCCGTAGCGATAATATCACCTGGCTCTAATGTCATGCCTTTTGAAAGGATAGCGATAATCGTGCGAATGGGAAAAACCATCATGCTGGTGTTTCCCTCTTGCTTGGTGATGCCATTGACACTCAATCTCACAGTAAGTTGTTGTGGATCCCCAATCTCATCAGCAGTGACTATCCACGGTCCCATTGGGCAATACCCGTCAATGCTCTTCCCCTTAAAGAACTGCTTATGTCGCGATTGAAGGTCTCGTGCAGAAACATCGTTAAGTACGGTATAACCAAAGACGTGCGACAAAGCGTCCTCTTCGCGTATATTCTTACCACCTTTACCAATAATTACTGCCAGCTCGACCTCCCAGTCGACCTGTTCGGAAACTGCCGGGTCGATGATGATGGTGCCATAAGGGTCATTTACGGTGGTAGGAGCTTTCGTAAAAAATACGGGATATTCTAGCGCTTTAGCTTCTTGCCCGCGTATGAGCGCTGTTTCTTTCGCGTGTTCGGCATAATTCCAGCCGAGGCACATAATATTTTTGCGTGGACGCGGGATAGGGGCGGCGAGTTGTACCACAGATAGGTCATGTACCGCGCCAATCTCGGTAAAAGTTTTGACTTCACTGAAGCGGCGACCTCCCGCTTTGTCCAGTATTGCGCGTAGTTCGTGCATTCCTTGCTCATAGTGGTCGAGTAGATCGAGCATTTGTTCTTGTGGAATAATGTTAAGAGCCCGTGCTGCAAGGTCAACATCGATAATCTCATTATCCTGGACAATGCCTATGCGGATCTTTGTGATAGCTGGAGTGGAAAAGCTGGCAAGTTTCATGCGAGTCTCCCCTTGTTATTGAATTAGTTCACGCGTCCTGTTTGCCCCAGGTAACTATATGGTAGTATACAATAGTGGGTTAGCAATTGCGTTAGAAACGGAGAAATAGCTTATGTCAGTTGAACCTCGCATTGCCTCAGCAGTTATGTTACTACGTGATACCACTACTGGGCAGGGCATAGAAGTATTTATGGTACGGCGTGTCATCCAGAGTGATTTTATGCCTGATGTGTACGTCTTTCCTGGTGGTTCCGTCTCGCAAGATGATCGTGCTGCTGAGCTTGTTGAGGGTGTTTGTAGACCCGCAGAGCCATCCGTAGTGGACCCTGAAGGGCACACTGCGCCTGGCAGTGGTGTAAGAGCTGCTGCAATTCGTGAGCTTTTTGAGGAAGCTGGTATCCTGCTCGCTTATCGCGCTGAACGGTTACTGGAGTTCGCTGAGCATGAGGTAGAGCACTTCTATACATATCGCAAGGCTTTTCATGAACGACAGGGTTCACTAGTAAAGATGGCTCACGAAGAGCATCTTGTCCTGGCAACCGATCTCCTGAATTACTTTGCGCACTGGATTACGCCAGAAGGGATGCCCAAACGTTTCGATACCCACTTTTTTCTAACGAATGCGCCTATTGAACAACAGGCTGCTCATGATCGCCTGGAGACAAGCGAAGGAGTTTGGATTTCACCTACGGAGGCGCTGGCTCGCTTTGAGCGCAAGGAGTTTCCACTGGTCTTTGCAACCATTCACCAGTTGCGCGAATTGGCGGTGTTTGGTAGTGTGAAAGAAGCCCTGGAAGCTACAGCTATGAAGCATGTACTAACTCGTATACCTGTACTTCTCCATGAAGGTGGGAAAACGCGTGTCTTTCTTCAAGAAGATGCTGACAACGTCTGGGAAGTGCCTGAGCATATGACGAGATCGTGATCTACCCTGATATTGCATGGAGTATTTGATGCACCAACCATATACAATCATCCTGGCCCCAAATCCCTCGATTATGACAGGGCCAGGTACAAATACTATTATTCTTGGTGGAGGAGAAGAAGGAGCGTTGGTTATCGATCCGGCAATCGAAGATAACGCTTACCTTGATGCCGTTGTGCAAGCAGGAGCAGAGCGTGGTGGTATTCAGCGCATTCTCATCACACATGGGCACCCTGATCATATAGGGGGCGCTCTTGCGCTGCGAAAACGCCTCGGTGTTTCTATCTACGCTTTCAGTCAGCAGGGAGTACCCATGGTAGATGAAGAGATTGCTGATGGGACGACATTCCCAGCAGGAGAAGATATCTTGCAAGCCCTGCACACACCCGGTCATCGCTTTGATCATCTCAGCTTTCTGTTGGAAAAGCAGCGCACGCTCTTTGCAGGGGATCTTATCTCAGGCATCACCACAAATGTAATCGCACCACCTGATGGTGACATGCTCGATTATTTGAACTCATTGAAGAAGTTGCAAGAGATAGAAATATCGGAGATTGTGCCTGCGCACGGTCCGAGCATTTCTAATGCGCAGGCGAAAATCTCGGAATATATTCAACACAGAATGCTGCGAGAGCAGCAGGTAATCCAGGCTCTGGAAGAGCTGTCTCCAGGTGCGACCATCTCTGAGATGGTACCCCAAATCTATATAGATGTAGATCCAAAGCTGCACCCTATTGCAGCCTGGTCTGTAGAGGCGCATCTCATTAAATTGGAGCGAGAAGGATTAGTGGAAAGGTTGGAGCATGATAGGTGGGCGTTGGTGAGACCAACTGCGTAGCTATATCTCTGCCTCACCACCGAAAAAACAGCCTCAGACCCAAAAACCCTGCAAGACCCAGAGCAGCAAATGCCAAGATTTGATCGTGATCGTAAAGGAAGAAGGCGGCAACCCCAAGACATGCCACGAACATCAACGCTAACGCAATGGGGAAAGCAGTGTTCGTATTATTCCTTTCACGTCGACGAAAAGCCGTTGCACCGACACCGATATCTCCCCCAAGATTAATCACGAACTGCCCCGCCTCGAGCTTAGTAAGAATGCGTTCTATGGTGCGCGGCATTTTCAAGAGCGTGTTCATTGTCTCTAATAACTGGCTCAAGAGCTGCTGCATTGCCCGTCGAATATCCTCTGTATTCAACCCCATGAACTTGCGTGCATAGGGTACTGCCACCTCAATGAAGTTAAAATCAGGTGCAAGTCCTGTCGAGACACCTACCAGCGTACTAATGGCCCTACCAATGAATGCAAACTGTGCAGGAATCTGGAATGGTTGGCCATACAACAGTTTTGCTATCTCGTCGGCCACTTCGGGAATATCCATTTCACGAGCTTCACCCAGCGTCATACCGTAAAACTGCTCGAGCAAGAGGGAGAGGCCGCGCTCGAGTGCAGAAATATTTGCTCCTTTACCGATAAACCCGAGTTGAGACAATGCTTGTACCATCGTCTCTGAATCACGGGTCAAAAAACTCAGGAAGAGCTCTTTCATCGATTGTTTCATGGCGCTTGTAATAGAGCCAACCATGCCAAAATCCACGAATTCGATGATGGGTCCATTACCCGGCATGCCGGATTTAATAAAGATGTTTCCTGGATGCGGATCTGCATGGAAGAAGCCCTCCTCAAAGAACTGCTGAAAGTAGGCTTGCACCGTACGATTTGCTACTTCCATGCGGTCGATCCCTGCGGCCTCGAGTGCGGCATACTCGTTGATTTTGATGCCATCGATCCATTCTAGCACCAGGACACGGCGCGTCGTATACTCATCATACACTCGGGGAATGTAGATGGTTGGGTCTTCCTTGAACATCTCCTGGAAGCGTTTGCAGTTGGCCGCTTCGGTCACGAAGTCAATTTCTTCATAGACGGTGCGTTCGAATTCACGATATACCCCCATCAGATCAATCAAATTCCCCGTGTTCACCAAGCGCATAATCACCCGGATGACAAACTTGAGCGAACTGAGATCCATGCGCACCAGTTGCTCGATGTTGGGCCGTTGCACTTTGACTGCGACCTCCTCACCGGTGGAGGCAAGCACGGCCTTATGGACTTGTCCCAGCGAGGCGGCTGCTGTCGCTTTGCGTTCTACCACGCTGAAGAGGTGCTCGACCGGTTGGCCCAGTTCTGTTTCGATGACGGAGACGACATGACTGAATGGCTCTGCGGGCACTTCATCCTGGAGCGAGGCCAGCACGGCCAGCGCCTGCTCCGGTAGAAGATCGGCACGCGAGCTGAGGAACTGCCCCAGCTTGATCATCAAGACACCAAGCTGGATGGCTGTTTGACGAAAGGCCACCAGCACCTTGATCAACACGTCAATGTTTGGCTGGACGTCGTCGTGGCCTTTCTCACGAGCGCGGATGACACGGCGGCGTTCGCGGTACATCACCCAGATCGTCCAGAACAATAAGCGCGAAACACGTAGGAAGCGTACAGCTTGCGAAAATCTATTGTATTTTGGTGTTTTTCTACTCATTCAAATTCCTTTCATTCCATTTACTCTAGCATATCATGTAAGCCAACAATTGGGTAGAGGTTAGAAATGAAGCCTATTCAAAAGACTGTAATGCTAAACAAAACAGGTATCTTTCAGTTCCTGTGTAATCAATTCAAAGTCCCAACCGTATAATATACATAGGGCTATTTTTTGATATAACTGCAACGAATTTAGCATTTGCTACGTCATTCATTTTGGGGCAAGAGACCATATTGTGAAGTTTTTCACTTGACTTTGGGTGGGAATATGGGATACAAACAGGTAGGGAGAGGTATTGTGAGGGTCAGACTATCTTTGAAGTGGAAAATAAACACACACCTGTATTTGCATATGCTGCCATGAAAATTTGGCGCATATAGATTGATCTAAGCCAGTATTCAAATTCTTATATGCTTATCAAACGGAGGTGAATCTTGTCCAGTGTACGAGTGGACACTTCTCCGGCAACATCGACTAGAAAGCGTGATATTTCCTCATGGGTAAGGCCTGATATCTCGAGGCTGAGTTCAAGAGGAAAAAAACGTTATTATAAACGCAAAAACGCAATTGAAGACTACTTTACAACGGATGATTCCGTGGAAGAAATAACGCTTCGACACCATCTATCATCAGAAATTCTGTTGAAACTGGTCAGGCAGTGTTTAATGCTACACGAGGATGGAACGCTATGGGGCTATCGTGCATTATTCCCGGGTGCGATTGTAATTGATCACACCCCTCAACCAATTTCTAAAGAAGACGGTCACCAATTGCTCTTGTGGGAGACTCCTACTAAAGCAGATTCTGAGGAAGTTGTAGAAGCGTTGCCCTACCAACCTAATTGCTCTGCATTAGATATAGATCATAATGCTTTCATTGGAGACGATGAAGATACGGCAAAACGTCAGGCAATTAAAATCTCTCCTGCTGTCGTTCCTCTCGAAAGAGCTTCAGTAAACGGACATGATAAACGCCAGGCAGATGTTCATAAGGGAAAAAACACTGCCGATGAGGATAGACAAGATAAGGTTTCTGAAGAAGAGACTGTAGAAGGCATAGATGCCAACGAAGAGAATTTAGACGCGAATAGCAATGATTTTGCTATAACAGAGTTTTCCGATGCTTCTATTCCAGGTACGTCACGAACCCAGATTGTTGTTCGTGAGAGCTTCATCCCGGCGGTTTTACCACTTTATGGCAAGGGGCGGAAGCGGGTAAATGTTAAACAAGTAGCACATACACGGCGTTCGATACGCAGACGGTGGATTCGGGATGTGCAGAATCGGCGCAGGCAGAGGCGTTTCCAAAGTATAGTGGCTTCTGTTGTGGTGGCTGCTATGTTGTTTGTGGTATTTCTACCTCTCGTTAGTGGCCTGGCCGCGTATAGCACTTACAACTCGATACGGAATGTTGCTCTGGATGGTGTCAACCACCTACTCACAGTGAAAGATCTGCTCCCCATTTCTAAAAGCGATCCTACAGCAGCCCTTGATGCACAGAAGCTGCAACAAGCCCAGATTGAGTTTAGCGAGGCGGAAAGCGATTTCTTACAGTTGCAGCAACTTGTAAACCGGTCCGATGTACAGTCGGCAATTCAGCGATTTGCTCCCCAATATAGCAACAAGCTCGACATGGTTCAACGCCTGGTTCAAGTTGGTATAGATGTGTCGCGAATGGGGAGAGAAGTGGTGGGTGTTGCGCTCCTTGGCGCCAGTATTGTTCACGGCTCGCCTCTTGCAAATGGCTCTACGAAGCCACTCATCACTGGTACGGACATCTCAAATGCCGAAGGGGTCATGGTACATGCCTTATACTACATGAATGATGTACGTCTGCAAATGAGCCAGGTATCAATAAAGGATTTACCAATCAATGATACGCAGAAAAAGGAACTTACCTCTATACTGGCCTTGATGCCCAAAGCGCAAGATATGATTGTGCAGGGCCAGAGATTAATAGCAATTGTTTCCTGGTTACTTGGTGTCGGCCAGGAACGGCGCTTCCTGGTGCAAACGATGGATCGTGCCGAACTGCGTCCTGGTGGTGGATTTACGGGATTGTATGGAGTTCTCACTCTTCACAATGGGCGTATGGCTCCATTTTCTCTACAAGATGTGACTGAACTCGATTATGCTGGAAATGGTGTAGAACTGGGTCGCCAGGCTCCACCGGAATATCGCAGTTGGATGAAGTTTGGATTCTGGGGGCTACGCGACGCCAACCTTTCTGGAGACTATCCTACATCTGCAAGGCTGAGTATGCAGGTCTTCCAGGAAGAAGGAGGAGGACCTGTTGATGGTAACATTGCCTTAACGACAACAGTCATTGCTCATATTCTTAATGTGATTGGGCCCATAAAAGTAGCAGAATATAATGAGACTATCACCGCACAGAATCTGGAAGATAAGGTACACTTCTATCAGCAAAACTACTCTGCCATTGCGTTACAAAGGCAGAAAACTGGTACGAACAATGCCTCCACTCGCAAATCATTCACTAATCTGCTTGGCAAACTGCTATTAGATAAGGTTCGTCATCTGCAGGTGAAGCAGCTTGTGAAGCTTATGCAAAATGCCGTCAAGGATATACAATCACGTGATCTGGAGATTTACTTTGCCGATCCTCTTGCTGAATCATGGCTGGTGCACCTTGGTTATAGTGGCGCGATGGATACCTTTTCTAAGCAGGATGGCTTTATGGTGGTACAAGCGAACATCAGCATCAGTAAAGCCAGCCAGTATGTGCATACTACCGAGCAGGATAATGTTGTGTTGGATGCGCAGGGTGGAGCATACCATAACCTGACAATTACGTTAGATTATAAGCAAACTGGCCCTGTCTATGGATACGATACCTATGCTGACTATATCCGTGTCTATGCTCCCGCGAATGCTCAACTCCTGGGTGGTGACGGGTTTGACTCCAGAAAGTGCCTGGCTGCGTCGGATACTGGTGTGACCGTCCCTTCATGTTGCACTTCCAACCCAAAGCCCACTGGCGGGAATGGGAAGCCTCCTCCTGTTGGAACAGGTAGTAAACCAAATCCATGCAATCAAGTAACTACTTCTTTCTCCAGCAATACGCGTTATTGCCCTAATGGCAACTACTCGCTTGGTCAACGTGGCTTCTCGGATAGCAAAGGGTTCTACTGGACAGTTGATAGTCTAGGCCCTCCAACAGAACGTGTCACCGATCTGCCAGGACGTGCCATGTGGGGCGGTTTAACCTTAACACCTAAGAATTGTATCTCAACTATTACACTGCAATGGTATGTGCCACATGTTGTGAAGAATATTCACGGTCAGGCACCCTATTCAATTCTGGTACAGAAGCAGGGCGGATACATTCCTACTGTACAAATCACTGTCGATACTAGCGCTATCAAGGGTTTGAATCCCTTTAACTTTCAAGGTGATTTGATCGCTGATAGACTGTTTTCGCTGCCTCCGCTTAAGAAAACGTAAGCAGGTGTCTTATCGCGTTCAAAAGGGTTCATAAGGTGTAGGGAGAGACAAACAATTTCTTTGCACCCCTGCGCTGTAAAAACTGACATCCACTCATCACTCTATTTACGGGCCTGCGGCCCGCAAGAAGAAGAAGGAAGCGAGGGACACCCTCGCGCTCCCGGCAAAGGGCTTCGCCCTCTGCACTCCCTTTATGGGTGGATGTCAGGGTAAAAACTCTTGACATACTGCTGTTGACCCGGTAGACTGTAACCAACAAATAGAACTGTACAAGTGACGGTGAGTAGGAGGAGTAAGCGTATACTCCGCAAGAGAGGGAAGACCAAAGGAGCTGTAAGTCTTCCTCGGAGTAGATGCGCCGAAGGTCGCCTGTGAGTCTGGAAACTGCAATTTCCACGGGAGCGCCCGTTATTGCGCCTCATGAGGATCAATTCTGCAATAAAATTGATCGAAACAAGGTGGTACCACGAGTAATGTAAGGCCCTCTCTCGTCCTTGACGGGAGGGGTTTTTTCTATGTGTAAGTACATTGACATTGACCGCAAACCTATTATCGGAGGGGATATGATTGAGCAGGAGAAGCAAATAATTTCATCCTTACCCAAAGCTTACGAGCCACAGGCCGTTGAGAGTAAATGGTACCGTTTCTGGGAAGAAGGTGGCTACTTCAAACCGAATGGTGATGTCACTCGCCCAACGTTTGTAATTAGCATGCCTCCACCTAACGTGACCGGTGCGCTTCACCTGGGTCATGCTATTACGGCCACTGTCGAAGATATTCTTATTCGCTATCACCGTATGGAAGGAGATGACACGCTCTGGGTTCCCGGTGAAGATCACGCCGGTATTGCTACACAGGCGGTCGTTGAGCGACTGCTAGCACAAGAGGGTACGGACCGCCATGCGATTGGTCGTGAGGCCTTTCTCGAGCGTGTCTGGAAGTGGGTGAATCAGTACAAAAGTCGCATTCAGGATCAACACCGTCGCCTTGGAGCCTCCTGTGACTGGTCTCGTGAACGCTTCACCCTGGATGAAGGACTATCGAAAGCCGTGCGTGAAGTCTTCGTACGCCTCTATGAGGAAGGATCAATCTATCGGGGAGAACGCATTATCAACTGGTGTCCACGCTGCATGAGCGCGCTCTCTGATCTAGAGGTCAATCACATTGATACTCCGGGTACCCTCACATATGTGAGCTATCCTGTGATGCCCAAGGACGGTCAGGAGACTACGGAATATATTAGTGTTGCCACGACACGTCCAGAGACAATCCTGGGTGATACAGCCGTGGCCGTCAATCCCAAAGACCCGCGCTACAAAGACCTGGTCGGGAGATGGGCTATCCTACCCGTAATTGGTCGTGAAATACCAATAATTGCAGATGAAGCTGTGGACCCCGCCTTTGGCACTGGAGCAATTAAGGTGACTCCTGCCCATGATCCAATAGACTTTGAGATTGGCATACGCCATAATCTCCCTTTCGTGCAAGTCATCGGGTTTGACGCAAAGATGACCAATGAGGCAGGTCCATTTGCAGGACAAGACCGCTATGAAGCTCGTAAAAATCTGGTAGAAGAGCTGAATCGGCTTGGTCTAATTGTGAAGACAGAAGACTACATTGTGCCGCTGGGTCACTGCCAGCGCTGCAACACTGTGGTTGAACCGCTCATTTCGAAGCAGTGGTTTGTCAAGATGATGCCACTGGCGACACCAGCCATGGGTGCGGTTGAGTATGGTCTGATGAAAATCGTACCAGAGCGCTTCAACAAAGTCTATATGGACTGGCTGGAAAACATCCATGATTGGTGTATCTCGCGTCAACTCTGGTGGGGGCATCGTATCCCTGTCTGGTATTGTGACAACTGTAATCAAATGACGGTTAGCCGTGAAGATATAACCGTTTGCTCACATTGCGAAAGTACCGATATACACCAGGATGAAGATGTACTTGATACCTGGTTCAGCTCATGGCTGTGGCCGTTCAGTACCCTTGGCTGGCCTGAAGTGACCCAGGACCTGTTGCGATATTATCCAACCTCAGTGATGGAAACCGGGTATGATATCATTTTCTTCTGGGTAGCGCGTATGGCAATGGCCGGTATGCATTTCCTGGGTACGATTCCGTTCCATACTGTCTACCTGCATGGCCTTGTGCGAGATGCGAAGGGCGAGAAGATGAGCAAATCCAAGAATAACGTCGTTGATCCAATCGATGTGATGGATCAGTACGGCACCGATGCGCTGCGCTTCACACTTGCTACTAGTAGTAGCCCAGGTAATGACATGAAACTCGTGCCTGAGCGCATTATAGGTAACAGGAACTTTGCCAATAAAATCTGGAATGCCTCTCGCTTCGTGCTGATGACAACCAGCGAAATTGGCGGGGGCATTCCTGCCATTGACGAGGTGCAGCCATCCACTCTGGCGGATCGCTGGATTCTTAGTCGGCTGGCGAAGTTAACCGGTGAGGTCACACGCCTGATTGACGAATTTCAGCTTGGTGAGGCAGGTCGCCAGATCAATGAATTCTTCTGGTCGGATTACTGTGACTGGTATCTAGAGATTGCCAAAGTGCAAATGCAGGGTGATGCCTCAACCAGACGGGCTACGGCGGGTATCCTGCGTGCCGTGCTGGATCAGTGCATGCGCTTGCTACACCCTTACATGCCCTTTGTGACCGAGGAGGTCTGGCAGTATCTCTATCGGACTGGCGAGCCAGTTCAGGATCAATGGCCCGCCTCAGCCTTGATAGTTGCGCCCTGGCCCCAGGCCAATCGAGAGGCGATTGACGAGGAAGCAGAGCAGGCATTTGAACTGTTGCAAGAGGCAATTACACGTATCCGTGATGCTCGTAACCAGATGAACGTTGAACCAGTTCACCGCGTGCCAGTGATAATGGTTGCCGGTAGCCAGGTCGCTATGTTGGAGGCGCAAGCCCCACTTATCGAGTTCCTTGCCCGCACTGAGAAGCCCCAACTGTACAGCGAGCTTTCACAGAAGCCTGAGCAGTCGATGAGCCTCCTGGCTGGAGCGGTGGAGATTTACCTGCCATTGGCTGGCCTTCTCGATATTGGCAAGGAATTAGAGCGACTCGACAAAGAAATTACTCAGGCACAGCAGGAGACTGCACGTCTCCAGGGCAAACTAGCGAACGAGGCCTTTGTATCGAAGGCAAAGCCAGAAGTTGTCGAGAAAGAACGAGAGAAGCTTGCGGCGCAAGAGGAGCGTATTGGCAAACTTAAGGAGAGAAAGGCTGAATTGGGAGGGTAAACATAAAGAATAGGTGGCTAATAAGCATCAGGTTAATGCATGTCCAAGGGGTGTCCTACCCCGAGTCAGGGCGGCCACAAGGGCACGCCCCTACTATAGACGAAGTCGCCTGTCAAGCCACTAGAGAGAGTATAGTAGGGGCGTGCCTTTGCTTGTTGGTCCACCCATTCTTTTGACTTGATTACGATTATACAGCCATCTCTTCCCATATGCCCTTTGAGAACTGCTCGTTGTACAACCTGGCGTACATTCCGTTCAGTTCCATGAGTTCCTCATGGGTACCTCGTTCCACAATCTCACCTTTGTCGACTACTAGAATGACATCCGCAGCCAGGATGGTTGAAAGCCGATGGGCTATAGCAAGTGTCGTGCGATTCTTCATTAACGGCTCTAACGCTGCCTGGATCAAGCGCTCTGAATGTGTATCAAGGGCGCTGGTAGCTTCGTCGAGGATCAAAATGCGTGGATTCTTCAAAATGACACGAGCAATGGCTATACGCTGCTTTTCGCCACCTGAGAGCTTATAGCCTCGCTCGCCAACAACGGTGTCATAACCGTCATCAAGTTCCATGATGCGGTCATGAATCGCCGCAGCTTTAGCCGCTGCAATCATCTCTTCTTCTGTTGCATCAGAACGGGCATACATCAGGTTTTCCCTGACAGATGCGTGGAAGAGGTACGTCTCCTGTGTAACCATACCGATTATTTCACCCAGCGACGCCAGTGCAATATCCTTCACATTATGCCCATCAATCTCGACAGCGCCACTATCTACATCATAGAGCCGGGGGACAAGATAGGTAATTGTTGTCTTACCTGCGCCGCTTGGTCCCACGAGCGCTGCTAGCTGTCCCGGTTGAATGTCAAACGTAACATGGCTGAGCGTGGAACGCCTTACAGACTTGTCTGTGATCTCTACTGGCTCCGTTGAGACGCTGTCTTTCTCCCGCCCGTTGCCGTTCTGTACTGGGCCAGGTGACGCTTTTAGCAGGCCGTAATCGTCACTTTTATAGGTAAATGAAACATCTTTAAAGTTGATCTCACCTCGTACATTATTCACCTTAAGCTGCAGGGCTTTGGGCTTATCCTGGATTTCAATCGGCAAATCCAGGTATTCAAAGATGCGGTCAAACAAAGCTAATGCTCCTTGAACATCTATCTGAATATTGAGCAACTGCCCGATAGGGAAGAAGAGCCTGCTCTGAAGGGTTGTAAATGCAACAATGCCGCCCAGACTAATAGGCGAATTCACCGGGTTGTGTATAATTTGCAAGCCTGCGACGAGATAGACAATCGCGGGTGTGATCGAAAAGAAGATGCCAATGAACATAAAAAACCAGCGGCCAATCATTTGCTGGCGTACTTCCAGGTTGGTCAGAGTCTGATTCTCTTTCTCGAAGCGCTCCTGCGCGTATTGCTGGCGCCCAAAAGTTTTTGTCAGAAGAATACCACTGACGGAGAGCGTTTCTTGCATCATTGCAGTGAGTAATGCCATACTTTCTTGTGTTTCTTTGCTCGTCATGCGCCGCACATTGCCTAACTTGTAGGTGATCCACAAAAAGATTGGTAACAGCCCAAGCGATATAAGTGTAAGCAGAGGGCTGATGAATAACATTGCGATAATCGTGCTTATAACAGTTGAGAAGTTAGAGACAATACTAGTAGCAGTATTTGTGACGACTGCCTGGACACCACCCACATCATTGGAGAGTCGTGATTGAATTTCACCTGTACGTGTTGAAGTGAAGAAGCGCAACGACATACTTTGTAGATGTTCGTGGAGCTTGTTGCGGAAGTCACGCATCACTTGTTGACCGATAACGTTATTCAGGTAGGTTTGCCCGACACCAATCAAACCTGTAACAATGGGCATAATGATCATAATAGAGACTAGAATGATCAGTAACTTAGCATTGCCTTTACCGATAGCATCGTCAAAGATGAACTGGATCATAAACGGGTTGACGAGCCCTAAAACGGTTGTAAGAATGATGGCGATCAGCACTATAGCAATCTGGATTTTATATGGACTGAAAGCTTTAGCTACACG
>WNGD01000397.1_pt1 | contig 45655 bp, 34 predicted proteins | sample 5400671 | NCBI WGS metagenome assembly WNGD01 (sample SAMN13153369, study PRJNA577476) | soil metagenome | isolation source: 40 cm soil or saprolite under grassland replicate 2 | place: USA:California | collected 2016-06-15 | reverse complement strand
TGATCTGCCTTATGTGCGTCCTGCCAAACGAACCGTTCGGAAAAAGCCTCGTCATCCTCGACGCACTGATCCCTTTGATTTCCGGTTTTTCCCTCTTCTTTTAATTTAATTGTCGCGGATAGCCGAGGCTGGTCCCTACTCCAAAAAATCTCGTTTCTGAAAAGTGTCAGGGAGAGAATTGTCCCCATCCGGTTTCCCAAGCCGGATGGGGACAAGCCCCATCCCTACTGTTGAAAGGGGAAGGGGAGTGGAGCACGATATATTTAACCAATGCACACTCGCGCGGAGTATGCATTGGTTAACAGGACAGGATTAGCTAATAGCGATTTCCGCTGGCTGGTCCTCCCACCGATCCCCCCATGGGCATGCCGGGTACGCTCCCGTTGGGGATGCCGGCGTTACTCCCTCTTCCCAGTACCGGCACGCCTGGCATCCCCTGCATACCAGGGGCGCCAGCAACATTCGTCGCGCAATAGGGACAGAAGCTCCAGCGCAGCTCTAGCAGGCGCTCGCATTTGGGGCAGGGACGCTTGAGCTTCTGACTGCAGGAGGGACAGACCTGGAAGTCCGATTCGATGCGGGCATGGCAGTTGCTGCACGTCTGGCGCTCGGTCATCTCGGCCAGGAGAGACTCTTCCTCCAACTGGCGCTCGTAGATCTCGGCCAGGGTCTGACGCGGACGCAGAATCATATAAATGAATAGTCCAACAATGGGGAAGACGGTCACCAGCACCGTGGCCAGCACCTGCGAGACAAAGTCTTGTGTCCGCGAACGAATATCGCGGAATGTCCATATCACCAGGCTTAGCCAGAAAATGACCAGAAACGCAACCGTACAACCTATAAGAGGTCCGATAAGCCCTTGTAAGGCCTGTAAACCTCCCGTCGTAGTTGTCGTTGTCGTCGGGCCAGGGGCCGCCAAAATAGATGCTAATACACTCACAGGATAATCGCCCCTTTCAGCACAATAATCAGGGTACTAAATTTAAACGAGCAATACATTATGCCCACTCTCTTTTTAGACTACATTCACTGATTCACAACGTATCACTAAGCAATAAGACGACAGCGTAGGACTATATGTTAGCGCTACAAGAACTACCCACCTGGCACCATCATCATTTCATACCTCCTTGCATTCAAATGAGTGCGAAGCACGAGCTGCTTCTGCTCAGTCGGATGACGCGAAGCGTAGCCACGACAGTGGCGTTTCCGACTGCATTAGGATCGGTGAGAATGCAGCGTTTTTGAATGCAGTCTGGTATCATACAAAAACGAGTGTCATTATAGCTCCGCCACGTATACTTACTTTTACTGATCCATCCTCTATAGAAAGAAATGATGACTCCTCCACGAGATATGCCTCTAATAAGTTTGCCATATGTACTTGCGTAAACGCAAATCGCGGGAAAATTTTCGCGTGAACGTCATGATCCGTCGGATTATAGACGCGCACAACTACTCCCCGTCCATCGTTGCTCCGCTTCAGCGCGCTCAACACCAGGACGCCGGGTTCGACGGCGATGAGCGAAGTGCACGCGGGCAGTTCTCCATTATGTTGATCCGTCACGACCACCCGTGTGGCGATCGGCGTGTTGAAAGCCTGGGCTTCGCGCAGTACCAGAGCGTCGTCCGCCTCCCAGGTGCCGCGATGGGGTACCAGCGCGTAATCGAACTCGTGATGGCCGAGGCATTGCGCCTCCGGCGTCTGCTCCACTGGTCCGGCGTGTCCGTGACGTGTGGGCAGGTCGCCGCGCGAGAGCCATTCCACACAGCGCAGTAATGTCACCGCTACGGCCTGTTTTCCCGTCTGTGCAGCTCCCGTGGTGGACTGATCGTCAATGTGCACGACTTCGCACTCAGGCAGACCACGGTTCAGTATGGCTAAACCGATCTCTCCATTGCTGGCATCGACGAAGCGCTTCTGCGGGAAAAGATTCACCGGCGCCTCGATCCACTCCGCCTCGTCTGCCGGAAGCGGCTGAGCCACCGGGCGCATACGCACCTCGAAAGTTCCTTCAGTGGCTACTTGCTCCATGCTATACGATACCGGAAAGGCCACGCGCAATCTGTGGTCCTTTGCCCTGTTCTCCACGTACGTATGAATGTCGATCCGCCGCACGCCCGGCGTCAACGAGATGTCGCTAACGATAGGGCAGATGGTTGTGCGCGTGCTTCGTTCCGCGCGACTCGTAGCGCACGCGACGGGCAAAGACCAGCGCCCACTGACACGCAGCCTGGCGCCCACTGGACCCGTGTTGACCAGTTCGACCTTCGGCGGCTCCAACGGCTCGCTAATCAGCGTATCGCGTTCGGGCGGGCAGTAAGTGTACAGGTCGCCAATATCCCCCTCATCTATAAAACGATTGAGGCCCGTAAAAACCACATTTGTTTGCTTATCCGTGACATTCAGCGTACCATCCTGTGCATTGACCTCGATGCGATAGAATTCGTTCTCGATACTGTTCGCCTGGGGCGCTGCCAGTTGAGCGGGGAGAGAATGTCCCTCGCCCTTCAAGCCGCGCGGATAGAGCCAGAAGGTCTTCATCCCACACGCGGGCAGATCGGCGGCGATAAAATCAATGGTCTCGCGGGCCTGGTCGACCAGCGTCACTTCTAGCGTGTGAATGTCTTCACGGTCCAGGAAGGACAGCACCTGCTGTACGGAGCTATGAACCTCCTGCTCATTGATGCTGACGCGTCCTTTGGGGGCAACCATGATCTCGATATAGACGACGCCCGGCTGGGGTGTGTGGTGCCCGTGATGAATAGGCGAGTCGCTGTAGTTCTCGATGTAGACGCGCGAGATGACGTGCGTATCGGTCCCCTGGCTCAGGGCTGTCATAATCATCGACTCGGCCATCTGCACCAGTTGCGCGGGCGATGTCGCACCAGCCAGGACAACGGCGGCGGAGAGCATCTCGCGCGCGATCGGCATGGAGCCTATCTCCTGCCGCCAGCGATTGGTGACGCGATACGGCATGTGCGTCCCCCGCTCATCGACGATGACGGCGTTATGCAGCGAACCGGGCAGTTGCGCCACCGTCTGCACCGCCGCCGTGCGCGGGCCGGGAGCGAGGTTGAAGACGACCAGGGGGACAGGCTCGTACGTGGTGTGCGGGGCCGTTGCAAAGGGAGCACGCGTATCGCTTGCCTGCACGATCTGCTGCATGGCCTGGGCGATGATGCTCTCGCTGATCTGCTGGCTCTGGGCAAAACGTACGGCATTCTCACGGTGCACCTGGTCTATGCTACAGCCACAGATGCTGTCATGTGGGTGATTCTGCAGCAGGTACTTCCAGGCCATCCTGATCAGGCCATCGGGATGGGCATAACCCAGCTTCGTCGCCCACAGCGTCAACGGTTCCACCCAGCGCTCAAGCAGGTGTTCGGTAGTCGCATTCTGCTGCTTGATCCACGTGCGCGCTGAAAGTACTGAAGGCAACAGGGGAGCATACTGGCTACTGCGCATCTCGCCATGTAGAGTAGCGAGATGCGTATTTTGTTGGCGCACGCGTTCGATATAAGCGGGCAACGTTCCCATCTCGACATGAATGGACGTGTAATGCCTTGCGTTCCCATCCACCTGACCTCTGGCAGCACTATTTACGGAATGCGTAAGGATTTTCTCGTGCTCAGGATCAATATGGGCGAGCAGGCGATTCGCCGCTTCAATCACGGCTGGAAGTCCGTCCTGCGGCTCCTGGTGGTCGGTGCCGTTCATAAAGAGCAGGGTATCAGTTGTAGCCAGAGGGAGGATATTGGAAGCTAACAGTTCGACGCGCGCGACAAACTCCTCCGGATTAAGTGGTAAGAAGCGTGCGTTCGAATAGCCAACGGGATCAGCCAGGTAGACAACCAGGACTTTCGTTCCATCGGGAGCGGCCCAATAGAATTCGCTGGCAGGCGCCTCCGCACCGACGCCGCGCCAGAAGACGGCGCTGTCGATGCCGACGCCTTGCAGAATCTGTGGGAGTTGGGCGATATGTCCAAAGACGTCGGGGACATAGCCCACACGCATAGATCCACCGAACTCTGCAGCGCGCTGCAGCCCTACCTGCAGATTGCGGATCAGCGCCTCGCCGCTGACCAGGAACTCATCTGGCTGCAGATACCAGGGGCCTACCAGGATACGACCCGCGCCGATATAGCGCTTCAGACGCTCCTCCTGCTCAGGCTGCACCTCCAGATAGTCGTCGAGAACGATGGTCTGACCATCAAGCATAAAGCAGGTAAAGCTATCGTCATGATCTAAAATATCGAGTAACTTATCGATAGTTTTTATCAGGCGGATACGAAATTGTTGGAAGGTCTGATACCACTCGCGATCCCAGTGGGTATGCGGAACGATAAGAATGTTGAGTTGCTCAGCCATAATACTCCTCGTGCGACAAGAGGCTTACGCGCTACCTGGCGGCAAGCTATACTTTGTTCTGTTTATTTCTATCACCCTGCCAGACGTACAGAAGCAGGCGCGAGCTTTTACGCTGCTTGCGAGGCCCATTATGCGGTGAAATTCATTATATCTGATAGGAGAATGGCATAGCAACCGTAGCACTAACAGAGACATGCAAATGTTCTGGCAGGAGCGATTGACCTCCTGCCGGTGTTGGGCCGTCGAACGTTTGACAAAAATGTTGGGTGGCCCGATCCCCTGTCCTGATGGGAACATTTCGGTGTCACATTCTTCTCACAATTCTAATGTAGTTCCTAAAAACAGGACTATTTTCTCATACTTTGGCTGTTTTTTAGATGATACTATAACATTGTGGCTAGTTGTATTTTTGCGTTTCAACGTGTAGCAAAAGCAAAAATAGAACTTGTGCTGAAGTGAGCACTATGCTACAATTGCAAAACATTTGTCACCCTGCCTGAAGGAGGTCGCCCATGGCGAGTGGTAGCTACGCGAAGCAGAAACCACGCAAGCCTATCGAAGCTCAGACTCGTTCTGTTATTCCCCAACGCGCAACGCGTCAACTATCGGAGATAGTGGCTGAGGAGGAGGAAACCGAACCAAGCGTATTTCAATCGCGTCTTTCACGCGCCCTGCAACCTGCGCGTACAACGGAGAAGATCAATGTGTCGTTCAAGCCCAGGAAGGTCGTCGACGAGTTCGCCCCCCATCCGCTGGCACGGCACAAGGTATGGCTCAATCCCATTGTTATCTGTATGGTGGTTGGCGCAGTCTCCGTGGCGGTCCTGCTCTCAGCTGGCATGGCCCAGCGTTCTGGCGAACCGCAACTGGTCGACTATACGGGCGGAAAGGTGTACAACGTCCAGGTCGGCGGCAATAGTCTCGCGGGTACCTGGCAGTCAAACAAGGCAATACCACCCTCGGTACCCATTCCATCGCAGAGCGGCCCCTATTCGGTCCTGGGCAAACCTTCTATCAGCGCCGCCTTTATCAACCAGGTGCTCGCCAGCTACAACTCGCCCGCTGCGGGAAAGGGGCAGGCCCTTTACAACCTGGGTGTGCAGTATGGCATCGATCCGGCTTTCGCCCTGGCCTTTTTCCTGCACGAAAGTACTTTCGGCCTCGCTGGCGAGGCGCGTCAGAGCCTATCGCTGGGCAATCTGCGCTGCATTCCGAACGCCAAATGCCAGGATGGGTACGCGTGGTTCAATAGCTGGGAAGATGGTTTCAAGGCGTGGTACGAGCTGATCCGCAACCTCTACGTGGCACAGTGGGGACTCACTACCGTCGATAAAATTATTCCTACCTACGCGCCTGCCGCCGATAACAACAACGAGGCCGCCTATATCGCCTCGGTTAAGCACGCGCTCGATACCTGGCACTCGGGCGTTCTCAGACCTTAAACGGTTGGGAGCAGTCCTTGCTCTAACGCCCGGCTCAACGCTTCGGTGCGACCGGAGACGTTTAGCTTTTGATAGATATTTGCCAGGTGAAAGTTCACTGTCCGCTCGCTTACAAACAGGCGAGCGGCGATCTCTTTGTTGCGCATACCACGGGCCAGCAGTCGCAGCACTTCCAGTTCGCGCGCCGTCAGCGATTCGTAGGGCGCGTTACCGCGCTTGCCGAAGCGCGAGAGCAGTTTGCCGGCCAATTGAGGCTGGATCAAGACTTCGCCGCGCGCAACGGTACGCACGGCCTGCGCCAGTTCGTCGGGGGCGATGTCCTTCAAGACGTAGCCATCCGCACCTGCCCGCAGCGTTTCGTACAGGTACTCCTCGCGGTCCAGCGTCGAGAACAGCAGGACGTGGGTATCGAGGTTCAGTTGCTTGATCTGGCGCAGCGCCTCCAGGCTCTGCCCATTGGGAAGCTGGGCATCCATGAGCACGACCTGCGGCCCCAGCTCCAGCGTCTCACTCACCGCCTGCACGCCGTCCGCCGCCTGGCCCACGACCTGCAAGCCCGCGTACGACTCCAATAGCCGGTGCAGCCCGGCGCGCATGACTGATTGACCATCGACAACGAGGATGCGCACAACCTCATCGCTTGCGGGCGCGACGACGGGAAGGTTTTCAGCAGGCAACGGAAGATCTACAGGAGCAGATGTACTGTGCGTATGGAGCGCATAGGGGATATGGGCTAGAACACGTGTGCCGCGCTCGCCCACAGAAGTGATTTCAAGCGTGCCGCCATATTGTGCAATCCGATTGCGCAGATCCGTTACGAGCGGGACGGACATTACCGCCAGCGGTTCCGCGAATGGCGGCGCGGAGAGATCGGCGCCAGTTTCCTCGCCGGGAGGAGGCTGAAGATTGGGATTGATGCCGTCGTCTTCGATGCTCATCTGCACGTCGTCCGGTCCATAGTTGAGCACGAGACGGAGCCTGCGCACGCCACTGTGCCGCTGCACCTGGTACAGCGCCTCGCGCGCAACCGAGTAGAGCGTGCGTTCGGCGGCAGCAGGAAGGGCATGCTCTCTGGGCCGCCCGTCGTCATCGACGCCCGAAAACGAGACGCGACTGGAGACGCCGAGCATCTCCGCCGTCTCTTCGACGAGGCGAGACAGCGCCTCAGCAAGCGTACTGCCAACTAATTCAGCCGGAGGCGCATCGTCGAGCGTGGCATGCACGACGTAGAGCGCCTCGCGTGCCATGCGTTCAAGCAGCCTCAATCCATCGCGTACAGCGTAGGTATCGATATTCGTCTCCGACGTTTCGTCGCCCACTACCGTCTGTAGCGCGTTTACTTGTATCAACATCGCGCTGAGCACCTGCAAAAGCTGCTCGTCAGCGCTATCAGGTAGAGCGCTCTGCATTCTGTGTCTCTCCACTCAGTGCAAGTTTGCCATTCGGCGCGGTGTCGATCTCAACGGTATCTCCATCGCGCACGGTTCCATCCAGTATAGCACGTGCGATACGGTTTTCGACCTCTTTCTGGATGACGCGCTTGAGGGGGCGCGCGCCGAACTGTGGATCGTAGCCCTCGCTCGCCAGCAGATCCCTGGCGGCCTCACTGAGCTTTACCGTGATGTGGCGCTCGGTCAGCCGTTGACGCAGGCGATTGAGCTGGATATCGACGATATGCTTCATCTGCTCGCGACCGATCTGGTGGAAGATGATCACCTCGTCGATGCGGTTGATGAACTCGGGACGGAAGCCCTCCTCGCGCAGCCTCTGCCGGACTGTGCGCTGGATCTCCTCCTCCTCCAAACCGTCGTATTCATGCAGCCACAGGTTGCCAACGTTGCTGGTCATGATGATCACGGTATTCTTGAAATCGACCGTGCGACCCTGGCCGTCGGTGAGACGCCCGTCATCAAGCAGTTGTAGCAAGACGTTGAAGACGTCCGGCGCGGCCTTCTCGATCTCGTCGAGCAGCACAACGCTGTAGGGATGGCGTCGCACAGCCTGGGTCAATTGGCCGCCCTCTTCGTATCCGACGTAGCCGGGAGGCGCACCGATGAGGCGCGAAACACTGTGCTTCTCCATATACTCCGACATGTCGATACGCACCAGCGCCTGCTCATCGTCGAAGAGGAACTGCGCCAGGGCACGCGCCAGCTCCGTTTTACCGACGCCTGTTGGTCCCAGGAAGAGGAAGCTGGCGAGCGGTCGGTTGGGATCTTGCAGGCCCGCGCGCGAACGGCGGATCGCATCCGAGACAATCTCCAGAGCTGTTTCCTGTCCAACCACGCGCTCGCGAAGGCGATCCTCCATCGTGAGCAGCTTCTGCACCTCGGCCTCCATGAGCTTCGAGACGGGGATATGCGTCCACTTCGCAACGATCTCGGCGATATCCTCGGCGTCTACCTCTTCTTTGAGCATGCGTGCGCTGCGCAGGTGCGCAAGCTTCTCCTCCATCTCTTTGATGCGCTGCTCAAGCACCTTGATGGTACCGTAGCTCAGGCGCGCCATCGCTTCGTAATCGTACGCGCGCTCGGCCTGCTCGTAAGCGACCTGCGCCTCCTCCAACTGCTTCTTCAGGGCGCGCATCTCTTCGACGGGCTCGCGTTCGCTCTCCAGTAGCATGCGCATGGTGTGCAACTGCTCGTTCAAGTTGGCAATCTCGCGCTCGACCCGCTCACGCCGCTCGCGGCTGGCGGAGTCGGTTTCCTTCTTCAATGCCTCCTGTTCGACCTGCAACTGGCGGATGCGCCGTTCCAGCGCGTCGATCTCGCTCGGCGTGCTATCCAGTTCCACGCGACGATGACTGGCGGCCTCATCCACCAGATCGATCGCTTTATCGGGCAGGAAACGATCGGTGATGTAGCGATTGGAGAGGACGGCGGCGGCAACCAGGGCGCTATCCTGGATACGTACGCCGTGGTGAATCTCATAGCGCGGCTTCAGTCCGCGCAGGATGCTGATAGTATCTTCGACCGTTGGCTGCTCGACCATAACAGGCTGGAAGCGGCGTTCCAGCGCGGCGTCTTTCTCGATATGCTTGCGGTACTCGTCGAGCGTTGTCGCGCCTATGCAGTGCAGCTCGCCGCGCGCCAGCATCGGCTTCAGCATGTTTGACGCGTCCATCGCGCCCTCGGCGGCTCCAGCACCTACCAGCGTATGCAGCTCGTCGATAAACAGGATGATGCCGCCCTCTGAACCCGTTACCTCTTTCAAGACTGCTTTGAGGCGCTCCTCGAACTCGCCGCGAAATTTAGCACCCGCGACAAGCGCCCCTAGATCGAGCGTCACTACCTGCTTATCGGCCAGCGTTTTGGGAATATCGCCACGCACGATACGCTGCGCCAGGCCCTCCACGATCGCCGTCTTACCGACGCCCGGCTCGCCGATCAGCACCGGGTTGTTCTTAGTGCGACGGCTCAAAACCTGGATGACGCGGCGAATCTCTTCATCGCGCCCGATGACTGGATCGAGTTTGCCCTGGCGCGCCAGTTCCGTCAGGTTGCGCCCATATTTCTCCAGTGCCTGGTATTTTCCCTCGGGGGCCTGATCGGTCACACGCTGCGAGCCGCGAATAGTCGTCAGCGCCTTCAGAACCTGTTCGCGCGAAAGCCCCGCTGATAACAATATACGCTGCGCCGGACTCTCGACTTGAAACATCGCCAGGAAGAGATGCTCGACGCTCAGGTACTCGTCCTTAAAATTGTTCATCTCGTTCCATGCATCTTCCAGCACCTTGCGCAGGCGCGGCGAGATGCTCGGCTCGCTTCCCCCATATACCCGAGGCATACGCTCGATCTCATTTTCGACCAGGCGTTGTACAGTCTGTGGACTGCCCCCCGCCTTCTGAATCGTCTGTTGTACTACACCGCCCTCCTGCTCCAGAAGAGCATCCAACAGGTGTTCAACCTCTATCTGACCATGATTATGCTTCTGTGCAAGCTCGGATGCAGCATGGATCGCCTCACGAGCCTTGTCAGTAAATTTCTCTATTTTCATAGGCCCTGGCCTCCTTCTATCGTAGTGTTTAGCTATGCGTAATATATCACGTTGCAATGATCATTGCAAATAACTTGAGTGCTATTATATCAAACATTAGGGGTGAGGGAAAGTATTTCCCGGTGATCTTCCTTATTTTGCGATACTTCCTGATCGCTGTTCCTCTCTTATCTGGTTCATACAAACAATGGTATTACTGGTAGAAAGGAAACATGCATTATACCCATTGATATAATTAAGTGAAAGTAGTATTATAAGTATCAGCACCACTATGATGAATATAAAACAATTCATAGTCACCAGTGACCTTACCAGGGAAATGATCAAAAGAATAAGGAAGAGACTATGAAACAACAAACTTATCTCCTTCGTTTCGATAGCATTTCGCATGCTGAGGCCAATATCTATGCAGAAGAGCTTGGTGATGTTCTTCTTGATACTTCCCCTGATATCACTGTCCAGCGTAGACGTGATAATCCTCTAACGCTAGACTTTGGTAGCACCCTTGTTTTACTGTTGGGAACTCCCGCCGTTGTGGCAGCAGCCAACGCCATCGGTAATTGGCTCCAAAGACACCCCAGCGCTTCCATAACTATTGAGACTCCTGAGAAAAAGATTATCGCGCAAAACATTACCAGCAAGGATGCTGCTCTGCTAGCCAGGTCCTTACTTGCTCACCGGCAGGAGGAAAATACTAAATGATATGACAATAGATGCTTTTCCGCCTTCCCCTCAGACCACGCTGGTAATTTTGCTTGGGGCAAGTGAATGGCCAGATTATCCTCTATTTCAAGCATCAGGGGCTTTCACGAATGCGGCACAGAGATTTAAGGACTATCTGCTCGCTCCTCAGCAGTTTGCCTTGCCTCCTGAAAATTTGTTGGATCTTTTCGATTCAACGAAAAGTGCCGATGAGACTGATCAGGCAATCGGCACTTTCTTAGAGCAGCGCACAGGTGCTCTAAAAGCCATGGACACGCCGGCCAGAGATGTACTGCTCTATTTTGTGGGGCATGGTGGTTTCATTGGAAGCAACCAGGACTATTTCCTGGCAGCACGCCGGACACGTGTAGATAACCCTCGCGTCTCTGGCATTCAAATTGTAGCTCTGGCTGATACCATCAAAAAGAAGGCGCGTCATTTGCGGCATTTCATCATCCTTGACTGCTGTTATGCCGCCGCCGCATTTGGCGCTTTTCAATCTGACCCTTCCCAGGTCGCTATTGTCAAAACCATTGATGCTTTCGAGGTCAAGAAAAAAGGCGAAGGCTTTCCTCGCAAGGGAGTAGCTCTCCTCTGCTCTTCGGATCAAAAAACGCCATCCTTGTTGATGCCGGACAACAGTTGCACCATATTCTCCGATGCGCTGCTCAATGCACTTGCTACAGGGAACAGGTTTCAGCAAGGCTTTTTATCGCTGCGCGATGTGCGAGAACTGGCGGAGGATATCCTTCGCGATCTGCCAATACAGGATCAGGATGTTCTACAGCCTCCCCGTCCCGTTGTTCATTCACCTGATCAGAGTGAAGGTGACGTTGCTGAGGTACCCTTTTTTCCCAATCCCGCCGTAAAAGCCCAGGCAGTTCTTCCATTGGAGAGTTCGCCTGAAACTGACACGCCCGTGTCTCCACAACTGCAAGAGGATAGTCCGCGTGGTCAAGACGCACTATCAGATGAGCAAACTATTTATATCTCCCCGGAGGACGATCTGGCACATATAATTGAGCGTGTGAAGCAGATCGAGGGGCGGCAAGTAGCTCTCATTGTTTCTAAAACAACGCTATTACGCAATGTGGCTGACTGGAAGATGCTACGTGCCCGTACACGGGGATTGCAGAAGAACGTCCAGGTCATCAGCCCAGATCCCCGGATTCGCAGTGCTGCCAGCGCAGCCAATTTTCGTGTAGCTGGACGACGCACGCCGGGAAGGATCCCTAAAAATAGAATTAGTCGCAGCGAACCGAGAGAGGACAGCGACAATTCATTACAGATTTCGCCTCTCACGACCGACCAGAAGTCAGAGAAATTGCCGCCTCCCTCTGAGCCAGAGGTTGCGCTTCCTACAGGCAGTTCTGAATCAGCAACTTCACCTCCTATAACTAATCCAGATATAACTGATCAAGAGATCGAAACCTCGCCGATCGACCTTGAGCCGGAGGAGTCTTCCTCTATAACCCCTCTACCGCTGCGTTCGTTAAGCAATGATAAAATAAGGAAGGAGGCAAACATACAGACAGAAAGGGGGGAGGAGATGCCGAAGATCCTGCGAGCGCGTGAAGTAAGGAAGCTGGCATCGCTATACCCAGGTAGAGGGATTATGGCAGATGAAGATGAGGAGGAAGAGATACCGCTTCAAAGAGCATCAAGCGATCCCCCCACATCTCAGCCCCGCTCTATGAGTCTGCCGATACAGCTTGCACGCCAGCGCAGCTCTAACGAGGCTGCATCGCTTCAAAGAGCATCGAGCAGTCCCCCAGCATCCCAGCACAACTCTGACGTTGATTTCGCTCCACTGATTGGTTATGGGCTTGTATTGCTCCTTGTTGGAGCAATAATCTGGGCTATCATTTTTGCGATACAGAACATCCATTCTAATTCGCTACCTATTGGTCCTTTGGTCACCATCGGCCTGGCTACCGGCCTTATCACCAGTACCCTCACCAGTGCTCTCATGCGTGGCGGTGGTTGTGGCTGTATAGGGGATTGGCTTGCTGGCAGCGTCGGGTCATCCGTCGGTGCTTTGTTAACTTTCCCCTTAAATTGGTCTCTTTGGAGATGGGTAGCCGCTTTTATTGGAGCCTGTATCATGATTGCTGTTCTGAGATCTACTCTGGGCCGCGGCAGAAGAAGTTTGTGACAAGGAAACCAGGATAGCTACAATGGGCGTTCGCACAGCTCTCCCTCTTGCATTCCATGATATACTTTGCTCACTATGGAACAACATGTAATCGATGTTCAACCGTATACGAATACAACCGATAAGCAATTGGCGTCGGCGATCGAAAGCCTGCTCTTCGTCTCCGGTCGCCCGTTAGAGCGCGCGGAACTGCGCAAGCTACTCAACGTAAGCGAGGCGCGCCTGCAGGACGCACTCCAGACCCTGGAGCAGGATCTGGACAGCCAGGGGCGCGGCATACGGCTACAGTTACTGGGCGAGCAAGTGCAGCTTGTCACGGCCCCGGAGAACGCTCACTACGTCGCGGCGCTGCTCGGTCTGCCGATGACGGCCCGGCTGACCTCAGCCGCGCTGGAGACGCTGGCCGTTATCGCCTATCGCCAGCCAATGACACGCAGCCAGATCGAGTCGATACGCGGCGTCAATAGCGATCGCGCCCTCGCCAGCCTGCTTCAACATGGTCTGGTCGCCGAAGTCGGGCGGGCACAGACGGTGGGCCGACCGGGCCTGTTCGCAACGACCCCCGAGTTCCTGCAACTATTTGGCCTGACAAAGCTGGATGAGCTTCCACATATCTCTCAGGGCGAACATTATACGCTACCGGCCCAACAGGTCCAGGACGAGGAAGCATAGCCCATGCGCATAGGCCGTCACATGCCCACGAACTCGAAGCCAATCCGGGCCGCTCAGATAGCACGCCAGATCGGCTGCAACGCTATACAAATTTTTGCCAGCAATCCAACGGGATGGCGTCCGCCCTCCGACAATCCAGCCGCCAGCATAGCATTTGCAGAGGCGGCGCGCGTCTGCGAACTTGATCCTGTGGTTATCCACGCCCCCTACCTGATCAACCTGGGAACGCTCGATGCGACAATATGGGAAAAATCGGTGACGCTGCTTAGCTGGACGCTACGGCGCGGACTCTTGCTCGGCGCAAAACACGTCGTATTTCATACCGGGAGTCATCGCGGAGCCGGCGTCGAGGCAGGCATAGCGCGCATCGCCGAGGGCATCGCGGCTATCCTGCCCCAGACGCCGCCGGAGGTCATGCTGTTACTAGAAAACGATGTGGGCGCAGGCAACTCGCTGGGACGCAATTTCGAGCAACTGGACGCCGTTCTCAACCTGTTGCCCCAATATGAAGAGCGACTGGGGATCTGCCTCGATACGGCCCACCTGTGGGGGGCCGGATACGATATCTCCAGCGCGCCAACGACTGTGCAAATGCTGGATCACTTCGACGAGACGGTGGGACTCGCGCGCCTCAAAGTCATTCACCTCAACGATACAGAGATGGCACTGGGCAGTCACCGCGACGTACACACGCGCCTTGGCGAGGGGATTATCGGCGACGAGGGACTACGGGCCATGCTCAACGATCCGCGTCTCGACGCCGTTACCGTTCTGCTGGAGACGCCCATCAAGACCGACGAAAACGACAAAGAGGATTGGGTGCACGACGCAGGCCAGATCGCAAAGGCGAAAGAACTCGTTAGAGGTCAACCATGAGTCATCCCGGTAACTGTTCAGGATCCTTTTTCCTGACTCATCAGCGCCAAAGGCGCTTCACAAGCGTATTGGTGTGGGTGGCGGGGTTTGCGGCCCCGGGCCGCAAACCCCGCCACCCACACCAATACAGGCGAGCCGCCGCAGGCGGCGAGGGCATCTGAGTAGATACTGGGATGACTCATGAAGACGCGGTTGACGCTGCAGGTGATGCCGTTGCCGTCGGTGAAGGCGTGGGAGATGGCGTCGACTGAACCGGCGCCGGCGTTGGTGGCTTTTGAACCGACGGTCTCTTTATCACCTGCAAGATCACCTTCACCGTTCGAGGACTATTTATGAGCGCCGCCCCATTATTTTTTGCTCTGAGCGAGATATAAGCGGTATACGTGCCCGCTGGTAGAGAGGCGGATGCGATCCCTGCCGTAAAGGTTGCGACTCCCCCTGCAGAAATGCTCACACTGCCCGGCCCGACAGTCAACCAACCTGCCCTCGATGAAAAGCGCACGGTTGGTGTTATCGAAATAGCGCCCCCGCATGTCCCACTGGTAGCTATGGTAAAGCTCTGCGCCGCTGGACTCGCGTCAACATACGTCGTAAAGTGTTCCTGGCTGGATGATGGTGCCTGTAAGGTACAGACAGGCGGTGGGGCAAGTACACTAAGTGCAACCGGCACGACGTGTGGCTGACCGACGACCTGCTTTGTGATGATGTCAGTCGCTGTAACGATGACCTTCCCTGTATAGCTGCCAGTGCCCAGAGCGCTGGAGGTAACGCTCACCGCGATTTTTCCATTGTTATAGGGTCCCACCTTCCCAGCCGACGTTGCAGACAGCCAGTTGCTGCCTGAGTCTGTAACGGCGGTAGCGGTCCAACTCAATGGATCGGCGCAGGTTGTGTTTGTGAGAATAGCAACCGACTGCGAGGCGTAGCCTGTCACGCCAGTGGTACGCATAAAACTGAGGCCCGCAGGCGTCGTGACGATTGCGCAATTGGACTGTACAACAAGGTTTATAGGGATAGTCTGTGGACTGCCCAAAACCTGGCTGCCGACTTCATCTATGCCTGTAATCGTGATTGTCCCTCTATAGGTGCCCGAAGTCAGCGTAGAAAAGTTCTTTACAGTGATGCTCAGGGTAGCAGGCTTGTGCGGCGCAAGAGTGCCGCTAGCAGGAGAGACTGCCAGCCAGTTTCCACCGGTAGCGGTTGCCGTCGTTGCCTGCCAGGTTAGAGAGCCACCACTGCCTTTGTTGATAATAGATATCTGCTGTGACACCTGATTGGATTGCCCACCGGTGCTATTGAAGACCACCGCGCCCGGCGCGCTGGTAACTAGCGGACCAGTTGTCTTCCCCAGCGTAAAGGTGACAGGGAAGGTCTGCGTACCGGCTGCCGAGCTAAAGAGAATAGAGCTCGTGTAGACTCCAGGCGTGAGACCAGCCGGGTTGATCCCTATCACCGGAGTTGATGGAGCAGCGCCACTATTGGCACTGATCGTAAGCCAGTGCGCATTACTTACCGCCCGCCAGGCAATCGGAGCGCTGCAGTTCGCATTGCTTCCAAGTGTGATCGTTTCTGACGCGGGCGCCGATCGCTGGTACTCACTGGCAAAATTCAGCATACCAGGTGAGAACTGGAGCGAGCACTGCGGCACAACAGTTACGGTCACTTGCAGGCTCTGGGGACTCGCTATAGCAACCCCCTGAGCACCGAATGTAACCACGCCGCTATAGGTGCCCGGCAACAAGTTGCGGGTGTCTACCCCGATAGCCACGGGGATACTGCCCGATGGGTCTACCTGCGTAGACTGCGGTGTGACATAGAGCCAGCTCGCACTGCTTGTCGCCTGCCATTGCAGCGGCTGCAAACCTGGATTGCTCACCGTAACCGTCTGTTCGGGCGGAGACACGCTGCCATCGGTAGCCGTGAAGGAGAGCAACGCGGGCGTGATCTGCAACATGGCCATGTGGTCCGGTAAGAGCTGCGTCACCTCTGCACTGGCGGATATCGTACTCCTGCCAGCGTTTGACAGAAAATCGATCTGAGCGTTATAGTGACCCGGCTTTAGTTTTGAGCGATCGATAGCGACGCTTACCTGGACGCTCTGACCACTGGAGAAGGTTCCGCTACTCGGACTAAGTATGAGCCACGGCTGAGTGCTGCTCCCTTGCCAGGTGATCTGGCCACCGCCAACATTCGCCAGCGTGATCGTTTTTACCGTATTCGTTAACTGGTCACCTGCGCCAAGATCCAGTGAATTGATAGGGATGAACAAGTGGGCCGGGCGCAACGAGGTTGCGTAACCAGTCACCAGGATCGAAAACGACGCGACTTTGTGCCTGGCAGCATCCTCCGCGTTAATTGTGTGTTGGCCAGAGCCCCAGTCCGGCGCGATGGCGACCGTATCGCTAAAATTGCCGTGACCATCGGCGCTAGTTATCGAAGCATCACTCGTATCTACGATAGGGATAGCGTTATCGCGGGAGAGGCTTATGCGTCCATGTGGGCTGAAATGCACACCTTTCAGGACCACCGTCGCGCCAACGAAGACGCTGCTCGGATTGACCTGCAGCGAGAGCTCATCGGAAGGAGCCACGTTATTGATACCCTTGCTGCGCGTAGCGACTATGCCGAAGATTCCGCTAAAGACCACGACGAGAAGCACCAGGACGCTCACCCACATGAAAATAGTGGGCGGCAACGCACGCAGCCAGGAATGTCCACGCTTCCCGTTCAGCAAACGCACGCGGGAGCGAGTTGGTCGCGGAGGAAGAGGCGTGGCCTTACTGCGATTGGGCGCGACCTCTTTATGCCACGTCGCAGGCAGGTCCAGCACCGACCAGTCGTCATCTACCGGGCGGCGGTTCCCTGAACGTCGACGCTCTTTCTTTGCTGGCGCCGTCTGTACGCCTGAACGCGTGCGCCGCGCCGACGACGCTACCAGTTCGGGAGGTGTTTCGTTTATTGCATTCTCAGAGGGTGTATCGCCGCTATCACCTCCCACGAGATCAAGCAACGGCAGCTTCAACGTGTCAGCATGCTGTGGAATATGCGCCAGGACAGCCGTCTCGCGCCGTTTTCCCCGGCTGTGTTCCTCCTGTGTATCCTTGTGTTCGGGCGCGATTATAGATTCCCCACAGTCCGCACAGTGCTGTGCCGACAGTGGTTTGTTGCATACAGAACACCGGATCGTGGTCATTGGCGCTTCCCCCTTCGCCTGACACTCCAGGAACTATCCCTCTTCTGAGAAAACCCTTCTAGTAAAGTGTACGGAATTTACACGGGGCTGTCAACTTTTCACAAGCAAGCATACATAATTGGTTCATGTAACCGGCATCAACCCTCGTGAAACCTGCTTACATTATAATCCAAAAAGAGAGAAATGGAAGGACAAACTACATTCTTCAGCTACAATTACTCCTACATCACTAGAAAGAGAGTACTTTTGGGGTGCCTGGCTTACCAATCCCCTGTTATACAGCCACGTTTGTAGAGCGACCATACGGCTTATCAGGATCGATAAGCACATTGACGCACGCGGGCAGGCCAGAGGCGAAGGCGCGTTCGAGCGCCGGGCGAATATCCTCCGCCCGCTCGACCAGTTCGCCATAGCCGCCGAGCGCCTCGACCATCTTATCGTAGCGGATGCCCGGCGTCAATTCGGCAGCCGTCGCGTGGCCGATGATGGATTTCTGCGGGTGCTTGATCTGGCCCCAGGCGCCGTCGTTCCCGATGATGGAGACAACCGGCAGCTTCTGACGCACCATGCTCTCGAACTCCATACCATTGAGACCAAAGGCGCCGTCTCCATTGAGGATGAGCACCTTTTGGCCAGGACGCGCCAGCTGAGCCGCCATCGCGTAGCCGGTCCCGGTTCCCAGGCAGCCCATGGGTCCCGCGTCGAGCCAGTAGCCGGGCTTTGCCACGTTGATGACGCGCGCACCATAGCTCACGATATCGCCGCCGTCTCCGACCACCGTGGTATCCTCGTCAATAAAATCGCGGATCTCACGGCAGAAGCGCATGGGATGAATTGGTGAAACGTCGGAGTTGAGCGCGGCGCTATCTCGTTCCAGGCCGCGCCGTTCCTCCCCGCGCACGTACTCGAGCCATTCATCCTGCTTGAGCTGCTGCGTCGCCTCGACCAATTGGCGCATCGCCAGACCCACATCGCCGACAAGGCCAACATCGGCACCGCGATTGACGCCGATATCCTCACCTGCCAGATCAAACCAGATCAGCCTGGCCTGCGCGGGAATGAGCGGCGGCTGCCCATGATTGAGGCGGAAATCCATGCGCGTGCCGATTGCCAGTATGGTATCCGCGCCCTCGAGCGCCTTGCGACGCGAGGCGCTGAAGAAGAGAGGATGCGTCGGCGGCAGACAGCCACGCCCGGCGCCATTGAGAAAGACCGGCGCCTGAATACGCTCTGCAAGCTGGCGCAGCGGCTCGGCAGCATCACACCACCACACGGCGGTCCCGGCCATAATCACTGGACGTTGCGTCTTCTCCAACAGACCAGCAGCACGGTCGATCAGCTCTGGATCAGGCACAGTACGCCCGCCTGCGCGATAGCCAGCAGGCTCTCCAGGTTCGAAGACCGTATCGGTATCGACGAGATTGTTGAGAACGTCCATCGGGACTTCGAGAAAGACGGGACCGGGCCTGCCGCTCAACATCTGGCGGAAGGCTGCAGCGGTGTACTCAGCCAGGCGCGAGGTCTCGTGAACGGTGCGCGCCCACTTCGTGATGGGACGCAGCAGTTCGATCTGATTCATCTCCTGCAGCGCGCCACGATCCCATAGGCTCAAGGGCGCGGCACCACCGATGACCAGCACAGGACTATTGGCAAGAAAGGCATTCGCTACACCCGTTACACCATCAGTCACGCCGGGACCAGCGGTCAACAGCGCAACACCAGGAGTGCGCGTGCTTTTGGTCCAGCCCTCGGCGGCGTGGACAGCCGCCTGCTCGTGACGCGTATCCACCACGCGAATCCCCTCGCGCACACATCCATCATAGATTGCCGCGATATGACCACCACTCAGCGTAAAAACGGCCTTTACGCCCTCTTTCTTTAGCGCCCTGGCGACCAGCCAGCCCCCATGTATATAGCCCAAGGTAAGCCTCCTTCTTCTTCGATAGAAGACGACCGACACATTCCCTTTTCCTGAAAGTATATCATGAGAATCGAAATTCAGAATACCTTGCACTATGTGTCTCTTCAGTAGGGATCTGCTGACTCATCAGCGCCAAAGGCGCTTCACAAGGGGATTGGTGTGGGTGGCGGGATTTGCGGCCCCGGGCCGCAAATCCCGCCACCCACACCAACCCAGGCGAGCCGCCGCAGGCGGCGAGGGGACCTGAAGAGATACTTGCACTATACCTTGCACTTTCGCTGCCATTCCACATTGTCATAGCGCTTGTAGAGAGGTTAGAATTGAGGTATTAATAACGAGTGATCGCAATTTCAAAGGAGTTCAATGATGATACGAGTTGCGATGGTCAGCTTCTGGCATGTCCACGCACGAGATTATGCGAGGCAGGCAACCGCGCATCCCGATACTGAGATCGTCGCGGTATGGGACGAAGTGCCTGAACGCGGTCGCACGAACGCAAATGCGCTGGGCGTACGCTTCTACGAGCGCCTGGATGACCTGCTGGGGGAACCTGACATCGATGCGGTGATCGTCGGCACGCCAACGAGCGCCCATCACGATGTCATTATCGCGGCGGCACAGGCAGGGAAGCACATCTTTACCGAGAAGGTTCTTGCTCCCACCCTACACGAATGCAACGAGATACTGGCAGCAATCAACCATGCAGGGGTCAAGCTAACCGTCTCTCTGCCCAGATTGTACGCTAGCTATACGCGGGCAATCCAGGAGGTTATCGCCCGGCAGCAGCTTGGAGAATTGACGTTGGTCAGGACGCGCCTCTCGCACAACGGCGCGGTGCCCACAAAAAAGGACCCCAACGGCTGGCTCCCTGAGCATTTCTTCGATCTTGAGCAGTCCGCTGGTGGCGCGCTGATCGATCTCGGCTGCCATCCTATGTACCTGGCCCGCCTCTTTCTGGGCATGCCGGTGAGCGTCAGCGCGACCTATGGCTATATCACCGGGCGCGAGGTCGAGGACAACGCCGTCGCGCTGCTCTATTATCCCCAGGGCGCCCTCGGTGTCGTCGAAGCGGGCTTCGTCAACCGTTTCTCGCCCTTCACTATTGAGGTTCATGGTACCGAGGGGAGCCTGCTTTACGGGACGCCAGACGATAAGCTGCAGATACGCAGCGCGCTACTGGACAAAGAAGAGAGCGAGCGGTGGAATGTACGAAGCAACCTGCCGCCAGCGCTACCCCCGGCGTTCGAGCAATGGGTGATACACATTCAACGGGGAACGACGGCGAGCGAGAATATACAAATGGCCGTCGATCTTACAATATTAATGGAGGCGGCGAATCTATCAGCCAAGAGCTTTCAGCCCATACGCCTGGATAGCCTGGCGCGTTAAGCGAGTACAAGCGGAAGAATATACTATTCAGGCAAGAGAAAGATGAAGAGGAGATCAGCATGGCAGTCAGAATCGGACTTATAGGTTGTGGAAGCATCGCGGAGGCCCACGTCAATGGCTATCTCAAAGTGAGCGAGAAGGCCCAGGTGACCGCAGTATGTGATGTATCCGAACCACTCGCGCAGCGGCGTGCGACCCAGGTGGGGGGGAATGCACGCATCTTCAGCGATTATGCGACCCTCCTGGCCGAAGGAGATGTGGATGCCGTAGACATCTGCCTGCCACACCACCTGCACAAGGATGTCATCGTGACCGCCGCCAACGCGGGGAAGCACATTCTCTGCGAGAAGCCGCTCTGCCTCACCCTTGAGCAGGCCGCCGAGGTGAAAAGCGCCATCACCGCCAATGGCGTTACATTGATGTGTGCGCATAACCAGTTGTTCATTCCTGCCATACAGCAGGCGAAGCAGATCATCAGTGCGGGCACGCTGGGCCAGCTCTACACCATTCGCACGGTTGACGCCTTTTATAACAACTTCGATCCGAAGACGATCGGTTGGCGCGCCAATCGCGCCATGATCGGCGGTGGCGAGCTCATTGACACGGGCTACCATCCTACCTACATGCTCCTCTACCTGGCAAGCAGCGCTCCCGCCGAAGTCACCGCGCTGCTCAGCAACCATCGCCTGCACTTCATGGACGGCGAGGACTCCGCGCAGGTGCTGGTGCGCTTCGCCGACGGTGCGGTAGGCAACATCGTCACGAGCTGGGCGCAGGAGCCGACACCCAATACCGAACGCTTCTCCGTCGTCGGTGAGCTTGGCCGCCTGTACAGCCAGGGGAGCGATCTCTACGTCAACCTGCGTGGCAAGCAAGCAGAGATAACTCAGCTCCCCTCCATCAATACCTTCGACGCCGAAATTGCCGATTTCGTCGCCTGCTTGATCGAGAAGCGCAGGCCCATTCAGACGGAGGACAACGGTATCAGCGTGCTCAAGGTGATTCTGGGAGCTTATCAATCGGAGGCTGAGAAGCGCACGATCCCAGTCTAAATTGAGACTACCCTCTCCGCGCTATCGAGCTGGCGGGTAATCTGATGCTGCAAGGTATCGATCTCGTTCTGGATGATGCGGCGCACAATTGCAACCGTAGAGGCATACGTCGAGTCCATGCCGAAGTACGAGAGGCTCCCCGCGCCCAGATTTTTGCTGCGTGTGTAGGGCGTATCCGACGCGTAGTGCAGGATGCCCAGATCATACGGCAGGCGAGCGAAATTAATATTCTCACCGACCGGGTAGCGCATCAGGTACTGGTCTTCGTAGACCGCGTTCAGGTAGGAACCGCTCTCCATCTCAACGACGGTATAGTTTGCCAGGTAATAGAAGTCCAGGTACTGACGATTTTGCAGGTAGGTGCCTTTGGCTGAGACGGCCTTCTGATTGTCCAGCACGGAGCCGTAGATCAGGAAGGGCTGCACATCCTGGGCCAGGAAGGCATTATCCAGCCAGTACGTATTCTGGCTATGTTCGTCCATGACGACGTTGGAGATCATCACATCGCCGATGCTGCCGTTGAGCGTCGCAGCTTTCCCCAGGATATAGATGCCGCGTATCTGCGTCAGATTCTCCATAATCTCGCGCAGCATGCGGTACGCGGCCATGCCGAGCGGATAATCGATATTGAGAATGATCGCCTGACTCTTCTCCAGGCGGTCCATGTGTGGCATGCGGCAGCGCGGATCAACCTCCGTCGGGCGCAGTTTCGCCAGTTCGATGATCTGAGCATCGATCTCTACCCCATGACGAGCACCGATGTACCAGACGCCGCGCCGCTGTTCCTCCTGCGCACGATTGCGAATATACTCTCTGCCAGCAGGGGTGTGTAGCCATTGGCGCGCCGCGAAGTAGAGAAAGTTTTGCCAGTTGCCGGGCACCTCGCCGTTCTGCAGCTTGCGACATTCGTCGGCCAGGTACGCGTCCGCTCCGCTCAACGCGAACTCCGTCAGTTCGGCCTCGCGACTGAGGATGATGCCGGACAAAAGATTGACCAGGCTGTGCGTATTGCTGGAGACGAAGTAGACCGGGCGGTTCGGCAGCCCCAGCGAATCGAGCACGTTCTTCACGGGCGTCCACCACTGGCGCGTGGCGCGCACATAGCCCACATGCGAGCCGCCGAGCATACGCAAGCTAAAGCTCTTGCGCTGACGCCCGATGCTCAGTAGCGTCTCCCACAACTGGTCGCCCCAGATTACCTCCAGGCGTCGCCAATCGTCCGGCGCGATATGCAGACGTTTGCGCAGCGCCTTGTTGATCTCGGCGAACACTGGCGAGTGGCGATCCATGCGCGTCTCCAACAATTGCATGGTCGTTGGATCGGAGTTGAGCAGATAGTACATCTTGTTCCACTCGATCTGAAAGGCGACCAGGATGGGTACGATATCGTCGGTATCGCTCACGCTGGCAACGTAGACGGCCAGCGTCTCCTTGCCATCGTAGAACCACTTACGGCGCCTGGCGGAGGCCGTGACGGCCTCCCACGTGTCGACATGGAACCCCTGCTGCAAAAAGACCTCCTCCGACTGGCCCAGCAAGACCAGATCGCAGTTGATAATTGAGACCGGCAGGCGCAGGACGCTATAGATCAACGCCGACATATCGGGATAGGGCGACCGCGCATCAGGGTGCAGGCTGGAATCGATGTTGTAGTGCGCCTGTACAAGCGCCTTCAGGCTAACATCCCCTGAACTTCTTAACAGGGTATTGTAGGTGCGAATGTAAAGCTCGACATCCCGCTTGCCCGCTTCATGATATTTCTCTCCATGCTCGAGCTCGGGGGTAATTGCGATGGCCTGTGATCCAGAAGCATCCCCTAGAAGCTCGTCGTCGCCCTCGTATAGGTCTGGATGCTTGCCGTCCGGGGAGGCGTTGTCTCTCGCCTGCTCGTTGCGGTCTGGACGATTGTCAAATGGATTTACATTTTTCTGTTTACGTGGCATGTTGGTATTCCTTGTAATTTCACTCCGAAATGTGGTCTTTCTTAAAAATTTCTTGCTTTTCTCGTCAAATTATGTCACAAAACACTAAATTTAGCGTACACTACTCATAGGAGGTGTTACTAAAACGTTTGGCGTCCCCATGCCCGACGTTTCCCCCTGGTAACGCCTCTTCTTCGTTATTTGCGATCTCTATCGCCATAATAAAGTATCATTATTACCTGGTACGCGTACTTCTTCACCCTCAACATTACGCGTGCGTCGTTCGCAACGCACTTCTCCATTCGTCAATAACTGCTGCATAACAGTATCATACTCCTGTAGGGTGAACTGTCCAAATTGGGCAAGTAGCAACTGCTGGCGCAGGTCAGGCCAGCGCCGCGCGCGTTGCGCTCGCCCCTGCTGGAGTGCGTGCTGGTAAAGCTGCTGCTGCTCCGCGCTCAGACGCTGTTGCTCCTGCGTGGCAAACCACTCTTCTCCCAGTACGCCCTGTCGGCTACGGGCGTTGATGCGTCGGCGATACAGACAGACCGCATCGTTCATACTTATTACGCTGTCCTGTCGCCGCGTAGCGAAGATCAGCGTGTATGGGACCTCTTCGACGACTGCCGGGCGCACCTGCATGGGTAGACCTATCCGCTGCACCGGAAGCGGGAAGTAGCGCTGCATGGAAGTTGTGAGCAGATCCAGCAAACCATCAAGCGCCTGGGTGAGCTCCTCTTCGCCATCTGGCAGCGTCTTCCAGCGATCGGTACGCAGCACGCCGGTAAGCTGTGCAGCCTGAGCAGTATTGCGCCGGGCCGCGCGCAGATGCATTTCGAGCTGCTTGTGCGGCGCAAGTAAGCATAGTTCTGTCGGGACGGTGCGCTGATACAGGGGCGCGAGGTCTTCATAGCTGAACAAGGCGGGCCCGAATGGGTTGAGCAGGAAGATCGCCGGAGCTTGCCCGATCTCTTTCAGCAGTGCAGCGGCGACCTCCTGCCAGCTCGTTTTAACGATGCCGCTCCCTTTAGGAAGAGCTACCGGCTGTCCACTCTTTGCATCCTTACGCTTGCTCGTTCCAAGTAGCAAGCCATGCAGCGCGATAGGTTTATCCTCCTGTGCCAGGAGCTGCGAGAGCGAGACAATGGGCTGGAGCGCGGGGGGAACGCTCGCGGCTTTCTTCCGCTCACTACCGTTACGACCTGCGCTATCCTCGTCTGCCGGCGCTCGACTATCCACGCCCAGCCCATCGATCCAGTAGCAACGACGAAAGATCCGCGTCGCCGCCAGGGAACGGCAGTAAGCAACGGCGTAGTCGTGTAGCAGCCACTCCCGCAATGAGGCGAGAAGAGCGCGCTCGGTCAGCCGACGCGAGCGCGGCATATGTCCAATTGCGTCGGGAGGATGGCGGGCGTTGTCGAATTCAGTCCACAGGTTCATCTTGTATGTATTTTATCATACCTGATGCATTTTCCGCAGGGTGTCTCCTCGCCAGGACATGCAAAAACGGGGAGACGTAACTATTACAGCACGTGATAGCAACGTGATAATGCGAGCTTACGCTGTGACGCCGCTGTGAAATGCAGGAACTACTCTGTGTAGAAAGGAAGGCATATATTCTTTCCCCTGTTTATTCAGGAAAGGTGATGACAATGACGACAAAGACCGAGACAGCGATCTGTATTCTGGCACTGCTCTTTGTGCTGTCGAGCATTCCTATTGACCTGCATATTGCGTTTGGTCTGGCTATTATATTTATGATCGCGATCGCCATCTACAAATTGAGTCAGGTAGAGATGAAGGAGCGCGATAATGTATATTGAGTAGTAGAATATGCATATTTAAAAGCTGAGAGGCAGCGAGCTGCTTAGTGAACGAAGCCCTTCACTGCCTCCACCACCAACCTGTGCTCCACGAGCTTCAGCCGCTCGTGCAATACTTCCTCCGTATCCCCCTCCTCGATCGCGACCTCTTCGCGGCAGATGACGGGTCCGGCATCTACTTCCGGCGTTACATAATGTACGGTGCTCCCGGTGACTTTAACGCCCGCGTTGAGTGCCTGTCTGACGGCGTGCAGGCCGCGAAAGACCGGGATGACGCTGCCGTCGCGCGTGGTGTAGCTGTTACCAACGCCCGAGTCGGGAATGAGCGCGGGATGCAGGTTGATGATACGCCCGGCGAATTGGGTGATGAAGTCGGCGTTGAAGATGCGCATCCAACCGGCCAGGACGATCAGGTCCACCTTGAACAGGTTGAGTAAGACCGTCAATTTCGCTTCGGCCTCCACGCGTTCGCGCCAGGGCAGGAAGATCGCGGGTAGCCTGTGCTTCAGCGCTCTCTGCAAGCCGTACGCGTCGGCTTTGTTGCTCACGACGAGTACGATCTCTGTGTCGGGCAGTTGCTTGCCTTCGATCGCGTCGATCAGCGCCTGCAGGTTGCTGCCAGTGCCGGAGACGAGGACAGCGATGCGCAGTGGTCTCTCTCGCCGCACTCTACGCTGCCCGCTGTTCCCACTCGTATTGTCCTGGACGTTTCCGCTCATCCCTGTTTACCCTCTTCGTCTAATTGATACGCAGTCCGCGCCGCGCGATATCCTTCCGATAATGCATCCCTTCGAAGGAGATGCGCGCCGCAGCCTCGTACGCCCTGGCCACAGCGTCTTGTAGGGTGGCTCCGTGCGCGGCGACGCTGAGCACGCGACCACCGGCGGTGACCAGGCGACTATCCTTCAGCGCGGTTCCGGCGTGAAAGACCTGTACGCCCTCAACGCGGTTGGCCTCCTCGATGCCCGTAATTGGAATACCCGAGCGGTACTTGCCGGGATAGCCGCCCGAGGCGATGCTGAGGCTGATAGCGTAGCCTGGATGCCATAACGCGTCAACGCTCTGGCCCTCGCTGTACGCGAGCACGTCGAGCAGGTCCGCGCGCATGAGGAGCACAAATGCCTGCGTCTCGGGATCGCCGAAGCGCGTGTTGTGCTCCAGGACCATAGGACCCTGCGCTGTAAGCATGATGTTGGAGTAGAGGACGCCGCTGAAGGCGATGCCCCTATCCTTGAGCGCCTGCAAGGTTGGCTCGATGATCTGCTGGCGTATGCGCATCTCCTGCGCCGCGTCGACGAAGGGCAGCGGGGTGAATACGCCCATGCCGCCGGTGTTGAGGCCCTGGTCGTCGTCGAGGGCGCGCTTGTGGTCCTGCGTAAGGGTCAAGGGAAGATAATCGGTGCCGTTGCAGATCGCGGTCGAGCCGATCTCGTCGCCTTGCAGATAGTCCTCGATGACGACCGTCTCGCCGGCTGCGCCAAAGATGCGCTCGACCATCATCTCCCTGAGCGTGGTGCGCGCAGTATCCATATCCAGGGCGACGACCGCGCCTTTGCCCGCCGCGTTGCCATCGGCCTTGATGACGACGGGGGCTCCGTGCTGTTCCAGATGCGCGTGGGCTTCGGTATAACTGCTGAAGGTGCGGTGCTGCGCGGTGGGGATGCCCGCCGCCGTCATCAGGTCTTTGGCGAAGGCTTTGCTGCCCTCCAGGGCTGCGCCAGTTGCGCCGGGACCGAAGATGCGCAGGCCACGCTGGCGGAAGAGGTCAGCGACCCCTTCCACCAGCGGGACCTCGGGTCCAACGACGGTCAGGTCGATCTGGGCGCGTTCGGCAAAGTCCGCCAGTTCCGCGAGCCGGTTTACGCCCACACACTCTGCGATGGACGCCATGCCGGGATTACCGGGTGCGGCGTACAGGCGCGTTACGCGTGGGCTCTGCGCCAGTTTCCATACCAGCGCGTGCTCCCTCGCACCTGAACCGATGACTAATACACGCACGTCTTCAGCTCTCCTCTGTATCTCTTCAGGTACCCCAAAGACTTCTAGCCGGATGGGGCTTGCCCCCATCCGGCCTCCCCGAAGCCCCTTTAGCCAGACATGATTCCTCTTGCCGAGCCGGATGGGGGCAAGCCCCATCCCTACTCAAGAGTTACTTCTCCTCTAAATTATATACCGGCGCTCTATGCTTTCTTCACGACAGCACCTCGGGGTATGACCGGCAGGCGCAGCCGACCCGTGTTTGCCTCCGCCAGGGGATCAAAGGGCCAGCCCTGCTTCTCCATACAACCATAACAGAATTCGCGGTCCATAAGCTTGAGCGCTTCTTCATCGTTTAGCTGTGACCCATCGAAGGACGAGCGCATAGCCCTTCCCAGGCCAGCCATGCTCAGATAGCCCAGGCTGTCAACGCCGATGTAGTCCGCAATCTCTTGCATACTACGACCAGCCGCGATCAGCTCCGTCTCCTGGGGAATGTCGATGCCGAAGTAGCAGGGGTGGCGCAGCGGCGGCGAGCTTGAGCGCAGGTGAATCTCCCTGGCGCCGTGCCGACGGAGGGCCGCGACAAGTCGCTTCATGGTGTTGCCACGCACGATCGAGTCATCGACGATCACAAGACGCTTGCCCGCGATATTGGGCTTGACCATGTTGAATTTGAGGTCCACTTCCAGTTGGCGCAGGCGCTGATCGGGCTTGATAAAGGTCCGATCGGTATAGCGATTTTTGATGATCGCCTTCCCATAAGGGATACCCGCCTGCTCAGCATAGCCCAGTGCCGCGGGGATAGAGGAGTCGGGAACGGGCGCGACAAGATCGGCCTCGACCGCGTACTCCTTCGCCAGTTCGCGTCCCAGCGCCTCGCGCACGGTATAGGTGTACCTGCCGTGTATCTCGCTGGTGGCGTCGGAGAAGTAGATATATTCGAAGACACACAGGCTCTGGCGCGGCACCTTCACCAGCGTTTCGCCGCGCAGACCCTGCTCGTCGATGGTGATCAGCTCACCCGGTTCGACCTCGCGTATATAGGTCGCGCCGGTGCGATCGAGCGCGCACGATTCGGAAGCAACGATCCAGCTATTGCCAATACGTCCTATGCATAAGGGACGCATCCCCCAGGGATCGCGCATGGCGTAGAGCTTGCCCTCCGATAGGATCACGAGGCTGTAGGCACCTCGCAGCAATGGGAAAGTGGCGATCATACGTTCGCGCAGCGTCTGTCCCTCGGCGTAGAGCAGGAGCAAGGCAATGACTTCACTATCGGTCGTGGAGATCATTGCATCCTCCGGCATCATGTCGCGCAGAGCTGGACCGTTTACCAGGTTGCCATTGTGCGCCACCGCGATCGTGTCATAGTGACCATGCCGCGCTCCAACGATGAAGGGCCCCGCGTTCTCCACACAACTGGAACCTGTCGTTGAGTAGCGTACATGACCGATACCACAGTGCGTAACGGGCAGACTCGTGCCTGAGTCCTGGAATACGTCGCGTACCTTGCCCATAGCGATGCGGTCCGCAATGTGACCCGCGCTATCGTAAACAGCCATGCCAGCGCTCTCCTGACCACGATGTTGCAAAGCTGTGAGCGCTAATGTAAGGTAACGTCGCACATCGAGGCTTTCATCCTCCTGTTGTGCATAGATTCCCACTACACCGCAAGCATCGTGCAGCCGTTCCATGCTCTCTTCTCCTCTCTGAAAAAGGGATGTCCCATGATGGACGGACTATCGCCTCCGAAATTTTCCGGTTAGATTCGCCACCAGGGCGTAGCGGTCGGCAATCCCTTGCAGGTCTTCCTGAGTGACATCCTTTAAGTTACGGTATACCTGTTTGTCCAACATACGATTTTTGTCACCGGCAGGCCAGAGCCGCCAGCTATCATTGTCGATCACATCGGCGACGAGCAGATCTCCCAGCGGATCACGCCCGAACTCGATCTTGAGATCGACGAGGGTGACGTCTACGCTGGCCCAGGCACGCTCGAGTGTCTCGAACACACGCTGGCCCAGTTCGGCCATGACTAGAATCTCCTGTTGTGTCGCCAGGCCAGACTCGATTATATCTTGCGGCCAGATCTGTGGATCGTGGCGCGCGTCATCCTTCAAAAATGTCTCGATCAGCACTGGCTCAAACCGTGTCCCCTCGCTTACCTCTGGATGGCGCCTGAGATAGGAGCCGGTAGCAAGACGCCGCTGGACGTGCTCAATAGGCAACATGGCGCAACGCCTGACAAGCAGCGCTACGTCGTCTATCTGCCTGACAAAATGCGTGGGAATGCTCGCGTCGTTCAATAGTTGAAAAACATTCGCAGTCGTAATAGTACTCCAGCGCGATTTCCCCACCAGCTCGTTGCGGCGCGCACCATCGCCCGCCGTGATCTGATCCTTGCTCACCATATAGGCAAGTGTGTCATCGCCAGGGTAGCCATAGATCTGTTTCGTCTTCCCTTCCGCCAGCAGCGGACCGGCTTCTGACCTGTCTATCATAACGTGTATCCTTTTTCTATGCCAATATGACGCCTTCACCCTCGGCAACATAGCCGATAGTGAACAACTGCGGCAGCACACAGCGCGCCTCCAGTGCACCTTTGGGCGAGAGCGCCAGCACCATGCCGATGCCCATGTTAAAGGTCCGGTAGAGCTCCTCGCGCCGTATATTGCCCAGGCGAGCAAGCAACTGGAAGAGCGGTGGCACCTCCCATGAGCCTGTCTCTATGACGGCTTGCATGCCAGCGGGGAGGATACGCGAGATATTGCCCTCGAAGCCACCACCGGTGATGTGCGCCATACCTTTGATAAAACGACCGCGATCGGCTAAATAGTCGCGCAACAGATTAACGTCGCGCAGGTAACAGCGATGTGGTCGCAGCAATGCATCGACCAGCGGCTCACCCAGTTCGGGAAAGAAGACATCCAGCGAGTAGGGAGCGAAGATGTGACGAGCCAGCGAGTAGCCGTTCGTATGCAGACCGCTTGAGGGCAGGCCGAGCAGTACGTCGCCCGCGCAGATGGTTGAGCCGTTGGTGACATCCTCCTCCTCTACGACGCCGACGATCGTTCCGGCAAGGTCAAAGGCGCCCGGCAGGTAGACATCGGGCATCTCGGCGGTCTCTCCGCCCAGGAGGGCGCAATCGACCTCCTGGCAGGCATCGGCGACGCTCTGGACGATGCGCGCGGCCTGCACCGCGTCGAGCCTGCCCATGGCGAGGTAGTCCATGAAGAAGAGCGGCCTGGCGCCCTGCGTAAGCAGATCGTTGACGGAGTGGTTGACGAGATCGTAGCCGATGGTGTCGAAGCGGCGCGCCTGCGTGGCGAGCAGCGTCTTCGTGCCAACGCCGTCCGTGGAGGCAACCAGCGCAGGATGACGCATCTGCTGTAACTTTTTTGTGCTGAAGATGCCCGCGAAGGCTCCCATGCCCGCCAGCACATCGGGTCCCTGCGTCGCACGTACCGCCTTTTGCATCAAGCGCTTCGCCCGCTCAGAGGCGGCGATACTGACGCCACTGGCGGCATAAGAGGTCTCCCCCTCTGACACCTTCGGAGTTCGTGGGACCGTTTGAGTGGTCTGTTTTGCGGCTGCTCTGGCTGCGGGCGGAGCAGCCGGCGCTTCTCCCGTCAACTGCCGGGCGTAAGTGTAGGCATTTTTAAAGATTAGCAGACCGTCGCCCTGACCACCAGCAGTGGAGCGGCGTTGAGGATGTTGCAGGGCGCGCACATAACGTTCGGGATGGGGCATCAGGCCAAAAACGTTGCCGCGCGCATTGCAGACACCGGCAACGTTGCCAGGGGAGCCATTGGGATTGTCGGGATAGGCGACCATTTCCTCATTCTGCCTCGTCCGGCTTATGTAGACAAGCGGTACCAATCCGTCGGCCTGCAACTGGGAGACATTGCCCGCTACTACAAACTGCCCCTCGCCATGCGCAACGGGCAGCTCGATAGAACGCTCGATATTATGTGTAAAGATGCAGGAGCTATGCTGGACCGAGAGCATCGTCCAGCGACACTCGAACTGCGCCGATACATTCTCGGTCAACGTGGCGACATGCGTTCCCGCAGCTTTCCCGTCGTTGACTGAGCCAGGCAGGAGGCCGGCGCGCACCAGGACCTGGAAGCCATTGCAGATGCCCAGAACAGGTCGCCCCTCATCGATGAAGCGTTGGAGCTGCGCGCCGAGGTGCACCGTGAGATTTTTCGCCAGCAGCGTGCCAGCTCCCAGATCATCGCCGTAGGAGAAGCCGCCTGGAATGACCAGGAAATGGTAGTCCAGCAAGGTTTCAGGAGCCTTAAGGAGCTGATTGATATGGACAAGATCGGTCTCGAAACCAACCTCGCGACAGGCGTAGGCGGTCTCGCGATCACAGTTAATGCCCGGCGCACGTAGTACAAGGGCGCGAGTCATGTGTTTTCTCCCTTCCATGCCTCTTGCAATTCGACTACTCCCAGGTTTATCAATTCCTCTTCTCCATCCCGCATGATGAAGCGATCGGACTTTGCGACGGTTCCGATATACGTAAGATCGTCTATGCCCTTCGTACGCATATACTTCTCGAAGACCCCTAGCTGCTCCGGCGCGATCTCCACGATGAAGCGCGACGGCGACTCACTAAACAGGCGTACGATATTGATGGCCTCGGGATGCACTTCTTCTGCGCGCTTGCTTCCTTCAGCGAGACCATCAGGCAGGTGCTTTTTAAGCGTGATCCCTGCCAGATCTATCCTTACTCCTAGCAAGCTTGCCAGCGCCATTTCGGCGCAAGCAACGGCCAGCCCGCCCTCCGAAAGATCGTGGCAAGCGCGTACCATCCCCTGACGTATCGCCTCGCCGAGCGTCTTCATGGTCGCATGTGCGCGGAGCAGATCGACGCTCGGCACGGTTGTGTATGGAATGAGTTCGGCAAACGAATCCTGCTCGACGACCTCCGCGTAGTGAGAACCGGCCAGCTCGTTGCGCGTGGGGCCGACCAGGTACAGCAGGTTGCCAGGCGTCTTGAGCGCCATGTCGATCGTACGCGCCGCATCGTCGATCACGCCGACCGCCGAGATCAGCAGCGTTGGAATGACGGGCAGGCGCGTCCCATTAGCGCGGTACTCGTTATTCAGGCTATCCTTGCCCGAGATGAACGGCGTGCCAAAGGCGAGCGCGGCATCGTGACAGCCCTTGACGGCACGTACGAGCGTCCCCAGTTGCTGCGGATCGGTCGGATTGCCCCAGCAGAAATTATCCAGCAGCGCCGCCCGCGTCACATCGCCGCCAACTGCGGTCAGGTTGCGCAGCGCCTCATCGACGGCGTTGAGCGCCATGTGATAGGGATCGCTCCTGCCGTAGAGAGGATTCACGCCGTTGGAGAGCACAATGCCTGCGCGCGTGGCTTCGTCCAGCAGCGGCTGCAGTACTGCCGCATCGCCCGGTCCATTGCCAGTCTTGCCCACGAGCGGCTTCAGCACCGTCGCGCCCTGCACCTCGTGATCGTAACGCCTCACCACGTCCTCTTTCGAGGCGATAGAGGGATGGCGCAGAAGAGCCAGCAACGTCGGTGCCAGCGAGCGCGTGACGTTCCCGCGCGAGATATTTCTATTGTTGCCAGAGACTTCACCATTCACAGGGCTGCTCCACAGGGCCGCCAGCATTCTGCCGGGACGCCCATCGTGCAGGAACTCCATAGCGAGATCGGCAACAACCTGACCACGGTAGGTCACAGTCAGGCGATGATCGTCGGTAAAGACGCCGATAATGCTCGCCTCGACCTCCTCGATGGCACAGATTGCCAGCAGTTCGTCGAGGTGCTCGGAGGGGACGGCCAGCACCATGCGCTCCTGCGCTTCGGAGAGCCAGATCTCCCACGGGGCCAGGCCCTGATATTTCAGAGGAGCATCCGCCAGTTCGACGCGCGCGCCCGTCGAGGCGCCCATCTCACCGATCGCCGATGAGAAGCCGCCCGCGCCGCAATCGGTGATCGCGTGGTAGAGTCCACGGTCGCGCGCCTGGATGATGACATCGGTCACTTTCTTCTCAGTAATCGGCGCGCCAATCTGGACCGCGCTGCCCGCCTGTGCGTTGATCTCAAGACTCATCTCGCCTGACGAAAAGGTCGCGCCGTGCACGCCATCGCGCCCGGTACGCCCGCCCAGCACACCGATATGATCGCCCGCCTGCACCTCGACGGGATGGCTCCCATGCGGCAAGATACCCAGGCAGCCGCAGAAGACCAGCGGATTGAAAATATAGCCCGGATGATAGAGGACCGCGCCATTCACGGTCGGAATGCCCATTTTGTTGCCGTAGTCGCGCACGCCGCTGACGACGCCGCTCGCGATGCGCTTCGGCGAGAGCACGCCCGCAGGTATCTCGTCGGCGGGCGTCTCGGAGGGTCCAAAACAGAGTACGTCGGTACACGCTATCGGTTGGGCTGAGACACCCAGCACGTCGCGAATGACGCCGCCGACACCCGTATTGGCACCGCCAAAGGGCTCGATGGCGGATGGATGGTTGTGCGTCTCGACCTTGAAGGCAATATCCTGCGCATCGGTGTAGCGGATGATGCCGGCGTTATCGCTGAAGGCCGAGACCAGCCAGGAGGGCCTGACCTGCTCCGTGGCGCGCATAATATAGTGCTTCAGCAACCCAGGAATGGTCTCGGTTGACAGAACATTGCCATGACCATCCACCTCGGTATACTCTATCGTGGCCTTGAACGTCTTATGCGAACAGTGCTCCGACCACGTCTGGGCCAGCGTCTCCAGCTCGACATCTGTCGGCGCGCGCCCCTGCTCCCGGTAGTAACGCCGAATGGTCTGCATCTCGTCCAGGTTCAAGGACAACAGGCCCGTCTGGCTCACTTCCATCAACTGCTCGTCGCTCATATCTACCAGCGGAATGGTGGAAACGATCGTTGCAGGCTCTTGTTCGGCCCGCGTCGATTCTATACTGGAAGCGTCGGGTGATGTGCCCTGGTTGATCGCTCCGGTTCTGTACAAAGAGTAATGTTGAATGACTGGATTGTACAGCAGCGAGCGTACAATCGTATGCACCTCAGACTCGCTCAAGCGCCGATCCAGCACGTAGCGCCTGCCGGTCTTCACGTGGTCCAGGTCTGAAATACCCAGCATGCGGGCGCCGGTGATCACGCTTTCAGCGAGCGTATCGGTCACGCCGGGATGAAAGAACACATCCACGATATGGCCTGCCGCCGCGTCATCCTCGATCTGCCCTGGACCGGCCTCCTGCACCACCGGATCGAGCAGCAACTGTGTGGTAAGTTGCTCAAGTTGTGAAGAGGTGAGATTGCCTGAGAGGTGGTAGATCTGGGCGGTGCGGATACGAAGCGGGGGTGAGGAGGTGGAGAACTCTGTCAGCGACGGCACCTGCTGCGTGGGTAACTGCAATACATCGCGCGCAAGCTTTTGAGCGTGCACATCGTACTGCTCATAGATTGCTCGCACCTCAATTTGATAGAATGTCACTTTTCTGTCCTGGCTGGCTATATCTATCTAAAACCCGTCAGTGGGTTGAAACGGTCATGAAAAGGGCCTGTCTCAAAAGACAGGTTCATTGTAGCACCTTTTTTTGAACGGTGGCAAGGTATGGGGTTGGGCATAAGTGTCTCACGGGATATCCAACGAGATGAAAGTAAGGAAGCAGTGAGAAAATTGAAAATATTGGTGGGAAGTGAGTAGGAGCTAATAGCATTTGATCTTATGGTTATGTTAATATTATAGAAAACAGGTTCTTATAAAGGTGTAGTATGGATTTTGATTATGAACAACATGTCTTTAAATCTCCCGAGTTTCAAAGTATTGTAGGTGAAGCCGTCGAGTTCTTCTCTAAAACACCGGTACATAACCTCCCTCCACCCAATCAGTTTCTTGGGCCAGGTGTCTATGGATTGTATTACGTTGGTGATTATGAACCATACGCAGAAATAGCGAGATTAAATTTGGCTAATTGTATCAAGCCAGTATATGTAGGAAAGGCGGTACCGCCGGGTTCGAGAACAGCGCGTAATTTGCATTCATCTTCATCTGATTTATATGGCAGGTTAAGAGAGCATACAGAGAGTATCCAGTTTGCAATGAATCTGAAAGCGAGTGATTTCAGGTGTCGCTTCATGGTTCTTAATGGTATTGAGCAAGATCTAATTGTCCCTGTCGAGTCAGAATTGATTAGAAGACATAAGCCGCTCTGGAATACATATATCAGTGGCTTTGGCATACACCATCCAGGCTCAGGACGTTACGGGCAGGCTCCTTCTGAATGGGATATTTTGCATCCAGGTAGGCCATGGGTAGCAAATTTAACCGGAAAATCTCGAAGTCTGGATGAAATAATAGCGAAAGTGAGAACGTCCCTTGCACAATCACTTCTTCCTTAATACTACGACCGCTTCGTACAATTGATGAGAGTTTTCTGCTTTCATTGCGCGAACGTTTGATTGGATAATACTATTTCCTACGCGTGTATTTCTTGGGATATCGATTTTGATCAGCTCCAGACCTACGGACTCCGCAATTTTGCCGAAGTATTGATCGGTAGGTATGAGGACGCCCTGCAATATACTGTTTCCAAGTACGACCAGGGCTGTTCCTCCCCGTTTTAACATATAGTGAATGCCTGTTGATAGCCTGTAACAATCATTGAAGTATGATGCCGCATAGTTGGCCCAACCATTACCCCCATAGATCTTTTTCTCTGGATTTAGCGCTCTGATCGTATCTAAACGTTCTTCTATATCAGTACCAGGCAACGAAAAATCTAGTCCGACGTGCTTCTGTTCGCGGACCGTCTGCCAGTACTTCCCAAAGTTCGAGTTTTCAAGTGTTTTGAAATCCGCTGGGCTTTTTGCGTATTCTAACCAGTATAATTGCGGTCTGGTATTTCGATTGTAGTGATAATTGTTAAGATAAGGCGGAGACGTGATGATGAGATCAATTGATTGCGGAGCCAAATATTGAGCATACTGGAAAGATGAATCATTGATTACTTGAGCATGCGTTTGTTTATTTGATAAACCAGACTGGAGCCAGATAATGTCCTCTAAAACCTCCCCTAATTTGGCGGTAATCATTTGTATGACTGGAAAATCTTGAATCTCTTCTTTTCCACTGCTTACGCGCCTGCCAAGGCTGGGTTCATAAGAGTAATTCGAATAACGTACCATTGTTGCTGCGAAGACGACTTTAAAGATATTCTTTATATTAACATCCTCAATAGTATCAATAAAATCATGAAATATTAAAACTTTATGCAGGACTTGATCACTGTAAAAATCGGATCTGGTCTTGAAACCTGGAGGAGAAGAATTTTTGGGAGTATATTTTGAGAAGATTTTATCATCATAAAACTTTTGGAGTTTTAAAATTTCGCGTTGCAATCCATGTACATCTACAAGATGCGCATGTAGTTTTGTGCGACATGCCAGCGCTGCATATGGATTGATCTCAAATCCCACGGTGTCATGTCCTGCTAATGTGGCCTCGACTAGCGTGGTGCCTACGCCCGCGAATGGATCTAATACCGTTCCCTTGTCACTGAGGTGTTCTTTTAATGTGTTTCTAACAAAGTCACTAGAGAAGCCTGCGATCCAGGGCACCCAGCGATGAACAGGCAATGTCTTATTACCTGCAAAAGCAGGGTCGCTGAAGGCGCTAGTATTTGCTAATTGTGTAACTCTCTTCTCATCTATTTCAAAGAGTTTTAGCTGCTCTTCACTTCTAATCTTTAAGTCGGTAATAATCTCCATTATGTACCTCTACACTTTTTATGTTAATATGAAATATTTCTACGATAACCTTGAGTTCTAGTTTATCCTAAAAAATGAAATGAGTCAAGCCACTTCTTCCCAAATTTCCACTCTCCGTACAGCAGCAGATTTGGCTCGCCTGTTGCGGAGATGTTGCCATGATTGACAAGAATGAACTCTCTCAGGCTCTCCGACGTGACCTGTAGAGGGCGGAGCTGCTTGATTTCGTCCTCTTCCGGGGTTCGATGGTGCAGCACTTCAGCGAGCGAAATGTTGAGTCGGGTCAGGAAGCACATCTCGGCGTGGGGCGTCGCGAGGTCGTAGACGACGCCGAGACAGTATTGTTCCTGAATATCGGTTGGCTGGACGCCCGTCTCCTCGCGTATCTCCCGGCGCATGGCGGCGAAGGGGTCCGGCAGCTTACCCATGTCGCGATCCCGCTCGAAGAAGCCTCCGATGACGTGATAGCGTCCGACGTAAACGTCGACGCCCTCACGCCTGTCGAGCAGGATATAGTCGTCGTTTGTCTCTACAACGGAGCAGACGGCGAGCGGATTGCCGGGCTCCTGCTGTTTGTGCGCCTGGGCGAATGCTGGCGTGCGGGTGGTGACGTATTCTTTATAGCTGGTATCTCCCAGGCTGAGGTGCAGCGTTCCATCTTGTTGAGCGCCGGCAGCGATAAAACGGAAGAGCGGCTCGTCGAAGAGTCGTCGGCCCTGCTCCCTGGCCTGCGCAAGTTGTCGTTCCCATTCCTCATCCATCCATGCCTGCACCTCAGCGGTTTTGGGCATGCGCTGCGCCGGATCATACTTAATAATGAGCTGGTCGGGACGGTACAGTCCGCGCGCCAGGATGGTAAATTCGATCATGCTACTCCCACTCGATGGTTGCCGGCGGCTTAGAGGTGATGTCATAGACGACGCGGTTGACCTCGGGTATCTCGTTGACGAGGCGATTGGAGATGCGCGCCAGCAACTCCGGCGCGAGACGTGCCCAATCCGCCGTCATGAAGTCGCCCGTGGTGACCGCGCGCACGGCGACGACGTTGGCATAGGTGCGCTCGTCGCCCATGACGCCGACGCTCTGCAGAGGAGTCAGAACGGCGAATGCCTGCCCCAGCTCGCGATAGACGCCGGCGAGACGAATCTCGTCGGTGACGATCTTGTCCGCTGCCCGCAGCACTTCAAGGCGCTGCTCGTCGATGGCGCCAATAATGCGGATCGCCAGACCCGGTCCCGGAAATGGATGGCGCCAGACCCACTCTTCTGGCAGACCAAGCGTCAGGCCTATCTCGCGCACTTCGTCTTTAAAGAGTGTGCGCAGTGGCTCGACGAGCTTCAGCGCCATATGTTCGGGCAGGCCGCCGACGTTGTGGTGTGTCTTGATGCGCACGGCGGTCGAGGCCGTATCGTGGCTGGTGCTCTCGATGACGTCTGGATAGAGCGTGCCCTGCGCAAGGAAGGTGATGGGTTCCTCTAGCCGCAGCGCCTCCTCCTCAAAGACGCGAATGAACTCTTCGCCGATGATGGTGCGTTTCCGCTCGGGATCGATAACGCCTGCCAGGCGCGCGAGGAAGCGTTGTCGCGCATCGACGACGACCAGGGGGATATGCAGGTGACTGCTGAAGGTGTCAACGACCTGCTCGCGCTCGCCTGCGCGCAGCAGGCCCGTATCGACGAAGACGCAGGTCAACTGGTCGCCGACCGCGCGATGCACCAGGAGTGCCGCGACCGCCGAATCGACGCCGCCGGAGAGTCCGCAGATGACGCGCTCACTGCCGACGCGTTCGCGGATCTGCGCGATGCTCTCTTCGATCATGGAACCAGGCGTCCAGCCGGGCTCACAGGCGCAGATGCGGAAGAGGAAGTTGCGTATAATTTCTTTGCCCTGCGGAGTGTGCGTCACTTCGGGATGGAATTGCAGCCCGACCATCCCCTGGGCATTAGCGATCGCGGCTACGGGATTGCTCTCAGTGCAGGCCAGCACGCTGAAACCCTCGGGAAGCTGATCGACGCTATCGCCATGGCTCATCCAGACGGGCAGGCGTAGTGGAGATGGAATCGATGGACCTTCCAGGTGCTCGGTCTGTGCGGGCGAGATAGAGATGCCCTCGAAGATGCGGAACACCCGTCGATCGCGCTGTGGCTCGGCTGTTACCTCGATAGTTGCCGGGCCGTATTCGCGCAGTCCGTGGGCGGGCTCGACATGTCCGCCGAGCTGCAGGGCCAGTAGCTGCATGCCGTAACAGATGCCCAGCACTGGCAGGCCACTGTGCAGGATGGCGGGATCGCAGGTGGGCGCGTTCTGATCGTAGACGCTGGATGGTCCACCTGAGAGAATGAAGCCCTTGATATCGAGGTGGGGATTCTGTTGTAGTTGTGCCAGCGTCGTCGTTGCGGGCACGAGCTCGCTATATACATGACACTCGCGCACGCGGCGAGTGATGAGTCGACTGTATTGTGAGCCGAAATCAAGCACGATGATTGCCTGTCGGCGCTCCGGGGAGTGCATCGGTTCCATTCCTCCAGCATAATTGTGAGGGATCTCTCCCTCGCGTGGTGTATTGAATGGAAGTATATCACACCATAGTGCCACGAGCTAATACTGAGCCGCCTCCAGGCAGGTTACACCCTGAGAGCCGACCTCGGCGCTGTGGCGAACGTTTGCTGGCAAGATCATACAATCGCCCGCCGCAAGATCGATCACGCCCGCGTCACCCGCCACGTCCGGCAGAACAAAGCGGATCGAGCCGCGTACACAATAAAGGACTTTCTGGTAACTATGGCTATGAACCGTATAGCGCTCGCCTGCTCCATTTGACCAGGCGTAGGGAGACAATCCCTGCGACTGCATGCGTCCGCGCAGATCCCGCTCCTGGGGTGCCTCGGCCTCTTTCCAACGAATGATTTGCACCTATCTTCTCCTCCAAAGTTTCTTTTTAGTATACCGTAATTTTGTAAGTACAATGTGAAAATCTCTCAAAATGTCTGTTAACTGAGTAAAAGATTGTGAAACATAGCTATTGTAGTTAGCGTCTCCAGGCTGTACAATGAAATTCTGACCCTATGCTTTGAAACATGCCTATCGCGACCAAATGGTACAGCTTTAAGGAGGACGCACAAAAAATTTCAATGAACACAACGCCACAGGCTGCGCAACTCTTTCAGTTGCAGCAGCTCGACCTTGAATTAGATCGCGTATCAGCCGAGCTGCAAGCGGTTGCGACCGCTCTGCAAGGGAATGCTGAATTGCAAAAACAACGTACGGAATACAAGATCGCGCAGCAGCAGTTACAAACTGGTCTGCAAACTCAGAAGGAGGCCGAATGGGCGCTTGAGGATGTGAATAATCGTCTTAAAGCGCAGGAGCAGCGCCTTTTTAACGGATCTGTAAATAATCCTAAGGAGCTACAGTCGCTGCAGAATGAGGTGCAACGGCTCCGGGCGCAGCAAAGTCACCAGGAGGAGACGACGCTGGAGGTGATCGACGCCGCCGAGTCACTACAGGAAGCAGCCCAGCGCAGGCTCGAAGCGCTGCAAAAGGCTGAAGAGGCCTGGCAGCATGAAGCCTCAACGCTCTCCAGTCGCCGCGATCAACTTGTCGTGCATCAGGCGGAGTTGCAAGACAGGCGAGCACTTCAGGCTTCCGCGGTGGAGCAGAGCGTGCTTGCCCGCTATGATGCATTGAGACGGACCAGGCAAGGAAGAGCCGTTTCTAAAGTAGAACAGAACGCGTGCCAGTGGTGTCGTGTCATTCTTACTCCCAGCGAACTACAGCACGTGCGCGTCAATGCGGATTTGCAAACCTGTACTAATTGTGGACGTATTCTCTACTACGATCGCTAAGTTTCATACGCTTTTCTTATGGGCAATGTAGCTTCATTTAAATACAACGCTGCATCCAGGCGTCAACGCAGACGTAATGAGAACTCGTCTCTGGTGGAAGATGGTCCCGAAGTCAGCCTTCGTGCCCGTTGACAAATCCTTGTATAGTCTAGTATCCTCTTAACAAGAATAGTTCATTTAAATTCTGGCTCGGCCAGTCAAAGGAGGTGCAGGTATATGGCGAAGCACGAAAATTCATTCACCGTGCCTGTATGCACCTTGTCTACCCGGCACGAGGTTTTTGGGCGACCAGGCCAGGTCTCCACTATGTTTACAATTCTCCTGGCTTACGTCGAGTAATAAAGCTCACCCGGCGCTCTATCCCTCCGCACGGTAGACATTCAACTTATATAATTGCTTACCGTGTTTTTTTATTCTCCTGGAGGGATAAAAGCATTGATTGATGGTCCGCTGAACGGTATTGTTTTGAGCGGCGCACATGGCATCTACGAAGTGTATACCGATGACGGTATTCTGCGCTGCACGCTGCGAGGAAAACTCAAGAAAGCCTTTGCACAGGCCCAATCCACAAAATCTATGGGCAAGGTCCGCCCACGTCCCTATAAGCTATCGAGCGCTTCGACATCGCAACACCTGGAACGGATCGAGCGCCGCGATAGCAGCGAAACGCCCCTACCGACTCGTCTCTCCGTTGGTGATTATGTAAAATTGCGCCAGCTCGACGCAACCACCGGCCTGATCGAAGAGATTCTGCCGCGCCAGAGCGCCCTGGTGCGCAAAGACGCCGGTTCGACGGCGAAAAAAGTGATTCAGCAGACAATGCTTGCCAATCTGGACCAGGTAGTACTTGTGTTTGCCGCAGCGCAACCTGATCCTCACTTCAGCATGCTCGATCGCTACCTGACCATCTGCGAATCGGCGGAGCTGCGCGCGTTGATCTGCTTTAACAAGGCCGATCTGCCCTACCAGCCATACGTCGATGCTGCCGCCCAGTTATATAGCAGGCTTGGTTATACCCTTATCTGGACCAGTGCGCAGACAGGTCAAGGGATCGACCAGCTCCGCTTGCTCCTTAAGAATCATACCTCGCTCTTCACGGGACCCTCCGGCGTCGGCAAATCTTCGCTGGTGAACGTGATCGAGCCGGGCATGGCGATCCGCACAGGTCTGATCAGCGACGCCACCGGCAAGGGCAGACATACAACCACCGGCTCGCAGCTCTATCCCCTATCGGATGGTGGCTGGTTAGCCGACTCCGCCGGTATTCGCGCCCTCGCGACCTGGAATATTCCGCCCGAAGAGCTCGCCGCCTGCTTTGTCGAATTCCGTCCTTACCTGGGCGAATGCGAATACGGCGATTGTTCGCATGTCGAAGAGGAGGGTTGCGCCATCATCCAGGCAGTGCAGGATGGCGTTATCGATGAGCATAGGTATAAAAGCTATGTGCGTATGTATAATGGCGAGGAGCGCTAAAATTTGAGCGAGCGAAAAGCTGACTGCGAGTTACTTTTAGTCGGCGGACGCCTCTTCTACCAGCGCGCGTACCAGTTCGTTATCCTGTTCTTCGAGCACGGTGCGCGGATCGAGCAGTAATGTGTCGTGCAGGATGCGTGGAATAATCGGCGTCTGGCGTGTGCGCAGGCGCTTCGCCAGTTCGTCCAGAGCTACCGGAACGTGGGCGGCATCGAGGGCCAGCAGCGTCGTCGGGAGCGTCTCACCTGGCAGCGAGCCGCCGCCGATGGTCGATGTGCCAGGTTGTGTACGCGCAGCGATACCGTTGTTTTGCAGCCAGGAAACCCAATGCACGGCGCGGGTGGCGACCTTTTCGGGACGCGCGGAGATCATGCGCCATATGGGCAGAGAGGTCTCCGCCTGCCCGCGCTGATAATGGCGTAACGTCGCCTCAAGCGCAGCCAGCGTCATCTTATCAATCCGCACAGCGCGCATCAAAGGGTGGCGTGCGACGCGCGCGATAATCTCGGCCTTTCCTACAATAATGCCCGCCTGTGGTCCACCCAGCAGTTTGTCGCCCGAGAAGCAGACCACATCGGCCCCGGCGGCGATACTCTCCTGCGGCGTCGGCTCGTGCGCCAGGCCGTAGCGTTCGCTATTGAGCAGGCAGCCGCTGCCCAGATCCTCCATCACCAGCAGTTTATGGCGGTGAGCCAGCTCCGTCAGAGCGTTGAGCGGGACCGACTCGGTAAAGCCCGTAATCAAAAAGTTGCTGGGGTGCACAGCCAGCAGCAGCGCCGTCTGTTCGCTTAGCGCCGCCTTGTAATCGCGGATGCGCGTGCGATTCGTGGTCCCGACCTCAAGCAGGTGGCAACCGCTCTGGCGCATCACGTCGGGAATGCGAAAGCCGCCGCCGATCTCTACCAGTTGCCCGCGCGAGATGATCACCTCGCGCCCGGCTGCCAGCGTGCTTAAAGACAAAAGTACCGCCGCTGCATTGTTGTTCGTAACAACAGCATCCTCCGCGCCTATCAGCTCGCGCAAGAGGTCCGCCACATGGCAGTGACGCGAGCCGCGTTCGCCTGTCGCGAGTTCGTACTCCAGATTCGCATAGCCCCGTGCAACTTCCTGAACGGCTTGCAGCGCCTCCTGACTGAGGGGAGCGCGACCCAGATTCGTGTTGATAATCACGCCAGTTGCATTGATTACTGAGCGCAGATGTGGCCGTTGTTCCTCTTGCAGCAAGGCTTTAGCCGCCTTTAACAGATCAGCCGAGGAGGGGCAGGACGCGCCCTCGCGTATACTACTGCGTGCCTGGGTGAGGCTGCTACGTATAGCTCGTTTTGCCAGATCATAGGAGTAGCAGGCAGCAAGGTCCTGACCGGCGGGGGAATGAAGAAGTTCATCTACGGAAGGCAGAAGGCGCAACTGTTGTGGATCGAAGGTCGTCATAGACTATGCTCCTCAATGCAATGAGTAGAACATAGTAATAGCCAGGCTATTTGCCACCTTGCCCATAACAGCGCGCAGGTCGGCGTCGTTGAGCCGGCAAATAGCGTACTGATCGGCGAGAAGCGTGCGTAACACAGGGTACATCAACTCAGTTTTCACCAGGCTATCGGTATCGAGGAGGGGATAATCGCGCTTCAAGAGCAAATGATGATAGGGGCGCAGCTTACCGCGGTACGACGTCAGGGCGACCACATTCACCGCGCCCGCGTGACGACAAAAAGGCTCACCCGACACAACCAGCGCGGGATGCCAATCAAGAATGCGCTTCTCCTCTATTCCTGGAGGGAGCATAGGGTACCCGAAGCTTACCCAATACACCATGCCAAACTGCACAGGTGTTTGATAGGTCAGAGCATCCGGTGCAAGTTCAGGTGGATGAGGCATAGCTACTTACGTTTACATCTTTATTTTAACTAAGGCCGTCCCAGAGCTACCGGAGCGTGTACTGGCAGGTCGCTGTTCTCAAGTTGCGTATAAAAGCAAACACTGGTGAGCGACCAGGAACGCGCAACTAGACTGAGACGTTCTTCACGTTCATCCTGACTCTCTTCTTGAAGGGCAACAGCTATGAGATCCATATCTCGCTGGTACTGTTCCTTGAGTAAGGAGGAACGGCTGAAGTCATAATTCGTCGTCGCCATAGAAGCTACCTCTTATTCCAAAGTCCAATTTGCCAAACATACTTCCGGGTAGCGGAAAAACCGCACAGGTGTGAGGGCTATTTAATTTCTCCAACGTTTGTGATTATACCAGCAATTTGTCAGAGACGCAATGCTTTTAACCATCACTTTATCATCGTCTCTGGAAATACATATGAAATCTTTGTGACTACTCCCCAGCATGGAATGCAGGGGCTTCGACGGATTGGATACCGATGCTCTGTAGTCCCAGAGCACGAATGTTTAAGGTATGAGCGCACACGAGACAACAGAAAAGTGCTTGACATCCCTATAGGAGTCAGCTATAATATGCTCCGTCGATCACTCAGAACAAACTGGCGTGTTCCTCAACCTGGGCAGTTACCAAAGTGGACAAATGGGACTGACTGTAAATCAGTTGCGAGAGCTTCGGAGGTTCGAATCCTCCACTGCCCACCTGCACGATGCATTGCTTATGTATCATGTATAGTAAGGTTGGCCCGTGTGGCGCAGCGGTAGCGCACAGTCTTGGTAAGACTGGGGTCATGGGTTCGATTCCCATCACGGGCTCCCGTGGTTTCTGGATGATGTCTGTCTGGGCTTGAGACTCTTCAGCTTAGTCCCATCCTTACAAGAATCCGCGTAGGACGTAAAAAGCTTTTGCTGCCGTCTTCCGAGCTGATCGTCACTCCCTTTTTGTTACTGGTAGTGGGAATAGTATCTTTAATCGACGATCAGGTTATCAGGGGACGGCTGCTGCATGTCTATACCGTTGCCATTTGATCGTAAGTAGGTTTAAAAGGAGCCACAGATTAGGAAATGGCTAAGAAGAGATTTGAGCGAACGAAGCCGCATGTGAATGTGGGCACCATTGGCCACATCGACCACGGCAAGACGACCCTGACGGCGGCGATCACCAAGGTGCTCGCGGCGGCTCAGCTGGCCAAATACACCGC
>WNGD01000396.1_pt1 | contig 45670 bp, 42 predicted proteins | sample 5400671 | NCBI WGS metagenome assembly WNGD01 (sample SAMN13153369, study PRJNA577476) | soil metagenome | isolation source: 40 cm soil or saprolite under grassland replicate 2 | place: USA:California | collected 2016-06-15 | reverse complement strand
TCACCGGCGCGGTGTTGCCGGTGTTCAACAATCCGCTGAAGCTCGCAGGCCAGATCGGTATGGTGGACGCCATTTCCGGCGGCCGGCTTGAGGTGGGATTCGCGCGCGCCTTCTTGCCGCATGAGTTCGCCCGTTTCGGCATCTCCATGGACGAGAGCCGCGCCCGGTTCGAGGAGGGACTGGAGCAGGTGCGGCGCTTGCTCGAGGAGGAAAAGGTCACGGCGCGCGGCCGATTCCACGGTTTCGAAGACGCAACGTCGCTGCCGCGGCCCACCCAGAAGCCGAGGCCGCCATTCTGGATCGCGGCGCTGTCCACCAAGGAGACATTCGAGACCGCGGGCGCGCTCGGTCACTACCTCATGGGCATACCGCTTGGAGGTGCGCATATGGCAAGCCTGCTGCAAGCCTATCGCGACGCCTGGGCAGGGGCGGGGCACGCGGGGCGCGGCAAGGTGATGCTGGCGTTCCACATGTATTGCGCCGAGAGCGCCGCCGAGGCCGCCGCCGTCGCGCGCGTGCCGCTCAATCAGTATCTCAAATCAATTGTGGACGCGGCGTCGGGCTGGATGTCCGGCGTCTCCTCACGCGACTATCCCAATTACCAGAAAATGATCGAAGGCCTGTCACGCGAGACTTTCGAGTCTCAGGTCGACAAAGGCTTGGCCTGGATCGGCACTCCACAGGAGATCCGTCGCGCCATCGACGATTATCACCGCAGCGTCGGCGGCTTCGAATGTGCCTCTCTGCAAGTGAATTTTGGCATGATCGGCCGGGCCGAGGCCGAGGCATCGATGCGGCTGTTCGCGCGCGAGGTGATGCCGTACTTCGCGCGCGCCTGAACGCGGCCACCGCGCGGCAGAGCGGGAACCAATAACCAAAGCCGCGATGTGATTAGAGAATCGCCACTGGATTCGGAACCGCTCGCGAGGAAGCTTTGTTAGATACCAGATGCATAGCGGAACAATCAGGTGTTCCCGTGGCGAGCAGGCCGAAAGAGAAGGAAAACCATCGGCACGAGCAGTGGTCGAGCTCAGACCATAAGGACGCCGTAACCGCGCTTTTTAATGAGAGCGGCGAGGTCGCACCCGTCGATTTCAGCCAATTCGGAAAGCGCACGGGTGAGATCATCGCGCGCGCGACGCGCCTGCCACGCCGCAAGCCGCATTAACGACAATCTACTTTCCGGTGGACACGGTTCCTCGCGCTCATTCCCAATGAGGCTTACCGGTGTTCACGCCTGCATTCGACGAGCTGCGGACGCGCGCCAACGCGCTGGGCCGGGGATCGAGAGCCGCCAGCGGGGGAGGCAACGAGCGCCCGCAACGGCAAAACACCACGATACAATTTCATGATGATTCGAATCGGTACTTCCGAGCGCAACGGCACATTCTATACACAGGGCCGTGCGCTCGAGGCGTTGTTGCAAGGACGCACCGCACTGGGCGCCATCGAAGTTTTGGAATCGCGCGCCGCCAGCATCGAAAACGCCAATCGGCTGTACGCCGGCGAAATCGAATTCGGTTTTATGGCCTCGAACTGGATCGGCCGCGCCAAAAACGGCGACGCCCCCTTCCAGCACCCCATCGGCCTTGCCATGGCAGCCCCGATGAATGCGGGCCCGTTGTTCTTCATTGCGCGCGCAGACTCGCCGATCCGGTCATTCTCCGATCTGCGGGGTCGGCGGATTGCGATAGGCTCGCGCACGAGCGGGATGGTGCAACATGCCTATGGCTTGTTTGCCGCGCTCGGCATGAGCTTCTCCGATTTTTCCCCAGTCTATCTGGATTTTGCAGCCGGCGCCGAGGCTCTGGTCGCGGGCGATATCGATGCTCAATTCCAATGTCCCATCCCCAACGCAGTCATGACCGAACTTGCTCAACGCATCGCGCTGCGGGTGCTGCCGTACCAGCCCGGCGAACTGGAAGCGGTGATGAACGCGGTGCCCTATTATCGCCGCACCGTGATGCGTGCGGGCGCGATCCGCGGCCTCGAGGCTGAGGTGGCGCAGATCGCGGTCCTCAACGTGCTGGTCACGCACGAGCGCGTAGCTGAGGCGATCGTGCATGAGGCGGTCGAGGGCATTGCCACGAGCTGCGCCGAGCTTGCGCGTCTCAATCCGCTCTTCGCCGGGATGGAGGAGTTATTCGAGCCGCTGCGGTCGCAGGGTCGAGCTGCGCTCGAATTCGGCGGTGTGCCGCTGCATCCGGGCGCCCTGCGCGCGTATCGGGAGGTCGGCCTGCTGACCTGAGCGGCGGCTGTGTGCGTCGCAATTACTGCGGTTCGATGCCAGCTTCCTTGATCACCTTGCTCCACAAGGCGGTTTCTTCGGCAAAGAAGCGGCTGGTCTCGCTGGGCGCGGTTGCCCCGGCCTCGAGCGAGATCCTATGCAGCATTTCGCCGACCTCCGTGCCGTGGAGAATCTCGACCACATCGCGGTTGATTTTTTCCGCCAAAACAGCCGGTGTTGCCGGCGGCGCGACCAGTCCGAACCAGGTGATCGATTTGAACTCGGGCAGCCCCGCCTCGGAAATCGTCGGAACTTCGGCGACGACGGCTGCGCGTTTGAGATCGGCGACTCCCAACAGCTTGACCTTCCCGTCGCGGTAGAGCGGTACGGAGGTCGCGAGAGTATCGAAAAACATATCGACATGACCGGCAACCACGTCGGTAAGCGCGGGCTGCGCGCCGCGGTAGGGCACGTGCACCATTTTGATGCCAGCGCGCACTTCGAGCTGTGCGGCCGACAAATGTGCGGTCGAGCCTATGCCCTGCGAGGCGTACGAGAGCTTGCCGGGATTGGCTCTGCCGTAATCGATGAGCTCCTTCAATGTGGTCGCCGCAAGATCGTTGCGGACCACCAGTACGTTGGGAATTTTCGCCAACATTGTGATCGGAACGAACTTCGTCGGCTCGTAGCCGGGATCACGATACAGCAGGTGATTGAACGAGAGCGGGGAGGGCGGTGCGATGAGCAGCGTATACCCGTCCGGCGTCGCGCGCGCGACGCTCAGCGCGCCGATATTCATGGCGCCGCCGGGGATGTTCTCCACGATGGTCGGCTTGGCCCATTTTTGGCTGAGCTGGTCCGCCACGATGCGCGCGAGCGTGTCGGTGGTCGAACCCGCGACGGCCGGCACCACAATTTTGACCGTTCGCGCTGGATAGGGCTCTTGTGCCGGGCTGGGCGCCGACCAGAGTGCAACGCTGGCCGCGGCCGTGAGCGCGATCACAGCGGCAAAGCACGACATCTCCTCCTCCAGTCGTTGCTCAGCATCGGGTCATGATAGCTTATTGGCGACGGCTGAGTAAAAACGAGACTTCGTGTAAAAAAGGACAAATCGGAATGGAGCAAGCCATGCCTTACACGCTGGATGAGTTCTGCACCGAAACCCGCGGGCTCCTCAAAACCGAGCCGTTGTCGAATGCGCTGGGGCACATCGCGGATGGGCTCGGGCGGCTTTTATCCAATCCCGGCTTCGTTGCCGAGACGTTCAGCGACGATATGCCGCCGGGCCGGCGCATCCTGCACCACGATCCCGAGACCGATTTTTACGTGCTGGCGCACGTGCAGGAGGGCAACAAGACCGGAAAGCCGCACAGCCACGGCTCATCATGGGCAATTTACGGCAATGCGCGGGAATATACCGAAATGACCGAATGGCGCCGCACCAATCCGGAAAGCGAGCAGCACGCTGTCCTCCAACCGGTGAGCAAGTATCGGCTCGGGCCGGGCGAGACGAAAGCCTATGGCCCCGGCGTGATCCATTCGACCGCGCACCGCAAGAAGGCGTGGGTGATCCGCGTCACCGGTACCGATCTCGACGTGCTCCCGCGCTATCATTTCGGCAAGCACGATCGCCTGCTCGCGCCGGCCTGAGTAAGCCTCGGCCAGCATTCTAGCTACTTGCGCTCCGTGATCGCGTTGTAGTGTGCGATCACGTCTTTCGGCGTGGCGGCGGTGCGTGCCAGCAACGTCAAGATATCATCGCCCTCGACCGGGCTCATGTCGATGCCGAGCTTCTCTGCCTCCTCGAGAAAGCCTTTGTCTCGGCACATTGTCGCGAACGCTGCCTGCAGCATTCTCGCGCGATCCCGCGGAATATCGGGGGGCGCCGCGAACGGCAGCGCCATGAAGAATGGTAGCTCTGCGAATTCGATGAGTCCGAGCGCGCCGGGATCGTCGGTGAGCTCGCGTGCAATCGGCATATTCGGAAACTCCGGATGGCGCCGTGCGCGGCCGAAGGCCATGAGCGGCCGGAACGCTCCTTTTGCCCAGAGATCGCGCTGGCCGGTGCGCACCGAGCTCAAGCCCACCATTTGCCCGTCGAGCTCGCCGCGCTGCATCGCTAGAAACAGCGGCGCCGCCCCGGTGTAGCCGCGCACCACGGTCAGGTTGAGCCCGAGCGCCTCCTTGGCGATCAGCGCGAAGATGAGATTGCTCGACGCTGCGTTATCGGCGCCGAGCACCACGCGCATGCCGGGCGCCTTGAGGTCGGCAACGCTCCTGGCCGGATGATTCGCGTTGACAAGCATGAGATACGCGTCGGCGGCGTAGGAGGACAAGCTGCCGAGCCAAGTGAACTTCGCCGGATCGAACTGCGCATTGGGATTGCCCTGGATGGCGAGTTGCGGAACGGCGCGCTCGAGTTTGGCGAGAACCGAACCGTCCTTGTCCGAATTGAAATAGAGGCGGTTGGCCGTGACGAGCCCGCCGCCGCCGGGGTTGTTCTGCACGATGATGGTCGGGTTACCGGCAATGAATCGAGAGAGATGTCGCGCCACGAGGCGCGCAGAAATGTCATTGATGCCTCCCGGCGACGCGCCCACGAGCATCGTGACGGTGCGGCCGCTATAGAACGACTCGGCCGGCTGTGCCGCAGCTTGCCACCCCGCCCCCAGCTCGCAACAGAGGCCGCAGATAAGAAAGAGGATCGCCGCGCGGCTCACGAATATGGCCCCTGGTTATGGCAAGGCGGCGAGCAGATAGCCGAAGCCGTCCCGCGGCTCGCGTACGTGCAGCCGCTTCTGAATTTCCCAAACCCGCGCCGTCACTGGATGCACGACCGGCACCTGTAGGTCCCGCTCGAGCGTCTCGATGATATCAAGCGTTCGCCAGCCGGAGCCGAGCATGTAAATCGCGTCGGCGCCTTTGACCGCGAGGAAATGGCGCTTGATGTGAGCGTAGACGCGGTAGCTCGACAGGTTCTGCACTTCGTTGAAGGGCACGTCGATGCCTGCCATGTCACGCACGGTGAAGCCGGCCTCGCGGAAATATTTGGCGAAGATCGCATTGAGCTTGGGTGGGAAATAGGTGGCGCCCACGATGCTCTTGGCCTTGAGCGTCTTGAGTGCGTTTACGTGGTTCTGCGCCACGCTCATGATCGGAACCTTGTATTTCTTCTCCCAGGCCGCGACGATCTCGGCTTCGCGCTTACGGCCTTGCACCATGAATGGGGGCGCGCCGTGCGGATGAATGAGGTCGCAGCCGCATTCGGCGAGTTCCGCAATGCGCTGCTCGTATGCCGGCATGATCGCCGCGAACTCGTCTTCCGTGCCGCGGCGAATGTTGAGGAATAACGGGATGAGCCCGATGCCTTCGGGGAGCAAACGGATCACTTCCTCCGTCACTCCCGGCCGCATGGTCGGATTGATCATGCCCACGACGCCGCGCCAGCTGGAGAAGCCCATCACGGATTTCCTTGTCGGCTAAACCCGAACTTGGCGAGGCAGCACCGCTTACGCGTTGTAATCCTTCTTCGCCCCGGCGGCCGAGACATATCCCTCGGCCATATCGCGGGCAAGCGCAGCGGCATCGCGTTGGGGTGGGTCGCCATAGCCGCCGCCGCCCGCGCTTTGCAGCAGAAAGCGTTCGCCCGCTTGCATCTCATAGCGTCCCGAAGGCATCGGGGCTTCCTGCGCGGTGCCGAGTCTGATGACGAAGCGTGCCCCGCACCCCGCCTTGCCGCCCGCGAGCCCGGTGGGTGGAAAGCGGCTCTTGTCGTAGCGGCGAATCACCGTCGCATTCTGCAAAAGCTCATATTCGCGCAGCAGGCTCAATCCGCCGCGCCATTGACCCGCGCCACCGGTGTCCGGGACGAGCTCGAAGCGGGAAATTCGGCAGGGAAACTCGGTTTCGAGAATTTCGATCGGGGTGATGTGAAGGTTGCTCAGATGCGTGGCGGTGGCGCAGGCGCCGTCGTGTCCCATGCCACCGCCATAGGCCGAGCCCATGATCTCGTATTGCATTGTCGATTGTCCGGACCGGCCCTTGGCCCAGGCGACCGTTAGGGCGCTCGACGAGCCGGCATTGGCGATCGCGCGCGCGGGATGAAACCGGCCAAGCGCCTCGAGAATAACGTCCACCAGCTTGAGATTGACCATTTGATAGTTGGACACGGGCGCCGGCGGATCCGCATTGGTGACGGTGCGCGGCGCATATGTGAGCCGCACCACGTCGCGCATACCATCGTTGAAGTGCAGGTTCGGCCCGAGACAACCGATGAGCGCATAGAACACGCAGGCCTCGACCATCGATGGCCGCAGGTTCACCGGGCCGCGAGCCTGCGGATCGCTGTTGGAGAAATCGAAGCTCGCAATTCCGTCCTTGATGGCGATGGTGACGGCAAGCTTCACCGGATGGTCGATCACCACGCCGTCGCTGTCGAGCAAACCCTCGGCCGAGGATCCTCCCTCGGGCAATCTTGCGACCGCCGCGCGCAGCTCGTCGGCCGCTGCCTTGAGGATGGCCGCAAACGCGTCCATCACCGTGCCCGCGCCGAAACGGTTGCACAGCTCTTTGACGCGCTGCGCGCCCATTTGCGTTACTGCGATCTGCGCCTGGATATCGCCGCGCATCAGCGCCGGTTGTCGGCTGTTGGTGAGGATGATGCGCTCCACGTCGGTCTGCCCGACGCCCGCCTCAACGATCTTGATCGGCGGCACGAGGAGGCCTTCCTGGAACATCTCGGTTGCGTCCGCCGAGGTCGAGCCTGCGACTGCGCCGCCCACGTCCGCCTTGTGCGCGATCGAGCCGGCAAACGCGACGATCTCGCCCGCCGCAAACACGGGCGCGAGGAATGCCATGTCCGAAACATGCGGGAGGCCGCCCTCGTAGGGGTGATTGGAAACGAAGACGTCGCCGGCCTTTATTGCTCTCTCGCCGCCATAGACCTCGAGGATACGGCGCACGAGGTGGCGATAGACCGGCGCATGGAAAAACATCGGCGGCGCCACGATCAGGCGCCCCTCGCGGTCCAGAATCACGCAGCTGAAATCCCGGGATTCGCGGATGATCGTTGAGTAGCCGGAGCGATAGAAATGATAGTGCATTTCATCGATCAGGCTCGCTACCTTGTTGCGCAGGATCTGGATGGTGATGGCGTCCATGCTCACGCCCTCGTCAGGACCAGATTGCCGTGACCATCGACGCGCCCGCTCCAACTTGGTGGAATGAGTGTCGTAGCGTCGAATTGCTCGATGATCGCCGGGCCCGCGACCCTCATGCCGAGATCGAGCTGAGTGCGCTCGTAGAGCATGGCCTGCATTGTTGCCCCATTGAGGGTTATCGTCCGTTTACCTTTCACCGCAGCAGCGCTGCGTGACGAAGCTGGCGCCCGAATCTCCAGCGGCTCGTATTTCGGCACGGCAACGCGCACGCGCAGCCGGTAGCTCACGAGTTCGACCGGGCGCTCGTTGGCGGCGTGGCCGTGGATATGGGCGTGACGCTCATCGAATCTCTCCCGTACCGCCACGAATGACGCGGGGGTCAGCCGCTCATCGAACAGTCCCACGAGCGGGATGCGCAACTCGTAGCCTTGGCCGCTGTAGCGCAGGTCAAGTTCGCGCATAAAGCGCGCGTCGGCGGCACTCATGCCTTCGGCGGCGAGTTCGGCGTGCGCCGCGCTTTCCAGTTGCCGGAAGATCCCCTCGGCGTGCTCCGCGGTGATCTCGGCAAGGTTGCGCAGCTCAGAGCGGATGTAGTCGTGCACCACGTCGGTGCACAGCAGCCCAAGCGCGGAGAATGCTCCCGGTCGTGGCGGCACCAGAATCCTGCGCATGCCGAGTTCTTCTGCGACGGCCGCCGCATGCACGCCACCGGCGCCACCAAACGGTAACAGCGTGAAGGCGGACAGATCGACGCCGCGCTTGGCCGCAAAGACGCGTATCTCGTCGGCCATGCGCATATCGACGATGCGCTGAATGCCGGCAGCGGCCGCAACCACCTCCATGTTCAACGGATCGGCAATGCGCGCTTTGAGCGTTGCGCGCGCTGCCGCGACATCGAGGTTGTGCGCGCCGCCAAGGAAGTAATCCGGGTTCAGATAGCCGCATACGAGGTCGGCATCGGTGACTGTTGGCTCGTGGCCCCCGCGCGCGTAGCAAACTGGACCCGGATCGGCGCCGGCGCTATGGGGCCCGACATTGAGGAAGCCCGCATCGATCCAAGCAATCGAGCCTCCGCCCGAGGAGATCGTCACCATATCGAGCGCGGGCACGTCCACTTGCCGGCGCGCGATAATACTTTCGGTGACTTCGAGCGGGGCGCCGCCTTCGATAAAGGCGATATCGGCGCTGGTACCGCCCATGTCGAGCGTGACGAGGCCGCGTCGTGCATCCTCGCGCGCGAGGTGGGCGCTCGCTTGCGCGCCGGCGGCAGGACCGGAAAAGAGGGTGTGCACGGTGCGCCCGCCCGCGATCGCCGCCGAAAACGGCATGACGCCGCCGTTCGACTGCATCAGGAAGCGCTGCTGCGTACGCAAGCCGGCCCCGTCCAATCCTCGGTTGAGGTGGCTCACGTATTGCATGATCACCGGCTCGAGATACGCATTGAGCAGCGTCGTGGAGAGGCGTGGCCATTCGCGAATGCGCGGCAGCACCTCGCTTGAGAGTGAGACGTGGACGGCGGGATATTCCTCGCGCAGCAACGCGCGGGTTTCTTGCTCGTGCCGCGGATTCATGAACGAGAAGAGGTAACATACAGCGATCGACTCGACCCCGGCGTCCTTGAGTTCGCGCGCGGCGCGGCGAACGGCATCACTATCGAGCGCTTGTAGCACCTGCCCGGCATAGTCGCAGCGCTCAGGAATTTCTTTGGTCAGGCTTTGCGGCGCGATGGGAACCGGCTTCGAATAAAAATAATCGAACAGGTTGCCGTCGCGCGCCTGGTTCTGAACTTCCTGCACCGCGCGGTAGCCCTGGGTGATGAGCAATCCGACCTTGGCGCCGCGCATCTCTAACAGCGCGTTGGTGGTTATGGTGGTGCCGTGAGCGAAAAACCCGATTTGCGACGGGGGGATACCCTTGGCAATGAAGTTGGCCATTCCTTCGAGCACGCCAATTGCAGGATTTTTCGGCGTGCTCGCGACCTTCTCGACCGAAAGCTCGCCCGTCACGGTATCGAGCAGAACCAGATCGGTATGAGTGCCGCCCACGTCGACGCCGAGGCGGTACCGGTACGGCTCTGCCGTCATGATCTGGTACAGGGCGTGGGGCGACGCACGTGAATGCGGTGCTGTGCCGGACAAAACAATGCTGCACTCATGAATGCCCGCGGTGCATCCTTAGCCGTACGTCTTGAGTACGTGACGCGCGATGACCATTTTCATCACTTCACTCGCACCTTCGGTAATGCGGAAGCTGCGCTGTTGGCGCCACATCTTCTCGATCGGCAAATCGGTCGTGAGCGCGATGCCACCGTGGATCTGCAGGCAAGCGTCGGTGGTTTTGAACGCCATTTCGTCGGCGTAATACTTCGCCACGTACGCGTCCTCGCGCGCCTCCTCGCCGCGGTCGAGCCGGGTCGCGGTCTTATAGACGAGCAGCCGCGCGGCCTGTAATTCGATGAACATGTCGGCCAGCATCCATTGCACCGCCTGCCGCTCGGCGAGCGGACGGCCGAACGTCGAACGCTGCTTGGTGTAGGGGCTCGCCATTTCAAGGCAGCGTTCGGCCACGCCCAGCCCTCGCGCCCCATGCTTTAGGCGGCCGATATTGAGCCACTCTTGCCCGAACCGCATGCCTTCGCCTTCCGTGCCGACGCGGTGGCTCGCTGGTACGCGCACGTTCTCGAGCACGATTTCCCAGGGCTTATCGCCCATCATCGTTTCATAGCAGGCGCCGAGCTTCACACCCGGCGCGTTCATGTCCACGATGAAACAGGAGATGCCGCCGCGCGAGCCCTTGGCGCGATCGGTCGCGACCATGAGCTGCATGAAATCTGCCTCGCCGGCGCCAGTGATGAACCGCTTGACCCCGTTGATCACGTAATGGTCGCCGTCGCGCACGGCCGTGGTACGCATGCTGCCGGGATCGGATCCCGCATCGGGCTCGGTCTGGGCGAAACAAGCCTTTTTCTCGCCGCGCAGGAGCGGCAGCAGGTATTTCTCCTTCATCTCGCCTTGCAGCGAGTAAAGAATGCCGCGCGCGGACGGCCCTGTAATGCCATCCCCGCGCGCCGGTATGGCGACCGTACGCGAGAGTTCCTCCCACACAACGACGCGTGCGAGGACCGACATGCCGCCACCGCCATACTCGGTCGGCACGTCGAGCTGCCAGATGCCCAGCTCTTTCGCCCGGTTTTCGAAGCGGCTGAGATAATCCGGCTTGATCTGTTCGCCGTCGGTGGTCTTGCGCTCGATTGGGATCAGCTCGTTGTCGACAAAACGCCGCAGCGTGGCTTTGAGCAGTCGCAGCTCTTCCGGCAATTCGAAATCCATCGACCTATGCTTCCTTCACGCCCTCCTGCCACAACACGCGCACGTCGACCGCGATCGCACCCACGCCGGGCTTGGCGGGGTCCGGTCCCGCGGCGCGTGGGCTCCCGTCGATGCTTCGCACGATCAGCGGATTGATCTCGATCTCCTTGACTCTCGCGCGGTGGTCGAGAAAGAACCGGCCGAGCGCGAGCGCCGCCGCCTCGAGCGCCGCGCGATCCGCGGCGAGACCGCCGCGAAAGCCGGACAGGCGGCGAGCCAACCGTAGGTCGTCGATCATCGCGGCAACCTCCTCGGGGCACACCGGAAGCAGACGCAAGGCCGCGTCGTTGACGAGCTCGACCAGCACGCCGCCGGAGCCGATGAGCAGCAGCGGGCCGTAGAACGGGTCGCTGCGTCCACCGACGATCGCCTCGACGCCATCGACCATTTCCTGCACCAGAAACCCATCGATGCGGACGGAAGGCTGCGCCGCGCGAATCGAGGCCGTTAATTCTTCGGCAGCCGCCTTCACCGCATCGCCATTTTGCAGGTCGAGCGCCACGCCGCCGACCTCGGTCTTGTGCAAGATATCGCGCGAGCGAATCTTCAGCGCGACCGGAAAGCCGATACGTTCGGCTGCGTTCGCAGCTTCGAAGGCGTTTGCGACCGCCTCGCTCTCGGGCAGCGCGATCCCGTAGCGTGCGAGCGTCGCCTGTAATGTCGCCGGCGAAACATCACTCGGCGGCGCAGGCGCCGGGGTCGCTGGCAGGCGGCCGCGTCGCGCGGCGTGAAACCACAAGCCGCCGAGCGCGCGGATGGTCGGTTCGATCCCCTGCAGGAATGGGAAGCCGGCCGCTTCGTGAAACGCGAGCTGTTCATCGCTTAACTGCTGAATGACGCGGCCGAAGGCCACGACCGGCTTGTCGGTTTTGTCGAGCAGTTGCCGCAGCGCAGCGGGATCGCCCCACGGCTCGCCCGTTCGCGGCATGGGCGAGGTCCATGCCACCATGTCAATATTGGGATCCCGCGCCGCACTCTCGCACTGTTTGGCGGCGACCTCGAGGGTCGAGGGGATGCCGACATCGAGCGGATTTCTCGGCGTGATCCCTGCCTGCATCAGCGGCAGCAGCGCCGCCTTGGTCTCCTCGGTGAAGTCGGGAATGGTGGCGCCCTCGGCCTCCGCATAGTCGTAAAGCAGATCGACCGTTGCTCCCGAGTTGGTCACGAAGCCGATGCGCGGCCCTTTCGGCGACCGGCCGCCTTCGAACGCGAGCGCGGTTTCGATAAGATCGTCGAGCGAGCGGTGATTGACGATGCCGTAACGCTCGCACATGGCGAGATAGGCGGCGTAGTCGCCGGCGATGGCGCCGGTGTGCGACTGCGAGGCGGCCTGCGATTGCACCGTGGCGCCGGTCTTGATGGCAAGGATCGGTTTGCCCAGGGCAAGCGCGCGGCCCGCCGCGTGCATGAACGCCTGCGGGCGGCGAATGCCTTCGACGAAGAGGACGATCTGGCGCGTGTGCGGGTCGTCGACGACGAAATTGAGATAATCGGCAAGGCCGAGATCCGGCTCGTTGCCCGACGTGATGCAATAGGAGTAGCGAAGCCCCCGCTCGGCCGCAGCTTTCATCCAGAATTGCAGCAGCCCGCCGGACTGGAAGATGCAGGCGACCGAACCCGGCGCAAGCCGGCACAAGTCCGTGTTGGGATAGCCGAACAGGCGCTCGCGATAGGAGTAAGCGCCCATGCAGTTCGGACCGGCTACCCGCAGGCGGCTCTTCGCCGTGAACTGCTCGAGCCAGGTTCCGCGTGCCTTCGACTCCGGCGCGTCGCCGTCGCCCAGCATTGAGGCGTAGACAGTAGCGGAGCCGACTCCTCTCTCCTCCGCGGCGGTGAGTACGTCGGCGACCGCGGGCGCCGGCACGATGACCAGCGCATGGTCGACCGGCTCGGGCAGATCGCGCAGCGAGGGGAAGCAGCGTTGGCCAAAAACTTCCTTCTGTCGCGGATTGACGAGCGCAATCTGGCCCGGATAGCCGAACTCGCGCAAGTTCCTGAAAATCTCGCTCGACCAGCGGGCGCGCTCGGAGGCGCCGACAATGGCGAGCGACTTGCCCGCAAGTGTCGTGGCGACTGAACGGAATAGGCTGGCGCTTGTTGCCTGCGTGCTCGCTACATCCCGTTCCCGCGCCTGCATCCGTCTTTTTTAGGACCTCGCCCTCATGCGGTCAAAGCCGGCTGCCGCGGTTTGATGTGCGCTACACCGACGGAATCGCCTTCAATAAGGGAAACCACTGGCCGATCAGCGTCGGCGGCCAGGGCACGGCCATGAAATAATCGAAGGCGAACCAGATGAAGAGCACCAGCACGACGGCATACGGAATGACCAGTGACCAGCGCTCTTTCGCCTCGTGTCGCATGAAGAACACGACGAACAATCCCACGGTGGGAATGAGCCCGATTGTGGCCATGACCGCCATGAAGCCGATGAGATATCCGAAGAACAAGCCGCCCCGCATGACGATTTCGCGCACCGGCAGATGGGCGGTATCGGAAACGAGATCCATGTGGATCTTTTCCCCCACCTCGTGCTCGGCGTGCTCGGCGGGCCCTTCCGCGGCGGCAGCTGCCGGCTTGCGGCACATCTCGTTGAACAAGCTGAGCACCGCGGCACATAAGGCGACGGTGCCCACGACTAGCGGCACGATCTTGGCGCTGAAATCCCACTGCAGCGATGCAACGACCGCGGCGCCGATCAGCGCGATCATGAACATGGTGAAAAGTTGCGAGGGATGAAACGTCGGCCGCTGGAAGCTGGTCAGCATCCGCCCGAGGCCGCCTTGGCTGCGAATGTCCTGCAACAATGGTCGTATCAGGCCGAGGATAGCGAGCGCGAACAGCAACACCACTATCGGTCGCAGCATCCAACTCAAACCGTAGCGCTCGATCGATATGAAGAGATAGCGTTCGATGGTGTCGCCCAGCACGACGCCGAGGATGAGCGGCGGGCGCGGCCATTTGAACTGCTTCATGATCCAGCCGACCAGGCCAAAGAACAGCAAGGTGAAAAGATCGCCCCATTGTCGCGTGGCCTCGAAGGCGCCGATGTAGATGATGCCGAGCACGGCCGGCAGGATGAGCGTGTAGCGCAGCGTCGCGAGCTTGGCGAATTGCGGGCTGAACGCATAACAAAGTCCCGCGCCCAAGATGTTCGCCAAGGCGACCGACCACACCATCGCGTAGGTGATGCTGAGATTCTTGGTCAGCATGTCGGGACCCGGCACCAGGCCGTGGATCAAGAACGCGCCGAGCAGGATGGCCATGGTGGCGCTGCCGGGCACGCCGAAGGCGACGGTCGGAACGAGCGCGCCACCCTCCTTGGCGTTGTTGGAACTCTCGGACGCGATCACGCCCCGCACGTCACCCTTGCCGAAGGTGGCGCTCGCGCCTTTTTCGGTCTTGAGCGCGTGGCCGTAGGCGAGCCAGTCGACCACTGATGCACTGATGCCGGGAATGGAGCCGATCCCGCCTCCGATCCACGAGCATCGCATGATCAGCCACCAGTGACTGAAGCAGTCCTTCACGCCCTGCCACTGGCCTTTGTAGATGTTGGCCATGCCTGTATCTGACGCAATCGCGACCCGGCCGATCAGCAGATCGCAGAGCTCCGGCAGCGCGAACACGCCGAGCAGGAGCGGCGTGAGGGGCAATCCGTCCCAGAGATAAAGGCTATCGAAAGTCCAGCGCAGGGTGCCGGTCTGCGGATCGGTGCCGATCATGGCGATCATGACGCCGAGGCATCCGGCGGTAATCCCGCGCAGCGGCGCATTGCCCGACAACACCGCGACCATGGAAATGCCAAGCACGGAGAACGCCAGAAGCTCCGGAGATCCGATGAACAGCATCACCGGGCGCAGGATCGGAATGCTGATGCCCATCAGCACCGCGCCAAAGACGCCTCCCATGAGCGAGGACATGTAGGCGGCGCTGAGCGCGCGTCCTGCCTCGCCCTTCTTTGCCATCGGAAAGCCGTCGAGCACCGTGGCCGCGGAGGCGGCACCTCCGGGCACACCGAACAGAACCGCTGGAATGGGATCGCCGGTTGCCGTCGTCGCGCCGAGACCGAGCAGAAGCGCGAAGGCTGAGTAGGGATCCATGTTGAACGTGAACGGCAACAGCATCGCCGTTCCGGTGAGGCCGCCGATTCCGGGGATGATGCCGAGTACGAGGCCCATGATGCAGCCGAGCGCCAGGAACATCAGGCGGTGGGGCTCCATGAGCGTCAGGAAGGCCTTGCCCGCGGAGGCGGCCATGAAGCCGAGTTCTCCGCCGATCACGTCCATCTCTTCCGCTCCTAGAGATCGCTTCCCGCGCGCACGCTCAGGACGAATGCGGGGTCACGCAGCTCGCGCGCTCTGCATCCGAGCTTGCACGATCAGATCAACGCATCCGAGTGAAAGCGTGCATCCCGCCGCATGGCGTTTGCATGTGACTGGCGCCCCTCGCCCGAGTTCGCTCGCGACGATCGGCCTTTATCGTCGCCCACTCAGTTGTTTTCGGGCTCATGTAAGCAGAAGATCGGATGAGGGAAAAGCCGCTCGCTTCGCCGCCTGGGGGTTCGCCAGGGTCAGGCTCGACCACGGCGCGAGCTATCGAACGCTGCCGAGGGCGTCTAGTTTTGCCTCGATCGGTCTTCTCAGTCGGGAGCTCGACATGAGCGATGCAGCGTCGAAACCTTGGCCGACCGAACTGCGTCTGCACAAGGACGGCAAGACGCTGACCATTACGTTCGATGACGGGCAAAGATTCGACCTCAGCGCCGAATATCTGCGCGTCAAGAGCCCGAGCGCCGAGGTGCAGGGCCATTCGCCCGACGAGCGCAAGACCGTCGCGGGCAAGCAGGATGTCGCCATCCTCGAAGTCGTTCCGATCGGCAACTACGCGGCGCGGCTCGTTTTCGACGACATGCACTCGACCGGCATCTACAGCTGGGACTACTTCCTTGCGCTTGGACGAAACCGGGATGCCAATTGGCAGGATTATCTCGACGAACTGGCCGGCAAGGGTCTTGCGCGCTGAACCCGACGGGATCGCGCGTGCGTCGCGCTACCGCAACGCTGCTACTGCACGATGACCGTCGCGCCGATCCGGACCCGATTATAGAGATCGATCACGTCCTCATTGGTCAAGCGGATGCAGCCCGACGACACCGCTTGGCCGATCTTGTCCGGCTCGTTCGAGCCGTGAATGCGATAGAGGCTCGCGCCGAGATAGATCGCGCGCGCGCCCATCGGATTGTCGGGGCCGCCGGCCATATGGTGCGGCAGGTCGCGCCGACGCTGCAGCATCTGCTCGGGCGGCGTCCAGTCCGGCCACTCGCGTTTGTCGCTGATCTGGCTGACGCCGCTCCAGGCGTACCCGGCGCGGCCGACGGCGATGCCATAGCTCAGCGCCTGGCCGTTGCCGAGCACGAGATAAAGCCGGCGCTGGGCCGTGCTGACCACGATGGTGCCGGGCTTCTGATTAGTGGGATAGCTCACCAGCGTCCGCGCGGTCGAGGGACCGAACAAGCTCGCGAAGAACGAGCGGCCACGCGCATACTGATCGTAGGGATGGGCCGCCGCCGGTGTGGCACAGGCGACGGCAAGTAGCGCGACAGCGCACGTGCCGCCGGCAAGGAAACGTGCAAACATGACGAAGCCCCCGCATCATCGAGCGCAGGATTGAAAGCCCGCGCATGCGCTACAGAGTCTACAAGCTGTGAAGCGACTGTCGATCGACCTGATACGTGCGCGTGCAAATTTGCTGCGCGGTGTTGCCGAAAAGTCGCTGCAATGTCTCACGGGCGACACTCTCGACCGTGCAGCCGATAGGGATTCGTCGCGCACGACTCCCAAAATGGTAATATACGCCAGCAGACGGGTCGCCGGTCGGCACCAGCTCATGCGGAGGCGAACATGCTGAGGGACGATAGCGGCAACGGAGGGGGCCGGCCGAACCTGCCCCGCAACGTGCTCGGGGAACAGCTCGAACTCTGCTCTATAGGCCCGATGAGCGGCTTCTTTCGCGACGGCTGCTGCGATACTGGGCCGGAGGATGTCGGCAGCCACACGGTCTGCGCCGTCATGACCGCCGCCTTTCTCGCGTTTTCCAAATCCCGCGGCAACGATCTTTCCACACCGATGCCGGAATTCGGCTTTCCCGGCCTCAAGCCGGGCGACCGTTGGTGCCTCTGTGCGCCGCGTTGGCAGGAGGCATTCGAGTCGGGCCAGGCGCCGCGCGTCGTCTTGCGTGCGACGCACGAAGACGCGCTGAGCTACTGCTCGCTCGCCGATCTCAAACGGTTCGCTGTGGATCTGGCCTGACCTCGGCTCGTCTTCACCTGCGGGTTTCGACAGCTTCGCTGCTTCGCACGAACGTGCACCGCTGGCCTGCCAGCCGCAGCTGCGAAGCAGCGAAGGCTGGTGGGCGCTGTAGGGATTGAACCTACGACCCCCCGTGTGAAGGGAACGCCCGGTCCGCCATGTCAAGGACTTAGCTTGTCAAAGCGATCGAGTCCCCGGATTCGCCACGGGTTGGAATTTCGGGTCATGCTGTTGCAATATTGCATGCGATATCGTATTTGCCAGAATGAGATTGGTGCTCGACACGGCTACGATGGTGGCCGCTATCCGCAGCGACAGAGGGGCCTCGCGCTGGCTCCTTCGTTCAGCGCTCGAACGGCGGCGCGACCTGACACTGCTGGTATCCGTCCCGTTGCTGATCGAATACGAGGCGGTGATGATGCGGGCCGAACATCTCAAGGCGGCAGGTTTGTCAGCGGTGGACGTCGGGATGTTGCTCGATGCGGTCGCGGCGGTGGCCGAGCCGGTGAGGTTGGCATATCTCTGGCGGCCGGCCTTACCCGACGTAGACGACGACATGGTACTGGAGGCGGCGGTCAATGGGCGGGCAGACGCGATTGTCACGTTCAACCTGCGTGACTTCGGTCCGCCGGCGCAACTGTTCAGAGTAACGGTCTTGTCGCCGGGGGAGGCCGTCGAACGATTGGAGAGGAGGTCATGAGGAAGAGTAATTTTGCGCTACGGCTTCAGCCATCGCTCCTCGATGAAGCGCGCAAGCTGGCTGAGGCAGAGGGTGTGGCCCTCAATCAGCTTATCAACGTGGCGGTTGCTGAGAAGGTGTCGGCGCTGCGTACCGAGAGCTACCTCGCGGAGCGCACCTCACGCTCCCATATTCCCAACGCGCTTCGCATCCTCAAGCGTGCGGGTGTGGGCCGGCCCCCGATGAAGGGCGACGAATTGCCGAAAGGCAAAGGTAGACAGCGATCGCGTACGAAGGCCGTTCGGCGCAGATGACCTGCTATTCTGCCAATCTCAATTGTCGCAATCCCATTGCTGCGGCGACAGTTCTTGCCGAAGCCGGCAAGTCCGCCAGTGCGTGCCACTCAGGTCGGCAAGCCGCGCCTTGATTTGGGATCAACCAGAGCGGCATTGATTCGTCTTGCTTTCTCAATTCCGAGCCGGTCCGATTGCCTCACTCCGGCTTGATATGGGCCGTGCGGATGACCTTGCCCCATTTTTCGGTGTCTTCCGCGATGACCTTGGCGAAATCGGCCGGCGAGCCGGGCAATGCAGTGCCGCCGATGTCGGCGAATCGCGCCTTGATTTTTGGCTCGGCGAGCCCAGCGTTGATCTCCTTGTTGAGCCGGTCGATTATCTCGGCCGGAGTGTTCCTGGGCGCGCCGATGCCGTACCACGAGCTTGCCTCGTAGCCGGGCACGAAGTCGGCGACGGGAGGCAAGTCCGGCAATGCATCTATGCGCGTCGTGCTGGTCACGGCCAGCGCCCGCAGCCTGCCGGCCCTGACGTACTCGATCGACGCTGCAGTGGGGACGAAAATGACGTCCACATGTCCACTGAGCATGTCGATCAGCGCGGGTCCTCCGCCGCGGTAAGGAACCGCAACTAGATTGACGCCGGCCATCATCTTGAACAGCTCGCCGAAGATGTGGCTGGTGCTGCCGTTGCCGGCTGTTGCCATGCTGATCTTGCCCGGATTGGCTTTGGCATGGGTGATGAACTCGGGAACGGTCTTTGCCGGAAATGACGGGTGCACGGCGATGACATTGGGCACGCGCACGACATTCGCAACCGGCGCGATGTCGCGGATGAAATTGAAGCTGAGTTTGTCGTAGAGCGTGACGTTGACCGCCGCCGACACGTCGATCATGAGCAGGGTGTAGCCGTCGGGAGGCGCGCGCACGACCGCCTCGGTGCCGAGATTGGTGCTCGCGCCCGACCGGTTCTCGATGACGAATTGTTGGTCGAGCCGTTCCGACAGCCACTGGCCCATCAATCGCGCCATGATGTCGACGGTGCCGGCCGGCGCCAGTGGCACGATGATGCGCACGGGCCGTGTCGGATAGGGTTGCGCCCAGGCGAAGCGCGAGATGGCCGGGAGCGCGGCAGCGCCCGCTGTCATGCGGAGAAATCGACGGCGGTTACTGCAACAAACAGATTTCAGAATCTTTTGCATGCTCGCTCCTTGAGCGCGTTTTTCGGCGGTCATGAAACCTGAGCCGTCAGCAGATGTGTTTCTTCAGGATAGGTAACGCCATCCCCATCGGCATAGCGCTGCAGCTGCTTCATGACGCTCGGGCCAAGTTGCTTGCTGGTCGTAGGGTGTACTGCAGCGATGACGGCTGCAAATGGCGTTGCGCCCAAATGGCCCAGCGTGAATTGATCCAGATCGGGCATCCCGCTGACGCGCACCTCGACGCCGGAAAAGCCCGCTCCCGTTGCAAGATGCTGCAGTTCCTCTCTGGTGGGGGCTTGGCGCCTGCTGGAGAGGAACTGGACGGAGGTTTCGTTGCTGATGTACCGGGCGAGTGCTTCACCAACGGCACTGTTGTAGAGGCCGGGGCTGTTCCATACGCTGAGCGCGAGACGGCCGCCATGCTTGAGCACGCGACGCATGTTCCGCAGCGCGAGCGCCTTGTCGGGAAAGAACTGCAGCCCCTGCTGGCAGAGAACCGCGTCGAAGCTGGCATCCGGCAATCGAAGATCGAGCGCGCTGCGCTCGATCCACTCGATCGGTGCTCCAGCCGGTGCCGGGAGCGATCGCGCGACGGCGAGCATCCCGGGGTTCAGATCGACACCAACGACGTGCCCACTGGGACCGACGCGCTTCGCCGCAGCGCGAGTCACGACGCCAGTCCCGCAAGCAACATCCAACACGCGCTCGCCCTCCGCGAGCCGAGCGCCATCGACAAGCAAAGGCGCCCAGGGTGCGAGGATGTATCGAGCGACGTAGCGCTCGTACAGTTCAGCGGCCTCCCTGGTCAGCTGCCACGCCTCGTGCTTGTTCATCTCGCATGCCATCTTTGCTACGGCGCACGAGTCCGTTCCCGGCCACTTCGCGTCAGTTCGTTGGAAAGCACCAATTCGGTCGCTATCTGAGGCATAGCGGACTCGCCACTACGAATTTGGTCTTGGCGTCAGGGTGTTCCGAGTAGTGCCGAGCAAAGCCTTGGGAAATGGTGGGCGCTGTAGGGATTGAACCTACGACCTCTCCCGTGTGAAGGGAACGCTCTCCCGCTGAGCTAAGCGCCCGCAAGCCCCGGATTTAAAGCGGCTGTGCGCCCTGTCAAGCGAACTCATGCTTGCGCTGGGGCCGTTGCCTCACTTGTCCGCGCGTGCCCCACGCGGGACGCTGCCTCGTCTCGCTTCTCTCGGCGTCGATGACGCGCGCGCAGCGCGAGCCTGCAGTGTGCGGATCCGGTCGGCGAGCGTGTCTTTTGACCCAGTCGCGGGGGGCGCGGTGGAGGGCCCATTTCCCGAACCTGGCGTCGGCCGCCCGGAGTTGAGGATCGATTCGATCGGTGAGTCCGGCCCTTCCAGCGTGGCGGTCAGCCGCGCCACCTCCGCCGCGACCTCATCGATGCGCTCGCGCAGCACGGCATTTTCCATGCGCTCGTAGGCACCGACGTTCTCGCCATCGCGTTTCACCGCCGCAATCTCGCGCTGTAGCTTGTCGCGCTCCTCTTGGGACCGCTTGAGCTCATTCTCGATCAGCGATTTTTCCGTCCTCAGCGTCTCGATTGCGACGCGGTGGCGGTCTTGCGCATCGGCCAGCTGGGCGCGGAGTTCGGCCTCGATCTTCTGCGCGCCCATCGCCGCGTTGCGCAAGTTTTCGGAGTGATGTTCGCGATCCGCCAGCAAGCGCGCCTGCTCGTCGCCTCGCGCGGCGAGCTCCTGGAGACGCGCGCTGAGCGCCTGCGATTCCGCCGTTTGTCCCACGAGCTGGCGATCGAGCTCGGCGACACGGTTGGCGAGATTGTCGGCACGGGCGCGCTCCTCGGCAAGCTCTCGGCCCGATGTCTCGAGGTCGGTGGTCTTGCTGTTGAGATGTTCCCACAGCGCCTTCGTTTCTTTCTCATAACTTTCGAGTTGCCCCTTCAATGCGTCGGCGTGCGCGCGCAGTGCCGTCAGCTCGACGCGCTGGCCGCCTGCCGTGACGGAAGAGTCATTGAAGCTGGCGGTAACGTGGGCGAGCTCGGCCTGGGCGCTCGCGAGCGCGCGCTCAGTTTGTTCGAGTGCAGCCGTTTTGGCGGCGAGTTCGCCCTGCGCAATCCCCAAATCCTCGGTGAGCTGCGTTTCCTTGGATTCGAGCGCAAGCAGCGCCGCCGCCTTCTCGCCCAGCTCGAATTTGAGACGCGCGATGGCCTCGCTTTTCCTGCCGAGCTCCGCAAGCTGGCTCGTGGTCTTCGCCTTCATCTGCTCGAGGCTCATGTCGAGCCGGCTCATCGTCATGGCGAATTCGGCGCGCAATTGATCTTTTTCGGCGGCAATCTCCGCCATCGAGACCGGCGTCGAGGCTTCCAGCCGCCGCAATGTGAGGCGCACCGCGCGCGCATGGACCAATGGGATGACGCCGATCACGAGCAAGCCCGCGACCAGAAAGCCGATGCCGATATACATCATCGGTTCGATCATGACGTCTCCTGCACCACCAGGATTTTGATTGTGTATCAGAATGTCGGGGGTGGATCACCCGGTTCGGACAGGCGGCGGCCTGGGCGACATTTCCCGACCGTCCCGCTCCCGATTGCCGGCGCTGCGGCCGTGCTTCAGCAGGGCTCAAATGGATTGTTCAGAACGGGTTCCAGGTCGCCGTGGGCGTGAATTTGAGGTAACCGACATTCGCGCCCAGCCGCATTCCCACCCCCGTGCGGATCGGGACCACGACGATGTTGTTCATCGTCAGCGCCGTCATTCCCAAGCCGCCGACGAAGTAAGCCGAACCGTCGATGCCGGCGAAGCGCTGGTAGATGGCATCGGTGGCGGGCAGGCTGTAGATAAGCATCATCGTGCGCGCGCCTTCGCCGCCGAAGTCAAAGCCAACTGACGGCCCTTGCCAAAACACCCTGAGGTCGCCGGCATTCTTGGTGTAGAGGATGCCTTCCCCGTAGCGCAGTCCCGCAACCACCGCGCCGCCGGCCTCCTGGCCGAGCACGTAACCGTTGGGAAGCCCAAATTGGCTGCCTGCCTTCTCGACGATCTGCGCGAGCCCACGCGAAATCGTGCCGAAAAAGCGGTGACCGGCATCGACGATTTCATTCGAGGAGTACTGCGGGCCTTGCGGTTGCGGTGATTGAGCCTGCGGAGCTTGGGGCGGCGGACCTTGGTATTGCGGGCCTGTGGGTTGCGCGCCCGGATTGCTTGGCGGCGGAGGATTGGCCTGGGCCAAAAGAGGCGAACTCGCGAAGCCGAGCAGGATGAGGGTGAGAGCGACGGTCCGCGTCAGGGCGCGCATCGAATGCTCCGTGAATCGAGGCCAGATGACACCGTTACCCGCGAAGATACCTGGGCTTTGCGGCCAAACCGCAACCGAATCGCCCCATGACAGGCAAGACTATGGCCGCATGGCGGCAGCGACGGAAGTCTCTGTCCCGCGCCAGCGCAGGAGGCCCGAGCACGCCTGGGCGACGAGCCAACGCCCGATAATGCTCGCTCAGCCGCCGAACCCGGCCGCTGCCGAGGGGTCGCCCCACGCAATGAAAGCTGGGATGCGGAAGTTCTCGGCCATCCGCCCGTAGCTCAACGGCGACCCTTCCGGCGTGGTGATTATGCCGCCGGCGGCTGCGAGCACCGCGTGTCCGGCCGCAACGTCCCACTCGCAGGTGGTCGCAAGGCGCGGATAAATGTCAGCGCTTCCTTCGGCGAGCTGACAGAACTTGACCGCCGACCCGCATGCGTGCCGAGCGGCGATGGGTAACCGCGCCAGGAGCGCCTCGGTCCGGGGGTCGGGATGTGAGCGGCTGATCGCTGCGACGAGGCCTGTGTCCGGCGCACGTCGGGTTCGGATGGTGCTGCGCGCCTGCGCCGCGCTCGCGGGGTCGCCGGGAGCAAGGCGGAGTCGCTCGGCACCGCACCCTTCGATACCCCGCCATAGCAATCCCTGCGCGGGGGCTGCGACGATGCCGAGGCGTGGATGCCCGCCCCGCACGATTGCAATGTTGATGGTGAATTCGTCACGTCCCGCGATGAGCTCGCGCGTGCCATCGAGCGGATCGACCAGAACGAAGCTGTCGGGAAGCCGGTCGGGGAATGCGTGGCCTGTCGCCTCCTCCGACACGACGCACACACCGGGAAGAAGCCTCCCAAGCGCGTCCAGGATCACGGCTTCGGCCGCCTCATCGGCGCTAGTGACCGGGCTACGATCGGGTTTGGTTCGGGTGTCGAGCGAACGCGCGCGTACCGTAAGAATGGCGGCCGCCGCGGCCGACACGATGGTCGTAAGCTCGTCGAGCAGCCGTCCATTGCCACCCGTGATGTCATCCTCTGCTCGCACGCTCGGGCGGCTCCGTCGGTTCAAGTCTTGGCAGGTCGAGCGAATGCGGTGTATCACACCGGCCCACCGACGCCACGGTCCCGAGTCGCGTCCAGCACGCACTTCGCCGAACCCCTCCATCGGAGACGCCTGCGATGTCCGTAGCCGTTGCCCTAGATGCGCTCGATCTCGCCGCGCTCCTGTGTTCGCGCGTTTGCCACGATCTGATCAGTCCCGCCGGTGCGATCGTCAACGGACTCGAGGTGCTGGAAGAAGAAGACAGTGATGAGGAGACCAAAACTTTTGCGCTCGATCTCATCAAAAGGAGCGCGAAAACGGCGTCGGCGCGCCTGCAATTCTGTCGCCTCGCCTTTGGCTCGGCCGGTGCGCCCGGCGGCAAAATCGATATCGGCGACGCCGAAGCGATGGCGCGGCCGTTTATCGAGAACGACAAGACCAAGCTCGCCTGGAACTTGCCGCGCGCGCTGTTGCCGAAAAACCGGGTCAAGCTGCTACTCAACCTGTTGATTATCGCGGGCCAGACGATTCCGCGCGGCGGTACGCTGACCGTCGACGCGGTCGGAGAAGGAGAAAGCATGGCATTCCGTATCGCCGCCTCCGGGCTCAATGCCCGGATTCCGCAAGGTGTGACCGCCCTGCTGCAAGGCACTTCGGAAAACGGCTCGATCGACGCCCACGCGATTCAGCCGTTCTACGCCGGCCTCCTCGCTCGCGCGTGCGGGCTGGACGTCAGCCTCAAGGCGGAGGGCGAGGTCATCGTCGTTGCGGCTGTTTAGTCCTGCGGGCCTCACGCTAGGCGTGAATGAGCTTGTCCTCGAACCAACTCCACATGGTGGCGCAGCCGAGCGTGAGATAATCGCGCTGGCAGTGTTGCGCGCCGCCTTCCTCGCTCGTGAACACGCGTAGCGCCTTGTCCGTCGATCCGCAGGCATCGTAGAGCGCCTGCGCATCCGCGAGCGGAATCTGCTCGTCGTCGGCGCCGTGCACCACCAGGAACGGGCAGCGCATTTTCTGCACGACCCCATCGAGCTTGAACGGCTCGAGCCGTCTCAATGCATCCTCCCGCGTTGCCGCCCCCAGGATCCACATGATGTGGTGTCCTGGCACCGACAGCGAAGCCTTGAACTGCGCCGCGATCCGCCGCTTCCATACCGCGTGATAGTCCCAGATCGCACCCCAGGCGATGCAAGCAGCAAAGCGCGGCTCGAGCGCGGCACAGCGCGGCGCGTAATATCCCCCGAGACTGATCGCGACGATGCCGATCTTTTTGCCGTCAACATCCTCGCGCCTCTCCAGGAAATCGATGCAGGCGCTGCCCGCTTTTTCATAATCGTGGCGCAGGACGAGGCCGCGGAAACGAATCGCTTCGCCGGTTCCCGGCCCGTCCATCACCAAGACTGAGATGCCGCGCTTGATCAGGTCCGGCACGCCGGCGAGGTACTGGATCTCCTTGGTGACGTCGAGGCCGTCGAAGAATACGACGCACGGTGCGCGCGGCGACCGCCTGTTCTGCGCGTGAACGAAATACCCCGGTAGGCTTTTGTCTTCGAACGGCACCTCGACGATCTCGATTTTGACCTCGCCGAGGGCGACGAATCGATGAAAGCAATCGACCGCGATGCGATAGGCCGCGAGCGCCGCCTTGTCCTTCGGGGTGCGAAAGCGCTCGCCCATCTGATAATAGTGACACGCGCGCAGATAGAAGGCCGCGGCGGAAACCGCATGTCCCGACGCGGCGAAGCGCTCGGCACGGGAGCGCACCTCGTCGGCGACCGCGACGCAGGCGTCGAACCAAGCCTGGTCGTCCTCGGCGTTCTTGTCCGCGAGCGCGCGTCCGATCTTGTGCAACTCGCCGATGTCGGTGCCGCCGTAGCTTGCGCGACCGAGCATGTTGACGAAGGCCGCCGACCACCGGTAGTTGCCGGGAAAGTACATGAAATATTTCGGCGGCTGCGCCATGGCGGCTTTGCTGCACGTTCCCGGACGTCAATCCCACGCCGGGGCGCGCCCTGCCGGGTTGGCGATCCTGCCATCATGGCGCTTGAGCGCCGCGATCCGATTCATCTCGTCCTCGGTCAACAGGAAGTCGAACACGTCGAGGTTTTCGGCCATGCGCGCGCTATTCGAGGAGCGCGGGATCGCAACGATGTTGCCTTGCTGGAGGAGCCAGCGCAGTGCGATTTGCGCGAGCGTGCGCCCTTTGCGGGCGGCGATGTCCGCGAGCACCGGGTCGCGCAACAGCCGCCCACGGCCGAGCGGGCAATAGGCGGTGAAGATCAGGCCGCGCTTGCGGCATGCTTGCGTGAGCTTGGTCTGGTCGAGATGCGCGTGGTACTCCGCCTGCAGATTGACCAGCGGCTCCGGACAGAGCCGGATTGCTTCGTCGAGCATCGCGATATTGAAATTTGCAACGCCGATATGGCGGGTGAGGCCTTGCCGCTTCGCTTTGGCAAGCGCGCCGACCGGCTCGCTGAGCGGGATCTCCGGGTTCGGCCAATGGATCATGAGAAGATCGACGTAGTCGACTCCCAGATTCCTCAGGCTCTCCTCGACCGATCGCGCGAAATCATCGGCGCGCAGATATTCGTGCGATACTTTGGTGGTCAGGAAGATCTCGCTGCGCGGCACGCCGGAGGCGCGCATGCCCTCGCCGACGCCGCGCTCGCTGCCGTATTTCCACGCGGTGTCGATGAGACGGTATCCGAGCCCGAGTGCGGTTGCGACGATCTCGCCGCAATCGCCCAACGAGGAGGTACCGAAGCCGATCGCCGGCAATTCGGCGCCGTGCGCGGATAAGGTGGGGATTGACGGCGCAGACATGGGCGTAAGGGGCAGGGCGGACAGGTGCGGCAGCGCACTCTACGGGTCGCGCGCGCAGCGTCAATCACCCCGGGCACGGCAATGCCCGGGGCGTTGAGAATCAATCCGTATTGAGGGCGTGTCGCGGCGGTGCCGCTCAGGCCGGAATTCGCGCCTCGTCGTCGGCGGGCTCGCGCAGCACGTATCCGCGGCCCCACACCGTCTCGATATAGTTCTTGCCGCTCGAAGCGTTGGCGAGTTTCTTGCGCAGCTTGCAGATGAAAACGTCGATGATCTTGAGCTCCGGCTCGTCCATGCCGCCGTAGAGGTGGTTGAGGAACATCTCCTTGGTGAGCGTCGTGCCCTTGCGCAGGCTCAGGAGCTCCAGCATCTGGTACTCCTTGCCAGTGAGATGCACGCGCGCGCCGTTCACTTCCACCGTCTTGGTATCGAGATTGACCACGAGATCGGCGGTCTGGATCACCGACTGGGCATGGCCCTTGGAGCGGCGCACGACGGCGTGGATACGCGCGACGAGCTCGTCCTTATGAAACGGCTTGGTCATGTAGTCGTCGGCGCCGAAGCCGAGACCCCGCACCTTGTCCTCGATACCGGCAAGGCCGGTCAGGATCAGAATGGGTGTCTTCACCTTGGAGACGCGCAGCGTCCGCAATACCTCGAACCCGGACATGTCCGGCAGGTTCAGGTCGAGCAGGATAATGTCGTAATCGTAGAGCTTGCCGAGATCGACGCCTTCTTCGCCCAGATCGGTCGTATAGACGTTGAAGCTTTCGGACTTCAGCATCAGCTCAATCGATTGAGCAGTGGCGCTGTCGTCCTCAATCAGCAATACGCGCATGCCAGCCCCCTTCCTCCCGCTTCGGGCTCAGGTCGGCACGCCGCAGCGGCGGCCCTCGAAAACGCCTTGGGACAAACCGACGGGAAACATTAACGACGCGCAGTTAATAAAACCTACTTCCAACGTGCGCGTGCCCTCGGGAAAGCTCGGGCGAATCACCCTAAGATACTGCACGGGAGCGGTTTTCTTTCCAAGCGCCATTTCATCTCTGACTTTAAGAGTCGGCTCTAATCGATCCGGAGAAGTTCTGTCCGCTGCGCCCAGTGCGGACTGACGTCCCACAACGATGACCCAATGATTAACGACGCGGGTAAACACGAAGTTAAGAAACGTGGCGCGATCGCGCAGCTCATTCACCGGCGCGGCGCCGCGCTGTTGGTTTTGCGCAACAGCTTGCCTGCCGCATCGTCGAGGTAAGGAAGCAGCAATGAGTCTTGGGCAAGGATATCAACGCCTTGCGCGATGTTGCGGGGCGGCGGGAACTCATTGTCGCGCCGCGCTTCGCGTAGGCTGCAGGGGGGCGGCGCGCATTTCGATGCGGTGGCGCCGGGGACTTCGGGGAGCACGAGTCGATGAAGTCACGCGAGACAGTCATTCGCCTGAAAAAGTTTCAGGTTGACGAGCGGCGGCGTCGAGTCGCCCAGATCGAGAGCATGATCAGCGAGTTCGAGCGCATCAGCAGCGATCTCGAGCGCGAGATCAAGACCGAGCAGGATCGCTCCGGTATTCACGATCCGGGTCATTTCGCCTACCCGACCTATGCCAAGGCGGCGATCCAGCGGCGCGACAACCTCAAGCGCTCGGCCAACGACCTGAAGATCCAGCTCGAGGACGCCAAGGCAGCTCTGAACGAGGCATTCGAGGAGATGAAGAAGGTCGAACTGCTCGACGAGCGCGAGCAGATGCGCCTCCGCTCCGAGGAGGACAGCCAGGTCGGGCCGGAGACGTTCGACTTGATGCGCAGCAGCGCGCGCGCGTAACGACGAACTGCTGCCGCGCGAGCGTGTCGGCCCCGCCAAACCGCAGCTGATCGAGCTCGGCGTCGTGGCGGTGCTCTCGGGTACTCGAAAATTCGTGTCTCGACGGAGGGCGATCTCGGCGGCCATAATCGGGCCTTGCGGGGGACGCTCGGCTTGATGGCCAAGAGGATGCGGCCGTCGGGTTGACGGCTTTTCTGTCGCGGCCGGCCGCCGGCACGCCTACAAGCCGTGGCCGGACGCTTGTATGGTCAGGTCCAGCCAGGAGGAAGGACTGTTCTCATGTCGACCGCCGGCGAAATCACATGGCTGCTTGCGGCGGTTGCCAAAGGGGACGCGGTGGCCTTCGAGCGCCTCTACGGAGCGACGTGCGCCAAACTCTACGGCATCGTGCTGCGGATCCTGCGCCGCCATGACCTCGCCGGCGAAGTCATCGAGCAGGCCTATCTTCAGATCTGGCGCGATGCTGGCGACTACGATCCAGCCCGTTCGACCCCGCTCGCCTGGATGGTGGCGATCGCTCGTCGCTTGGCGATCGATGTGGCGCGCGGGCCGCAGCCACCCGCGGCCGAGGGCGAGCCGGACGTCATCGAAGAGGACGAAGGACCCGGCACCGTCCCGCGGCACGAGCTGACGGACGATCTCAAACAGCTGCTTACCTGCATCGGGCGGCTGGAACCGGACCGGCAGCGCATGCTGCTGCTCGCCTATTACGGCGCCTTCAGCCGCGAGCAGCTTTCGGCCAAGCTGGACATGCCAATCGATCTGCTCCGCGCATCCCTGCGGCGAAGCCTGCTCGAGATCGATGGATGCCTTAAGTCATGAGCGAACTCGACCACATGGATGCGCTGGCCGCCGAATATGTGCTTGGCAGCCTTGATTTCGAGGAGCGCGCGCAGGCGCGCAACTTGCTCGAGGCGGATGCAACGTTCGCCGCCAAAGTCCAGCTGTGGGAGCGCCGGTTCGGCGAACTGCACCTGATGGTCGAGGCCGTCGAGCCAGACTCCGGCATTTGGGTGCGCATCAAGGCCAAACTGCCGGAGGTCCAGCAAGGGATCCGGGCTCCGCAGCCCGAGATCCCGCCATCGACCTCCCCGCCAGCAGCGGCTGAGCCGCCAAGCCTCGACGCCATCGAAGCGGCAATATCGCAGGCGGCAACAACCCTGAGTGCAGAGGCGACTTCGGCAGCCACGCAGGAGACGGCGCCGACGCCATCAGAGGGGACGACTGTCGCGGAGGCGATGCCCGTGTCGGCTTCGGAAACGGCTTCGCCGCCGCCTGCCGAAGCACCGCCGGCGCCGAGGCCGGATGTGACTGGAACCTCCGCGGTCGAGGCCGTGCCTAGTCCGCCGGGCGCGCCCGTCACTGCCGCTCCTCCACCCCAGCCCGTGCGAGAAGAGGCCCTCGAGCGAACGACGGCTGTGGTTCGCCGGCGCCTGAGGCGCTGGCGAGCGTACGCAATCGTGATGACCCTCATCGTCGCGGCGGTCGCCGCGCTGCTGGCGGCGTGGCGATTTGCCCCCGATCGCGTTCCGCCGGTCCTGCAGCCGGTTGAGCTGATGCGCTATGTAGGCGTTGCGCTCCCTACGGGGCCTGCACCGCGCAGGCCGGCGCCCCCGGAATCGCGGTTCGATGAATGAGTGAGCCGGCCCGCTGGCGCGAGCCGCAGAATTTTTCCGAGTATGTGGCTGGCGCAACCCGCTAGTGAGGAGGCGCGCGCGAGGGTCCGAGGGGCCGACTGCTCAGCCTGGATTTGGCCGATTTGGCGTGCTCCACGCCCGCCGACGCGTCAGGCGCGGTCGCTATGCAAGACGCGAACGCGCGTCCTAAGGTTCGTATTTGAAGGACAGCGACACGCGGGTGCGAAATGCAGAAACCTTGCCGTTGTCTACCTTCATGTCCATCTGCGTCACTTCCGCCACGCGCAGGTCGCGCAGCGTTCCGGCTGCCGTTGCGACCGCAGCGCGGCCCGCGTCCTCCCACGACTTTTCGCTGACGCCGACGACCTCCACGATCTTGTAGACGCCCTCTTTTTTCCTGGCCATGGCAGCCTCCCGTGTTTTATGCGCGCTCGCTCTTGAGCGGCCACATTGCGATGTTAGCAGCATCGGCGGTCCGCACCCATGGCTTCGCGCCGCCCGGCTGGCGAGGGGCCAAGTTGCCCCTCGCATCGATCTTGGCTATGCCACCTGCCGCTGCCGACCACCGCTTGTAGGGCGGGTTTCGCAACGGAAACGCTCCGAGACGGCCGCATCGCTTCACAAGCTGCAAGCTGCACCAGAGCGCCATGTCACCGGCGACGCTTGAGGACTCGATCAGATGACGAAGGAACAGGCCCGTCCAGGGATGCGAATCGAGGAAGACGCACTGGGCAATGTCGAGGTCCCAGCCGATCATCTGTGGGGGGCGCAGACGCAGCGCTCGCATCTCAACTTCCCCATCGGAGTTGAACGCTTTCATTGGCGGCGCGCGGTCATTCGCGCGCTCGGCATTCTCAAGAAATGCGCCGCATTGGCGAACGGCGAACTCGGGCAGCTGCCGAAGGACAAGGTCGATCTCATCGTCAAGGCGGCGCAGGAGGTGATCGATGGCACGTGGGACAGCGAGTTTCCGCTGGTCGTCTTCCAAACCGGCTCGGGTACGCAAACCAACATGAATGCCAACGAGGTGATCGCCAATCGCGCGATTCAGATCGCGGGCGGCGTGGTCGGCTCCAAGAAGCCGGTCCACCCGAATGACCACGTGAACCATAGCCAGTCCTCGAACGACACGTTTCCGACGGTCATGCACATTGCGGCCGTCGAGGAGATGTCGAACAACCTGCTGCCAGCGGTGAAGGAGCTGCGCGAAACCCTTGCGGCCAAATCCAAAGCTTACGCGGACGTCGTGATGGTCGGACGCACCCACCTGCAGGATGCAACCCCGCTCACGCTCGGGCAGGTGATCTCGGGCTGGGTGGGGCAGCTCGACCACGCCATCGCCGTGCTCGAGCGGGCCATCGAAGGCATGTACGCGCTAGCGATCGGCGGCACAGCCGTGGGCACCGGGCTCAATGCCGACCCGCGTTTTGGCGATCTAGTGGCAAAGAAGATCGCCGCGGAGACCGGCAAACCGTTCCTCTCGGCCCCCAACAAATTCGCGGCGCTCTCGGCGCACGACGAGTTGGTGAACGCGAGCGCCGCCATGCGCACGCTCGCTGGCGCGCTCATGAAGATCGCCAACGACGTGCGCTTCTACGCTTGCGGGCCGCGCGCCGGTTTCGACGAGCTGAAAATTCCGGAGAATGAGCCCGGCTCCTCGATCATGCCTGGCAAGATCAATCCGACCCAGTGCGAGGCGCTCACGATGGTTGCCGTGCAGGTGTTCGGAAACGATCACGCGGTGGCGTTTGCAGGCTCTCAGGGCAGCTTCCAGCTCAACGCCTACAAGCCGGTCATGCTGCACAACGTGCTCGAATCCGCGCAGCTTCTGGCGGAAGCAGTCGCCTCATTCAACGAGCGTTGCGCGTGCGGCATCGAGCCGAACGTCAAGCGGATCAGGCAGCACCTCGACAACTCGCTTATGCTGGTGACTGCGCTCAACCCGCATATCGGCTACGAAAAAGCCGCGCAGATCTCGCTGCTCGCCTATCGCGAGGATCTCAGCCTCAAGGATGCGGCGCTCAAGCTTGGCTATCTCACGGCCGAAGAGTTCGATCAGTGGGTGCGGCCGGCGGAGATGACCCATCCCTTGACAAAATAAGTCGCGCGGCCGGATGGCCGCGCGACCTGAGCGCCCTCAAGAGAAGAGCGCGGAGCTGCCGTTGAGCTAATGCCTCGCCCTACGTCCGCGATCGAAGACGGCGCGGCACGCGGGGCTGAGGTACCGGCGGTAATGCACCATGCACGCTCGGGTACGGCCAATGTCCGAAAAGTATTGCTGACACAGCCGCATCGCGTCCGGCTCGCAGGCGGCGCGTTGCTCCGGGGTCCACTGCTGCGCGGCAGCGGGCGAAGACGCGAAGGCGAGCGCGAGGCCGACCAGCGCGGCGGCAGCCATGATCGGCCGGAGCTTCGGTTGTGCAGTGTCCATATCGACCCTCCAGTTGGTGCTTTGCAGCGGTATCTACTGTCATTCGAGCAGCGTGGCAAGCACATGCCGTAGACGTCAGCGTGCGCCGCTTGCGGGGGAAGAGGTTTCGCTGCTGCGGCCGTCTGGGCAACTCCAGACTCAATAGCGGTGGCTGATGGGCAGCTCCTCGGCCGGAAATAGGGTGATCACGCGATAGCCCTTGTCCGTCACCACGACCTCCTCTTCGATCCGTGCCGCGGAGTAGCCGTCGGTGGCCGGGCAATAGGTCTCGAGCGCGAATACCATGCCCTCCTTGATTTCGGTCGGATGATCGAGCGAGACCACGCGAGAGATGATCGGCCGCTCGTGCAGCGCGAGGCCGAGCCCGTGCCCGAACTGCAAGCCGAAGGCCGACATCTCGTCGGGAAAACCGAATTCGGGCGCCTTCGGCCAAACCTTGCAAATTTGATCGGTGGTGACTCCCGGCTTGATCAGCGCGATTGCGTTGTCGAGCCAATCGCGCGCCTTTTTGTAGGCGTCGTGCTGCACCGGCGTCGCGCGGCCGACATTGAACGTGCGGTAGTAGCAGGTGCGGTAGCCCATGAACGCTTGCAGAATATCGAAGAATGCCTGATCGCCGGGGCGCAGCATGCGATCGGTGAAATTATGCGGATGCGGGTTGCAGCGCTCGCCCGAAATCGCGTTGATCGCCTCCACGTCGTCCGAGCCATGCCGATAGAGGAATTCATTCACTTTGCCGACGATATCGTTCTCGCGCACGCCCGGCTTGAGCTCTTCGTTGATGAGATGATAGGCGCCGTCGACCATGGCGGCGGCGCGGTTGAGCAGGGCGATTTCGTCGATATTTTTGAGCTCGCGCGCCTCGAGCATCACCTGCTGCCCGTCCTCGATCTTGAGCCCCGCCTTTTGCAGCTCGAACATCATCGGCGGCTCGATGATGTCGACGCCGACCGGCATTTTGTGCACGCCCGCCTCCTTGAGCAGTGAGGCGATCTCCTTGGCGTGGCGTTCCATCAAACCGAACGCGGGGTTGACGGTGCCGCGAAGTCCAATGAGTCCGGCCTTGCAGTTCTCGGGCTTGAGCCAAGGTGTATAGAGCTTGTGGTGCACGGCGGCCGAACCGAAGTCCCATAAGATCGGTTCCTGGTCGCGCGCGAGCAGCGCCCAGCGGCAGAGTTTGTCGCGCTCCCACTCGCCGATCTTCGTCGAGGTCACATAACGGATGTTATTGACGTCGAAGACGAGCAGCGCGCCCAGCTCGGATTTTTCCAGCGCCTGCTTGACGCGGCTTAGCCGGTAGCGGTGCAGCCGGCGGTAATCGACCCGCTCCTCGAAATCGACTCCCATCGTTCCGAGCGCCGGCAGCGCCCGGCCCCAGTTGTAGCGCGGGTTGATGTCGTCGGCGCTGATCTTGCGGACCGTCTCGTCCATGGGAGCCTCTCCTGCACGTTTTTGTCATTTGCGGCGGCGCCCCTGACGCCGCGATGCCGCGATTATAGCAAGCTTTTCGTTGCCGCCGTCACCGGCGGCTTGCATAATTCGGTCAAAGAGGAAGCCGTTCACCGCGCAGGAGGAAACGCCCATGCTCGATGCCGCTGCGAAGCCGAGCCTTGATGCGCGCGCGGCCGTCGAGGCGATCCCGCGCAGCTACAACTTCGCCGCCGACATCATCGAGCGCAATCTCAAGGCCGGGCGCGCCGAAAAGGCGGCGTTCATCGATCCCCGCGGCAGTTGGACCTATGGCCAGCTCGCCCAACGCCTGGATCGCTTCGGCAACATGTTGCGTTCGCTCGGAATCCGGCCCGAGGAGCGCATCATGCTCGCCCTCTTCGACACGATCGATTGGCCCACCGCGTTTCTCGGCGCCATCAAAGCGGGTGTGGTGCCCATTCCGGTCAATACGCTGATGACCGAGGACGATTACCGGTTCATGCTCACCGACAGTCGCGCCAAGGTCCTCGTCGTATCGGAAGCGCTCTTACCGAAATTCGCCAACCTGATCGGGTCGAGCGCGGATCTGATGCACGTCGTCGTCTCGGGCGAAAACGGGGGCGGGCATCGCCGTCTCGAAGACTTGCTCGCGAGTGCTGAGCGCGAACCTTATACCGCGCCGACCACGCGCGACGACATGTGCTTTTGGCTCTACACCTCGGGCTCGACCGGCAGGCCCAAGGGCGCAGTGCACGTACACGCCAGTCTGCGCCTCACCGCCGATCTCTATGGCAGCGGCGTGCTCGGCCTCGACGAAAGCGACGTCTGCTACTCGGTAGCAAAGCTGTTTTTCGCTTATGGGCTCGGCAACGCGCTGACATTTCCGATGGCGGCCGGCGCGACAACGATACTCTCGCCCGACCGTCCGACGCCCGAGGGGGTTGCCGCGATTCTGCGCCAGCACCCGGTAACGGCCTTTTATGCGGTGCCGACCTTCTACGCCGCCTTCCTCGCCAATGCGGCCGCGCCCAGGCGCACGGATTTGAACTTGCGATGCTGTGTGTCCGCGGGTGAGGCCCTGCCGCCCGACGTCGGCCGGCGCTGGAAGGAGCGTTATGGGCTCGACGTGCTCGACGGCATCGGCTCGACCGAAATGCTCCACATCTTTCTTTCCAACTATCCCGGCGACGTGAAATACGGCACGACCGGCAAGCCGGTGCCGGGCTACGACATCCGCCTCATGGACGACGACGGCAACGTGATCACGCGCAAAGGTGAAATGGGCGAGCTGCAGGTGCGTGGCCCGACCAGCGCGATCATGTATTGGAACGACCGCGAGAGGTCGCGCGAGACTTTTCTTGGCGAATGGACGCGCTCGGGCGACAAGTACCTGCAAGACGAGGACGGCTATTACGTGTACTGCGGCCGCCGCGACGACATGCTCAAGGTCGGCGGCATCTATGTCTCGCCGTTCGAGGTCGAAGGCGCGCTCTGCACGCATCCCGAGGTGCTCGAGGCCGCGGTGGTCGCCTGGGCCGACATCGACGAGCTGATCAAGCCAAAAGCCTTCGTGGTGCTCAAGTCGCCCGAGAAGACTTGCGAGGAGCTGGCGTGGGCGCTGCAGGAACACGTCAAGACGGCGCTCGCGCCTTACAAATATCCGCGCTGGATCGAATTTCGCACCGAGCTCCCCAAGACGGCGACCGGCAAGATTCAGCGGTTCAAGCTGCGCGCCGAGCGCATTATCCGATAACCCGCTGGGTGCCGCCGCGCGCGATGAAACACCGTGGCCCGGCGGTCTCCGCAGCTCCTTTGGACGCCGCGCCCGCATTGACTGCGCGGGCAAGCTGCACTATAGTGCATGAATTATAATGCCTAACCCGGCGGGTCCAGGTTGCGGCGATGACCGAGGCGAAAATGAACAGGAGACAGCCTGCGGCGGCGCCGCAGCGCGTCGATCATCGCGCGTTCGCTGGTGCCATCGGCCGCCTGCTGCGGCTCTCCCGCGCCAAGCGCGGCATGACGCGCCGGCAGCTCGCACACGCCTCGGGCGCCTCCGAGCGCTACCTCGCGCAGATCGAAAGCGGGCAGGGCAACCCGTCGGTCATCATCCTCGAATCGATCGCGCGCGCCCTCGACATCCCCATCATTGAATTGCTCCCGCGCAGCAACGGGCGCACGCTGGCGATGGCCGAAATCCTCGATATTCTCGCCCGCGTGCCGGTTGCAGAACTTTCCTCGCTTGCCGAGTTGATCGAGCGCCGCGCTTCGCAGCACATGCAGGTCGATCGTGGGCGTCGGATCGCGCTCATTGGGTTGCGCGGCGCCGGCAAATCGACGCTGGGCCGCCGTCTTGCCGATGCGCTCGGCTGCCCGTTTATCGAGCTCGACCGGCTCATCGAGCAGGACTACGGGGCGCGCATTCCCGATCTGATCGAGATGGGAGGACTTGCAACCTTCCGCCGCTACGAGCGCGCTTGCCTCGAACGCGTCATCGACGAGCACGAGACGGCCGTGATCGCCACCGCCGGCGGGATCGTGTCGAATGCCGAAACCTATGCGCTGCTGCTGCGCCGCACGCACACGGTGTGGATCAAGGCGCGGCCGGAGGAACATATGCGGCGCGTGATGGCGCAGGGCGATTTCCGCCCCATGGCGCAGAATCGCGAAGCCATGGCCGATCTCGTCGCCATCCTCGACGCGCGGCGGAGCGATTATGCGCGCGCGCAGGCCGAGCTCGACACCTCCGAGGATACGGTGGAGGAGAGCTTGGCGAAACTCGCGCGGACCGCTGCGAGTTTTGCAGCCGGAGGAGCCCGGTGATGCTCGCCGACCACGGCCATCTTGAGCTTGGCCAGATGCGGCTTGAATACCGCATGATTGGACCGCGCCCCGACGCGGCGCCGACCCTCGTATTGTTGCACGAGGGGCTCGGCTGCGTTGCAGGCTGGGGCAGCTTTGCTCAGGAGCTCGCCGCAGCGACCGGCACGGGCGTTTTCGTCTACTCCCGCGCCGGGTACGGCAGCTCGTCGCCGGCGAAATTGCCGCGTCCGGTTTCCTTCATGCACGAGGAGGCGCTGGACGTGCTTGCCCGCGTGCTCGACGCGATCGGCTTGCGCCGCGGGCTTCTTGTCGGGCACAGCGATGGAGCCTCGATTGCCGCGATCTACGCCGGGAGCGTGCAGGATCATCGCGTGCGCGGCCTCGTGTTGATGGCGCCGCACTTTTTCACCGAGGAGACGGGGCTTGCGGAAATCGCGCGTACCAAGACGGCTTTCGAGACCGGGCCACTACGCGCCAAGCTCGCGCGCTGGCACGCCGACCCCGATAATGCGTTCCACGCCTGGTGCGGGCCCTGGCTCAATCCCGAATTCCGCAAATGGGAGCTGAGCGACGAGCTCGCTCACATTCGCATTCCGATCCTGATCGTGCAGGGGGAAGACGACCAATACGGCACGCTGCGGCAGATCGAGATGGCGCAGGAGGAGTGCTACTGCCCGGTCGAGGTCGTCCTGTTGCCGAAAACGCGGCATGCCCCGCACCGCGAGGCAGCCGAAGCGACGTTGCGTGCGACCTCGGAGTTCGTCAATCGGCTGCTGCGCGAGCATCATGAAGCAGACATGAACCCCGAAGAGCGGGCCGTTCAGATTTCGGCTGCCACGAACCGCCGAGATCGCAATCGCCGGACTTCGGCTTCCTGAGCCACGTTGCGAGGACATCCATGGCCGAGGCAGAACGCAAATTGAACAACGGCAAGAGCCGCATCGATTTCCAGACCGATCCGTCGAAGTACCGGCATTGGAAACTCGCCGTCGACGGCGAGGTCGCGACCTTGCTGATGGATGTGGACGAGAAGGGCACCTTGTTCGAGGGCTACGAGCTCAAGCTCAATTCTTACGATCTCGGCGTCGACATCGAGCTGGCGGACGCGATTGAGCGGTTGCGTTTCGAGCACCCGCAAGTGAAGGTCATCCTGCTGCGCTCGGGCAAGCCACGCGTGTTCTGCGCCGGCGCCAACATCCGCATGCTTGCCGGCGCCACCCACGCGCACAAGGTCAACTTCTGCAAGTTCACCAACGAGACGCGCAACGGCATTGAGGACGCCAGCGAGGTCTCCGGCCTGTTCACGATTTGCGTGATCAACGGCACCGCGGCCGGCGGGGGTTATGAGCTCGCGCTTGCAACCGACCATATCATGCTGGTCGATGACGGCAGCTCCGCAGTCTCGCTCCCGGAGCTGCCGCTGCTTGCCGTGTTGCCGGGCACTGGCGGGCTGACCCGCGTGACCGACAAGCGCAAGGTGCGCCGTGACCGCGCCGACGTGTTTTGCACGACCGAGGAGGGCATCAAAGGCAGGCGCGCCGTGGATTGGCGCCTGGTCGATGAAGTGGTGCCTAGCTCCCGGCTCGAAGAGGCCGTGGCAAAACGAGCGCGCGAATTCACGGCGAGATCGTCACGTCCGGCTGCCGGCAAGGGCATTGCGCTCACACCGCTGAAGCGCGAGCGCTCCGCGGACGCGGTCGAGTACAGCACGCTATCGGTCGAATTCGACCGGGCCTCGCGGCGGGCGACCATCACGTTGCTCGGTCCAGAGGCGCCGCCGCCTGCATCCGCCGAAGCCATGGTCGACGTGGACGCGCAGTTCTGGCCGCTGCGCCTCGTGCGCGAGCTCGACGATGCCATCCTTGACATCCGCGCCAACGAATTCGACACGGCCGCAATCATCTTCAAATCCTCGGGCGATCCGGCGCAGGTGCTCGCCTATGACCAGTTTCTCGAAGCCAACAAGAAGCACTGGCTCGCGCGCGAGATCCGAGCGTTTTGGAAGCGGGTGCTCAAACGCGTCGATCTGACCTCGCGCTCTCTCGTCGCGCTCGTCGAGCTGGGCTCCTGCTTTGCCGGTACGCTCGCCGAACTCGTCTTCGCGAGCGACCGCTCCTACATGCTGATCGGCCAGCGCGACGGAGACAACAAGCCGCCCGCGAGCCTTGTGCTTGCCGAGGTGAATTTCGGCGCTTACCCCATGCCGAACGGACTCTCGCGCCTGGCGAGTCGCTTCCTTGCCGATGCCGGCGCGCTCGAGAAGGCCAACCGCGCAATCGGCGAGATGCTCGAGGCCGAAACGGCGGAAAACCTCGGGCTCGTGACCTTCGCGCTCGATGACATCGACTGGGAGGACGAGATCCGCGTGTTTTTGGAAGAGCGGGCGAGCTTTTCTTCCGACGCGCTCACCGGGCTCGAAGCGAATCTGCGCTTCGGCGGGCCCGAGACGATGGAATCGAAAATTTTTGCCCGCCTTTCCGCCTGGCAGAACTGGATCTTCCAGCGCGCGAACGCCGTCGGGGAGGAAGGCGCGCTCAAGCGTTATGGCACCGGACAGAAGCCGGCATTCGATACGCGCAGAGTTTGAGGAGGCAGGCATGAGCGAGATCGTCAACGTCGACTACTCGACGACAATCCCGAACAACGTCAATCTCACCGAGGATCGGCAAGTGCTGCGGGCGCTCGAGCGCTGGCATCCTGGCTACATCGACTGGTGGAGGACTATGGGACCGGACGGCTTCCAGGAGGCGCTGGTCTATCTGCGCACCGCGGTCTCCGTCGACCCCAAGGGCTGGGCCAAGTTCGATTACATCAAGATGCCGCAGTACCGCTGGGGCATCCTGTTGGCGCCGCAGGAAGAGGACCGCAAGATTCCCTTCGGGCGGCATTACGGCGAGCCCGCTTGGCAGGAGGTGCCGGGTGAATATCGCGCCGTGCTGCGGCGCCTCGTCGTCATCCAGGGCGACACTGAACCCGCTTCGGTCGAGCAGCAACGGCATCTGGGCAAGACTGCGCCCTCGCTCTACGACATGCGCAACGTCTTTCAGGTCAATGTCGAGGAGGGGCGGCACCTGTGGGCCATGGTCTACATCCTGCAGAAATATTTCGGCCGCGACGGCCGCGAGGAGGCCGAGCAGCTGCTGCAGCGGCGTTCCGGCGACGCCGACAAGCCGCGCATGCTCGGCGCCTTCAACGAGGCGACACCGGATTGGCTCTCGTTCCACATGTTCACCTTCTTCACCGACCGCGACGGCAAGATGCAGCTCGAAAGCCTCGCGCAATCCGGCTTCGATCCGCTCTCGCGCACGTGCCGCTTCATGCTCACCGAGGAAGCGCACCACATGTTCGTCGGCGAGACCGGCATCGGCCGCACGATTCAGCGCACTTGCGAGGCGATGAAGGCGGCCGGCATCGAGGACCCCTCCGAGATCAACAAGGTCCGTGACCTCGGCGTCATCGATCTGCCGACCATTCAGAAGAAGCTCCACCTGCATTATTCGTTGTCGCTCGACCTGTTCGGCTCGGAGGTCTCGACCAACGCGGCCAATGCGTTCAACGCGAGCCTCAAGGGCCGTTTCCAGGAGACCAAGATCGAGGACGACCACAAGCTCGAGAGCTCGACCTATCCGGTGCTCAAGCTCGTCGATGGCGAGATCAAGCGCGTGGACGAGCCCGCGCTCACCGCGATCAACATGCGGCTGCGCGACGACTACACCGCCGACTGCCAGCGCGGCCTCGACCGCTGGAACAAGATCATCGACCGCGTGGGCGTCGCCTTCCGCTTCCAGTTGCCGCATGTGGCGTTCCATCGCCAGATCGGCGAGTTCAAGGAAGTCGACGCAGCCCCGAGCGGAGAGTTGCTCGACGAAGCCGCCTGGAATAGCCAGAAGGAGAAGTGGCTTCCCTCGAAGGATGACGGCGATTTCATCCAGAGCCTGATGCGCCAGGTGGTCGAGCCCGGCAAGTTCGCAACCTGGATCGCGCCGCCGCGCGTCGGCATCGACAACAAGCCGGGCGATTTCGAATACGTGAAGCTCGCGGCTTGATGCACCGGCTGCGCCGCGTGGAATTGCTTCACCGCGCCGGCGACGGCGGACGATCGCGGCTGTCGGGCGGGTGATCCGGAGATCTCGTTTCGCCGGCGCCGGTCGTCTCGGTCCAGGCGGGATTCGCAATGCACGCGCCGCTCACCGAGCGGCCGCCGAGGATCTGCTGGCACTGCTCGAGACTGTCATAGGTGCAGTTCATGGAACCGGTTGAGCTCTGCAGGCAGAACGGCCGCTTTTCGGACTGAGCGAACGCCGCTTGATGCGGGGCGACGAGCAGCGCCGCGGCAACCACCATCGATGAGAGCGTTGAAGCGCGCATGAGGAGTTCCTCTCTAGCGCTGCAAACGACGCTCGCCTCGGATTGTTCCGCCCCGGCCTGGGTGCCGCTGGCATCCGCCGACGGGAGCGAAGCTGAAGCGCGGCGCCCGTCGCCTGCGACACCTGCCGCGCAATTACTCCGCTGCTTCGCCGCGCAGCATGCCGTCCCACCAGGGGCAGACGCCGGGCGCGAGCTTATAATTGCCCTCGATCACGTTGACCGGCTTGCGTAGCCCCGTCGCGGCCGCCTCGATGCGCAGCGCGCGCGCCTCGGTGCGCTTTTCCGGCGGCAGCCACAGACGGTCGTGGCCCCACATGCTGGGACCCCAGGTCACCTCTTGCGGCTGCCAGCCCTCCACCTCGATCACGCGCCCGCCCCAGCCGTACTCCACCATGAATCCGGACGGCGAATTCGAGTAGAACGACGTCACCTCGTCGTTGATGTGCCGCCCGAGCGTCACGCCGATGCGGCCTTCTTCGGCCAGCGCCAGATCGTAGCATTGCCCGACATCGTCGAGGCTGTAGAGCTCCACCATCAAATGATGCGTGGCGCTGCGCCCGGTCTCGATGAAGGCAATCGAGTGATGACGCGGATTAGCGTGGAAGAAGTAGGCGTTGAACGGCCGCACCATGTAATCGGAGAGCCGGAATCCGAGCACGTCGCGATAGAATGGCACCGCGTCGTCGATGCGTTTGACGTGCAGCACGGCGTGACCCATGCCGAGCGGCCCGGTGCGGAAACCCGAGATCGATCGGCCAGGCTTAAACGGCTCGCTCGTGGTCTCGGCGCCGTGGAAGATTTCGAGCCGATTGCCCAGCGGATCCGCGAGCACGATGAGGTCCTTGACGCGGCGCTCGTCGGCAAGCGCGCGCGAGCCGCGCGCCACCTCGACGCCGGCTTGTTGCAGTCTTGCATCAAAAGCATTGAGCGCGGCGGCGTCGGCCACCTCCCAGCCGAAGAAAGCGACGCCCTCGCCGCCGTCCTCGCTCACAACGACGCGCTGCTTGCGATCGTCCATGCGCAGCGCGAGGTTTTTGCCAGTCCGCTCGAGGAGCTGCATCCCTAAGAACCGGGTGCCGAAGTTCGTCCAGTCCTCGAGCGATTTGGCGCGGATGCCGACATAGCCAAGACCTTGAATGTCCATGGGCGGCCTCCGTGAGAATTCAATCCTGCAAGGGAATATGGGCCTCGGTGACGATCTTGGCAAATTTCGCCAGGTCGGCTTTGAACCGCTGCCGGAATTCCTCAGGCGTGCTGGCGACCGCCTCGTTGCCGGTGACGCGCAAGCGTTCGAGCACATCCGGCGCGGATAGCGCGACCTTGGCGCCGTGCTGGATGGCGTTGACGATGTGGCGCGGCGTGTTGGCCGGCACGAACCAGCCTTGCCAGCTCGATGATTCGAAGCCGGCAAGCCCGCTCTCGGCGACGGTGGGCACATCGGGCAGCGCCGCCGAGCGCCTGGCGCCGGCCACCGCCAGCGCGCGCAAGGTGCCGGCCGTCACATGCGGCAGCGTCGTCGCCATCGGCGCAACCGCCACCTGGATCTCGCCGGTGATGAGGGCGGGAAAAATGCCCGCGTCGCCCTTGTACGGAACCGGCTGGATGTCGATTCCCGCCGCGGTCTTGAACATCTCCATGGTCAGGTGCAGCGGGTTGCCGACACCCGTCATGCCATAATTGAGCGTGCCGGGCTTGGCTTTTGCCAGCGCGATCAGCTCCGCCACCGAGCTCGCCGCCAGTTTTGGGCTACCCACCAGCACGAGCTGCGAAGCGACGAGTTGCGTCACCGGGATGAAGTCGCGCACCACGTCGAACGGCAGCGAGCGATAGATGGCGGGGCTGATCGCCTGCCCATTCGTGTTCTGCAGGATGGTGTACCCGTCGGGCGTCGACTTCGCGACGGCGTCGGCCGCGATATTCCCGCCTGCACCGGGACGGTTCTCGACGATGACCGGCTGGCCCCACGTTTCGGAAAGCTTTGCGCCGAGCATGCGCGCGAGCGCGTCGACGGCGCCGCCGGCGACGAAGGGAACGATGATGCGGATCGGCTTGCTCGGATAGTTTTGGGCGACGGCGCCGCCCGCGTGAAGCGCGAACGCCGCGAGCGTTACCATGAGGCAGAGGCGCCTCATGACGCGGTCTGCCCAACAGTGCGCGTGCTGGTCTTGTTCACGCGGTTGGCCGTCCACCACAATCGCCCCAGTCGAAGCCCGGCTTCAGCGAGAGCAGCTTACTCAGCCGCCGCTCGCGCCGGGCTTTCCTGCGCCGCAATGAGATAGTCGAGCGCCGCTTGCACGCCGCCTTTTTTGTGCGGGATGCCGGCAAGCGCGAGAGCCATTTCCGTAATCGCCAGCGCGCCCGTGATCATGCCCTCATTGACGTCGCCGAGATGGCCGATGCGGAAGTACTTGCCGGCGTAGTGGCCGAAGCTCGAGCCGTAGGAGATATTGAAGGTGTCGAGCGCGAAGTTGCGGAACGCGTCGGCATCGTGGCCGTCCGGCAGCAGCACCGCCGTGACGGTCGGCGAATAATATTTCGCCTCCCGGCACATGATCTCGAGCCCCCAAGCGCGCACCGCCCGGCGCGTCGCCTCGGCGAGGCGATGATGGCGCGCAAAAACGTTCTCGAGCCCTTCCTCGTGCAGCATGGCGATGCTTTCGGAAAGCCCGTGCAGCATCTGCGTTGCCGGAGTGTAAGGAAAGAAGCCGATCTTGTTCATGGCGAGCATATCGTCCCAGGCCCAGAACGACTTCGTCAGCTGCGAACTTTTCGCCGCCGCAAATGCCTTGTCGCTCACCGTGTTGAATGACATGCCGGGCGGCAGCATCAGCCCCTTCTGCGCGCCGCCGATGGTGACGTCCACGCCCCACTCATCGTGCCGGTAATCGGTGGACGCGAGCGAGGAGATGGTGTCGACGAAAAACAGCGCGGGATGGCCGGCGGCGTCGATCGCCTTGCGAATCTGCGCGATCGGCGACAGGCATCCAGTCGAGGTCTCGTTGTGCAGCACGCAGACCGCTTTGATCTCCTTGTTCTTGTCCTTGCGCAGATGGTCCTCGATTGCCGCGGGATCGGCGCCGATGCGCCAGTCGGTCTTGATGAAGTCTGGGCGCAGGCCGAGCTTTTGCGCCATGGTCTTCCACAGCGTGGCAAACTGACCGGTTTCCACCATCAGCACGCGGTCGCCGGGCGAGAGCGTGTTGACGAGCGCGGCTTCCCACGCGCCGGTGCCAGTCGCGGTGTAGATGACCACCGGATTGGTGGTCTTGAAGATGGTCTTGACGCCTTCGAGACAGTTTTTGGCGAGCTTGGCGAATTCCGGCCCGCGATGGTCGATGATCGGCGTGTCCATGGCCCGCAGCACGCGGTCGGGCAGCGGAGTCGGCCCCGGGATGTGAAGGAAGTGGCGGCCCACGGGGCGGGAAGAATTCTTCGACATCGGTTGATCCCTTGCCAGGCGCGGTTTTCTCGGGCGCATCGCGCGCCGGGCCGCAGCTTGCCGCCATCAAGGACGAATGCGAGAGTCAGTCAAGCCTCTTGCGGCGCGGCAGTTATCTGCGGCGGAGAGTAAGTGCAATGGCGCAAACTGTCGTGCCTGGCCTGGAGCGGCGACTCAAGGCACATCTCCTGGGTGAGGTCGAGTTCGACGCGTTCACGCGCGGCCGCTATGCGACCGACGCCTCGCACTACCAGATCATGCCGCTCGGCGTCGTTGCGCCGCGCTCGGTCAAAGAAGCCGAGCACGCGCTGGCGATCGCGCGCGAGGAGGGCGTGAGCGTATTCGCGCGCGGCGCCGGTACCTCACAAGCGGGGCAGGCAGTCAATTCCTCGCTCGTCATCGATTGCTCGAAATATCTCGACCACCTGATCGAGCTCGATGTGCCCGGCCGGCGCTGTGTGGTCGAGCCCGGCATCGTTCTCGACGAGCTCAACCGCCGGCTCAAGCCGCACGGGCTGTGGTTCCCAGTCGACATCTCGACCTCCTCGCGCGCCACCATCGGCGGCATGGTGGGCAACAATTCCTGCGGGGCGCGCTCGCTGCGCTACGGCAACACGCGTGAGAACGTGCTGTCGATCGATGCCGTGCTCGCCGACGGTACGCCGGCACATTTCGGTCCCATCGCGCCCGATCTCTCCGACCTTGCGCCCGCGTCGCCCCTCTTGCCGCTCGCGCGCGACCTCTTGCAGCTCGGCGCACGCGAGGCGGACGAGATCGAGGCGCGCTTTCCCAAGGTGCAGCGGCGGGTCGGCGGCTACAACCTCGACTCGCTCCTTCCCGGCCGCAACGAGCTCAACCTCGCGCATATCCTCGTCGGCTCCGAGGGCACTCTCGCCTTCTCCAGTCGTATCGAGCTGAAACTTTCTCCCTTGCTCGGCGCCCGTGCGGTCGGCGCCTGTCACTTCGGCAGTTTCTTTCAGGCAATGCAGGCCGCGCAGCACATCGTCAAGCTCGCCCCGATCGCGGTCGAGCTCGTCGATCGCACCATGCTCGGCCTGGCGCGCGACATCGCGATGTTCCGGTCGACGATCGAGGCGGTGGTGCGCGGCGACCCCGAGGCCGTGCTGTTCGTCGAATTTGCCGAGGATGACCAGTACCACAACCTGCGCCGCCTCATGCAGCTCAAGGACGTCATCGCGGCTCTCGGTCTGGGCTGGGACAAGTCCGGCGCGAAATGGGGCGGCATGATCGAGATATTCGATCCGAAGCTGCAGGCCGCCATCACCGAGACCCGCACCGCCGGCCTCAACATCATGATGTCGATGAAGGAGGAGGGTAAACCCGTCTCCTTCGT
>WNGD01000395.1_pt1 | contig 45704 bp, 40 predicted proteins | sample 5400671 | NCBI WGS metagenome assembly WNGD01 (sample SAMN13153369, study PRJNA577476) | soil metagenome | isolation source: 40 cm soil or saprolite under grassland replicate 2 | place: USA:California | collected 2016-06-15 | reverse complement strand
ACCGTACCCTTGATATAGCTCATCGGCTTCCCCCCTCAAACCGATCTTTACTGCGCCAGTCTCCCCATTCTACTGCTTCCACTTTCACTCTTGTGATAATCTTTCTTCCTTCTGACCATTGAGTTTTGACACACACTCTGACACGGGCGAGATCAACCTGGGTACCGACCAGGTGCTTCGCTTGACGGTTGCCACGGGGGACGTGAATGGCGATGGTAGTGCGATCCAATTTCGACAGGTTGTATATATGCAGGCCGGCTGTTCTGGTGGAGCGTGCAAAGAAACCGTGGTTTCTCAAAGCACGTCCGCGCCTGTGACACTCATGCCGGGCGAGGCGGCTTCAATCGATATCGCCAACTATAGTTGGGGCATTCGCGCGATAGTCTTAAGCGACAATCCGAATGTACAAGTGAATGCGATGATTGTCGATAAGACGACAAACAACATTATTTGCGTTCTTGTTGGCCTCATCATTCCGGGGCCTCATTGAGGCTGGGGACACTACGAAAGGAACCATCATGAAACATCGAAAGATATTCTCAATCGCTTTGATCCTTGGTGCGCTTTGGCTGAGTTTCGCGCCGGCGGCGCTCGGTCAACAAGGGGGAAAAAGACTGAAGATGGATAGCGGAGTGTTCAGGCTCGGTTACGGTCAGATCCTTCGCATCACGATCAACGGCCAGGCGGGTAATGACACACTGAATGTTCGCTTCAGACGAATGTACTACTTAGGTAGCGCAAATGGCGGGGTGTGGAAGAGCAGCGTGGTGGCGCAGGATACCTCAGCTTCGATAACACTAACTGCGGATGAAGCTGCTTCGGCGGACATCAGCCAGGGCGGCTTTGATGGGGTTCGCATACAAGCAATCATCAACGGTTATACCGGTACAACGCACGTCAATGCCGGCGTCCTCCAGATTATTAACTCTGATGGTACGGTTGCCGCGTTCTTCGACATTTTCCCTGAACCAGAACTCTGAAGGTGTTAATGATTAAAATGTAACTGAAAGGCAAAGTACCGGAACAATAGCAATCACTGAGACGGAGAGATCATTATGCGACAGCGGTTTCTCAGTAGTTTTTTTTTTGGCGTCGTGACGGCAATCATCTGGACCGTGCCGGCCGGTCAGATCTCGGCCCAGATTAGAGTCAAAATCCCGCGGCCACGCCCGGAAAGAATTCCTCCTGCGACAGCTAATCCCACGAATCCGCCGGTACCAGCGACAGGTGACACTGGCGAGCCCTCGCAGGTGCCATCGAATGCGCCGCTTCAGTCAGGACTTCCTACGAGCGTGGTGATCGACGACGGTTACACGTTCTTCAGGCTGCGGGGTAAGAAGGATTACGTGGATGGCAAACCAATCGACCAGGGCTGGAGTCTGCTTAGCTATCTGCGAGTGGTTGGCCCATCGATGCCGCAACATAGCTCGTTCAAAATCGTGGTTACGAAAGCCGGCCAACCGCTGGCCACAACGCGCTGCGAAGGAAGCATACCGGTCGTGCCCGTGAACCAGGCGCACCCGCCTTTCCTGCCAATGACTGGACACTGCTACGACGATACTCAACGCGTTAAGGGCGAAGGGAAGTTTGGCGTTGCGGTCTACTTCGTGAACGGTGACGACGACAGCGACCGACTCGTACGCAACTACGAGATCGAAGTGCATAAGGTCGATCGCGTGCGCGGGACAGTCAATAACCCGCAGCCTGATGTTCCTAACTATTACATCTCCCGTCACAATGAAGTGTTAAGCAGCATTATCTATCTGCGGCCAGCCGGCGCCGAACCCTATGTGATTGATACGCGTCCGGACACCTTCGGGGAAAATCGCGTCGAGATCATCTACAACACCTCAACCACGGAAGAAGGTCAGGGAATTGGGGAAGAAAATAGTTTCCTGCGTTGCACAGTCGATGGGCAGAAGATTGAACTCAAGAATGACAAAATCCGCAATAACCGTCCCACCGTACGTGCTTACCATGAAATCCATACTGACCGTCTGGCGCCGGAGTTCAAGCGCGGGACGGAATACAAGGATGAGATTAACTTCCGACAGTACTACGTCGTATTACCGCTAACCTGGGGCCGGCAGGGCATGTATCAGAGCTACACAAAACTACAGGAGCACCCGGGCCGTTGGGAATGCACCTACCGAGAAGGTGTCAACGTTGTGCGTACATGGCGCTGGACAGTTGGACCTGACGGGAGCGTAGCGCCATACCCTGAGGAAAGCAGCGCCGGGCTGACCTTATTTCCCGGAGGACATCTTGTGGAAACGGAAATCCCAGCTGGTGGGAGCTTCATAGACAGGCGCATCTTTCCCGAGGCGGTCAAGGGCGGCTTCTTTTACGGTCACAGGTGGCAGAGTCCCGAGGGCAGAGCGATGGCAGCGAAAGTACCCGCGAAAGGCAAACCCTGGCCCGTGCCATCCACCGCGCGCTGATGCCGCAGCTGTAATGGCCAGACACAAAATGTTCGCGCGGCAATCGACAGCTTGCCTCACGCGATAGCGCCCTAATTTGCATTTGCTCTTCTCGTCCTACTCCCTCCCTCTGGGAGGGTTGGGAAGGGCCTGGCGGGTCGGCTCCGTCACAAGAAATACGCGCGGCCTCGATGGCCGCGCGTCGTTTCGATGAGGTCACTCCTACCGGGCGCAGAATTGTCGCGACCGATATCATTTTAGGTCACCGGATTGGGTGTGCCGAGTTCAAGCATTCAAAAACAGCGCGCGGCCATCGAGGCCGCGCGTTAATGAAATGTTTGATCGATTCGCCGCAGGCCCTCCCCTGACCCCTCCCAGAGGGAGGGGAATAGAGACAAAGAAATTGAAATTAAGGCCTCCGGAATTCCGGTTTACTTGCAAGTAGCCAGGAAAGACTTAGCGTTCTCCAGCGCGGTCTTGCAGCTTATCTCTAAAGCTGCCCTGCCCTGAGGTGTTGATGCCGCTTGTTTCCAGGCGGTGCGGTTTTGCTCCAGGCTGGTCCTGTACGCCGTCTTCGCAGCATTCGGCACATTGGGATTATTCAAACACTTTTCCACTTTGGTCAGGTACTCGTCACAAGCGGCGACACCGGTATCCGCAGCTGTGGATGGGGCCGATGCCTTTGTGGGCGCCGGCGCCGCAGGTGTTGCGGTTGTGACGGCTTTGTTGCTGTTGTTCGCATTGGATTCTTCAGTCTTGCTGCAGCCAATCAGCGCTATCGCGGCAAGCAAAGACACTACGGTCAAGATTAAACTGAAACGTTTCATCGCAGATTTCTCCTCTTGGTTCCCACTGGGGGAATGATTAGTTTTAGAGCTGGGCGTCCATTGAACCATGCGCTTGCCTTTTCCGGCAACTCGCGCAGCGGACCTCGCCAGGCCAAAGCGTTCCCATGAGATTCAGTTAGTGGTGTCGGCAAGATTGGATTTGTACTTGGTACTCGTCTGTCGATCGTTCATTTCAATGTAGACCCAGCTGGGCGGTATTTGATCGCTTTCCAGGGCGAACCAGATTTTGCTCAAATCGCTGGGGCTTCCCAAAGCGCAAAACCCATAGAGCCGATGACCGCTCTGATCAAAGAAGTCCACCCAGGTTCGCGAGGCCTTTGTGTTCTTGCCACAAGGTGGCAAGGCCGGCGCGGCGGCAAACATCTGCTTAGGGTAGGCATCCATGTTGTCGACTGCGTAGTGGTACCGTATCCATTGCTTCCCATTGGCTTCAAAGAACTCCTGCCCCAGGAAAAACAGGATCGGATTCGGCAGCGGAGGCAGTGGCGCCGAAGCATTCGCGGTTGTCAGCACGAAAAGCGTAAAACAGATAAGCATTTGCACGATGTTTTTGCTGCAATTAAGTCTCATACCGGATCCTTTCGTGTGCAATGACGGTGAAAACTCCTCAATTCTATTTAATTGCTGGGCGCGCGGCGCAGCATACACTACCCAGCAGCCGCTGAAAAACTAATTCGATAGCGCCGGTCCTTTTTGGAGTGCGGCGGCTTTTTTAGCGGCCCGCTAGCCTGGAATCCAAATTTTCTTTGCCACGATCGTTTCTACTCCCGAGGGAAGCAGAATCGGACTGGAGGATTTTGTGAAGAAAGCGAACCCTTTATAACTCACCAAATATTGATAGTTCTTCAAGAAAAATCCGCCTTCGGTGTAAACGACGAGTGGCTCTATGACCTTGCTCAGGACGTGCTGAAAATCGGTAGGCTCAACGCGAACGAGCACACCGTTAGCCTTAATGGCTTTTGCAATCGCGGCCGCGATCGCTGCTCCACCTGCTGCTGCCATAGACGGGCGCCTCCTTCAGTCCGCTCGATCGTTTACCACTTTTTGAGCGCGGGCTTTTTTCATATCCGTTAGTATCCGCGTTAATCCGCGGCTAAAGTTTTGCTTTGAATTATTAGCCGCAGATTTACGCAGATAAACGCGGACCAGAGCGAAACAAAAGGATCGAGCGAAACAGTCAAGTCATCTGAGCGGAAGGTTTATTCGTAACTCAATGCCTCAACCGCATCCTGGCTCGCTGCCCGAAGGGCAGGATAAAGCGCGCCGATGGTACCGCCGACAAGGCCAACGCCGAGCGCAACTGCGATCCATTTCGGCTCAATCTCGACTGTTAATGAGGTCGAGCGCATTACGGCGAGACGCGTGATGAAGGTCAGGATAACTCCGACGATTACGCCCAGCAGGCTCACCAGCATTGCTTCTTTTTGGATGGCCCAGGCTATCGAACCTTTGGACATCCCGAGTGATTTAAGAATGCCAATCTGTCGCGTGCGCTCCGTCACGGTGGTGTACATCGCCAGCAGAATTACCAGCATGCTAATAGCTGCGGCAACGCTTACGACAACGTCAAGGAACACATTCAACGCCGGGACGCCCGAAGCATACATCTCCGGAAGATCGCGCGTGAAGACGATTTGATCATCGGGAAAACGTTCTTTGATGCCGGCAGCGACTTCCTCCTGACTTGCCGGATCAACGCAGGCCACCAGAATAGAACTGCATCGCCCGTCACCGCCGAGTTGATCCTGCATGGTAGCGAGTGGAATCTTGATGCGGCCTCCACCCGGCGGTTCGTAGATCCCCACAATGGTAAACGGCCGCTCGTACAGCAGGACGGTTGAACCCACTTTGGCCTGGCGCTCCTGTTGCCAAACCGGATCGATGATCGCTTCGTCTCCACCTAAGAGCTTTCGGCCTTCCTTGATGGTCAAACCATTTAGCGCGGCGTATTCATCAAAATTAATGCCGTCGATCAAGCGGCTGCCGAAACCTCTATCACTGCGATCGAAACTCTGAGCAATAGGCACAGCCAACCGCACACCCTCCACGGGGGCCAACTCAGCCGCGTGGGACACCGGGACTACCAAAGGTTGCGATCCGCCAAGGCCCAGGGTGCCCGAAGCGCGGACCATAATCTCGGCTCCAATGTTTGATTCTCGACGACCGCGTTCGTGCAAGACACCGTGCGCCAGACCCACCGTAAAAACGATCATCAGGACGCCGACGGCGATGCCGGCAATCGTTACGACCGTCCGCGCCGGACGGTGGGCGATGTTGGAGATGACAAGACTATCCATAACTTTGCGAAGCCTGGGACTGCGATCGACCAGGCGGGCCCAGGCATTTGGCAGCGCGCGCCCGGTCAGTATAACCAGACCTATCACAGTCCAGAAAACAATCCCGGCCTTGCGCACAATCGCGAGGGTGACTCCGGTGGCCGCAGCGTAGCCGAGCGTTTGCAAAATGACTTCGGTGCCGCCTTCATAAACGCCGATCGTTGCCGGCACGAATCCGAATACGAAATTGATCACCTTGGTCAGTGATTCGATTACGTAAGACGCCCCGACATGCGGAGAGAACCCCAGCATTCTTAGAGTCACGTAGACTTCTACCACACTCGACGCATGCGAAAGAAAATCGAGCCCCAGCATCCCGAAGAAAGATCGGGGATGCTTCCGGTAGAAGCCATAAACGGTCAACTCGATCCGATGTATGTGATGCCGCCGCGATGTTATGGCCCGCGAATGAATGCCCAGGCGCACCAGCATGTCGATTATCCAGGTAAGGATCAGGACCCGCCTGCTGGCAGCGAAAGCGGCGGCCAGGATTCCCAGAAGCGAACACGTGGCAATAACGATCAGGACTTCGCGCACGACCCCCGGTAGCGTATAGGAGACGAGCATCACGCAAGCGCCGCTGAGAATGAAGAAGACAACTGAAAGATTGTAGAGAAGATTGTCGACTACCAGAGCGGGCACCCCGTGAAGCAAAGGCACGCGCTTGCGCAGCAGCGCCACCTTGGTTGCTTCGCCCAGCAAAGGGCCTGCAAAAGTCAGGAAGCTTATCGACTCGCCGCCCAGCCGCGCGGCAAAAGCCTGGGAGAACGTGAAGCGCCGGTGCTCCGGCGGGACCGCTATGCGCATGGCTATCGTGCGTAAGACATGGCGCGAACCGGTTATGATCAGCAGGAAGAAGAATCCGAAACCAATGCGGCTGAGGGCATCAAAGATCGGCTGGACGCCGACACGGTTGATAACGTAAACCAGAAGGGCCAGACCCAGCAGGAAGGCAATACCCTGGAGCCAAAGAACGGATCGACGCCCCCTCGCCGGACCGGATGTCTCAGGAGGGTTCTGTATCGTGTCATGGTCTGGCGTGGTCCCGACAATATGTTCTTCGGTACTAATCAATGCATTTTCACTTCGCAATCGGAGCAATATCTCGGGCAGTTGGAGAGTGATTGATGGACAGTGGAATAATCCGGCCGGGAAATCTGGTGAAGCCGCGTTCCAGCAGGGCGGGGCTGGGAATGTTATCGCTCTGCAATTTCCCGGTCAAAGCAAGCACGGTCGGTACTAAACTCAAACTGTCGTAAGGTTCTGCCACTACCTTAGCCCGCGGAATCCCTGATAGCTCGCCACCAGCAAACATCAGTGTTGAGTGAGTTGAGATACGAAAGAACGAGCCGTGGTTCCCACCGGGATTAAAACCTCGGACATCAAAATTCCAATGGTTGTTGGCCACCAGGAGAAGGTCGGTTTCCACCAACCGGCGTTGACGGCGCCGAAAGCGTCGCAATAACCGCTCATCGACACTGAGCCCGGGTGCGTCTGCTGCGGTCTCCTTCGTCGTGAACAAAGTGAATTGCTCATTGAGTCCAATCAGTGCGTTAGAGTATTCGGTTTTATGCAGCGCGTGCAACCATTCCAGGTCGGAATGCCAGCCGCTTAACCATTCGACGCGCGACAGGGAAGGCGCATTCAGGTTCTGGTCTTCCAGCATCTTCAGCGGCAGATTGGCGCGCCAGCCTGTGCGCTCGAAGTGGATCGTGCCGTCTTGTTCCTGATGCAGGCCGGAAACCGGAAGATACCGCAAGCTTAGATGTCCGGCTTCGTCGGTGCGGGCCAGGATCAACGCCTGCTGTTCTGGTCCGCCATAAAGCCAAACCACGTCCTCGTCAAGCTTCGCGTCATCATCGAGCGCCAGCGCAATAGATTCGCGAGGCAGGCGAGTGGCGATGAAATCTATGGGATGGCTGGATATCCCGGGCTGCGTATTGTTGCGCACTGAGATCCCGTGCAGCAGGGCGAAGTAATCGATGCGCACCAGGCTTCGCTCCGTGTCCAACGACCCATCGGGTCGCAAAGTCAGCCCGCCAGGCGCGATGCCCACAACGTAATTCTGCAGTTCATAAATACTGTTTCCTTCCCCCAGCGCCTGTGGAGGTATGACATCCCCAATGTTAAGACTTCCTGGATTGAAGGTTTCGCGTCGCAGCTCCAGTAAAAGCTTAAGCGCGATAGCATACTTCTCATAACCTTTCCTCTGCGCCGTCTCCTGCTTCATTTGCGTGTAAACTCGGCGTAACGCTTCGTCCAACCCTAATTCCTGGTCTTCTTTGGACCACTTCTTTGGCTTTGCATCCCACAACGCCTGCAACTTATCAATATGTCGTTGCAGAGGAGGCAGCTCCTCCGTCAGTTGATCCAGGTCCGTCTGCCATTGGGCCCGACGACGGTCGATGGTGGAAAAGAAAGTTTCGGTCGCCGCTTTTTTAAGCACAGGCGAAATCTCTTTCTGCTGAAGCTGCTGCAGGAGTATGTGGAGCAGATTAAGATCGCTGTCACGCAAATGTATCGCTGCCCGCTCGTTTCCATCGAAATCCAAAAGGGCGGTCGGGTAATCGGTACTCTGGCCTTTCAGGTAATAAGACTGTGACGTGGTGGTGGTAATCAATCCCACCAGGGGGTTAATCCCTTTAATCGCGTAATCCATCATCAAGCGACGTTTAGTAATGACGTGGTGGCCGCCACCAACGCTACTGCCAAGGAGCTTTACGAGATTGTATCCCTGGCTGTAAACGGTCTCGTCCGTGTTGAAGCCGTGGTCCGAAACCAGAATCAGCACTGTCTGCGCGGCTTGCGGAGTTCTCTGGATAGCGCCCCAGATTCTGCCCACCGTGGAATCCAGTTCCTGGATCGCGTGAAGGTGCGAATCACCATCGCGGTTGTGGTGTGCGACGTGGTCGAACGTCGTTAAATAGAAATCAAGGTAATGCACGTTGGGATCAGAAAGCTTTTGTATCAACTCGCGCTCCAGTTGATCCGTGATCGTGTTGCGCAGCTCAGGTCCGGCGGTCCATTCCTCGAGCAGCTCAAAAGGATTTCGCACGAATTTGGCCTGGGCACCGCGCTCCAGGGTAGAAAACCGCATTCCGCGTTGATAGAGCTGAAAACTGGGAAACCGCTCATTCCTGGGAAAGGCGTCCATCAGTAGCGGAACGCCGAGCGTGTCGAGCACTTCAACACCTGGCATGTCGACGTTTCCTCCACCGGCGTTCTTGAAGTAGAAGGGAAGAAAGTTCAGGTAATCGTAAGAATAGAGAATGAACCGATCGAATTCGACATTGCCCTTGATTTGCAGATGCTGCCCCGTGTCCAGCAACGACCAGGAAGGGGCGGAGAGGCTCATGCCGCGCACGTAGAAGTTCGTGACGCGCGTGCCGCCCTGGTAGAAGACATGATCAATCCAGGGCAGCATGCTCTTACCGGTTTGAGGATTGCGCTCGCGCGCAAACTCGTCAACCATGTCGTTGGGTAAGCCATCAACTTTGATTACTACCACTCGACTAACCTGCGCGCGGACGACGGCGGGAAGAAGCAAGAGGAGGGGAAGCAGCAGCGCCAGCCGCGTTGTCAGCCACAGGCGCTGGTGTCGCGCTAGTCCCATGGCCCGGCCGTGTCTCTCGGGTCTTTCGCTCATTCGCGATCCGTCCCCATTTCTATGGTTGCCCGCTGACGCTCAGGCCTGGTTTAGCATCGGTGGGTGAAACCCGCTTTTCGTCGATAGTTCGCTCTCGGAGATGATCGGCAATGGCGGTTCGCAAATCAGAGTTGGTTTGTTCTTCGTGGTAAATGCGCAGCAGTTCGTTCCTGGCAGTCTTGTCGTTGATCTTATAAAGCGCGTTCAGACACAGTCGTCGTGTTTCTGTATCCTGCGTGCGGGTGAAGATGCGCGCTGCGGCCCTGGCCGCGCTGCCACCAGCCTCGGCGCCATTCTCCGCGAGAAACTGCAGAGAGCGCCGCACCTGGTCAATGTTCCACACGATTTCAACCTGCGGGCTGGACGCTGCCACTTTGCGCAGGAAGCGCGCATGGAATTCAATTCGACGGGCCAGTTCCATACGGCTCGTCAGCTCTGGAGTCTCAGTTTCGCGATGAACGTAGCGGCCAAAACTCAGCACGTTGGCCAGGCCAAAAAGCATTCGTTCGGCTCGGCCATGCTGGAGCGATACCATCTCGGTGCGGCGATCGCGCTGGAGGCGCGCCGCCAGCCCATCGGGCTTTTGCGCGTACTCGATAAGAGCCTTGTACTGGTCGCGCGCCAGCCTGGCTTCGGCCGGTCCGTCATTCAGCAGGGGGTTGGTGGGAACTGCCTCGAGCCGCTGTTCTATTTCTTTTCGCAAATCCGGATCGAGCGAAGCGTTCAAAGAGAGCAGCAGTTTCAACTCGGCGTAGCTCTGCAGCCGTGACGGTTGATTAAGATCCATGCCCCGTCTCCCGGTCACGAAATCGTAGAGCGAGCGCCCGAGAAAGTATGGCAGATCGCCGAAAGCGGAGAGTGAAAAGATGTCGCGCGTAACATCCTGAAGCATGCGCCGGGACATCTCGCGTTTTTTTGGATTAAGGCTGTCGCGAAAGTCAACCAGCAGGATCGGAATCTTTGGATGGTCCAGACCGTACAGCGCCAGAGGAATCATTTCCACGGGCCGGGCTCCCGGTGTGCCGGCATCTACGCGACGATTATCGCCGTCGAAGTATCGGGTCTCCGCGTAGCCTTCCCATTTCGTGAGGCGCTTGTCTGACCAGGGGCTGGCGATGTTCAGGAATCGGGACTCAAATGGGCGACCGGGTTGGGCCGCCAGGTCGGCCCGCGATGCCCAAAGAATCGCATGCGTGGCCGTTCCGTTGGCCAATCCCAACGGCTCGAAGTAAAGCGACTCCGCCTCAGCTCTTTGGCGCAGGAGTTCCCAGTTGTGGCCGCGTTCGTCGAGGGTCTGAGTCGCGTTGCTGTCTACGACTCGTTCCAGCCGATCGTTGCTGACGATGCCGCCGAACAGCTTGTCGGAAAGAAGCAAACGCCCTTGAATCTCTTTTAGCTCCGCCTCGGTAAAGACCGCGGGCGCGTTCTCCGTAGCCTGATACAAGGAGAGGATGGCCAGGGCGTCTATAACATGCGCCCGGCGATAATCCGACAGGTTGCGCCTGTAGGTGCGGCTCGAGGCTTTGATGGGCACACCGTAGGTATCGAAAAAGAGATTCTGTAGTGCTGTCCAGAAGAAATTGTTCCAAACCTGGCGATCAGTTACGGCCAGGTCTATCAAGGGCGGCGGCGGTTTCGTTGATGCGCCACTCCGGCTGCCGACGCGCTTGTAGAGAAAGGGTACGGCCGCTGCCATGCGCTGGCCCAGGGTGGGACTTGTGCACGTGAGCATCCAGACGTACCGCAATCGATCATTTTCCGGATTGGTGTCCCACAGAGTGTCGCGGACTATGCTGACCAGAGGAGTGTCAGCCGGCTCGGCTGACACAGTGTGTCCGTCCTGACTTAGTCCCTCGAGCCGCCCAAAGATGGTAATTAATTCGGCGCCACCCGGAACGGGCAGACGTTCAATTCGAAATTGGGGAGCTAAATCCCTGGGCGGAGTTAAGGATGGGGCAGTGCCTTCAGGGGACGATTGTGCCAGACAGCTAATATCAGCCGCCGGCGAAGATGCCAGGAGCATGGCAACGACCATAATGATCGCTTGCCGCGCACTGTTTGAAATGGGAACGCGATTCATCCGTTACTGCGTTTCCATCCTTTGGCAAAGGCTCCGAAAGGAGCGAATTTACTGCGCTGATAAATCATGACGCGAGCTCGTTCGCCTGGAGTATGTATCGCAATTCTAGCACAGAATCCATTCAGCAAGAGCTATGCCGTCGCTATCATCAGATGCTTGAACCAAGTGTTCTGGAAGCTTAGCGCGGCAGCGCTTGAGGGAAGGGGGCCCAGTGTGATGGAAATTGCAGTGTCACAAGTTCCGGGCACGTTTCGCCGATGTCATGGTCATCAATTCGATTGCCTTATCCAGTTGGCGAAGGGTCGCCTCATCCAGCGCGTAAACGTAAATTGCCGGCACGTTGCCAAGTTTCACGGTGTCGACCGGTACCGCCACCTCAGACAGGCTCTTAACGACTGCGTCGTTACTGAAGTATCGGCGCCCGCGAGCGATCATAATGAAGTCTCCGGGCCTCAGTTGCCCCAGGGCCTCCCGGTCTGAAATAGAAATGGGATTCAGGTCGCCGCGCCCCGCCAGTTTGGCGTAGTACTTCACCAGCGTGGGAGTTTCGCAACCAATACGTACTCCATTACCGGCGCGCGCAGCAATCAAATTAACGGCGTCGCGCACGCTGGAATCATAGAATTCGTCATGGGGAAAGTAAGTCCCGGCCCTCGCCGCGCCACCACCTATTACATTTGTGTAAAGCCTGTAATGAGGCATTGCCCTCGCCGAGGCCAGCGCGGAAAACAAAAGCACCAGAGACGAGATGAAAGCAGGAACACGTTGGCTCCATGATGATTGGGGCCTGAGGCGGCTTACGAGGTGCGCAATCCATTGCGCCGCGGCATAGGTTCCGATGGCGGCCGTAATCAAAACCACGGGCAGGGCCATCGTGAAGTAGCGCGTGAATTTTCCTCCTAACACCGTGAATGGCAAAAACCACAACATCAGCCAGAACATCGTAAAGAAGCGGCCGTCACCGAAGCGCTTGCGAAACAACAACACCAATCCGATCAGAAATGCGACCAACTCCAGCACCGGCAGCTTGACCCCCATAAAGACGTAGTAGAAGTACCAGGGAGAGCCACGGAGCCAGAGCGTCATCTGGTTATGGTAAAGGCGGCCCATGAATTCGTAGGCGTCATGACCGATGCGATGCTCACCGGCGAATTTGAGGATTTCCCGCCAGGTTCCCGGAAGCAGAATACCCGGATTACAAAGTAGAAACGCCGCACCCATGATCGCAAAGAAGACCAGCCACTTGCGCGGGCCCAATCGCCATCGGGTCGCGGGAATGCCCTGAAAGATCCAGTAGTAGCTGACGCTGATAGCAAAAAAGTGAAAGAGATATTTGGAGGCCATCATGGCGCCAAAAGCAGCAGCAGTCGCCCAGTAATAAGGTTCCGGCCGGCCCGAGCGACTTTCCGCCAGCCGCTGCCCTCGCAGCCAGAAAACGTTGGCAAGCAGAAAGAAGAAGAGCAGGAAGATATCTTCCTTGGCGATGCGACTGAAGGCGATGGCGTTGGGATCCAGCGCCCAAAAGGCGGCCGATAGTAGTCCAATCTCGTTGCCGAATAACTCCCCGGCCACAAGGAAAAGCAACAAAGAGACGAAGGTGCCCAGGACAACTCCAGGCAGACGAAGCGCGCTCTCCGTCGAGATGCGCAACGCCGGATCGCCGGCCAACCAGCGGGCTGAGTTCCAGTGATCGGCGCCCACGATGCCGAGCGTCAAAATCGCTTTCATCAGCATTGGGTGTTCGCCGTTCGCCGCGGTCAGTCCGTGGGCGCGGTAATCTTCGACGGCAGCCAGCTTGTTTAGCTCGTCCTCGCTTAAACCTTCGGCGCCGAGTTGAAAGATACGAAAGCCGAATCCCAGAAGCAGGATTAGAGAGAGGGAAACAACCAGTACGCGACTCGCGGGACGTATGCTGCTGCCGATGAATAACTCAGGATTGATTCGGGCGGTAGTTACAGTGGCTGCCAGGGCTGACAAGATTCTAAGATTGCTCCTTCACAGACATGAAAAAAATGAGCGGGGTCCGGTGAATAGAATCCGTTGTTCAAAAAAGCGGATTCGCCGTTCCGCGGATCCGATCGCCTTTAATGCGCATTTACGCTGCTCGTGGAACTGCGCGGATTCGTTTGGCTGACGTTGGAATTCTCGTTCTGCTCGCCCGCTGTGCCCTCCGGCTGCCTCCAGCCGGCGCGTTGCAAAAGTGCTATTGCATAGCGCACTGGAACAGCAAAGTTCGAAGCGGTGTTTTCCGGCAACACGCCATAACTAATTCCGATCACACGGCCTGAAGGCCCAAACAGCGGAGCTCCCGATCCACCCTCGGCCGTGCGGGCATCGTACACGATGCTGCGGGCGTTGAGATCGGTGATGCTGCCCTGCGTTGTCTGCGGTTGGATGTGTTTTGTCTGGGCGAAATAACCCAGCAACGCTTCAAGTGAGCCATAGCGCGCTTGAACACTGCGCGCTTCGTTTTCATCCAGCAGGGCCAGCAAGCGATCGGGGCCCAGAGGATAACCCATCGTCACGACGGTCCTTCCTACCGCTACCGTGTCCGAGTCCTTTTCCAGTGGCAACACTGCGATCTGCGACGTTATGTCTTTCAAGTCAAAGGTACAGACCGCCAGGTCTTCACGCTGGGCGGCCTCTTTGAACTTCAGCACGACCGGTTGGACCTGATCGGGAAAAAATGCCACCAGCTTCTTCAAGCGCGGCTGGCCAGGAACCGTGCTATTCAAGCTTTGAGCACGCTCGTCTGCCAGCCACGGTTGGGCCACATGGCGGTTTGTTAAGACAAAGCCGTCCCCTACCAGGAAACCTGTTCCCAGCGATTCAAACTCACGCACGGCTCCTTTGCCGTCTGGCGTCAGGGCCCCCTGCTCATTGCCATTCTGCACCACCGCGCCGGACTCATTCATCTGGTCTTCCGGATATCGCAGCGGCCGTCCAGTTCGCGTCTCGACAAATATGTAGGACGCCGAAATCATGCAAACACCACCGCCATAGTCACTGCGCAGTTTCACAGCGAGCGAAAGGCTGTCTCTGATTTCTTTATTGGAACGTCCGAGCGCGGAAAGCTGCTGGTTGGCCTTGGCCACCTGTTCGCTCATCGCCGCCATTTGCGTGCGCTGATCGTCAATCGTGCGACGGCTTCGCCTGACTTCACTGAAAAGCGCAAAGCCGATATAAAGCACGCCGCCAACCAGAATGAGGGCGATAGCCAGGGTAACGAGCTTGGTAGCCGGATTAATCTCGCGAACCAACTCGCGCGTGAATTCGCGCAGGAAAACTTTTGCATCGTCGCGCCGCGCTGTTGCCGCCGATTCCAGCCCAGCCTGCTCGATGAAGGGGGCGACGTGTGTGGCGCGCCGGCTCCCCGGGACTAACGCAGGCTGTGCATCCACCGGAAAAAAAGTCAAAAGGACACCGGCGGGGTCAACGCGAACTTCGTCTCCATCCCGAATCTGCGAGTCGAAAGCGATCGCCCGGCCGTTGTGAACGATTTCGAGCGAGTGATCGAAATTGGCAACGCGATAAAAACCATTGTGGCGGGCCAACTCGATAACCGGCCCGTGCGTATTTGCTGACGGCGAATCGCCGGAAGAGGGTAGTTGCAATTCACACTCGGGCGTCGCGCCGATGCGAATACGCTCCTGCGTCAACACTTCAGTTGATCTGTCTCCACCCGAGGCAATGTGAACTACTAATCCGCTGGCCATCTAATTAGTCCTGCACTGAAACCGAGTCCCTACAACAAATCAGGCGCCCGCATCAGACCGCCCAAGTTCCAGCCGCGGTCGTCTGAACGGTCGCCAATGCATAGCAATCTTACAATGAATCGCCGTGCGCGCAAAGGTAACAAGTCGTTGCGTGCTGTGCTCGCCGGCGTAGTACTGCGACCACTGAGTTCGTGCTAGCATGCGGTCGTTGCATTGTGGTTGCGAGGGTTAGGAAAACGGTGGAGCAGGAGTCATTTATCGAAGATCGTGAAGAGTTGTGTGCGCTCGCCCCGGTGGCAAGCGCGCCGATCCGCCATCACATTTTCGTGTGCAGTGGTAAGTCGTGCTCGCTGGTCGGCAGCGCCGAAGTCAGGGAAGCTTTCGAGCGGGAACTTAAGACGCGCGGGATACTTTTTGGCAAGGAGAAAAAGGGGAAGAATCCGAAGGGAAGCGTTGTGCTCACCGAGTGTGCTTCAGTTGGATTCTGCGCAATCGGCGCCGCGGTCATGATTTATCCGGATGGGGTGTGGTACGCCCAGGTCCGGGCAGAAGACGTGCGCGAGATCATTGAAGAGCACATCTTGAATGGTCGCGTGGTCGAGAGATTGGCGCTGCTGAAGCTGCCTGCTGAAGGAAATACTGAAACACTGCGCGGCGAAGAGGTGTCGGATTGGGAGGCCTAGTGGAGGCGCTCGATGCTAGGCGACATTAGCGGCTTCTTTCGGTTTCCAGCGCAACACGGGCTTGCGAGCAGCGGCGGCTTCGTCGAGCCGGCCGATGCGGGTTGAATGCGGCGCGTTCGTTACCAGGTCCGGATTCTCGATTGCTTCGCGTGCGATCGATCGCATTGCTTCTATGAACTGATCCAGCTCCTGATGGCCCACTGACTCTGTGGGCTCGATCAGCATTGCCCCCGGCACAATCAAAGGAAAATAGATCGTCATTGGATGAAATCCGTAATCGATCAGGCGCTTGGCGATATCCAGAGTATGCACGCCTTTGCGCGTTTGCCATTTATCAGTGAAGACGACTTCATGCATTGGCGGCGCCGCAAACGGCTTTTCATAATCTTTCGCAAGTCCATGCGCAATGTAGCGCGCATTCAGGACGGCCGCTTCTGTGGCTTCGCGCAAGCCGTCATAACCGTGCGTCAGGATGTACGCCAGCGCTCGCAACATCATGCCGTAGTTTCCCAGAAACGCTTTAACGCGGCCAATGGATTGGGGACGATTGAAATCGAGCTGGTAGGTTGATGGTTTATTCGCAGAGGTTTGGGAGCCGGCATTGGCCCCGTCGCTACCGCTCCGGGTTCTGACAACGCGCGGGACGGGTAGGAAAGGTTCGAGCTCTTTCGTGCAACAGCAGGGGCCGGATCCGGGGCCACCGCCGCCGTGCGGTGTCGAGAAAGTTTTGTGGAGGTTAAGATGAATGACATCCACACCCATGTCACCCGGTCTAGCCACGCCTACCAGAGCGTTCATGTTGGCGCCGTCCATGTAAACTAACCCGCCCGCGTCATGAACAATCCCGCAGATCTCTTTAATGTTCCTTTCAAACAGCCCAAGCGTGTTTGGATTCGTCAGCATCAGGCCGGCTACTTCACCATGCGCGCACAACTCGCGCAGGTGATCGAGATCGGTAAGCCCTTCGCTGGTTGATCGAATCGTTTTTACGGTGAAGCCGGATAGATGTGCCGAGGCCGGGTTAGTGCCGTGCGCCGAATCCGGGATTAACATCGTGCGTCTTTTTGCCGACGCGCCTTCGCCATCTCGCGCATCGATGAAAGCTCGAATCATCATGACGCCGGTCATCTCTCCATGAGCGCCGGCGGCCGGTTGCAAAGAGATGCCCGGCAGACCGGTGATCTCGGCGAGATGCTGCTCGAGCTCGTAGATCACCTCGAGCGCGCCCTGCGCTTCTTCTTCCGCCGCCAGAGGATGGAGGTTGGCAAAGCCGGCAATGCGCGCAATCTTTTCGTTCAAGCGCGAGTTGTACTTCATCGTGCAGGAGCCCAGTGGGTACAAGCCCAGATCGATCGAGTAGTTCCACGTCGAGATGCGGGTGAAGTGGCGCACGACGTCCACTTCGCTGACTTCCGGCATGCCTCTGAGATCGTCATCGCGCTGAAACTCCCTGGGAACGATTTCGTCCAGCGGCGTCTCATCAACGTCCAGCGGCGGCAAACGATAGCCGATGCGGCCCGATTGCGACCGCTCAAAAATCAGAGCTTCGTTGGGCGAGATATGCGGAGTGACTTTGGTAATTTCAGACTTCATTTCGTTTAGAGGCGGGCTACCGCCCGCCTGTATGTTGAGCCCGAGAAATACGGGCGGGCGGTAGCCCGCCTCTAAACGGAGTCACGGATTGACAGTAGGCCATCTACCAGTGCGTCGATCTGTTCGCGCGTGTTGGTCTCCGTAACGCAAACAAGGAAATCGTTTGGCCGGTTGGAATAGAAACGAGACAGCGCTATTCCTCCGTCGATCCCTTTCTCCCGCGCCAGCCGGGCGAGCAAGTCTTTGGCGTCGACCGGAGCGCGCACGACAAACTCATTAAAGAATGGCGCAGTGTAGGGAACTGCGAAGCCTTCAATCTCCCTTATTCGTCGCGCGGTGTACGCGGCTTTTTGCGCGCACTGTTGCGCCGCTTCCTGAACGCCGTGCCGGCCCATTGTTTCCAGATAGATCGTGGCTGCCAGCGCGATCAATCCCTCGTTCGTACAAATGTTGGAGGTGGCTTTCTCGCGCCGGATATGTTGTTCGCGAGTCGCCAATGTCAGCACGAAGCCCCGCCGCCCCTGCTTGTCAAAGGCTTCCCCGACCAGACGGCCGGGAATCTGTCGCGCGTATTTATCTCGCGTGGCAAACAGGCCGACATAAGGTCCGCCAAAAGATAAAGGCACGCCGAACGACTGTCCTTCGGCAACAACAATGTCGGCTCCGCACGCTCCGGGCGAACGCAGCAGACCCATGGACATTGCTTCCGTGATGGCCACGATCAGCAGCGCCCCAGCGGCATGGGCCTTTTCCGCCAATGGCGCAATGTCTTCAATACACCCGAAGAAGTTCGGTGATTGGACCACGATGGCAGCCGTCTGCTCGTCAAGCGAGTCAAAAGCCGCTGAAGGAGTCTGTCCGCTGCCGGGATCAAAATCGGCGCGCCGCAATTCGATGCCCGCGTGCTGCACGTATGTTTGCACCACCTCCAGGTATTGCTGGTGGACTGCCGACGACACAATCACTTTCGACCGTTTGGTGACGCGTTCGGCCATCAGCACCGCTTCGGCCAGACCGGTTGAGCCGTCATACATCGAGGCATTGGCGACATCCATGCCCGTGAGCTGGCATACCATGGTCTGAAATTCAAAAATCGTTTGTAAGGTGCCCTGGGATATCTCAGGCTGATACGGAGTGTAGGCGGTGAAGAACTCGGACCGCGAAATCAAATGATCGACGATTGTAGGGATGTAGTGCGAATAAGCCCCAGCGCCGAGGAAACTGACCCGCCGCGCCGCCACGTTTCGCTCGGCCATGCGGTCAAAGCGATCCTGCAGCTCGATCTCTGAAAGCGCCGTTGGAACTTTCAGGTGCTCCGGCAGTAGCAAATCTTCCGGAATGGAATCGAAAAGTTGCTCAATCGAGCCCACGCCGATCTGGTGAAGCATTTCGGCGCTTTCGTCCGGCGAGTTGGGGATGTAACGCAAGTTCTATTCGCTCTCGGCTTTCGTAAAGTCTTCGTATTCGGCGGCGGTAAGCAGGCTGTCGACTTCGCCCGGACTTTTCATCTTGATCTTGATCATCCAGCCTCCGCCATAAGGATCTTGATTGACTTTCTCCGGCTCGTCTTGCAGCGAATCGTTTGCTTCGGTGATTTCACCGGATACTGGCGTAAAGATTTCTGAAACAGCCTTAACCGACTCGACCGAGCCAAATGACTCGTGGGCCGCGAACTCGTCGCCGGCTTTGGGCAGTTCGACATAAACCACGTCGCCCAGCGCATCCTGCGCGTGGTCGGTGATGCCGACTACGCCGATATTGCCTTCGACGCGAATCCACTCGTGATCTTTACTGTAATGCAAGTCTTCCGGGATGTTCGCCATTAGTTTCTCCTGTTAAGGCCGTGATAGGTAAATCGTGACAGGTGACAGGAAACGCCTTGTCATTTGTCATCGTCCACTCGTCACGACTTCTTTTCCCGTTTATAAAAGGGCGTTGGAACTATACGCGCGCTGACCGCGCGGCCCCGGACATCAATATGCAGCGACTGGCCTTCGCCGGCGAATTCGACCGGCACATATGCCATGCCGATATTCTTCTTCAAAAACGGCGCCGGGCTGCCGGATGTCACGCGGCCCACTTGCCGTCCGTCAATCAGCACGTCCTGATTGTCGCGGGCGATGCCGCGTTCGGTGACTTCAAATCCTACCAGTCGCCGCTGCACGCCCTCTTCCTTTTGCTTCGCCAGAGTCTCGCGTCCGATGAAGTCGCCTTTGTTTAGTTTGCAGATCCAACCCAGGTTCGCTTCCAATAGCGTCGTGGTGTCGTCAATCTCGTGTCCGTAAAGTGCCATGCCCGCTTCCAGGCGCAGTGTGTTGCGTGCCGCCAGGCCGCAAGGTAAAACGCCTTTGTCAGTGCCGAAGTTGCCGGCGTCCAGGATCTTGTTCCAGAGCTGTTCGCCCTTTTCTACGGCGGCATAGACTTCAAATCCATCCTCGCCGGTGTAACCCGTGCGAGAAACAATCGCCGGCACGCCGTCAACTTTGCCCTCTCGGAAATGATAATACTTGATCTCATCGAGCAATAGATCGGTTAAGGGCTGCAGAATCTTCAACGCCTCCGGTCCCTGCACTGCAAGCTGGCAATACTCGCTACTGACGTTCCGCAGTTCCAGCGATTCGTTGGTCTGATGAGAACTGATCCATAGCCAATCCTTCTCGGTTGTTCCCGCGTTCACCACCAGCAACAGGTGATCCTCAGCGAACCGATAGACGAGGAGATCATCTATGACGGTGCCCTGCGGGGTTGTCAGCGCTGAATACTGCGCCTGCCCATCCACCAGCTTCGCAGCATCGTTGGAAACCAGTCGATTAATGAAATTGATCGCATCGGGGCCGCGCACGTCGATCTCACCCATGTGGGAAACATCAAACAGGCCTGCTTGTGTGCGTGTGCGCAGGTGTTCTTCTACGGTGCCGGCCGGGTACTGCACGGGCATATCCCAGCCACCGAAATCGACCATGCGCCCGCCCATACGCCGGTGCGCGGCATTCAAGGATGTGCGTTTTAGATTAAGAGCAGGAGCGTTCAAGTGTTCCGAGAAAGAGTTATTTAGAGACGGGCGTCGCCCACCATGTTCATCAGTGATTCTTCACTTCAAGACGAAATGTTCGAAATGAAACTCGTAATTGTAGTGAAGCGGCAACCTAGCACGCGGTTCGCGCGAGCGTCAAGCCCGGAGTTTGAAGGGATAGTGATGCCGTTTGAGTGCTGGCTCTTAGAACAACGATCGATCCCAGGAACCGACTTCCATGGCTTTGCACAAAAACTCTTATTCGTGTTCCTTCGTATAGCTTAGTGTGATTTCGTGGATCGTATGGCTCCGAATCCTAAGCACACGATCCACGAAATTACACGAAGCAACACGAAACCAATGCTGATCTTAGACGTTCACAGCGATCCTCCTTCGAACCAATCGGGGACTCTTTGTGCAAAGCCGACTACCACCATGCGGTAGCGGGTAGGTTTTGGAAAGGAATTTTATTGGCAGGTCAGAAATTGCGCTCGCGCACATCTACCCTCTGCACTGTGAAGACGACGCGCATCGTATCGGGACGACCGTCCAGCGAGGCGGGAACGAAAGCTGCATTTTTGCGCAGGGCATCCTGAAAGTCGTCCAGCATGCGCTGATCGCGCGGTGGGTATACGACGCTGGCCAATGAGGCATTGCCGTTACTGTACACATCTGCTACGACGATCATGTCGTCCGCGCCTACGCTATTCTCATCATGTCCATGTGATGACGATCGGGTCATTGCCGCCAGCGCGCCACGCGGATCCAGGCTGGGAGACTCTACTGAGTAAGGGGCGCGCAACGCCGCGTAGCTCTTCGAGCTTATCGGCCGATTGATGTCGTATGCGCTGGGCGGGCCCGCGGTGTACTCCAGGGTTTGGTTTGCCACCTGGGCTTCATGGAGCGCCACCATATGCGGCCGAAGGCCGGCAAACATGCTTATGAACAGTGTTACGGAGGCAAACGAACTAACTGCGTAAGGCAAGAGTCGAGGTCGCAACCAGTTCGCCATTTGAAGGACCGGTGATAGGACGGGATCCCGCTCGCGGGCGCCCGCTTCTGTGGCCAGCGCCTGGTTGATCGCCGTGGCCAGGTTGTTCGGTGGCAGTGCACGAGTTAGCCTGCCAAGATTCCGGGCCAATGAACGAAGCTCCGCCAGGTGCGCCCGACAGACGGGACACAACTGCAGATGATCGTCGCACGCCAGCCTGCTGGACAATGCGAGAGCGTCGTCATCGTAAAGCGAAAGCGCTACTTGTATTTCATCACATGACATAGGTCATTTCCGATTTCCGATTGCCAATTGCCAATTTGATTCGCGACGGCGGCGCTGGTTTTCGATTGCGTCGGCATGCATTAGAAACTCCCATCTTCTTCAAATTGGCAATCGCCAATCGGCAATGTCAGGATGGTTGGCCGACCCCGGCTGCTCCCTTTTTTGAAAGGAAGCAACTTCGGCTCAGTAGGCGACGTCCCCTTGCGACCGCCTGAGCGAAACTCAAGGCCCATCAAAGGCATTACGCCACTGGGGACCCTGAAACGGGCTGTTGCTGGCCACGTTTTCAAATCGCTCCTACCGCCCGCTGACTGGCTTCGTCTCATTCCAAACCGTTAGTCACTTCGACCCTTTTGGCACCGAGTTGTTGTGAAGCCGGGGCAGGCCAACCATCTGATCATTTCCGATTTCCGATTGCCAATTTCCGATTTAGACGAACTAGTTGCCAGCTTCTTCAAATCGGCAGTCGGCAATCGGCACTTGGCAATGTTTTACAAAGATCCAGCGAGCTTTCGTCGCAGCTCTAAACGACCTCGAGACAGTCTTGACTTTACAGTGCCGATGCTGATTTCCAGAGTTGTCGCAATCTCTTCATAACTAAACCCTTCAATGTCGCGAAGGATTACTGCTTCGCGATAAGATCGGCCCAGGCTATTCAGCGCGCTGCGCAATACCGTTTCGCGTTCACGGGCCAGCGTCTCCTGCTCCGGATTTGCTTCGTCGAGCGCCGGCAATCTTTCGCTAAGCGGCTGTTCAGACTGGCCGCTTGCAGCGTCGATCGAGACATGCACCTCGCGGCGGCGCCGCCGCCACCAGCGCCAGCGGTTGCGCGCCTGATTGATGGCGATGCGGTAAATCCACGTTTTCAAATCAGCTTCGCCGCGAAACCTGCTGATGCTTTGAAACGCGCGCAGAAACGTCTCCTGGGTTAGATCGCGTGCTTCTTCCGCATCTTCAGTCAGGCGATAAAGGAGCGCGTATACATCGCCGGAGCGTTCCTTTACCAGGTGCTCGAACGCCGCCGCTTCCCCCCGCTTTAATCTTTCAAGGAACTGCTCATCAACCGGCGAACGGACATCGACCGAGGTTGCGCCGGCAACCTGTTCCAAGCTCCCGTGCCCGCGGAGCGCGATCTGCTCTCCGTAGCTCACTTGGTACCCCTGGGACCAGGAAACTCAAAAGAAGAGCAAATTCGCCGTTTCCCGGACAGTCGCACGTTTAGACACCAGCTGTTCATTGTTTGTTCCCGGGAGAGTTGCGGTCCTCTGAACCGTACTTCAGTCGATCTATCTTCAGGGACTTCGGCCACGTCGTCTCCGTTACTTGGATGAAATAATTCGGCAATTGTGTTCCTGACGGCGATCCTTGTAACGCAAAGTGTTGTTTTGCGACGCCCGCGGGCAGCTTGAGTTACACTTCCTTGACAAGCTCTCAGACCGACCGCTAGAGTGGCGTTTTCGCCAATCATACACGAAAAAGAACGCGCGCGACCGTGGGTTCTTGCGAGGGACGAAGCAGTGGCTGGTTACAAAAAGAAACGGGCACGCGAGCTGAAACATGACCGGTTTCGCGATACGGCTATGATTCTACTCGATCGCCTGGCCGATCGGCTGGAAGGCAAAGGCCGGCTGATTCTGTACGGCGTTGCCGGGGCGGTCGTGGTTTTCCTGCTTGGATATGCCGTTATCACCTGGCGACATCGCCACACAGAGGAAGCTGAGCGCGCATTGGGCCGCGGGATCAAGATAGCGACGGGGAGCGTCTCAACTTCGCCTTCCGCAGAGCCCGGGGAGTTACACTTCTCCAGCGAACAAGAGCGGGCGCAAAAAGCGATCGAGGAGTTTCGCAAAGTAGAAGCGAAATATCGTGAGCCTTACCGTTCTGAGGCGCGTTATTTTATCGCCACCAATTTGCTGGTGGTGGATCGCCCGAAAGGCTTGAGTGACCTGGCGACCCTCAGCGGCAGTAGCATCCATGACGTGGCCAGACTCGCAAAATTTGCGCTGGCGCAGGCTAAAGAAGAGGATCACAGCCTGGATGAAGCGGCAGCACTCTACACGGACCTTGCCAAACAGGACGACCCGGTAGTGACGGCGGAAACCGCCAACCTTCGTCTGGCACTTGTCTTTGAGAAGCAGGGCAAGAAGAAGGAGGCCGCGGATCTGTTATTCAATATCGTGGAGGCCACTCGCAAGGCGAAAGATCCGGACGGTAAACCTGCTACCCAATCAGCCGCTGCTCGCGAGGCCGCCACCGAATTGCAGAAGATCGATGCACCGCGCTACAGCCAACTAACGCCAGAGGCTTCAGCAATGGAGCTACCGCTTGGATAGTGAACTGCGTGCATTAATCCCGGATCTAAGACTGAAGATCAACAGTCAAAGTTCAAAGCTCGGAGATCAAATTCCGGGATGGACAACCTCACTCACTCGCTGACGGGATTGGTCGTCGCGAAGGCAGGAATCGAGCGATTGTCCCCGGCGGCGACAACGGTATGCGTGATCGTCGCGAACGCGCCGGACCTGGATGGCCTCATTCTTCTCACCAGCGGGCGTTGGACCTACCTGCAACATCACCGTGGTCTTACCCATTCAATTATCGGCACGCTGGTTCTGATTCTCTTAATTCCTTCGCTCTTCTACGCAGGCGAACTCACGCTGGCGCAAATCCGAAAAAGGCCGAGACACTTGCGTTACAGCGGGCTCCTCCTGGCTTCTTCGATAGCCGGCGTCACCCATCCTCTGATGGATTGGAGCAACAACTATGGCATTCGTCTGTTGCTGCCCTGGAGCGCTAAATGGTTTTATGGCGATCTGGTTTTCATCATCGATCCTTTGCTTTGGATCGTCCTGGGTGGAGCAGCATTCCTGCTGACTTCCCGAAGCAAAGCACAATCGTTCTTCTGGACGGCGCTTGCGCTGCTCCTTACCGCCGCAGTCCTTTTCATCCCGCAGCAACGCGAGACCTTTCCGCATAGGACGGCCTTTCGCGTTATCTGGGTGTTAATACTTGCCGGTTTCTTTTTCGAGCGACGCGCACAATTGGGGCACCGACTTCAGAGTTCGCTGGCGCTCGGCGCAATTGCCACGGTGGTCCTTTACTGGAGCGTGCTTGGAATAGCGCATCATCGCGCTTACGGCCGGGCGTTAGCAGTGGCGAATCAGATCGCTATGCTTCGCGGCGAATCGATAGTTCAAGTGGCGGCCATGCCGACGCTGGCAGATCCTTTTCATTGGCAATGTATATCCGATACCGACCGCGCCATATATCGTTTCAATGCTTCCATACTTGGCGGGCCGCCATCACTGAATGAGGTGGAAAGATTCGAGAAGCCAAAACCAGACGAAAAGGCCGCGATCGCCGCGGCGGCTCAGGATGATCGGGCACGGGTTCTGTTGGGTTTCGCGCGTTTCCCCGTGGCCCGGGTGAAGGATCTGGACTGCGTTGGCCAAACTGTCGTGCAATTCGCTGACTTGCGTTACACTGAACCCGGCGGTGCGCGGAGAGGAGTTTTCGCTCTCGACGTTGAAATCGCGTGCCCCGCCGCGACGAAGAAAGTTGAGCCGAAGTGAACGACAGCAGTCAGATCGAAAAGTCTAAGGCGCTTATCGAAGCGACCAAAGAGCGTGTAATACCACCGGCGAAGCACGCAACGCTTGCCAGCGTGCGCATATCGCCCGGCGGTTATCTTGCGTTTGCGGCAATCTTCACCTTTGCATCGCTAATCCTGCTACGCGCCGGCCGTGATCTGGCGGCCCTAATCAGTGTGGCGCTGACCTGGATAATCATCCCGATTGTCATTGCGACCGATCGAATTACGTTCGACGGTGAGACGCTGTTCCGGCGTGGACTGGTAGCCGCTTTCGCGCGCTTTATCAAAGGACGCCCGATCGAGTTGCGCCTGACCGACATCGAGCGCGCAGAGACCAACGCAGTGCGCACTGTCAGGCGTGGCGGCCGGGTGCGTTATCGTTACCGCACCGAAGTGGCAGGCAAGGGAATCAGTTTCGTATTTGCTTCCGGCGGCGGCTTTCGCCGGCTAGTGAAACTAGCTTTTGCATCGGTCTCGGATGACAAGCTGGACGCGCGCACGCGGGAATTGCGGGACTATCTGACGGATTCCCGGTCGCTTCGGCAGACGTTGCAGCTTCTGCGCCTTGCGTCCTCGAGTGTTCTTGATAATGCCGCAGACGCGTTGCCGCAGTCAGGGAGTAAATCGGGCAGTAAAAAAATACGGCACCAGCGCGCGGTGCCTTCAGAAGAGATATCCGCAGAGGATATTGAGCGCGCGCGATTGCTGCGCGCCGCTGCCAATCAGTTGCGCATCGCCGGCCGTTTGCGAGAATCGGCGGAAGCCTTCCGGCGCGCGCTGTTGGTAATGCCGAACGATGGCGGGTTGCTTTACGAATTCGCCCGGCTGCTGCGCTCGCAGGCGAGTGCGTTGGGCCAGGCACGGCTTCTATCGCGCGCCCGCGCGGCGTTACGGCTGGCTGTCTCGCGGGAAATCGCAACTGCCTCGGGCGAAGACCAGGCTGGACGTTTGCTTAATCGGATGGGCGAAACTTTTCTTGAATTAGGGGACGCCGAGCCGGCAGCCCGCGCCTTTCGTCGTGCCCTGGAAATCAATCCGCGGACCTTTCGGGCCCAGTTGGGGCTCGCTGACGTGGCGCTTCGCGACGGCAAACTCGCGCACGTAATTCATCATTACAACGATGCGGCCAGAATTGCTTCCGATGAAGCGCTGGTGCGCTTTGCCCGTCGCGAAGCCGATTATTATGCGCGGCTGAACGATGATGAAGACTATCTCGCGGCAGAGTTGCGACGAATTAATTGGTTACAAAGTGCGCAACGCGTTCAGAGTCTGGCGGCGCGCGTCGGTCTTGCCAGTATTCTCCTGGCGCTGGTGGGTCCGGCAATCAGCCCCTTGGCCGGGGCGATTGGTCTGGCATTCGCCACCTCTTCAATCGTCGCCTGGGCCGGAACATTGCTGGCCACGCGGTTCCTAAGACCGCGACGGAGATTTCAGCCAGCTTCGTGATCTAATAACAAGCAGAAGACCGACCGTCAGGGAAGGCTCCCGAGGATACTCGACGGGGCCCTGCCTGACGGTCGGTCTTGCTTTGTTTCCGGTGGTTATGGGAGGGGCTCAGGAGATGGTGGGCTTCAGCCGTCTTCAGACGGCTTTCCCGAAGGGTTAATAGACCAGCGCTTTTTAGCGCTGGGGTCCACTGAGCAAGCTGACCATTAGCGCGCTTCCAGCGTGCTTGGAATTAACAGCTTTAGCATCACGGCGCGGAGCCCGCAGAGGTAAGCCCGTTGAAACGGGCTTTGGGATTCTGCTGCGTCCTGAACCCGGGCGTAAAACGCCCGGTCTAGTAACCCTGCGGGAAAGCCGCCTGAACGCGGCTAAGGATTCACTTCTTCTACCTTTTGGACCTCTTCGTAGCGCTGCTTCGAGTCTTTGTTTTAGTTCCCGATTCTTTCTTAGTATCGCCTTTTGTTTCTACTTCAACTCTTATGACAGAGCCTGCGGTTTGCGCGATTGAGTCCGCTGCGCCCGCGACCAGATCGCTGACCGCGCCTGCGACTTCGCGGGGAATCTCTCTTACCGGTTGGGGAATTATCGTGCGCGCAGCTTGATCCGCAGCGAAGGCGACGGCGGCCAGCGTGTTTGGCTCCGGATTAAGAAACGCGTCCCAGCGATAGCGCGGCCGTTCGCGTGGTTCCGCCAAACGTTTGAAAACGAGATCGGTAACTGCATCCGTAACCCAGCGATGATAGAACTCGCCGACGGATTGCAGCTCGGCATCGGGCGCGGGATTCATAAAATCGATCGCGTAAGGCACGCCGTCCTTGATGGCGAACTCTACGGTGTTGATGTCGTAGCCCAGCGCGCCACAAAGCGTGCGCACGTCCTTCGTAACTCGCTTTGCCATCTCGGGCGCCAGGTAATCCGGGTTGGGCACGTACTGCTCGCCGGACAGGTAAGGCTTGCGCGGATCGTACGGCATAATCATCACTTCTTCCTGGCCGATGCAATAGCAGCGCACGAACTGGTCGAAGTCAATGAACTCCTGGAGCGTCATGCACAGCGTGCCTGTCTGATCGTATTCGAGCCAAAGTTCTTCGATCGAGTTCACGCGCGAAACGTTCTTCCACCCGCCGCCATCGAATGGTTTCATGATCGCGGGCAGCCCGACGTAGTCAATGATTCCCTGCCAGTCCAGGGGAAACTCCAAATTGCGCAAGCTCTCGCTGACGATCCCCTTGATGTAGTCCTTCTGCGGCAGCAGCACGGTCCTGGGAACAGCGACGCCGAGTTTTGCCGCCAGCGAATAATTGAAAAACTTGTCGTCCGCCGACCACCAGAACGGATTGTTGATGACCACCGTTCCTTCCAGCGCCGCTCGCTTCAGGGTGGCGCGATAGAAGGGAACCTCGTGCGAAATACGATCAACGATTAGATCATAGGCCGGCGGCAAATCATGTCTGACGCCCCCCAAGGTGATGTACTCGGCAATCGTCTTACCTTTTCCTCGTTCGTTAATGTTCCTGATAAGCGCCTCGGGAAATGTCTTCTCGCGACCTACCAGAATGCCTACTCGTTTCATAACCTTCCTATCCTTTCATTACGCCTCTGGAGTCCGACAAACTTCAGTTTGTCGAAACCTGCACCTCTGCCGCCTGGATTTCATCGCCCAGAGAATCGACAAACTGAAGTTTGTCGGACCGGAGCACCCAGACAGTCGCGCTCAATGCCACCATCTGAAACTCGGCAATCTACCTTGCTCTGCAAAGTGATGTCAAACATCGAGCGGTAGCAACAGGCATCCGGTTTAAGCCGAATGTGCATCCATGTCAGTTGTGCCGCCATATGCGATCCCGTGTCGGGTTGCTGTGCTACAATTTGCCGGTCCAATGTAGAGGTATCCGTTTCCGTCTTCCCAGGCCCTGTTCACTAGCTGTCCGCATCAAGTGGACTGCGGAATCAAACAACTGGAGAACTATTCGTGTTACGACGCTCAATGAAATTTGCCCTGCCCATCGCTCTGATTATTGGCGGGCTCGCGCTATACAGTCCTCTGGTCGCCCTGGGACAAGAGAAGACCTTCACTCCCGAGCAAATAGTCGAATCAGTAATTACCATCTATGGCGGCCGGCCGGCGATGCTTCAGATTCGCCGCAATGGCGTCGAGCGCGGTAAAGCCACGGCCATAAGGGAAGACGGGCGCACCGAAGAGTCGCGCTACGAGCGACGTTTTATCCGCGGCGAAAGCTCCGACAAAGACAAGATCCGCCTGGATCAGAAATCTCCCACGCTGGAGTACGCGCTTGTATATAACGGTGGGCGCACCTGGGGCATCATCAATGGGGCCGCTTTTACGCCGCGCCAGGAAGCGACTGAGAGTTTTCTTTCCGCGAACCGGCATGGGCTTGATGCTTTGCTGCGCTACAAAGAGAACGGCTCCACTGTCGCCCTCGCCAACCGGGAGAAACAGAAAGGGCTTGATCTGTATGTGCTTGACCTGACGGACAAGGAAAAGCATCGGACGCGTTATTACGTCAGCGCCAAAACCGCACACGTCCTGTGGCTGGAATATGAGGAACCGGGTCAGGATCCAGGCAAACCGGTTAAGTACTTGACCAAGTATGCCGACTATCGGTACGCGCAAGGCACATTGGTTCCTTACCGCACGCTAACCTTCGAAGACGGCAAGCAAACGCAGGAAATGCGTATTATGACGATCACCTACGGCGTCAAGATGGAGGACGCTTTGTTCCAGAACCCCGACGCCCAAACATCCTCTGTGACACCCTAGCAGACGGCGGAAAAACAAACACGATCCACGAAACCGCACGAAGCGACACGAAATGGCGCTTCTACTTCGAGTTGTTTCGTGTAATTTAGTGGATCGTTTGGCTTCCTAATCGGTGTCTAAAGCTCTTCGCAGTCGGCTGTCGTCCCCAATGGGTCTATTGGGAGACCCAGAGGGCCACCTGCCTTCCCGCAAAGAAACTTAAGGAACTCTCGCGCCTGGCGGGCGTGTATTGCCTGCGGGTCGCGTTATAATGTCTTCGCCGAATCGCCACCCGCGCGAAGATCCAGCGGGAGTCGTTCGAAACTTCGGAACGCTCATTCGCCCCGGCGCCTGAGCAAGAGAGCCTGCCTCCCTGATGAGTACCGTAACGTCTCTTAATGAGCTCGACTTTGTCGGCGTACTGCCGGCTCCCGTAATTGAGCGGGTGTCGGATCATGCCTTGCTCGCGGCTTCGGAAGCCGGGGATGAGGACGCATTTGCCGAGTTGGTCGGGAGGTATCGTAACCAGATTACGAGCTACATCTATCGCATGACGAATGACTATGAGGGGGCAGTCGATCTGGCGCAGGAGACATTCGTTCGCGTTTACCGGGCCGCGTCCCGTTATCAAACGACGCATGCCTTCTCGACGTACATCTACCGCATCGCCACGAATCTCGCCATCAGCGAGTTGCGCAAGAGAAAGCGGCGGCGGCTGGTTTCGATGACCGGTTTCTTCGAGTCGCAGGATGGCAAAGAGCCCACCGAATTCAACCCGCCGGATAATCGTCCGCTCCAGGATGTGGCGCTGGTTGATAACGAGCGGCGAACGGCGGTCAAGCGAGCCATCAGCACGCTGCCTGAAAAATATCGCGCGCCACTGGTACTGCGCGATGTCGAGGGAAAGAGCTACGAAGAGATTGCCGGGATACTCCGGACCAGCGAGGGCACAGTGAAATCACGCATCAGCCGCGCTCGCGGCTTCCTGCGCGATAAGATGAGAAATTATTTGTAGGTGAATTAATCATGAAAACCAGGGATTGCCGAAACACACTAAGCGAGATTGATTCGAATGAGCTGGACCAACAGCTCAGCGATAAGTCAGTTGCGCACATTGCCGGTTGCGGGAGCTGCCGCGCAGCGTCGGATCAGGGGTCTTCGCTGCGCCAATTGGTAGCCGGGTTTGAAACTGTCAGCGCGCCACCCGATTTCGAGATGCGACTGCGTGCGCGACTCGCTGCCGAGAAAAAACCAGCTGCCGCGTGGATAAATCTCTGGCGTCAGGCTCCTGGCGTTCCTGCGTTTGCGTTGGCTCTTTCGCTGCTTGTCATAGGAACGTTAGCGTTCTACCTGCGCCCCCCCGGCACGCAGCAAATTGCCGGCACCGGAAAACCTGCGGCGCAGAGCCCCGTAAAGACAGATGTAAAGACAGGTGTAATGCCGGCGTCTGCTTCTTCTTCTTCAAATGAATTGGCCAGTGGAACTCAAACAGTTGGAGTTCAGACAGGCAGGGACACAGACGGGGCGATCATCCCTGTGCGAGTGAGTAGGGAGGCGGCGTCAGGGGCTCGACGAACGGGTAGATCACTCGGCGAACCGGATGCGGTCACGAAAGGATCGGGTATATCGTCAAGAGAGTTCAGCCAACTTCCGGCGAGCATAATCAAACGCGCCATTGACGCCGGGATGGAAACGTCCCCCGTCGTGTCGTTAAGTGCGCCGGCTCAACCGGTGGTCGTATCGATGCGCGACGATCACGGCGCAACCCGCACGATCTCGCTGCCTCCGGTCAGTTTTGGATCACAAAGGCTGATGCAGCCGGGCTATCAGTCGGCAGCGCTGATTTCATCCGCGAAAGGTGTTTGGTAAGGCGATATGAAACGAAGGACTTCTGATGTTTGCTTGCTGATTGTCACCCTGCTGTTCGCGGCGGCGGTCAGTGTGCCCAATGTGCACGGTCAAACTAAAGCCACCACGCCATCGCAGAATCCATCGCAAAAGCGACCGCAGAATCCTGGACCGGTTATCACTGAAACGCGCACCGAAGCGCCGCAGGTAGTAACCATCGTTCATCGTTTGAATGGAATCAAACTGCTCCGTTTGTTGGGCCGCCTGTCGGGCGATATGAATACTGTCTCCATGCTCAACAATTCATTCGCAATCGGAGATGAAGTTCATACCAATATCATCGCCGGGCTGGCCCTTGAGGACGGGCACACTATCGCCGTATGGCTGCCGCAGGCTGAAGCTGAACTTGAGGCGCCGTTCGCGTTTGCCCCAACTGGTATGCCGCCCATAGCTCCAGGGACGCCAGCCGCGATTCCATCGTTTCCAGGTGTAGTTCCATTGCCACCGGGTGCGTCGCATCTGACGGTTTTCGCTCGCGATGGCAATGAACAACGAGCCCGTTATATTGGTCTGGATGGACAGACTGGAATATCGGTGTTGCGGATTAATGGTTTGGGCAGCGCAATCCCCCGCAGCGAATCTGCGGCAAATGTGGTTGCCGGCGAAAGAGTCCGATTGTTCGCTCCTGAGAGCGTTGCGCAGACGCCGGCAATCGCCCCCGGAAGAGTCTACGTCCGCGTTGGGGCAAGCGAAGCAAAGGTCGCTCAAGTTCTGCGCTCTGAATCGGGAAGGATCGAGCAGCTCACCGTGCGAGGATTGAATCTCTCGCCGTCAGTAATCGGCGGCGTGGCCATCGATGACGCGGGTGTAACAGTCGGTATTGTCCAGGGAGTCGACGGGAATGACGCTTCGATCATCCCTCTGGAGACTATTCGGATGGCCGCCAGGCGCGTCATCGAGCGACAATCAAGCGTGCCCCGGCCGTTGCTCGGAATCCGCGGCGAGGCCGTTGGGGCAATACCAATGGCGCAGATGTTACTTAAAGGATGGCCTTCTAACGAGGCGTCGGCGCTTTGGGAAAAACGGGTCGGCATTATGCTGACTGCGGTAGTGCCCGGCACCCCTGCTGCGTTCGCCAGCCTGCGCCCCGGCGATGTGATCCTGCGCGTCAACGAAAACGATGTCAGAAGTGCGCAGGATTTTTCGGCACTCCTCAGCCAGTGTGAAACCGCTACGCCCGTGAAGTTTACTGTGGCAAAGCCCAACCAGGGTTCGCCCCTGGCCGTTACCGTAAAACTAACTGACGCGTTTAATTTTGCGTTCAAGATGGAATTGGAAGGGATAACACCGAGAGTACCGCGAGCGCCGAGATCAGCAAGGGCAGCGACGGCCGAACCGCTTGCCAACATGGGGATCGAAACGCTTGCATTTGGACCACGAGCTGCTGCCCGGCTGGGGGCCCAGAGTGGGTTGCTGGTTGTCTGGGTAAAGCCCGAAAGCATTGCCTACCGCGGCGGCGTTCGTGAAGGCGATGTGATTGAGACGATCGACAACCGGGTGATTGCCCGGCGCCCGCCTGGCACTGAGGCCATCATTCAGCCTAGCAAAACAGTTGTCCTGGGGATCGTTCGCAATGGTAAGAAGATTCAGATAACGGTACCAAAGCGAGACGAAAAGAAGACTGAAGATAAGAAGACTGACGAAAAGAAGAATTAAAGCGGCGGCAGTTGCTGTTGGATCATAGAGGGATGGCGCGGGCCATCCCTTTCTCTTTGGATGTAACGCAAACTGTTAGTTTGCGATTACGTGACTTGCGCCGCAAACTAACAGTTTGCGTTACAAGTTGTGCTAACCTACCCGGCTCCGGCAATCCCGTAAACAGAATTTGTTGAGCGAAACGGCGACTGTGTGATGCTACGCGAAGCTGTCTCGAAATATCACGATCTTCTGACAAAAGGCGACCTGGCCGAAACTTCGCGCGCGATGCTCGACGATGGACTCGAACGGTCGAAGCTGATCTTCGGCGGCCGCCGCCTGTCGCCTTACCTGCGTCCGCATTTTGTTACTGAAGACGACTTTGCCAGGATCACTCGCGTCTGTGAAACGGTCTGGAACGCAATTGAGAAAGTTAAAGACGCTGCCATTGCCAATCCGTTTCTGCTGGATGAGCTGGGCTTGACGGAAATCGAGCGCGACCTCGTCAGCATAGATCCCGGTTATCGCGCGGTATCGCCGACGGCGCGGCTTGATTCGTTTCTAACCGAAGACGCTTATAGTTTTGTGGAGTTGAACGGAGAGAGTCCCGCCGGCATTGCGTACGCCGATGCCGCCTACGAGATCTTTTCTTCGCTGCCGGTAATGAAGCGGTTCGCGGAAAGTTACAACCTGCGCACGTTTCAGGGACGGCAATTGATGCTTGATATTCTGCTCAAGGCCCATGAAGAGTTCCTGGGGCGTCGTCCGGATCGGGCGCCGCAAATCGCCATCGTCGATCTAAAGGGCATGCCGACGCAGAAAGAATTTGAATTGTTCAAGGAATTCTTTGACGGCCGGGGCCACTCCACATTGATTTGCTCGCCGGACGAGTTGGAGTTTGATAGTGGCGAGTTGCGCGTGGGAGACTTTCGCATCGACATTGTTTATAAGCGGCTACTGGTGAACGAGTATCTGCCGATTGTGAACGACGCTCCGGCGCTGCTTGACGCTTACCGGGCCCGCGCCGTTTGCATGGTCAATAGTTTCCGTTCCAAGCTGATTCACAAGAAGGCTTTGTTCGCTGTGCTGACTGACCAACGGCACGCCGCGCTCTTCTCGCCGGACGAGCAAGCCGCAATCGCCGCCCACGTTCCCTGGACGCGTCAGGTTCGCGCGGGAAACAGTGACTATCGCGGCGACCGGATCGATCTGCTGGAGTTCATTGCTGCCAGACGCGATCGGCTGGTACTGAAGCCGAACGACGACTATGGTGGTCACGGGATCTACATCGGGTGGAATACTGATGAGATTGCCTGGGATGAAGCGATACGTGATGCGCTCGCCAACGGTGACTACCTGGTGCAGGAACGCGTCCCCACCGCACGCGAAGTTTTTCCGGAGTTGCATCCCGACGGCACGATTGATTTTGCCGAGCAACTCGTCGATCTGGATCCGCTACTCTTCCTGGGCAAGGTCGGGTCGGCCTTTACTCGTTTGTCGTCAACTGAGCTGGCAAACGTGTCTTCCGGGGGAGGCATGGTGCCCACATTCATAATCAGCGAAAAGAAATAGGAAAAGGCGTACAATGGCCGAGCATTTGGCGCCAGGGATTTCGCTTCCGAGTTCGAGTCCAGCAGAGACCGGAGGAGTACAAAGTGCTTGAAGATTCCCAGGCCGATGTGTGGCCGAAAGACGAACGCCGTCAATTCGATCGCTCGCGACTGATTGTTGACGTGCACTTCGATGGTGCGGATTCCACCGGCGTCGCCAGCACGAAGGACATCAGCGTGGGCGGACTTTACATGAGCACGCAGAAATACATTCCTGAGGGCGCGACCCTGACGCTGCGAATTCCGCTGGAGTCAGGCCATGCGATTGTCAAAGCTGACGTTGTGTACAGCAATCCGGGACATGGCGTTGGCGTGCGTTTTCATCGTTTGCCGGACGAGACCCGCGCGCTGTTGGAGCGCGAACTGCCCGAGCCATGACCTGCGAGGCAAAATCGCGAACCGCTGCGATGGTCTGGGACGAGATTGATGAAGCCACAAGAGCGACGCTGGATAACAAGTTGGATGGGCTTTACGGTTATGAGCGCAGCGCCACTGCGTTTGAATCCATACCCGTCGATAAGCAACAGGCGCTGCTGCTGATAATGCGCCGCCTGACAGCGCTCAATCTGTGGAGCGCGGTGCGAAGGATTGACAATGTATATGGCGAAGGCGGGGTGGGAATGTATTTCACGGCCTGGCCTTTCCTGGAATCGGCCCTGCGCCGCCGCAGAGATTTTACTCGCTGGTTTGCCCGGCACCGGGACAACTCAGGAGGCTTTCTGGAACGGACGCGGCCCATGGCGTCATTGCATTTTTTGTATATTGATAACGGCCAACGGCACTGGAATGTCCACTTCGATCTTCACAGTGGAGTCTGTTCGCCTCTGAGCACAGCGCGGCACCTGGTTCACGAGAGGTTCCTTCGTCGACTGCCTGACTGGACGCAAATCAAAGCGTGCTTCGGCACTTAGTCAGCTCAGTACATCGGGGTCAGCGCAATACATAATGTTTGACCAATTCACACTTGGCATCGAAGAGGAGTTTCAAATCGTCGATCCGCACTCGCGCGAGTTGCGTTCGCACGTCTCAGAATTTCTCGAGGAAGGCAAGATGATTTTGGGCGAGCAAATTAAGCCGGAAATGATCCAGTCGATGATCGAAGTGGGAACGGGCATTTGCAAGAACATCGAGGAGGCGCGCGCCGACATCACCCGCCTGCGGGGCATCATCTCCGGACTGGCGCACAAAACGGACCTGGTCATCATCGCGGCCTCGACGCATCCGATTTCGCGCTGGCAGGATCAAAAGATCTTCGAAGACGAACGTTATGAGCTGCTGGTGCAGGAGTTGCAAACCGTAGCGCGATCGCTGCTGATTTTCGGTCTACACGTTCACGTGGGCGTCGCGGATCCGGAACGCCGCATCCACATAATGAACGCGGCGCGCTATTTCCTGCCGCACGTGCTGGCGCTTTCCACCTCCTCGCCTTTTTGGGTTGGTCACAACACGGGTCTGAAATCTTATCGCTCCGAAGTTTTCAAACAATTTCCGCGCACGGACATTCCCGATCACTTCGATTCGTATGCTTCGTTTCAGCGTTACGTCGATCTGCTTATCAATACCGGCTGCATAGACAACGGCAAGAAGATTTGGTGGGACGTGCGCCCGCACCCGTTCTTTCCTACTCTGGAGTTCCGTGTGTGCGACATACCAACCCGAGTTGACGATACAATTGCCATTGCCGCGCTCTTTCAAGCCATCGTGGCCCGCCTCAGTAACTTAATAGACAAGAACCTCGGCTTTCGCCTTTACCGTCGCGCGCTGGTGCAGGAGAACAAATGGCGGGCGGTGCGTTACGGGTTGGACGGCAAGATGGTAGATTTTGGCAAGCAGAAGGAAGTTCCGGTGCGTGATCTGATCCGCGAATTACTGGAATTCATCGACCCGGTGGTTGACCACCTGGGCTCGCGCAAAGAGATTGAGCATATTCATACTATCCTCGATCGCGGCACCTCGGCCGATGATCAACTGCGCGTCTATCACCAAACGAATGACCTCAACGCCGTTGTGGATCACTTGATCGAACAGACGATGGAAAACGTTCCGCGTAACATGCAGGCCAACATCGGCACACTTACTGCCGCCCCTTCAACCATTTCCAAGTAAGCCCTGGCAAAGCGTCCTAACAAACTCAGTTTTGCCCGCAGCCTTATCGGACAGGCCAGTTGTCTTGACACAGCGTAGAAGTGCGCGCCGCAGCCGGCTCAGAACTTTCCTTGACACCTGTCAAATCTGTTGCTAAAAAGCATGCTAGTTTCCTTAAACTAACCATCATCATCAGATCTCGGCCGAAGGTTCCAATCGTCCCTTACCTTCCTCCCCTTTGGTGGTGCCTGGTTAACCACACAAACAGGAGGTATCTGAAATGAAGAACCAAAAGTTTTTTGCGCTGGTGATATTCGCCGCGTTGGTGTTGGCCTGTCTGAAGACTGCCGCGCTGGGCCAGACGGCGAGCCAGGAAGCCAAAGAAATCAAACTGGCCAACATAAGTAGCCAGGGGATGGGCGTCAAGTGGGAGATGTCCGCTCCGTACTCAACGCTGACCATGACCGTGTCGGCGCCCGATGGCAGGGTCTTCCAAAAAGAGTTTCGCGCGGGCGCCTCGCCCGAATTCGCGCTTATTGATAAACAAGGTGAGCGGCTGCCCGACGGGCAGTACACTTACGAGCTGCGCCTGACGCCCGTATTATCGCCGGCAGCCAAAGAGAAGTTAGCGAAGGCCCGCGGCAAAGACGATGAGGCGGAGGAGGTGCGAGCGACGCGCAAACGTGCAGCGCTACCGGACCTCGTGCAATCGGGAGCATTCTCAGTTGTGAACGGGGCGGTTTTCGTAGCTGGGACCCAGGAAGAAGGAGGGCCGCGACCGGTCAGTAAAATTCCGGCCAGCAAAAATCTGGAGCAGCCGCGCCTGCCAGTGGTGAGGCCCGTCAACGCATTAACTAAATATCGGCTGCATCATCCAATGAGCCCTTTCCCGGATGTGGTAACTCCCGACGATGCGATCATACAGGGCAGCCTGTGCGTTGGCCTTGACTGCGTCAATAACGAGGGCTTCAACTTTGACACGATCAGGTTGAAAGAGAACAACACTCGCATTGGGTTCATGGACACCAGCTCGGCTGCGGGTTTTCCAACTAATGACTGGACAATCCGGGCGAACAGCTCAGCCAATGGCGGCGGCAATTTTCTCGCTTTCGTAGATCAGGGAGCCAATTCCACAGGCGCAGAAGCGGGCACGATCGTCTTTGAAGTCGATGCGGGTGCACCGGCCAACTCGCTAAGGGTAAGCAGCACGGGCAAGGTAGGACTGAGGACGGCCACGCCGGGATTAGATCTGCATATGAACACCAGTGACACTCCAGCCATCAGATACGAACAGAATTCCAGTGGCGGGTTTACGGCGCAGACATGGGACGTGGCCGGCAACGAAGCCAACTTCTTTGTCCGTGATGTCACCGGCGGTTCGCGCCTGCCCTTTCGCATAAGGCCCGGCGCGCCCACCAGCTCGATTGACATCTCCGCGAGCGGCAACGTAGGCATCGGGACAGCAAGTCCGGCGTTTCCGCTGGATGTCACGAATGTCAATGCGAGCGTGGCGCGGTTCCAGAGCACAGCCGCTGCGAATGCCGTGAATATCACGCTGGATTCCGCGGCGGCGCGTAACACGAATATTGAGTATCAACAAGGTGGTACGAATAAATGGTTCGAGGGAAATGATGCCAGCAACGACCGCTTCCGTTTAGCCAACAGCAACGTTAACGGTAATGCCGAAGTATTTACTGTTTTGCAAACCGGCCGCGTCGGCATCAGTACAACCGCACCCACCGATACTTTGTCGGTAAATGGAACCGCCAGCAAGCCTGGTGGTGGAACCTGGGCGGTGTTTTCAGATGAACGCCTGAAGAATATCAAGGGCACGTTCACGAGCGGACTTGAAGCCGTTATGCAGTTGCAGCCACTCCGCTACGAGTACAAGCGGAACAATGCTTTGGGCATTAGATTGGAGGGAGAACAGATCGGCTTCGGAGCTCAAGCAGTGCAGAAGATCATTCCGCAGGCAGTGACTAAGAACGACCAGGGCTATTTGATGGTCAACAACGATCCGATCCTCTGGACAATGCTTAACGCGATCAAGGAGCAACAGAATGAGATTGCCCAACTGAAAAAGCAAGTCCGGCAGCTGCGGGCAGCTTCGCACAGGCGAAGATAGTGGCGCTCACTCAGTGTCCCACACGGGGCCTGACTGCGACTCCACTCTTGACGTGACAACAGGGCAGAGATTTGTCTCTGCCCTGTTGTTCTTTTTCTGCTTTGCGTGAAACATCGGCCTGCGCGCGAATACATCGCCCCGGCGACCGTTTGCTTGTCACTACTCAGCGTGTTTGATATCTTCAATCAAACTCGAAAAGGACACGAATGATGGACAATGGTAAGCCAGCTAAAGCGGCGGTTTCAGAAGGACTGAGGGGCGTCGTTGCAGCCAGTTCGTCGATCGGTGACGTAAACGGCGAAAAAGGCGAGCTGATTTACCAGGGTCTCGACATTCACGAGCTCGCCGACAACTCCACCTTTGAAGAAGTTGTCTTTCTGCTCTGGAACGGGCGCCTGCCAAAGCGCGCTGAGTTTGAAGAGCTGAAGCAGAACATCGCGGCATGCTACGAAACGCCCGCACAACTGATGTCGCTGATGAGAGAGTTTCCGGCGGATGCGGAACCGATGGATGCGTTGCGCACGGCCATATCGGCGCTTGGCTTCTACGATAAGGAATCCAGCGATCTTTCCCGCGAGAACAGCATCAAAGTTGCGACGCGTTTGACGGCCCGGTTTCCTACTATCGTTGCGGCCATCGATCGTTTGCGAAATGGGCGGGAACTGGTAAAGCCAAAAGCTGATCTGAACATCTCTACCAATTTCCTTTACATGCTCAAGGGCGAGATGCCGGACGAGTTTGATGCGCACGTGCTGGACGTTGCCCTGATTCTGCAGGCTGACCACGAGCTGAACGCCTCGACGTTCACGGCGCGAGTGGTCGCCGGCACGTTGGCGGACATGTACAACGCGGTGACGGCGGCCCTCGGCGCGCTTTCCGGCCCTTTGCACGGTGGCGCAAACACAAACGTGATGAAGATGCTTTTGGAAATCGGCAGCATCGATCGCGTGGAGAGTTATATCAAAGACGCGCTGGCAAAGAAGAAGAAGATTATGGGCTTTGGCCACGCCGTCTACAAGACAGAAGACCCGCGCGCAACCCACTTGCGCCGGCTGGCAAAAGAAATGGGCCAGCGCAAGGGCGACACCAAGTGGTATGACATCACCGCCAAAGTCGAAGAGGTCATGATGCGGGAGAAAGGTCTGCGCCCGAACGTGGACTGTTATTCAGCTTCGACCTACTACATGATGGGAATACCGCTCGATCTCTTCACACCGATTTTCGCCATCAGCCGCATATCAGGCTGGACCGGCCACATCCTCGAACAATATGCCGACAACAAATTGATACGACCCCGCGCCGAATACGTCGGTCCCCGTAACGTGCCATACGTGCCTATCGACCAGAGGTGAATCACCTCGAGACGTTTCGCAGATAAAGAGCGGGGGCAAGCCCACCTTCCTGACTGCAAGTGTTCCCTGTTGAACTTTGATACTGACGGTTTGAAGTCTGCCACAACATTACTTACTTGCAGTCAGGAAGGTGGGCTTGCCCCCGCTCTTTCCAAGTCGCGGTAGCGCCCACCTTTCGAAAATGCGTCAAGGCTAGTTTGTGCGTGAAGCAGTCGTTTCTTTGTCAAACGTGGTTGACATGTAGTAACCCTTTCGCGCGCTGACATTCAGTTTGCGCGTCTTGCCTTTTTCGTCCTGCGCCTTCACCCGAACATCCAAATTATGCAGACGCCCGTCGTCGTTCTCGTGTTCGGCGAGGGTGAATCCCAGGCTGTAGCGGGCAGTCAGATTCCCGATAATTGTGCTCAGGCCGCTGCCATAATCCTTGACGCGGCTCACGCGCACTGCCTCGCCGCCGGATTGCTGCGCCAGACGTTTGGCCGCGCCATAGACGCTAATTCCCATCCACCCCATAACCGGTTTGCCCAGCGGCAGCAGGAACTTGTAGAGCGTTCTCAGATCGGCGGTCAGGGAATTGAAAATCACGTTGGAACGAGTCAGGTACTGTTCCGTCGCATCGCGATCCTCAAAGAAGACCGGAACGATGCCGTCGGAGACCCAGACCAGAGCCGGTTGCGAGTTTGGCCTCTGCTGTTCAGATTTATGCGTGGCATCTTTAACCGCCGCCACCATGTCGTAAACGTCCTGCAGTTCGATCGTAACGTGGCCGCTGCTGCTAACTCGCTTCAGCGAAACGGTGCCATCCTTCTTCACCGTCCTGGTTATTACGGCGCCATTCTTACCTTTGGTTACCTGGACTTCCAGAACGTCATCCGGCAGCGGCTTTTGCTCGGCGGCAACGTCCGGTTTCTTCGCTTCAGAATCCGGCCCGATAGTCAGACTGCCGTTGCCCTGACTTGATTAGTGCTTCTGATCCTCCTTCGCGGCATTGTCGGTAGCCCTGGGTTCGCCAATGTAATCAGGAACACGAGCAAGCGCAGCCTGCAATTGGCCTGCATCGTGGGTAAAGTCCGAAAGCCAAATGCGTTTTTCGTCCTCGCCAATATTGACCGCCAGTATTGCAGCCTCGTCAGCCGGTGGCAGCCTGGCGAGTTCGTCCGCCATCATCTTCAAGACTTCGGGCTGCTTAAGAAACCTGCCGGCCCCGTCTTCGCGCAGGTCGAGAATCAACACCAGCGCGAGTGGTTTTCTTGCCTGGCCTTCGCGGGTGAAGTAGGAAATCGGCCGCGACTGTCCCTCATCGAAGACTTCGAAGTTCTCCGGTTTCAGATCGGAGATGGGAATACCGGTGTGTTTGTCCTTGACCAGGGCGTCCAGGAAAACGACGCGCGTCCGGGTCCGAATCGTCTCAGCGACGTCCTGGGCGCGCGTGCCAATCGCTGAAACCGCCAGTATGCCGAAGAGAAGCAAGACCGCGACGTTAATGGGCACACGAATTCGGCCTTCGGGAGAGAATGCGTGGAATTGTGTTTGCGATTGTGTATTCATTGGTCTTCACTCCTGATCATTATCGTTAGTGGTGGCGTCATTGGTAATCTCCGGACCCATCTCATCCGGATTTTGCATCAGCAACGCCAGAGTCCTGGGGTCGACAGTCGCCTGAACGACGACGGCCTCGCGGCGTTCAATGGTTATTACCAGCACCTGGAACTTGTCATTCTCCTCGCGCAGGTAAATGTAGGTTTGCTCTTCGTCTTTGGGCGAAAGGGTTTGCACCAACGGCGACCACGATGTCATGAGGGCGCCGTTCACCGTTGACTTGAAAGCCCCTACTCGGCCGCGCGAGCTAAAGTCCTGATCTTCGAAGAATGCGATCTTCACACTGCCGACTTCCGCTATGCGTTTTCTTTGTCCGCCGCTGATGCGCGCGGCCGTTGTCGCCGCTTTCATTCCCGCCCGGGCCATCCACGGCAGGCTTTTGTGCCTGACGTTATAGAACTGCTCGATGATCCTGACGGCGGCGTTGAAGTCATCGCCCTTTGCCCCGGCAGGAGATTCGACTGCCGGCAGCATCGCCAGCAGCAGCAGAACGAATCCTGTGGCTGCGAATCTTTTCTTCGGCATCGCTCAATCCTTCTTCTGCTTCGGTTTTGACTGTTCGATTCCAAGCTCGGGGACACCGAACTGACCTTCAAGCTGCGTCAGCTTTTCCAGGTCCACCGGACCGATGATGTTTACGATTGTCAATTCCTTTGGAGCAGTGGCCAGCACGGCCAGCCCGTCCACTCGAGCGCCGGTCGTCATCAGGTAAACTTCGACGCTTCCATCCTTCTTGCTGTTGACGTTTACGATTCGGCTCCAGGCCGGATTGCGCAATTGCGTGCGAATCGATTCGATATCCGCCGGCGAGTAATCGCCTTCATGTTCGAACTCGAAGCTCTTGACGTAGATACCCTTCAGGCCGTTGACTATTTCCCGAACCTTCGCTTCGTCCGGATCTTTGGTAGAAAGAAATCTTGCCGTTAGTTGCATCAGACGTTCGTCGATGTTGACGTCGACTGTTTGGCTCGCTTTGGCGGCGAGAGAGTCGAGTTGACCCATCTCGATTCTGCCGGTCTGTGCTTTTGTGGTTGCAGTGACGCCTAACATCAGGAACACCGCAAGTAAGCCGAGTCTTAATGATGTTTGGAAAAGTGATTTCATAATTGCTCCTTCATCCTACTTTGTGTTGGTTGCGCATCAGGTTTCCCGGATAGCCGCCCTGGGCCCTCTTCTGCGCGAGACTTAACTTCGAGCTGACCAGACGGAGGGCGACCATCAGCTGCTCCTTAGTAGCTTCAGCTTCGGCCCGTGCGTCGGCGATCGCTTCCGGCTGCTGCTGCGGCATGATTGTGTCGCCGCTGCGCCGCTCGCTTCTTGTACGGAGCGTGCGGCCCGTGACTCGACGATCTGTCACAGCTAATTGTGGTTTCTGTTTCTCGTCGGGCAGTGCAGCCTTAACTGGTTCGGGGGCGGGCGTGGACGCCAAACCGTCCTTATTGCCATTCTCAACCGGCACGGGAGCTAAGTTCGCCTGGCTGGGAGCAACTGCGTGACTGCGATATGAGTTGAACCAAAGTCCCAGCGCCAGCGCCATCAAAGCAATCGTCGCAGCGATCGCCAGCGCGGGAAAGAACCTTCGGCGGGCCGGCTGAATGCTAGCGGGAATTTCCAGCGGCTTTGGCTGATAGCCGAGCGGCGCGAGAATCTCTTCCAGCTTTTGAATGTCTTCGTCCGGTTTACCGGAGCGATCCCACAAGTAATCGTTCATAAGCCCTCCTTAAAGCCGAGCTTTGTCCGTAACAGTTTCATGCCGCGATGCAGGTTAACGCGCACCGATGCGGGCGTCATCCCGGTACGCTCTGCGATTTCCGGCCCGGTCATACCCTCGACAAGTCGCAGCACTAGAGTTTCACGATATGCATCAGGTAAGCGGCGAATCATTTCCAGGATCTGTCCCGCCAGAGTTCCCTGAGCTTCCGGACCGGGTGAACCGGGGGCATCGTCTTCAAGCTGCACGGTTGCGCGTGAATTGCGATGAAAATCCATGGCGCGATTCCGAGCAATCATTGCTAGCCAGGATCCGAAGGCAGCAGCATTGCGCAGCGTATGCAGTTTCTTGAGCGCATGAAGAAAGATGTCCTGCACCAGGTCGTCCACCTCGTCGCGCGGCACTCGGGCCAACAGAATGCCGTGCACCATGCGCGCGTAAAGATCATAGAGGCGGGCAAACTGTTCACGGTCTCCTTCCAGCACTGCCTTGACGAGCACCGCTTCGGAAGAGGGCTCTACTGCCAACAGCCTGGCGTTGTCTTCCTCCTGGCCAATTATTTGAAAGGTGCTTGCGGTTGCCTGGACTTCATACATTGCGATGCCTGCTGCGGGGCCCGGTCAAAATCTGACGCTCAAATGGATTCAGTCTCGAATGCCGAAGCGCAAACAGCGGAACTAAGAGCGTCCCATGCTGGACCACAAGCGCTTCACCTGACACCGCTAAAGACGGGAGAGCAGAGAGAAGTGTTAACGAGGCAGGGAGAGAAAAGTTTCGCCACGAACCATCGGTGAATTCCACGACAGTCCGCCTAAACTATTTACGACAGTTGTCCTGGACTATCCTGGCCCGATCCCTCAGTTTCCTGCTGAAGCACAGGATTAGACCGCGGATTCTCTTTATCGGTGAAACTCTTCATTTCTTCTGTGGCCGACAGCCAGCGCGTTTGCCAGAGGAACGCGATCGAACCCAGCAGTGCTAGGGTGCATACCGCGCCACCTTCCGGACCATAGGCCCCGCCGGTCAACCATGCGGGCCCGGCTTCAGTGGCCCGAAGCAGCGGCGCCGGCGCCAGCTTGTTTATGCCGCTAACGGGCAATCCCAGAACTGAGCCCATGGCCCAATTCCATGACCAGTGCAGACCGAGAGGAAGCCACAAGCTCCTCGTGCGCAGATAAGCAATGGCCAACCACAGACCCGCGAGTGCTGTATTCACGAACGTGACGCCGCGGACAACATGTGGATTGTAGAGGTGGGCCGCGGCGAACGGAACTGAAGTAAGGAAAACGCCCAGCCACGCCAGATGCGCGCGCGTCAGTGTCTGTAATGGATAACCGCGAAACAGAACTTCTTCAGCCGAAGCGGCAAAGACAAACAACAGCGCGGACAGCACCAGCGTTTTTCCGATCGCGGACACGCTGGTTGAAGAGTCGAAACTGAAATGAAAGCCACGAGCAATAGTTCCCAATAGGGCAGCAAACGCCAGGGAGAGTGAACCAATGACAGAGCCAAGAAAGAAATCTCGAAGCCATCCTTTATGCCTTGCCCACCCAAGTGCCCGCACTGGCAGTCCTTCGAGCAGTGCGCCGCAAGCCCAGCCAACCAAAGCGGCCGCAGTGAAGAGAATCGCAGATTGAACGAAGAACCCCGTGTAGCCGCTGAGCGCTTCCTCCGAGGACGATTTGAAAGCAAGCGCGATTGCGGCAAGGAAGATCACTTCAATCAGCTTTGCTACCACCGCGAAAGCGACGATGAAAATGCCAACACGCCACCCGCTGCGCAGGCGGTCATGCTTGTTCAGGAAGAAGTTGTAGGTTTCCATTTCGGGTGCAGGTTCCAATTCAGCGTTGAAACGTGATGTTGCATTAAGTCAGAGCGACGAGCAAGCATTCAGAAACATGCGTAGGAGCGAATTTGAAAATGCATTGATCGTTTCGGTTTCCAGCCGTCTTCAGGCGGCTTTCCCGAAGGGTTAATAGACCAGCGCTTTAGCGCTGGGATTAGTGAGCAAGGTGACTATTAGCGCGCTTCCAGCGTGCTTGGAATCAACAGCTTTAGCATCTCGGCTAAAGCCGTTAGAGGTAAGCCCGTTAAAACGGGCTTCTAAGTTCTAGCGCCACCTGACCCGGCCGTAAAACGCCCGGTCTAGAATTCTTTTCCGCCAAAACTTGATGGGAATGAGTCAAGTTTTTGGGTCAGGACCAAGCTTGGGCACACTACAACGTCTTCCTGTTCGCCCTTAGTCGGACCAGGATAAGTTAATGATGGA
>WNGD01001031.1_pt1 | contig 45706 bp, 36 predicted proteins | sample 5400671 | NCBI WGS metagenome assembly WNGD01 (sample SAMN13153369, study PRJNA577476) | soil metagenome | isolation source: 40 cm soil or saprolite under grassland replicate 2 | place: USA:California | collected 2016-06-15 | reverse complement strand
CTTATACAGGTGTGTGAGGCGCGCCGGCTCACTCGTTCCTGAATCTGAAAGGGGCAGCAAGTACAGTTCCCATAACTGCAACGGTCTCCCCTGCGCCAGCAGTAGTCCTTGTTCTCCGGGCAAAAGCGCCAGGAAGAAGGTTAATTGGTCACCACCGGTCAATGGTGTCGCTTTCTTTTGCGTCACATCCAGGCGATAGACATTGATACATCCGCGCTCTGTTACCAGGAAATAGACCCGATCTCCACCTGTGCTCCATTGTGGAATGTAGGGACCAGGCATACCGTATCCCGCAAAAGCTGCTATGGTGGCATGGTTATCGATACCTGCCGTCAGGTCTTCGATGTTTCCTCCCACACGAGGTACCAGGTAGAGGTGGGCGTTGCTGCTGCCTTCAACGCGTATATCCTGCGAACCCACGAGGACAGCCTGGCTGCCATCCGGTGACCAGGCATACGCTCCTATCTCCAGCGTACCATTGCTCAGGCAGCGAGCTTCACCGGTTTCGCGAGAGATCGCCCACAGGTCATTGACGAACGAGCGATCCCGATCAGCAGCGCGATTGCACAATACGCCAATCTCGCTGCTATCAGGCGTCCACGCTGGCAGCGTGTGGTCAAAATCGCCCGAGGTAAGGCGACGAATGGCAGCAGCATCAGAGCCACCATTACCGGGAGCTGGCATTACAAAAAGCTGGCTGAACCTCTCAAAGATGCCGCGCCCATCAAGACGATACCAGATGGTTGTGATAGTATGTTCGCGGATACGTTCCTCTTCCTCGCGCTTCTTCTTTTCGTCGGCGTTAAGCGGCTTGCGTCCTGTCAAGGCCTCATCGTCATCTTTGGCCGCAGCCGCAGCAGTAAAGGCGATCCATTGACCATCAGGTGACCATGCTGCTTCGCTGACGCCATTGAGCATGCTGGTCAGTTTGCGGGCCTCGCCGCCATCAGTATTGATGAGCCAGAGCTGGTTCTTTTCCTCTTCGCGATCAGAGATAAACAGCAAACGCCTGCTATCTGGCGCCCAGGCGGGATAGGAGTCGTTTTTCACTCCGCTGGTCAACTGGCGGGCTTCATCCACAGCATGCCCCTGTTCATCGAGGTGGAGCAAATAGATAGCGCTTTGCCGGTCATTTTTTGTCTTATCGCTGCTGTGCATGACAAAAGCAACGCGCCGGCTATCGGGTGAAAGGGCAATATTGCCCATCATTTTGAAGGTCCAGAGATCATCGAGGGTGAGTTTGCGTAATCCCGGCATGGAATTTCTCCTTATACACGCTTGGTGAGAGCAAGGGTGCTCGGTCTAGTAAGAAGTGAAGACCCCCATGGTCCCGTTAAAAGATGGCCTTGAGGGTCTGTGCGGTTAACATGATGTATGTTTGGGGTGTTTCTACCGGATAGAGCCCTCGTAAATACCCATTACAGTAGCAAGGAACTTCAGGGCTTCTGGCTTCGTTCGCTGGAACGAGTTACGACCTATAATTGAACCGAATCCGCCGCCATCACGAATAGCACGAGCTTCTGTGAAGAACTGTTCATCGGCAACCGAAACTCCACCGGAGAAAATGACGATACGGCGGCCTGCAAAGGTGCTCTGTACGACGTGATGTACACGGTCGGCCAGTGTCGAGATGGGAATCTCGTACTTCTGGTAAGCCTTCTGTGCCTCTGGCAGTTCCACCTTTGCGCTGGGCAACTTCACTTTGATGACATCCGCCCCCAATTGGGCTGCGATCTGCGCTGCATAAGCCACGACATCAATGGCGGTTTCACCCTCTTTGCTCAGGCCGCTTCCGCGTGGATACGACCAGACTACAACAGCCAGGCCAGCAGCCCTGGCCTCCTCGACGAGGGCACGTAACTCCTCATACATAGTAGTACTCTCAGCAGAACCCGGATAAATGGTGAAGCCGACAGCAACACAACCCAGGCGCAGTGCATCACTCACTCCAGAAGTTACCGCCGAGAGGGGGTCTTTCTCGTCATGGAGCACATCATGGTTATTACACTTGAGGATCAGAGGAATATCGCCGCAATAATCAGCGGCGCCTGCCTCCAGGAAGCCAAGTGGAGCAGCATAGGCATTACAGCCCGCTTCGATGGCAAGCTGGAAATGGTAGCGCGGATCATATCCAGCAGGGTTCGGTGCGAAACTACGAGCCGGGCCATGTTCAAAGCCCTGATCTACAGGTAAAATCACCATTTTTCCAGTGCCGCCCAGGCGACCATGGTTGAGCATGCGCGCAAGATTCGTGCGGACACCGGGATTTTCGCTGGCATACCAGCTTAAAATTTCACGGATGCGATCGTTCATCGTTATCAGTTCCTTTTCACTCGTGGCTGCATGTTACTGTTGAGCACAAACTGTGTAGGTACTTTTATTGTATCACGATCAAACTATCACCAGCGTTTGAGCAGGTGCGCTACTTTGCCCTCTGGAGTAAGCTCGTAACGGATGCGGTCCGGGTTGACATCCTCGAACTGGGCAGCATCTTCCGCGGCAATTACAGTATCGCGTGGGTGGACCCGATGCCAAACACGGGAAACAGCATCATGATCTTGCTGTTGATAGACGTATTGACGATTGATTTTAGCTCTTTGCGCCAGGCTCTCGGCCTGCCCAAACAACTCCTTGGCCTGCTGATCTTCCAGATAGGGATCATAAACCTCGAACATGCGCGGTATAGCTCGGCCCTTGCGATCACCTACATAGAGAAACACGACCGGATTTCCATCTGCATTACTGATCGCACTACGCATAATCGCCTTGTTGTGCTCATTTTCAGGCAGTAACACAGCTAGAATGGAACCTGGCAGGCGTTTCTCGACGGTAGTGGTAACGACCAGCAGGCGGCCCTTGCGCTTGTGAAGGTTATAGTTGTAGTAGGCTACTGCCATGCCCAAGATTGTCACTGTACCACCAAAGAGCGTTGCCAGTTGTTTGTTTACCAGGTTAGTAGACCAGGCAGTTATGACCAAAACAGTAGTCAGTACACCTAACCAGAAATCGATTGTGTACCACAGCTTGTGCAAGCGTACTCTCAGGCTCTCTTTAGCAGCAGGCACAGCCAGAGCTGCAATTACCTCTGGCTCCAGCCCACCCACGGATGTTGATCCATCGGAGCGCGTATATTGACGACTTAACTGAACAGCGCTGTCCAGCGCTGTCTCGGAAGGGGCCGACTCACGCTTGTTATCTTCGCCTGGCAGGTGACTGGCTATAACTTTAGCGGCTTTACGTTCACGATGCCGTACAATGTCGAGTCCCAGGCATGTCAGTGAAAAGGCGCCCAGCAGACCAAAGGCATACATATCACCGAGGATAATGAGATTCCCCATTACCAGTAGTAACACTGCAATGGGAATACCGGCAGCAAGAGTAATGGCGTTGTGGGGCGTGCCACGTAACTTATTGCGTTTCAGGATAAATGCAGGGAAGAACTCCATGCGCGAAAGCGCCATGAAGACATGATAGGTCCCGATGATAGCCGTATTGCTAGCAAATACCAGGAGCGCACTTGCGCTAATCGCCACCTCGACCTGCAAGAATTGCCCCCATAAGCCGCCGAAGTGGCCGGCCAGCAGTGAGATTAGCTGGCTGGAAAAGATTGGGTCGCCAACGATGCTCTTCGGCAATAAGGTTGTTGAAAGCATCGTCAGCAAGGGGCTGGTTATACCAATAGTGAGTACCACGAGCAAGAGCGCGAGTCCCGCAACCTTCTTGCGCGGGGTCTTCATCACTGGCGAGAGCTGCGAGATACTCTCCAGACCCGAAAAGGCGAGAAAGGAATTTGCAAAACCGATCAATAGAGTAGCCGCGGTGAGTCTATGGTTCGCAAACATCAAGGGAAAAAGCGACAAAAATTCAGAGAAGGAGATATGCGTGAAGACAGTAATAAGTATTGCTATATCACTGGCAAAAGCGATGATGGCTCCTACAAGACTTACTTTTGCACTTTCACTAATGCCTATCCAGTTAAGAATACCCAGCAGTACGAGAATAGCCATGGTGATCAATAACAAGAGAACCTGGACCGGACCGTACAGGGGAACAACAATAGTTGGGCGTCCAAGCGCGGGAATAACCACGCTGAGGTACTGCATGCCTGAGAGGGAACTGATAGCTGCAGTGAGGAAGTAATCGACCAGGATAAACATACCCCCTAAGGCTCCGACCCAATGATTCATGGCTTGCGCGGCCACCGTCACGACGCCTCCTCCCTGGGGGAAGCGCTCGGTCACCTCGGCATACTTTAGTGTAAGTAGTACGAACACAGACATGGTTAAAAATACAAAAAATCCCGCCAGGCTACCAATGCTGGGAATGGTATAGAGGATACCAGGGACGTAGTAGACAGAAGTGCCGATATCGGCAAAAACGACTGCCCAGCAGAGGATAGGGCCTAGCAAGTTTTTACCCTGACCGTGCTGATCTCCTTGCTTTCTACCTGCTGTCCCGTGTGCCAGCGATTCCTGTGCCATATCCGTCCTTATTACAAGGTTGTGTCATTGCAGAAGCCCCGCCCTTGAGCCGGGGGAGTAGTCACTCAATGTACATAGTGTAGCATAGCAAATTGACACTAGCAAGAAATTAACTGCTCGGTTGCCAGAGCATATGCTGTTTCAAACGAGTTTGAAGGCAAAAGGGAGTTTTTTTGATGCTCCATCAATAATTGAAAGACTCATCCATTGTTACTTCAAACAACTTGATACGTCTTTATTACGAAGCTAGATGGTAAGTAACGTTTTTTGAGTCAAGAACATTCACCCATATGCTTATTGATGTAGGCTCGCTGGCAGTTGCGAGTTTATGACACATCCTGAAGGAGAATCGATGAATTCAAATGACAGTACCTTCGAACTCATAATGCAAGAGTTGCTCAAGCAAAAGCACCGCCTGGATGAGCTGGCGAAAGAGAATCAGGAGTTGCGCAGCCAGCTCGCTGAGCTGCGTGGTAGAGGTATTTCTATCGATATCCTTGGTCAAAGATTTTCACCGGCTGTTGATGCACCTGAGCCACTTGCAGCGTCACAGAGGCTGCCCGTGAGCGATCAAGCAGTTAATAAGGCAACATCCACAATCTCTATGCTCGATGCATCGCCTAACAGGCATAATCAGGATGGGGAGGAGAGCATACTTTCACCTTCCCCTGCATTTCTGGAAGAGATGATATTTGACGAACTCGCCTCTGCCGCCACCAGTCCTCTAGCAATCTGGAACGACTCAGCCACAGGCTCTTCGCTACAGGCAGAAGAGGAGAAGGCAATGCTACGAAATGAACTTACAGATAGTTACCTGTTAGGGTGACAACTCCCCAGATCTAACACTGAACCTGATGAATGAGTAATGCACCACCTGAAGCAGAGGCAGAAGTACCCCGGTTTTTAAGCACGAGGTACTTCCAGCCTTTTTTCTTGCCCTTAATGTTGCTTTGTAATTGCTAGAACGATGGGGAAGAAATCCTTCATATTGGGCGAACCGAAGCCGGTGGCATAGTCCCAGCCGGGGGTCGCATCATAGTAGAGATTGTTCCCCCGTGTCACATCGAAGAAGGGATGCATCTTGCTTGCTGCCCCGACCTGGACAGTATCGTAGATGAGCAGTGGCCCATAGAGAAAGACCTTTGTTTGCTGCATAGTGCCTTCGTTCACCAGGGCTGTTCCAGCTGCCCAGATGGGTGCTGACAGGGTTGTGCCAAAGCCGACGAGCCACTGGCCCTGGAGGTAGATGGCAACATAAATCGCGAGGGCAGACACATCTGGTAATTGGCGGGCGCCGTTAGCATACTTGTTCTGGACAACCTGCCCGGTCTGCCACTGCGGGCGCTGGAACACCTGGCTGAGCCCTCCACCACTGCCCCATTGGCTCTTGCAAGCATTGTGGTTCGACCCGTTGGACCACACAACCTCGTTGAGGCTGTTATTTTGCTGGTTGACCGTCAGCGACGTTCCACCTACCGCTACTGAGAATGGATCGCTTGCCGGATAATCCACCGCCAATTGGCCGTAAGAGCTTTTCACGTAATCGCCGAGGTCAAAAGCTCCACAGTCGCCACTGGCCACGAAGACAGACATATGCTCTGCTTTGGTAAGAATAGCCAGACTCTGATCGATTGCTGAAACGGTCTGCTTGGTCAGCGAGCCTTCGGGGCCCCCCAGGTAAGGTTGACGATACTGCCACTAGCAGTGTTCTGGGCATTGTCGTTGATAATTTGCTGCAAGACATCGTTGTACAATGTCCAATAGTCATTGAACGTCTGGATGCTGTTGAGGTCTGTGTCATAATCGTTGATGTTGACGGCAGGGGCCAGGCCCGCAATCATCTCGACATCAAGCGTTGATTCAGCACCTGTGGCCGGCGCCTTTTTTACATCAACGACTTTGATCTTGCCCTGATAGTTTACACAGCCCAGGTAATTCTGAAGGTCACTCTGAGAAAGCCCGTCAAATTCGACGAGGTTGACCGTTATACCTTCACCATGCAAGCCCGACTTGTACAATTGATCGTAGCCATAGAGGCTTGCTATATCCGAGGCTGTCAGAGAACCCTTAGCCGGAGTGCAATTACCAGCGGAGCTTTTCTTCACTCCTACAGCGTTGAGATTGACAACTGAGCCCGAGCGCCGCGGCGCGATGCTATAGTTGTCCAACCCGGTGATGGCCACGACCTGGCTAGCAATAAATGTCGGCAGCTTTGGGGGTGCGCCCGCGGCCGGCGTGAAGAAGGTACGGCCATTGAGTTTGTGGACTACAAAGTGGGTCTGGAAGAGCCTGGCAAAGGTTCCGGCCCTGGCATCGACGGTGAGGTTAGTATGCAGCTTGTTCAGTTTTAATGTCGCGTTCTCGATGCCAAAGAAGGCTTTGATTTTCTGGTAGTCTTGGTCACTGATACCGAGCTTATTCGCCAACCCTTCCAGGTTGGTGCTCTGGCCTTTCTGCACCTTTTTGGTGTTCAATTGATCGAGGGCCTGTTGATTGATCTTGAACGTAATACTGACGTGCAGGATTGTAGCAGCAGGCACCGATCCAATGACAGGTGCATCGAGGGCCGCAGGGGGCAGATTGAGGTCAATTGTCGTAAACTGGAGTCCCAGTTGGGGCTGAGTCGCAACAGGAGTCGGGGTCGGGTTGATGACCGGGCTAGGGCCGCCACAGCCAACCAGGAACAGGAGCAAGAGCGTTACCGCGCCCCCCAGGACGCGATTACCTCCATAGCGAGCTAATTTGGAAAGAGCCATGAATAGAACCTCCTTGAACAACAGGTCTTGCATACTTGCACAATTGAGCAATTCTAAACCCTATTGTAGGTTTTATCTGTCCGCTAATCGTTACGGTAAACGTTACGATTAGAACCAGCATAGTATGCGAAGCGTTTCAGGAACGTTTCATGGCTATCACCTATAGATAGTAACTCCTCAGGTGCCTGATTCCTCGCTGCCTGCGGCGGCTCGCGTCTTTTTTACTAGGGGTTTTGCAGCCTGCGGCTGCAAAACCCCTAGTAAAAACCTCTTGTGAACCACCGAAGGTGGTAAGAAGTCCTGAGGAGTTACCATAGATATTTCGAGATCACGGCGTAATTACATGATTTTCCGGCTGATCATCGTGTAGAAATTCGCCAGATTTGGCGTGCCGAGGCCAGTGCTATAGTCCCAACCAGGAGTAGCTGGGAAGTAGAGGTTATTTCCTCGTGTCACATCGTAGAAGGATTGTTGAGCATTATTGCCATCGTCAGCCAGGTAGAACAGTTGTGGTGAATATGCGTACTTGTGTATTTGTTTTATCAAGCCTTCGTTTACCAGGGCAAGACCAGCAGCCCAGATGGGCGAAGCCGCGCTTGTGCCACCCACGGCTGCCCATTGCCCCTGGTCGTACACGGCCAGACCAAAAGCAACTGCCGAGATATCGGGGATCTGGCGGGTCCCACGAGAGAACTGGTTATTTACGCCGTAAGCGTTTTGCCAGTCAGGACGCCGGAACACCACGCTATTGCCCCCGCCACTACCCCAGCGGTTACCACACCTATGGGTATTGGAGCCATCTGACCACACGACTTCATTGGCACGGTTTGCACTATTGTCGATGGATAAGATCGTGCCGCCTACCGAGACAGCCCAGGGATCACTGGCGGGGAAGCTCACGGAGAGGCTGCGAAAAATTCGATCGGTGAACGCGCCACAGTCACCACTGGCCACGAGGACCGTCATATGCTCGGCCTTCGTCAATACTTGCAGGCTCTGGTCAATGGCCGCACGATCAGCGGAGGTAATATCACCTTCAGCAGTGCCCAGGCTGATGCTCACAACACTACCAGCACTGGCATTACCTGTGTTATCGTTGATAATCTGCTGGAGTTCATCATTGACCTGTGTCCAGACATCGTCGGAACTATTTCCATCTGTTTCATAATCGACGATGTGGACGGAGCGAGCCAGGCCCGCCACCATCTCGATATCAAGCGTTGATTCTCCTAAAGCCTCATTGGGTGGGTTATCGATATCCGCGACGTCCACCTTCCCCTGGAAGTTAATGCAGTTCAGGTAATTCTGTAGATCGTTATCGTCGAAGCCGTCAATTTCGACCAGGTTAACGGTCATATTCTCGCCATGCCAGCCCTGGCCCCAGAGACGATCATATCCATAGGCATGGGCTATTTCTTTGGGAAGTAACGTTCGGGGATCGGCATTACAATCCTGCGCAGGGTATTTCTTCATTTGAAGGGGGTTGAATTGCCGCGCTGCGATCCAATGTTGCGGCGGTGTGCTGTAGTTGTCAAGCCCTGTGATGGCAACGATAGAGTCGGCGAGGAACTGCGGCAATTTGGGTGGCGTGGCGGGCGCATAGAAGGTACGGCCATTTAAACGATGGATGACGAAGTGCGTTTGCAAGAGCTTAGCAAAGGTCTTCGCGCTGGCGTCGATAGCAAGATGAGTACGCAGCTTACTCAGTTTGAGCGTAATTCCCTTGAGACTGAAGAAATTTCTTATCTTTTGATAGGTGGCGTCGTTGATGCCGATCTGATTGGCGAATTTTTCCAGGTTCGAACGTTGTCCCGGTTGTATTTTCTGGCTATTCAAGCGATTGAGCACTGCCTGATTGATTTTAAAAGTGACGCGGACATGAAGTTTCGTGTTATCCGGCAGTGGACCAACGACCGGGGCATTGAGCGCCTGGGAAGGAAGCCCTAGATTGATAGTCACAAAACGAGAGAGATTAATTTATACAAAAGCGCCATGAGGAGAACCTCCGCAACAATTTGAGCATTTTCTGAACTTCGTCGAGTTCGTAAGAAGAAAGTCAACACGAATACACTCTCTTCTAACACGCATTATCAACGAAAATAGTTGATAACCGCTCATTCTTGTGAGGAGGAGTGGTTTGCTATTAGTGGTGGATAGTTGACCACAGAAGCACCGAGGAAAAATCCACCAGGTTTGGTGTGCCAAGGCCGGTAGCGAAGTCCCAACCGGGGGTTGCAGAATAGTACAGGTTGTTGCCCTGGATCACGTCATAAAAGGGATGCAAATGCAGGGCAGCACTGTTATTAGCAACCATGTAGAATAATTGTGGTGAGTAGAAAAACTCGTGAACCTGTTTGATGAGGTTTTCATTTACCAGCGCCATAGCAGCCGCCCAGGTGGGGGTTGCTTCACTGGTGCCATAAGCATACAGCCACTGGCCCTGGTAGTAGAGTGCCTGGTTAAATGCTATAGCGGCTATCTCCGGGAGTTGCCGTGTCCCGTTGGCGTACTTATTTTGTATGATCTGGCCATCCTGCCAGGAGGGACGCTTGAATATAGTGCTGAGACCACCGCCAGTACCCCACTGGTTATTACAAACACGGTGATTCGAGCCGTCGGACCAGGCGACCTCACTGGAGCGATTGCCTGTTGCATCAACTTTCAAGACGGTTCCCCCCACAGAGGTTGCCAGCGGGTCACTCGCTGGGAAGCTCACCGAGAGGTGGTTGTAGGTCTGATCGGCGAAGGCAGCACAATCATATGTATCTGCGAAGATTGTCATATGCTCGGCTTTCGTCAACAGTGCTATAGTCTGATCGAGCGCCATGATGTTACTATTGGTCATTTGATTTTCGGCGGCACCCCAGCTAATACTGACGACGCTGCCGGAAGCAGTATTCCTGGTGTTGTCGTTGAGGATCTGCTGGAGTTCGTCGTTGAACTCCGTGAACGTGTTGGGGCCTTGATAGTCAACGATATTGATAGTAGGTGCCAGGCCGGCGATGGTTTCGATATCTAATGTTGACTCCAGCTCTATAGTCTTCGGTGGAGAGTTGACATTGACGACTTTCAGATTGCCTTGAAAATGAAGACAGTCAAAGTAGTTCTGAATATCATGGCGATTAAAGCCATCCAACTCGATGAGGTTGACGGTCATTCCTTCTCCCCGTAATCCCTGTTGCCAGAGCTGGTCAAAGCCATAGGCATGGGCAACCTGGCCGGGCACCAATGAACCAGCAAGGGGCCGGCAATCGCTGACGCTGTGCCTGGAATGAACTGCCTTGAGGAGGCGCCTGGCGGAGTGGCCATGCTGTAAGATGGTATAGGTGTCAAGTCCGGTGATGGCAATTATGGCAGCCGCGATGAAGGTCGGGAGTTTAGGGTTTGTGGTTGGAGCATAAAAGGTGCGATTATTGAGTTTATGGATAACGAAGCCTGTCTGGAAGAGCCTGGCAAAGGTTCTGGCCCTTGCATCGACGGTGAGGTTGGTATGCAGTTTACTCAGCTTCAATGTTGCGCCATCTATGCCAAAGAAGCTCTTGATCTTTTGATAGGTTGCGCCATCTATACCAAGGGTATTCGCCACGGTTTCGAGATTTAACGTCTGCCCCGATTGAACTTTCCTGTGATCTAACTGAGTCAGAAGCTGTTGATTGGCCTTAAACGTAATGCCCACGTGCATGGGAGTAGCGGCAGGCAGTGGGCCAACGACCGGTGCGCTGAGTGCAGCAGGTGGAAGTCCGAGGTTGATCGAGGTAAATTGAAGGGGTGGAGTTTTGGGAGGAGGGGCCGTTCCGCCGCAGCCAGCAAGAAGGACAAGCAAGAGAAAGAGGCCAGGTATAGTGATGCGTGCTTTGCCGGGGGCGGTACGGAATGATTTATGTGCCAGGGACATAACTCAAATCCTCCAAACATTTTTAAGAAGGTTACAACCTTCAACACGTGTCGAAATCTTGCTTTCCGCAGCCAGGAGTTGGTACAACTAAAGTTTACGCGCATAGAGATAAGATGTCAATAATGATCAGGTTACCAAACATTCAGGATAGTTGTGACACCCGAGCACTCGCGTGTAAAAAGTCCTTCTTAATTGACTAGTGCCGAACGATTGAGTATAAAAGAGAGGGGTGTCTATTCTCCGGGACATATTCAAGGAAGGAATGTTGTGATGGAGGTCGTGAATCAGCGAGGTATGCGATTCCCCGGCAAAAGTTTTGTCCTGATCCTTTTACTTAGTGGGCTCTTTGGCGCCTACTTGCTCTATAAACCGGGTGATCCTCACATGGTAATCCTGGTCGACAACCTCACGCAGGGATTGCTCGAAGGGATGGGGTTGTTGCTGACGCTGCCACTCTTTCTGCCCAGGGGCGGCCAAATGGGGTCGCCTGCTGGCACATTGCCGCAGCCAGGCACCGCGACGACGAGCTTCACCCAGCGATGGGTCCCTCTTTTGCTTGGCCTGGGCATCCTGAGTTACATCATAGGACAGGCGATCTGGACGTACAATGAGAACATCGCCCACCTGCCCGTGCTCTTTCCCTCCTGGGCCGACATAGGTTACCTGGGGTCCTATCCCTTCGTGCTGCTGGCCATCTTGTTATTGCCTCATCGACCGCTACCAGTGCAGACGCGGGTACGTGTTTTCCTTGAAGGCCTGATCATCATGGTGGGAGTGGTCATTATTAGCTGGTATTTTATTCTGGGTCCGACGATCCTACAAGGGGCAGACACGGTAGCAGGCCAGATCATTGGAACGGCTTATCCCCTGGCGACGCTGGTGCTGATCTTCTGTCTCCTGCTGCTGGCAGCTCGGAGTCATGACCGTGAGATGCAGCCGATGGTGCTTCTCCTCGCCCTTGCTCTCATCACGATTGTGGTTACCGATAGCATCTATGATTACCTGGAACTGCACAACCTGTATGCTACAGGAGGGCTACTGGACGTTGGGTGGCCACTTGGCTACATGATAGTCGGCCTGGGCGCTCGTGCCATGCAAAAGTACCTTGTCTCCAGAAGGCTCTCCACAGTTCCTGCGCCCGCTCCGGTTCCTTCCCCGGGGAAGAGCGAGAGCATAGGACGACCCGCCTTGCTGCGGGGAGCCTTGATACTCTTGCTCTTCGTTTCCGCCGCGGTCTTGCTGCAAGCCTGGACGGAATATAATGGGGCCAAAACAGGCCTGGAAACGGGAGTGGACTTTGGGGCAACCATCCTGCTTGGACTGATGGTGGTACGGCAGGCGCTGGTCATCCAGGAGATGACCAGTCAGAACCGCCTCCTGCGCAGGATACAGCTTGATTTGTGGGAGAGAAACGAGGCACTGCAACAGGCCAACGTGCAGCTCGAGGAGCAGGCACGGATCGAGGGCGCCTATGAGCAGCAGCGGCGCCTGAATGAGATGAAAGACCAATTCGTCTTGAATGTCAGTCACGAGTTGCGCACTCCGCTCACACAAGTCTATGGCTACCTGGAATTATTGGAAACCTATCACAAAACACTCACGAGTGAAAAGCAGGCAGCGTACATCCGTAAAGCGACGCGTGGATGTGAGGCCCTGCTGCCATTGATCAACACGATTTTAGATGCACCGGGGGCAGGCTCGTACAAGACTCCTCTACAAGTCGAGGATCTTTTTGTGGTCGACCTCGTGTACGAGGTCCTGGAACAGTTTGAGCCGCTGCAGAAACGGGAGCATCCTGTCTCTGTGGAGATTGCTAAAGGGCTTGCCGTCCGGGCAGACCGCCAATTCCTATGCCAGGTGCTACGCAATCTGCTCTACAACGCCTTCAAATATACTCCTCCCCAGACTCCGGTGTGGGTTGCAGCCGTGCGATATGATCCTGGCGCTCAGTATGCGAATAGTAACTCGCAGGTATGCATCTGCGTACAGGACGCTGGACCTGGTATTCCTCCCGAGGACATTCCCCTGCTCTTTGGGAAATTTGTCCGGCTGAAACGGGACCTGGCTGGTCCCATCCGAGGAACAGGCCTGGGCCTTTACATCAGCAAGCAACTGGTAGAAACGATGGGTGGGCGCATCTGGGTTGAAAGTTCGGGGGTCGCTGGGCAAGGAAGTCGCTTTTATTTCACGCTTCCTGCCTCCACGTGTGACCAAACAAGGCGAACAAAGCTGGGCTCACCTGCGCCAATGAAGGTGACCCTCATACTTCAAAAATAAATGGAATGACATAGCCAGGGAGGCCAATGAACTTCTCGTCAGAGGAGTTTTTGCGCACCCTCGATTGCGGCAAACAAGTCGCGCAATTTGAACGGTTTTTGCAGGGCTTTCACGCCTGGATAGCGTCTTGTGACGGCTTCAAGATGCGAGGATGCAACTGCAGAGATGACCACGATGGGCAAGACGGGATAAATCAGCCTCACCTGATAGATGACCTGCTCACCATCAATGTCTCCAGGTAGAATTAAATCGACAAGCAGTATATCAAATGGTGGTAGGAAGGTTGCTGGCTTCTCCGAGTGGAGTGCTGCCAGAAATTTCGAGCCATCAAGGTAAGCGGAGACGGTATGTCCACCGGTTTCCAGCATTTCCTTCAACATTGAGCACAGCTCTGGATCGTCTTCGAGCAGACCTATTTTCATGTCCCGATTTTTCTTCTCTGATGTTAGGAGGTCGAAAAAGACGAGGTAAGTATACAAGGTGAATGCTGCTTCTGTCCAGTAGTTTCCCTGCGCGGCATGTGATATAATGGATGAGCGATTGGAAAAGATATTCTACACAAGGATAAGAGAACATGCCAGAATTCCGGGTGGAGGCGCCATTTCAGCCAACGGGTGATCAACCAGAAGCTATTACGCAGCTTGTCGACGGTATTGGCGAAGGTTATAAGATGCAGACGCTGCTGGGGGTTACAGGCAGTGGGAAAACATATACTGTGGCGAAGATAGTAGAGCAGGTGCAGAAACCCACGCTGGTTCTTGCGCCTAATAAGACCCTGGCGGCACAGCTCTTCAGTGAGTTCAAAGAGTTCTTCCCCAACAACGCGGTAGAGTATTTTGTCTCCTACTACGACTATTACCAGCCGGAAGCATACATCCCGCGTACGGATACCTATGTTGAAAAAGAGAGTATGCTCAACGAAGAGATCGAGAAGCTGCGGCTCTCCACGACACGCAGCCTGTTCGAGCGGCGGGATGTGTTGATTGTTGCCTCTGTCTCCTGTATCTATGGTCTGGGCAGCCCGGAGGAATACGGGGAGGTCGTGCTCACTCTGAAGGTGGGGGAAGAACGACGCAGAGACAAAATTCTACGCCACCTGACAGAGATTCAATACGAGCGCAATGATGCCAACTTCATCCGCGGGCGCTTCCGCGTGCGCGGCGATGTGCTGGAGGTATTCCCCGCTTATGAAGATGTGGCGGTACGCATCGAGTTTTTCGGGGACGAGATCGAGCGCATGACGGAGATCGATCCTCTGACGGGCGAAGTGCTGGGGAAGCGAGTACGCCTGGACATCTACCCGGCCAAGCACTGGGTGACGACGCAGGCACGCTTGAACCGGGCTATCGAGTTGATCGAAGACGAACTAGAGGATCGCCTGAAGGAACTGGAAGCCGAGGGCAAGCTGCTGGAGGCGGCACGTTTGAAGCAGCGCACCAATTTCGACATCGAGATGCTGCGGGAGACAGGTTTCTGCTCGGGCGTTGAGAACTATTCGCGCCACCTGGCGGGACGTGCAGCGGGAGAGCAGCCCTGGACGCTGATGGACTACCTGCCCGATGACTACCTGCTGGTGGTGGACGAGTCGCACGTGGCGCTGCCACAGGTACGCGGCATGTTTGCCGGGGACCGTTCGCGCAAGCAGGTGCTGGTGGATTATGGCTTCCGCCTGCCTTCGGCAATGGACAACCGGCCGCTGACGTTCGCTGAATTCGAGCGGCAGATCAACCAGGCGCTGTTCGTCTCGGCTACTCCCGGGCCATATGAGTACGAACACAGCCAGGCTGTGGCGGAACAGGTGATTCGTCCTACCGGCCTGATTGACCCGCAGATAAGTGTGCGCCCTACCAGGGGTCAGATTGATGATTTGCTGGCGGAGATTCGCATGCGCGTCAGCAAGGGGCAGCGGGTCCTGGTCACGACGCTGACCAAAAAGATGGCGGAGGACCTGGCTGACTATATGCAAGAACTGAGCATCAAAGTACATTACCTGCACTCGGAGATCGAGACCATCGAGCGCGTTGATATTCTGCGCGATTTGCGGCTGGGCGTCTATGATGTGGTGGTGGGCATTAATCTCCTGCGCGAAGGTCTTGATTTGCCGGAGGTGTCACTGGTGGCGATCCTAGATGCCGATAAAGAAGGGTTCTTACGTTCGGGGGGTTCGCTGATTCAGATGATCGGGCGGGCTGCGCGACATGTAGAGGGCAGTGTCATCATGTATGCCGACACGGTAACGAAGTCGATGCAGCGAGCCATTGATGAGACTAATCGCAGACGCCGACTCCAGACGAGTTTTAACGAGAGGCACAATATTACGCCGCGCGGTATCAAGAAGGAGATCAAGACACTGTCCGAACGCATCAAGGAGATGAGCAGGGTGAGTGTCGAAGCTGCGGATGGGAAGTCGGTTTCGGTGGCGCTGGCAGGTATCCCCAGAGATGAAGCCCTGCGCCTGATTAAGGACCTTGAGTCGCAGATGCGAGCTGCAGCTAAGCAGCTGGAGTTCGAAAAGGCGGCACAGCTGCGCGACCAGATTATCGAGATACGAAGGTCAATGGTCGAGTAGCCTTCTTAACCTGTTGGAAGCAATGTCTCCGGCCACTGGCGCACCTCGGTGGACTGACGACCTCCAATTGCCTCGAAGATACAGAACTAACGGTTCAGAGCGGGGATTACCTCATCGATCAGTGTCTGGAGGGGCTCCAGGTTGGGGAAGCCTCCCATGCCGAGCATGAAGTAGTCGACGCCAAGATCAATAAACGGGCGCATCTGCCCTATAACCCGGGCAGGAGTGCCGACAAAGCCGCGGTCGGGGGTGATGTTATTTGTGTTGAGGGCAGTCACGGCTTGCTCTGTGGGAGCGCATAGGCAACCACCAAACCAGGTACGCCGTAAAGTGCTCGGGGCGCGGCCGATTTCAGCACATGCGCGTTCGCATTCTTTTACCTGCTCACTATAGTCAGCAATACCCGTCCATGAGACGTTCCACCAGTCGGCATGACGTGCGATTACACGCAATATGCGCGGCCGAGCGCCTCCAACCATGATGGTGGGAAGCGGGTCCGGCTGGGGCTCGCACCAGGCATCAACCACCCGGTAGTGCTTGCCTCGCACCGTGGCGCGCTCATCGCGCCACATTGCTTTAACGATCTGGAGCGTTTCTTCCAGTTCTTCTACGCGGGTAGCAGCGGAAGGGTACTCATATCCATAAGCCCTATATTCGTCTTCCTTCCAACCAGCGCCGATGCCGAGTATGAAGCGACCACCACTCATGTACTGAAGGGTCGCGGCCATCTTGGCCAGCAGGGCGGGATTGCGAAAGGACTGGCACAGCACAGCATGGCCAAACGTAAACTGGGGATAGAGGGCAGCCCAGTAGGTGAGGGTCGTCCAGCCCTCCAGCAGAGGAGTATTCTCATACTGGAGATGGTCGGTGAACCAGATTGAGTCGAAATGCCCGGTGGCAAGCTCCAGGCTGCGTTGTATTGTAGCGAGATAGTCCGCTCTCGGCAACTGGCGAGGTGAAGGTAGAGTCAAGCCAAATTGTATGTGTGGCATGTGGTTTCCTTTTTCAAAAAGCGCGGTAGCGCTTAACGGGATTATCAGACGTCTATGAAAAGGCATTGTAGCACAAGACACGTCTATCTCATAACACATTGTCATTTGACAGGTTAAATTCGGCCTGCCAAATAAAACGCATCAAAATGGTCGCAGTTTTGGCAGATCTCAGGTCATGCAAGAGCCAGGTTACCAGACGAATGACATTTTCGGACAGCATTATTTGGCGATCCCATCGGTCAGACCCTTGATAAAATAGCGTTGTAAGAACGTGTAGACGACCACGGCTGGCAATATACTGATTAAACATCCGGCCGCTACCCAGTTGATCTCGTTCTGATACTGTGAGAAGAAGGCCGACAAAGCGACGGGGAACGTCTGTACTCCTGGCTGCTGCAGGAAAAACACCGAGAACTGGTAATCGTTCCATATGAAGACCCCGACCAGGATGATCACCGTTGCTGTGACCGGCTTTAAGAGAGGGAGCAAAACGTAGAGAAAGACAGTAAAGCGATTGCAGCCATCGATAAGCGCGGCTTCATCCAGCTCTCGTGGAATGGTATTGAGAAAACCCGTGTAGAGGAAGATGGTCAAGGGCAAGGAGAAGGTGATCTGAATGAGGATGACCGCCCAGTAGGTATCTATGCCTCCAATATCGACCACCAGTTTGTAGAGACTGACCAGGATGGTCAGAGCGGGCACAATCATACAAGCGATGCACAGCGTATACATCACGGTATTCCAGCGCGTCGGAAAACGCGCCAGGGGATAGGAGGCCATCGCTCCAATGATCACTACGGACACGACTGCTGTGGACGCGATGATACAGTTGCTCAGGAGGGCACTATCGAGGTGAGCATTCTGCCAGGCATTCACGAAATTAGCGAGATACAGGTAAGAAGGGGTAAGCCACTTAGAACTCGTATCGTGCGGTGATTTGAAAGCAATATTGAGCAAAATAAAAAATGGGATGATATGGAGTACACAGATCAGCACCGTGACGATCAACGCCAGCTTCTTGTTCATTAGAGCCTCACTTCCTTTCGCCGTAAAGCGATTAATAAGGCGATGCCCACCACCGTGATGATGAGGAACATGATATTGCCTAACGTTGCCGCGTAGCCCGCGTCCTCCCGCGCAAAGTAGAGGTTATACATCATCGTTGATAATGACTGGGAAGCATAGCCCGGGCCACCATTGGTCATCGCGACAATCACATCAAAGAGCTTCAGACCACCGATCACGTTATAGACGACGCTGACAGTAATCGCTGGCATCAGTAAAGGCAGCGTGATAAATCGGAAACGGGCCACGGCGGAAGCCCCATCAATAGCCGCAGCGTCCTGGAATTCGCGAGGGATCGCTTGCAGCCCCGCGAGGTAAATTATCATGGCGACGCCCATATATTGATAGGTATTGACGAAGGTAATAATCCAGACGGCGGTTGGCCCATTGCCCAGCCAATCTACCGGAGCCCGCCCCAAGACGTGGAGAACGTCATTGGCGGCTCCTCCATCATATTGAAAAAAGAAATAACTAATGTAGCCCATGATTAAGGGACTGATAATGATGGGGAGATAGACGATGGTGCGGACAAATCCCTTCCCGCGTATTTTCTGGTCTAAAAAGAGGGCGTAGGCCAGGCCGAGTATATTCTGGAGGAACGTGCTGCCACAGCCATAAATAAAGGTATTCACAATCGTGCGCAGCATGTCCGGATCGCTCAGGAAGCGCTGGTACTGCAGCAGCCCGACCCAGCGAAACTGCTCAGAATAGCCATCCCAGTTGGTGAACGAGTAACGGACCCCCTGAATAAAGGGGTAAAAGATAAACACTGCTAAGAGAATAAGGGCGGGCAGATACATCAGATTGACCAGCCAGGGCGATGATCTGCGCGGTTTCCTGCGCATCTCGGAGGCTTTTTTGGTGACCAGCTCTTCTGGTTGTGCCGATTGAAGGCGGACCTGCTGATGCACAGTTTGCTCCTTGTTCTAGATATGCCGGGAAGGTGGAAAGGGGGTACAGTCAACGTGCCGCACTCCCTTTCCTGAGTTGGGTCAGATGGAAACGGGGCGCTTCTGCTATGCAGTTCTGAGTCGCTGGTACTCCTGCTTCATGTTGGCGCTGTACTGCGCGGGGGTGATGGAACCCGCCAGTAAGTTCTGGGCGTTCTTACACATCACATCCCACATCCCGTTGGGTAAGTAGACACGATCAAAGTACGGCCAGACCTTAGTAGTGCTATATTTCTGGAAGTAGGGATCGAGGTCGCCCAGATTTGCCTGCACGCCGACCAGACCAGGAGGCAGCCTATCCGCCTGAGCTACCAGAGCCATATTCTCGGGCTGCGCATAGAAAGCGACAAACTTCTTCGCGGCTGCCAGATGGGGTGAATCCTTCCAGACTCCCCAGGTGGTCTTTTCGCCTCCCGCGAAGGTAGGGGCATCTCCAGGCATGATGGAGGGAATAGGCATCAGTCCTGCATTGAGGTTCGGATTGATCTTCTTGGCTTCGTCGATCAGGAAAGGACCATAGATGCCGAAAGCCACTTTCCCCTGGGCAAAGGCCTGGGCCGAATCGCTATACTTGGCTGTCAGCACATCCTTGTTCAAGCAGCCCTTCTGCTGAAGCTGCATCAGCATCTGAGGCAGCGGGGTCCATTTCGACCAATCGAACGTCCCATCCTGGAGCTGCGCTCTGAAGTTCTGCGAGGGGCTGATGAGCAGCGGCGTGGCGAAAAAGTCGAAGAACTGTCCCAGGGGCCATGAATCCGCGCCGCCAATGTGGATGGGAGTGATCTGGCCATTGCTCTTTGCCTTGATGGTCTGGCAGGCGGCGACCAGTTCATCGAAGGTTGTGGGCACGGCAATGCCAAATTTGTTCAAGATGTCTACATTGTAGACAGGGCCCGACTTATCCTGGTCGAGCGGCAGCACATACACCTTCCCATTGGCATCGGTCACAGTGTCCTTAATGGTCGGGCTCAGATGTCCAGCCCAGGGTTGATCCCGGAGATCGGCCAGGAAGTTGCCATAGCGAATTTTTGCCCAGCCATGGGTGGAGAACACATCGGGGAGATGCCTGGAGGCCATCTTCACCTTCATGATGTTTTCGTACTCTGCCCCTGGAGCCGAGAAATCCACCTTGATGTTGGGATTGGCCTGCATAAACTTCTGGGCGATATCCTGGAGCACCTGAGCCTGGTTTCCTACCTGATTGGTAGCCACTGTGAGCGTGATGGGGCTCCCACTAGAAGGGCCGGGTGATCCAACGCTTGAGCCACAGGCGCTCAAGAGCCAGCCAAAGAGAAATAGGCACGCGAGGACAACGCCGAGTGCGCGACGTTGCATGAGACACCTCCTGTTTTCCTTAAAAAAAGTGCGGAGCGGACCATTGAGGTCTCCAACAAGTACAGGTGGTAGTGAGTGTATCCCAGGCCGCTTGCTTCTTGACAATGTTCCCAGGATCAACTACCATACTACCAGTAGTCTAATGCATCCATTTTCGTTTGTGTATGTGGTAAACCTACAATAAGCGCGTTCATTTCTACTCAGCCCTCCCTCATCCACCCTGGCATGTATGAAGCGTTGCACCTTGAACGAGGAGTACAGGCATGAAATTTCCAAAGACCCTGCGGGTGAAGTTATCCATTCTCTACCTGCTCACCACCGTTATCCCCCTGGCGATTATTGTCTTTGTCATGCCAAGCTACTACCAGAGCGTCATTACCCGCGATTCTCAGACGCTGACAGCCGCAACACTCACCGCGCTGTCACGCAACATCGATACCTACCTTGATGATTTAAATCGCTTAACATTAACACCCTATCTCAACAACGATGTGATGAACGCGCTCAAGCTGAAGGCCAGCCACAAGTACGATACTGCCAGTGCTTCTCAACAACTGGCGGCTAATCAACCTCTTTACGCCACCCTGCCCTACTATCTGAGTACCACCAGGCAGGATATCCTCAGTACAATCATCTTGCCTTATGATGGCTCTGTCTTTGTCGCGGGCAAATATAGTTTTTCAAGCCCTGTCCCCAACTACCCGTTTAAGCAGCAAACATGGTACAAGCAGGCCATTGCTGCCAATGGAGATGTGGCGTTTGTCAATCCCCATCCGCAGGATTATTTATTGACTCCTCTCTCAGCACAGGTCTTTTCTGTCGCCCGCCTGATCAAAGACCCCGACACTGGCCGTCCTCTGGCCGTGATTATGGCGGATGCCGATACCGTTGTGCTCAGAAACATTGTCAATGGAGTCAGGCTCAATGTCAGTTCCATCATCGCTGTATTCGGGACACATGAGCAACTGCTTTACTCCAGCCAGCCATTATCCGGGCGCGTTGTACAGGCACTTGCGCGTAAAGAATCCGCGATTCAAGATAGTGGGGATGCCTACTTGCCTGTGATCAAAAAAACCGCCTCTGCTCCGTGGAGCGTCGTCATTCTGTTATCACAGTCAGAAATTAATGCCCAGCTGCAATGGCTTGATATTGTGGGAGCGCTCTTTGCCATTCTCGGGCTTTGCCTGACGTTCCTGCTCTTTTCTATCCTCTCACGCTGGATTGTGAGGCCCTTTCAACACATGATGGGCGTGATGAAACAGGTACAGGAAGGGGACCTGCAGACCCACGTTGTCATCGAAGGGGAAGACGAGATAGCGATATTAGGGAATGCCTTCAACACCATGATTACTCAACTGGATGAGACCATTGGGCGTGAATATGTGGCGACATTAAATCAGCGCAACGCCGAATATCGTGCGCTCCAATCACAAATTCAACCGCATTTTCTCTATAACACCTTGAATGGGTTTATCGGCCTGAATCGACTGGGTGAGCGCCAAACCCTGGAGAATGCCATCATCGCGCTGAGCGGGCTGCTGCGGCATGTTCTGAGCAGTGAGGAGTGGGTGACGATCAAAGAGGAATTTCTCTTTTTGCAGCGCTATTGTGAACTTCAGGCTCTGCGCTTCCAGGAGAAAATGTCGTTTGAACTGTACTGCGAGCAGATGCTGACAGATTTCAAAATACCCAAGCTGCTTTTACAACCATTGGTCGAAAATGCCGTTATTCATGGCATTGAGCCCGCCGATCACCCATGCCTGCTGCGTGTGCATGCGACAACGGTTCTTGCGGGCAAAGAGGAGAAACCCGTGATTCGTATCCTGGTTGAGGACAATGGGGTGGGCTTTGCAACGCAGGCACAGGGCTTCAACCCACACCTTGGTCTTGCTAATGTACGTGAACGCCTCAAGATAGCCTACGAGGCGGCCTCCCTCTCGATCAGCAACGCGATAGGCTGCGGAACGCAGGTCATTATTGAGATACCAGAACCGTGAAAACTGGAGGGTGAGGCATGGTCAGCAGGGCGACCGCAAGGGTCGCCCCTACATTTCTACCCATCGAATCAAGAGTGACAGTTCACTGGTGTCTCTTTCGTTGTTCTGATGGGTAATAGCCGCAAAAGGCCGTAAATACTTTGGTGAAGTGGCGAACACTATAATAGCCTACCTGCTCTGCAACCTGCTGCACCTGCATGTCAGGATCGGCTAACAGCTCTTTTGCTCTGAGCATACGAATCTTTGTCAGATACTTCATAAAGGTTGTCCCGACTCTTTTATGAAAGAGGGAGCTCAGATAATTTGGGGTCACATGCAGCTTTTCGGCGATCTGAGCAATGCTGATATCGGTTGCATAGTTTTGCTCTATAAACAAAATGACCTGTGCTACTATGTCCCTGGTGTCCTTTTTTGGCTGGATAAGCAACAACTCCTCGCCACAGACCTGCAACTCCCGCTTCCACTCGGCAATATCCTGCCCGGGGGTGAGCCGGCAGGGAAGTGTATGACAGAGAAAGTTCGCTGCTCCTTTCTTTGATCCGTTGTCAACTCCCGGCGAGAATGCTTGTACCAGGTGATCGATAGTGTGCATGTAATGCACATACATCCTCTCTCGATAGTAGTGGCTCAGCTTGCCTAAGAGCGTACTCATTTCTACTATATGTGGTCGTGCTGCATAATGCGAAAGCTCTTTTATGTGCAGCTTTTTGCCGATGCCATACAGCGAACGGAGAGCTGAGAACTTCTGCAGCCAGTTCAATCTCTCATTTAGCTCGTCATAAGAGAGGCAAATAGGAGTCTGTAGTATCGTTACACAGAAACTCTGATCTTGATAGCGTGATAAAAGCTGCTCAACCCGGTACAGGCACTTGTAACTAAGCTGCTCACCTGGCGCTTCACGCTCCGCTTCCCAGGCTCCAACTAAAGCGATCTCCCCGCCGGGTAAAGCAAAAAGGGCTATCCTGCCCTCAAACGTTACCAGAGCATCAATTATCACCTGCACATCTCGTAGAAAATCGCCCTCTCGTTTCGCCTTCTCCGTTTCTGTTAAGAAGCTATCAATATAAAAGATGGCTCCAATGAAGTGCGCTCTCCTGAGCAGGCTATCACTATCCTCCTGCTTGATAGAGCTTAAACCATGGTAGATACCAGCTATGTCACGCTCAAATTGTTTGTTGAGAGCGACCAGCCGTTTGCTATTTTCTTTGACCACCCCGGTCATGACAGTTCTCAACGCTTCCGGGTCTACCGGTTTCAACAGGTAGTCGGAAACCCCCATGCGCAGTGCTTCCTGGGCATAGCTGAATTCTGAGAAACCCGTTAAAATAAACCACCTGGTGTCCGGGGCAAATGTTCTCGCGTTTTTTATGGCCTCCAGCCCGTTCAGTTTCGGCATCTTGATGTCAACGAACACAAGGTGAGGCATATAGCGCCGGACCAGTTCAAGCATCTCTTCGCCATTGGTCGCATCTTCAAGCAGTTCCAGGGGCAATTGTAATTCTTGCAGCATACTTCTCAGGGTTGATCTGGCGAGGCTTTCATCATCGGCGATGAGGATCTTCATTACTCTGCTCCTTTGATGCGGGAATTTCCGCCAGGGCGATTGTAGAGACATTACTACTCATTGTACCCTACAGAAAGCAGCCGGGCACCAAGATATGATTCAAATCTCAGATACTTTTTTCCCCTGCACCCACGTCTGTGTAATCACCTCGGATGAAGCGCCAAAGAACAGCACATCTAGAAAATCATCCATGGTCCAACCGACCATGGACGGGTGGTTGATATCGACAGCGACGAAATCAGCCAGCATGCCGGGGGCGATGATACCTGTCTCCAGGTTCAGGGCAGCGGCACCAAAGCGCGTGCCGTATGCAAGCAACAAAGGGCCGGGAGAGGCTAATTCGTCAGCTATGAGCACGCGGCGGCGCTGGTAGCGCATGCGAGCAGAATACTCAGCCCAGCGCAATTCTTCGATGGGGTCCAGGCGCGTGCTGCTGTCCGAGCCAATCGCCAGGGGGATATGCGCCGACAAGAGTGCCGCGTAGGGCGCGATACCGTCGCCCAGGTCGCCCTCGGTAGTGGGGCAGACACAAACGGTGCAGCCGTAGCGTGCAAGTATAGCGATCTCGGTAGCGCTGGCGTGGGTGGCATGAACGATGGTTGTGCGTGGTCCCAGCGCTTCGAAACGCTCTAGCAATTCAAGCGGCCTGCAACCATAGGCGGCCTGGCACTGTTCGATTTCCGCGGTTTGTTCGTCAGCATGAACATGCAGCGGAAGTTGATGGAGGTGACTATAGTTCGCGATGGCGCGAAACCATTCCTGCGGCACGGCACGCACCGAGTGAGGAGCTACACCTATTGGAACACCAGTCACGCGGAGCGCCTCGACGCGAGCAAGGTACGCGTCGAGCGAGGCATCGCAGAAGCGGCGCTGTTCTTCCTCAGGCGGCGAGTTGAAACCGCCCTGTGCGTAGGCTGTCATAAGCAACACGACACGGATGCCCGCTTCGCGCCCAGCCTGCACGATGGCCTCGGACATGGCATTAGGGTTAGCGTAGGGTTGGCCGCCGGGCTGGTGGTGGACGTAGTGGAACTCGCCTACACTGGTGTAGCCAGCCGCTAGCATCTCACGATAGGTTTGCAATGCTGATTTATACAAAATATCGGGGGTTAAACGCTGCGCCTCGGCGTACATGGCGCGACGCCAGGTCCAGAAGGTGTCCTGCCGGGAGAGAGGACGATGGGTGTGGCCACGCAGAGCACGCTGGAAGACATGGCTGTGAGCATTCACGAAGCCCGGCAGGAGGACTATGCCTGGGAGAGTAGAGACATCCGAGGGCGCAATGAATTGCTCTCCTCCATCTGTGATGGAGGAGATGCGCCCATCAGGGGAGATCGAGATAATCTTGTTGGCCTCTAAGCCCTGGGAAGTATAGATGTAGTCAGGGGCGAGGTGTTTCATGAGCGGCTCCTTATCACAGCGACCCGTAATCGCCAATGAGGTGAAACGCGGCCCAGAAGTAGGGGTGTACGCGATAGGGACGTATGGAAGTACGCGCCCGGGCCAGGAACGCACGTTGAGCGCCTGCCAGGGCGGCGGCTTTGTTTTGCCCATTGAGAAGCGCCTGGTAGAACATGGTCATCAGTTCGGCACTGCTGGCATCATCTACTTTCCAGAAGGTCGGCAGCAGCGAAGCTGCTCCTGCATAGAGAAAACCCCGTCCCAGGCCAATGACTTCATCCACGCCACCAACGACTGCGCGGCCTGTTTCACAGGCGCTCAACGTGATCAGCGAACAAGAAGAAAGGTTCAGGTTGAAGGCTTCGATGGTGCTCAACTGGCGGTCGGCAAGCTTGATGTGAGAGAAGTTGGGAGCATCGAGGCGGAACAGGCCATGAGCCGCGATATGTACGATGGGACTACGCGTTCCACGCTGCCATAGGAGAGACGTGGTAGCCGCCTCATCGAGAGCAGCCGGAACGCCCAATTGTTTTGCGACCGCTTCCGCCTCCTGCACAGCAAACGCCAGGCGACCATTGTCAGAGAGGCCAAGCACAAGGGAGTCTTCCATGCGCATCTCCTTTTCTCTGATACGCCTGCCGCGCTGCCGGCAGACATCCAGCAGCGCGGCAGCAGGAAGGTAGGATACGTCCAGGCGTTCAACGATGTACTGCACGCCATCGAAGAGGCAATGAAAGGGCAGGTAATGCAAGATGCCGTAGGGTACCACGATGAGATGCTCACAGGCTTCCAGCGCAGCTGATACTGGCTTGAGCAACAAATCGTAGAGACGCTGCAACTGGCCCAGGCTATTCTCTTGTAAGCCAGTGAAGGCAAGCGCACGGTCCTGCACACCCGCGGCATGCCCTGCCAAATCGAGATTGACGCGCCAGAACGAGAGCAGGCGCTCCAGTTTAGGAACGGCACCCTGTACGAAATGTATGTTTAAGCCTTCTCTAGTGAGTTGAAATATATAAATATCCTGCTCAGTCAGATAATACTCAAGCATTAGCGTTTTACGCGCGAGTTTTGACCAGAGCGAGGCTACAATAGAGTCCGTCCAGCGTGGATGGGGTCGTGCCACCAGATCTCCTGCCAGGCGAAGTTGCATCTGCTCCAGCAGTTGCTCGATACGATGCTCGCGCTGCTGCATCTCCTGGCGGGCGCGCTCGGGGCCAACCGAACGTATGCGCATAATGGCAGTATCACTCAGATTAGTCTCGTTTTCCGCTTCGTAGACAATCGAACTGAACCAGGCCTGTTCTTCACGCAGTCGTGCCAGATCTTCAAGGATAGCCTCGCCTGCCCTGTCGCCAGCGCGCAAACGAATATCGATATTGTTGCGCAGGTAGTCACCCAGCACGCGCGATTTGGCTTTTTCAACGTAGGTATGCGCCTGATCTTTATTCCCGCGCTTCAAGGCCAGGATGATAGCGTGCTGGTAGATGTCTCCCTTATCCTCGAGGAAGCTTGTACGCTCATCCATTACGAGGCGGCTCTGTACATCGTCGATGCCCTGCACGGCCTGGTCGTAGTAATGGGCGGCGGCATCCAGATCGCTCCGACGCTCAGCGATCTGGCCTAACAGGTCGTTACAACGGTACTTCAGGTCGAGCAAACCCTGGCTTTGAGCGATGTCAAGCGATTGGTTACAGAGATACTGCGCGGTGGCGATATCTCGCATAGCGACAGCAATACGCGCCTGGAGGAGCGCTGCCCGTGCCAGTTGCGGCAACGCTTCCTGTTGGGCAAGCGTATCGGCGACATGCCGTGCCTCGCGCTGAGCATCCTCCAGTTGACCATCGGCGAAGTAGAGTTCGGCCCTCTGCAAGCGTGCTTTAGCCGCAAGGGCTACAAAGCCCCCCTCTTCCAGGAGATTACTGGCTTCTTGCAGCATCGTCTCAGCATCGCGGAAATGGCCGTCGAGCATGGCTGCCTCCGCCTGGTACATCAGCGCGTACGCCAGGTTATGGCGATGCCCCTGGAACTGGCGGAAAAAGGCTACCGTCTCGGCAGCAAGTTTGTACGCTTCGCGGGCACGATTGAGGCGTATCAGGCAGAGGCAGATTTGTAGGGCGACTTCCGCCGCCTGCGGGTGAAGGTTCTGCTGCTGGAAGATGGTGCGGCTCTGATCGAAGAGTAGTAGTGCCTGACTGTAATGGCCCTGAGCAGCGTAAATTTCGGCGATGTTCAGTTCTTCACGGGCCACGGAGACTTCTTGTTCGCCATAGGCAGCAAAGGTGGCGCGGGCCTGTTCGTGTAAGGCGACTGCCTCACGGAATTTGCCCTGCGCTGCCAGGGTGATGGCTTTGTTGCCGCGTGCGCGAGCGATATGGAGTTCAACGCCATCGCCTTCTTGAGAGTAGGCCTCAATGGCCCGGTCAAAGAGGCGCAACGCCTGGTCATACTGGCCGAGTTCATAGTTGATAATGGCAGCATTGACATCGATCTGCCCGGCACGCCGCAGTTTGTTATGATGTATGAAAACTTCGCGAGCAGCGGCAGCATCGCGCAGAGCTTCGGTTGTACGATTGAGTTGTAAAGAGGCGCTAACACGGCCGATGCGCGTGCGTGCCCACCCGACTTCATCTGCAATCTCTAAAAACTCCGCCCCGGCGGCGTCGAAGAATGGCAGCGCTTCCTGGTTCCGGTACATGCGGCGCAAGGCATCTCCGCGCGCCATTAACCCCAATGCATGATGGAATTTGTTGCGTGTCATAGTGCCTATGAACAGCAGGTATCCAGATAGTATGAAGGAGATGTAACCATCTTTATTCCATTGACGATCGGCCTCACGCTTAATGAGTTCAACCAATTGAGTGATAGCTTCATCGTCAAGCGTGGGGATATAGGTCTGCAATATTTGCTTTCCCGCTTCCTCGTTGTCAAGAGGAAGCGAGGCGAAGAGTTCTTGAAATGTCATGCAAGGGATGTTTCTACTTTTTATCGGTAACCATCAAAATTTGTTGACTAACCTTTGCTGGTAAGGCTTTGTATGCTTCATGCGACTGCATGCGCTGTTGCATCTCGTTGTAGTTGAGATAGCGTCCCTCATGGATGAAGGCTTGCCGAATCTCGTAGTTGGCAGGATTGTACAGGTTCTTTGACTTAAATGCTGTTTCGTCAATCAAGGTATATTATATAACGAAGGAGGAGCTAAAAGTTTTTGTACATACAGCGGTCCTGGATTTGCCCTGGAAGCAAGGGGTGAAGCGCCCGGACAAGGCCAACGCTATCGATTTGTATCTCCGTGATGATCTGACGCCGACCGAAGAGAAAGAATGGGAGCGGCTCTTTGAGCAGGTGCCGCAGCGCTTGAGCTGGCAAGAGAAGCAAGAATGGCTCAAGGGTCTGCGCGGTGTGACGCTCGGTTCTGACGGCTTGATCCCTTTCCGCGACAATATTGATTGCGCTTCCCGCTACGGCGTAGCCTATGTAGTGCAACCTGGTGGCTCCGTGCGCGACGAGGAGATCATCAATGCTTGCAATGATTACGGCATGTTCATGGCATTTTCAGGGGCACGCTTGTTCCATCACCAGGCGCGCAATTATGAACATTAACACCTAAAACCGGTAATCACCGCCAGTCCCGTCTGCTGTCACCCTTCGCTGCGCTCAGAGTGACAGCAGACGGGACTGGCCATCGGCGAGGATGGCCGATCTTTGAAAACTCATCATTGTGTCCTGAGGGAGAACGGAAGGCGGGCGGCCATAAAGGCCCCCGCTCCGCTCCATACCACCCCGCCCTTCCGGTCATAAGTCAGTTCTGTAAGGTGACCGGAAGTTGATCGATGACGATGGTGCTTTCAGGGAGCTGCAATTCCAGGGTATAGGTGGCTGGCGAAATCGACGAAAAGACGAAGTTGCCCAGTTCATCAATGTTCTGGGTGTGCACGGCACTTGCCTGTGACGAAAGAAGCACCGGGGTCCCCCGCAAGGCTTCTAATGTCGCACCGGTACGCGTGACAAATCCTATGAGGTGCAGCGAGTTGGTGCGGTTGGTACCCGGCTCGACCTGGATCGATATACTTACATCCTCAGCCATATAGCGTCGCGGCCACAGCGTATTGGACGCCACCTCACGTTGAAAGGCCAGGCGCGGCTGGGCGGGCAACAATGTTGCCACGATACGGCGGATGCCAGCAGCTGGCCGATCCAGCAGTTGATCAAGAACGCGTTCTGCTCCACGTGCAGGACGATGATTATGCAGCGCGGAAGGGAGAACCGTTATCTTTGCGGCCTGGGGCCGTTCAACGAGCACCGGGTCGCCGGTGAGGAACTCAGTAAGGGCTGCCACTTCGGCAGTACAGAGCACACAGGTAGCCAGGTGCATCTTGACAGCGACTGCAAGATCGTTACGGAGCAGCCCTAAATGGTATTCTCCGAGTACCTGGTTAGGGGGACAATCCCACCGGTAGAGCTTACCGGTAAGCATGAGTTCTATCTGACGATAGTTCGCCAGTTGAGACGAACAATGTTGACATTTGGTGAGGTGCTGCGCTACGACTGGTCGTACCCTCTCCCCCGCGAGATAGGCCAATAATTCTTCGTCGCGAATGGCACCCGGTTCAATGCACTCCATGAGTATATCCTTTAGGTCAGCATAGGTAACAAGACTGAGAGTGGATTTGATCGCAGTATTCCGATAACTCTCCCCAGTGTTAGCGGCTTGTTGCGAACCACCCGGTAAGCTTTGCTTGCCTTCTTTATTCCAAATAAACGATTGTGTTTGTTATTTTAGCACCCATCGCCAGCTATATATAATGCTTGAACATGGTTTGCAAGCGGCGATTGCGCCGCAAGCGTTCCAGGACGTTACGCTTAATACGGTAAACATCATCCACCGTAGGAAACAGGCGACGATTCTGGCTGCTGATCTCACTGGGCTTCATACCATGGATATAGGCAAGATAGATCAGCACGCGCTCATCTTCACCATTCAATTCTTCCTGAATGACCTGCCACAAGCCCTGTGCGGAAAGGTTCGCGACCACGCTGTCAGCAGGATCGTCTGTAGCCGGTTCATGCTCTATTAATTCCAGTGTCTCTTCATACTGGCGGGCCTGGCGAGCACGTACTTCATCAGCTACGACGCTATGAACACACATTTTGAGATATTTCAATACAGCCGCCAGCGAATCAAAGTTGTCCATTTTGGCGGGTGTAAGCGCCTGTGAGAATTTGGCAAAGGCAGCGTTGACGAGGGGAGCACTACCCTCCTGACCCAGCAGAGGGGTTGCACTCTGGTGCTGATTTACCCAGGTGAGCACAAGAGGCGAGTACTGTTGATAAATACATATCCAGGCATCATCATCGCGTTTGGTAATGGCACGACGGAACAGTTCCAGGCAGTAGCGATCATTCGAGACGTTCTGCTTGAGAAACTTTGTGGTTTCTTCGGAGCAACAGCGAGCCAATTCATTAATTGAGAGCTGTTCAGGCTGCGATACGCTATTATTCAGTCGCTTCGGGCCCTGCCTGGGCTCCGTCGACTGAGAGCGGTTTAGGGACTCCATCGAAAGTGGCTCCTGTCTAACCGGTCTACCTGTCCCCCGGATAGGGTGTCCTGCCTGGGAGGCAGGTAATCCCCAAGAGACCGTATGACTCTGCATCTCGGCGTTTTATGAAGTATAGCATCAGGGACACAAGTATACAAGATTCATGCCGCTTTTATACATTATCGCACGTCCCAAGGCTCTATGGATATCTTATATCACCTGAAAGTACTGGTTTGGGCGGATGAGCGGGGAATGAAGAGGCATGACTATAGTAGCCTTGACAATGCCGGTGAGATGTGCACAGCAGTAAGTCAGATGTCCTAAATAGGCTCTAAATTCTTGCCTGTCTATCTGCTATATGATATGCTCAAGCGGCCCATGATTGACTCATGTCGTAGTGCTTACGGGAAAGAACTCATCGTACGACGGAGTAATAGAGAGATGCCGCCACAACGAGAAACGGCAACAGATCGACTAGCTGATGTCATTGAAGTCGCCCAACTTGGACAGAAGACTGGTCTATTGACAGTTGAACGCGGCAATGGTATTACCCTTGAAGAAGGCTCAATCACTTTTGTCGATGGGCAGGTAACTGAGGCAAGCGCAGGGGGGAGGAATGGTTTAGAAGCCCTTAACTGGCTTAACACCTGGGGAGCCTGTCGATTTGCATTTGTTTCCTCAGCTATAACCGACTCCGGACTTCACATTCCCATACCATCCAGTGCGCCTGCATCCACAGGTAGGAAGCTGTGGATGCAGGCGCCTACCACGAATGGGCAAGTGAGTTGGTCAACGAAAGGGAGTAGAAATAGTGAAGGGATAGGAAATGCGAATATACCCGCAGCTCCATATCGTACGAAACAACTTGATGAGGCCTTGCGTTTGATTGAACTCACGGGTCTTTCACGCACATACCGGCGCCTATTTTTACTGGTTGATGGACAGCGAACTGCCGTAGAATTAGGGCGATTGCTTGGACGCGATCAGCATGAAGTGCACAGGTTGCTATACGATCTGGAACGCGTTGGTGTCATTCACCAGTAGAAGGTAGAAAACTATTAAGGACGGTACTAGTTATGGCTAAGAGAGAGTTGGCTCCACGTCGTAGACGACGACTCAAATTATCCTTACGTATCTCAGCGTTGTTGATGTTCGCTGCTCTTTTTCCGCTCATCATTACCGTTGCCAGCAGTGAATTACAATCACGCCCCACCTTGATCAGCCAAGCTAATATAGCGATGGAGAGCGACGCCAAGACACGCGTACAGTTGATCGATGCCTATTTTACTGAACGCGTACTCGATGCAGCGACGCTGACACAGGTACCCACAGTACAGTCATTTCTAGGCGTCCCGCCTGAAAAAGAGACGAAAGACCTCACCACTCGCGCTGGTTACGCCCTTGCTGCGGGAATATTTCGTGATAAAAACTATGGTAACTGGTCGCTTTTTGATACTCAGAGTCGCCTGCGCCTGTACTACCCCAGTAAGCCCCAGCCCCACGGGCAAAATCTTGTGCCTCCGGAAGACCTGCAAACGGTACTTTCGGGCAAGGAATTTATTACGCCGGTCTATTTTGATCCACAAACTGGCAAGGGCTCCGTCGATATTTATGCACCCGTTGCTCTATCAGCGCCACCGAAGCTGCTGGGTTTCATGCGCGCAACGCTGCATATCGACTATGTTTGGAACATTGTTAAGAATGACCTTGGAGCCAACGGTACAGGAAGCTATGCATTCATTCTCGATCAGAATGGGGTACGCATTGCCGACACGGACTCTTCACGCCTGTTCACTGCCATTGCGCCGGTTGCGCCAGACACACAGCAAGTCATCAGCAACGAGCAACGCTATGGGAGCAGTGCCAAGGTACCCGTCCTGGCCGACCAGGCAATCACGGATATAGAGCACAACAGGCATGCGCCGAGCACGTTTCCGATGACACCGGCAGGGCAAAACCAAGTATTCCAGGTGGCGAGGCAAAAAACGTCGGTTCTTCCCTGGACCTATTTTGTGCTCAGTCCGCTCAGTACGGTTACGGCGGTTGCCGACCAGCAACTATTCAACACGGTCGTTATTGCTTTTTTTGTGCTCATACTGGCAGCAGTTGGCGGTTTTTGGCTGGGGCGGCAGATCAGCCGGCCTATTCAGAATTCGGTCGAGTATCTCCATAGAAATAGCCAGGCGCTCAATACTCTGGCGACGAGGCAGGCAAGTGCTGCCACCGAACAGACGTGGGTGGTGGATTCTTCGCAAGTGGGGGTGCAATCGGTACAATACTATACCAATGCTACCAGCTCAGCGGCTCATCAAATGAATCAAATGGGTACAGAGCTAGAGCGGCGCTGGCACGAGTTGGATATACAAACGGTAAGGCAGGCACTGGGGCAGATGATCACTGCTGCGCAGTATATAGAGAAGGCAGCGGATCACCAGACGAGCAGTAACCAGAAGTTAGCAACGGCGATCAAGGTGACGACGCAGGTCACCGAACAACTGGCCATGGGAGCCACTTCTGCTGCTGATGCAGCTACACAGCTAGAGGATGTGGTGGGCCAGTTGGAGGATGTGGTGGGGAAGTAGTCTGTAGGGCGACCGCAAGGGTCGCCCAAGAGGCATCAACCGGAGAAGCCAGTCCACGATTCCGTAGGGGCGAGGGCGGTTGAGATGGGTAGGGTGGGCCTTTATGGTCTCCCGCGTTCTCCCGACGACGGGCGACCATAAAGGCCCACCCATCCACTCCAATCCACTCTCGCCCCTACAGATGGTGACGAGCTTTGCGTTAGGTCGATGCCTCTTGGGCTCGGTACGCCTCATTCGCCGTACGGGACCCAGATGTTTTTGACGTGGGTCGATTCTCGGAGGAATTCCTCGCCCTCGCCCTGCAAGGGGTCTAGCCAGTCGCGGGGGTGGCCATAGCTGACCCAGGTGCGCTTCATGTTGCCGGCAGAGGCGAGTTCGACGCGCTTGCAGCCTTCAGCCGGGCCAAAGTACCACATGGATTCCACATCGTCGTGATCGGCCAGTACCTGGCTGAGCGTGTCGCGGTGGCCGGTTACGATGTTTACGACACCGGCAGGCAGGTCGGAGGTCTCCAGGACCTGATAGCAGTCTATGGCGCTCAGGGGGGATTGCTGTGAAGGGATGGCGATGACGGTGTTGCCCATGGCGATGGCTGGAGCAACCAGGGAGATGAAGCCCAGCAGGGGGTACTCGCTGGGACAGGCCATGCCAATAACTCCTATGGGTTCTTTCATTGCCAGCACGACACCACGCAAAGGTGGGCGATGCACGACGCCCTCGTATTTGTCAGCCCAGGCGGCATAACTGAAGAGTCGCGAGATGGTCACCTGCACTTCGGTGGCGGCATCTGCATCTGCACCGCCTGTCTGCTGCACGATGCGGTGAGCGAACTCTTCCTCACGCACAGAGAGGTTCTCGGCGATGTAGTAGAGAATCTGCGCGTGGTTATGCGTTGTACTCGTCGCCCAGCTACCCGCAGCGTGCGCTGCTTCGACGGCATTGCGTATATCCTTACGATTACCTTCACCTACCTGCCCTATCACGCGGCCTCGTGGATCATAGACATCCCGGCTGTAGCCTGAGTCCGGCCGTACCTGCTTGCCATTGATAAACATTTTGGGTGTACGATCAATCGCGGGCAGCGCCAGGTGATAGCCGGTCGAGGACTCGGGTATGGAGATATGATCTTCATCATCTTCTCCTGGCTCGCCTGTCGATATTGCCTGCTCAGATCCATCGGAGGAATAAGTAGATCCTGCGGCTATAGGAAGGACTTTTGAACTGGAAGAGGAGGTCTCCCATGCCGGGCGCACATACTCATAGAGGCCTTCCTTGCCACCTTCGCGGCCGAAGCCACTTTCACGGTAGCCGCCAAAGCCGGACGTGGCATCAAACAGGTTGGTGCAGTTGACCCATACCGTTCCGGCCTTCAGTTTGGGTGCCACGTCCAGGGCAAGGTTGATGTTCTCGCTCCACACACTGGCTGCGAGCCCATAGCGCGTGTTGTTTGCCAGCGCTACTGCCTCAGCGGGTGTACGGAAGGTCATTGATACGAGCACGGGTCCAAAGATCTCAACCTGGGCGATGGTGGTGGCCGGGGAGACGTTGGTGAAGAGTGTGGGCGGGAAGAAGTAGCCCTCGCTGGGGCATGCCCAGGATGGCTGCCAGATTACAGCGCCTTCTTCGACGCCTTGATCTACCAGGCGTTGAATCTCTTCGAGTTGGGCAGAGGAGACGATGGCGCCAATGTCTACTGCTTTGTCCAGGGGGTCACCAATACGCAGTTTTTCCATACGGGCACGCAGTTTGTTGATGAGACGATCGGCGATATCTTCCTGGACGAGCAGGCGGGAGCCAGCACAGCAGACCTGGCCCTGGTTGAACCAGATGGCATCGACGACGCCCTCAACCACGCTGTCCAGGTCAGCATCATCAAACACGATGAAGGGGGATTTACCACCCAACTCGAGCGAGAGTTTCTTGCCCGAGCCTGCCGTGGCGCGGCGGAGCGTGCGGCCAACATCTGTAGAGCCGGTGAAGGCAATCTTGTTCACGCCAGGATGGCGCACGAGGGCATCACCGACCTGCGAGGCTTCACCCGTCAGGATGTTGACCACGCCGGGAGGCAGGCCGCTCTCCTGTACAATCTCGGCAAATTTGAGCGCGGTGAGCGGGGTGTAGCGCGCGGGCTTCAGTACGACGGTATTGCCCATTGCCAGAGCGGGTGCAATTTTCCAGGCAAGCATGAGGAGAGGGAAGTTCCAGGGGATGATCTGCCCGACGACGCCCACGGGTTCGTAGCCGGGGAGTTCCGAGGCCATGAGCTGCGCCCAGCCAGCATGATAGTAGAAGTGACGGGCGACGAGCGGGATGTCGAGATCGCGCGTCTCGCGGATGGGCTTGCCATTATCCATTGACTCCAGCACGGCCAGCACGCGCGAGTGTTTCTGAATATGACGCGCGATGGCATACAGGTAACGGGCGCGGATATGTCCCGGTGTCTTACTCCAGGTTTTAGCGGCTGCACGCGCAGCAGATACAGCGGCATCAACATCTTTGCTGTTGGCGGCAGCGACCTGTGCCAGTGGTTTACCCGTCGAGGGATTGATGGTATCGAGGTACTTGCCGCTCGCTGGCTTCACCCACTGGCCATTGATGAAGAGTCCAAAGGGTTGGCGCTCTTTAAGCCAGTCCAATACTAGAGTAGGAGACTCTGGCGCTGGGCCGTACTCCATCGTTTCGAAGATTTCCGTGACGTTCATGTTGAGCCTCCCACTAGACCATAGGGTTGTAGTATGCCGCCGCGTAGTGACCGGTAGCGAAGTACGAAAGCTGCCGTTCGATGTCGGAAAGCAGGCCGCTGGCGCCAATGCGGAAGAGCGTATTGTTCAACCACTCGTTGCCCAGCTCCTCTTTCATCAGGATCAGCCAATCGAGCGATTGTTTGGCATTGCGAATGCCGCCAGCCGGCTTAAAGCCTACCTTGTAGCCAGTTCGCTCGAGGTAATCGCGGATGGCCCGCACCATTACCAGGCTGACAGGGAGCGTAGCGTTGACAGGCTCTTTGCCGGTGGAGGTTTTGATGAAATCAGCGCCGGCCATCATGCAGACGAGACTCGCCATACCGGCGTTGCGCAAGGTGGCAAGCTCGTGAGTGGCAAGGATGGTCTTCATGTGCGCCTCGCCACAGGCGTCACGGAAAGCCCGCACTTCATCGTATAGGGCCTGCCAGTTGCCTGTCAGCACGTGGGCGCGCGAGATGACGATGTCGATTTCGGCTGCCCCGGCCTTTAGCGACGCGCCAATCTCCTCCAGTTTCTGCTCAAAGGGATTCTGGCCGGCCGGGAAGCCAGTTGAGACGGCAGCCACGGGAATGTCCGAGCCGTGCAAAGCCTCGACGGCTACGTGGACAAGGTCGTGGTAGACGCAGACTGCTCCAACCTTGAGGTGCAAATCACCGGCGCCAAGAGCTTCTAGTAATTCCCGGCGTACGGGCTGGCGCGCTTTTGCACAGAGGCGCAGGACGTTGCCAGGGGTATCATCACCTGAAAGTGTAGTAAGATCGATGCAGGTGATGGCCCGCAACAGCCAGGCGGCCTGCCACTCTTTCTTGACGGTGCGGCGGGTGGTCAGGGTAGCAGCGCGCCGTTCGACGGCGCTACGATTGATGTGTACTTCGCGCACCCAATCGAGGTCCAGGGGTATGCCCGGGTTGCGTACGAGGTGAAGGGCAGCGGCGGGCGCAATAAGTTGCGCCTCTACGTTTTCCGGTCCGGTTCGTCGTTTTGTGGTGGTCATGTGGTTGGTTCCCTCTGGCAATGTGTGGAAGCGGTCGCCCCACACCACCCAGGGCGGGGCATTACCTGTCCCCCAGACAAGGTCCCCCGCTCCTACCATATACGGGCTTGATGGGCCGCTTCGTCGTATGTAGGGGTGACCGCAAGGGGCGCTCCGCCCGCCATCTGTCATCCTGAGCAGAGCGAAGGATCTGCGCGCTGCCCAGCCAGAGATCCTTCGCTCTGCTCAGGATGACAATAGTGCTGAAGTTCACGCCTCTGGGGTTGCCCCTACATGTCTTTTATGATTACTCTTTATCTTGACTTATGGGGGAAGGGATTGTCAAGCTCTAGGTGTTCTTCCACGAGCGCGCGCAACTTCTGCGCCTTCCGCGCAATCTCATCGCTCTCGAAGTGCGAAATCTCAAGGAGCCCTGGCAGGCGGGAGTAGAGGTCCGGCATGTCTAAGATCTCCTCGACCTGCTCGCGAATCCATTTGTCGTAGGCAATGGGGTAGGTCCGGCGCGAGATGAAGAGGGCCTGGAGGAACTCACGGAAGGCATCATAGAGGCGATTGAAGGACTGGAAATACAGCCCACGTTCAACGAAAAGGGGAATGTGATCGAGATTGTTGACGCAAAAATCTCGCACCATTGCCAGTCTTTCCTGGCGCAAGGCCTCGGAATAGTACGGCAGCCATTGAGCTTTGAGGCGATCGAGGTAATCGCTGCGCTGCCATAGTGGAACGGCGTAGACCAGGGTATTTCCTATCTCTAATTCAAACTCGTCCGGTCCCGAAGTCCAGCCCCGCGCTTTAGGAACAAATCGTCCATCAATGAAGTCCAGATCAACATGGGAATACTTCCCCACTCGTTGCAATAAACGAAACGTCTCTGCAGATGTATAAAATTCCTCCCATTGCCGCTCTAGAGCATCCTTTGCCAGCGGAAATACGTCCGGCTGCAGTAGAATGAGGAAATCGAGGCAACTGCCGCGCACGGCCTTGCCGCGCGCACAAGAGCCCATGAGGATAACGGCATCGGTATCCTCACGCGCGGCAAAGAAATCGACAACGGCCCGCGCTGCCTGTTCGTGTTCGTGAGTTGGATAAACCGCCTGTACTCGCATAGTTCCAGCCTATCACATCCTTGCTGGGCCAGGCAAGTGTCACAATTATCAGTGACAGTTCGAAAAGCGGTACAACTGGGATAAAATAGCAAGGAACGAGAAGACAAATGCCGCTACACCCACTACACCTGCTACACCTGCTACACTTCCCATCACTCATGAACTCTCAAAGGCAGGCATTTTCTCTTTTTCACACAACAACGCCCTGGCAGTAAAGCTGCTCTGATCTGCCAGAGTCACTTTATGTGCTAAAATTTACAGACAAGTTGTACTTCTTAAATACCAGGAGCAGGCGGATGGATATCCTTGTGATCGGATGCGGCGTCTCGGGGCTTACAAGCGGCTTGCGCTTGCTAGAGGCAGGTCATAAAGTCACCATCTGGGCAAAGGATTTGCCTCCACACACCACCTCTAACATTGCTGCCGCTATCTGGTTTCCTTATAAGGCTTATCCGGTCGACAGGGTGACTGGTTGGGGCAAGATAGCATTCGAAATGTTCAAAAGCTTACAAGGTGTCGAGGGCAGTGGCACCTTCATGGCTAACATATTTGAGTTCAAACCTGTGGCCAGCCCTGATCCCTGGTGGGTTACTGCTGTCGATGGCTTCCGTCACGTTGATACAAAGGAACTCCCCGATGGTTACACGGATGGCTATGCCTTTGAGGCACCGGTGATCGATACATCAATCTTTCTTGACTACCTGGTGCGCACGTTCCAGGCACGCGGCGGGCAGATCATACAACGGGCGATTACAGATTTGAGGGAGACGTTTGCCCAAAGCAAGGTCGTGGTGAACTGCAGCGGGCTGGGCGCACGCGAACTGGTTGGAGACCGCGACCTGCACCCGGCTCGCGGTCAGGTTGTGAGGATCAAACATAATGGCTTTCGCCGCGTTCTGCTGGACGAGGAAGGGCCAAACAGGCTGGCCTATATTGTGCCGCGCATTCATGATATTATTCTCGGCGGAACGTATGAGGAGGATAATGAGAGTATCGAGGTTGATGCTAATGAAATGGACAGTGCGTGTTGAAGGTGAGTGGGTCGCGCCGGATCAGCTTTTGATCCACAACTACGGTCATGGTGGGGCAGGCATTACGCTTTCGTGGGGCTGCGCGGCTGAGGTTGTTGAGCTAGCGGCACGGATGACAGCATAAGGTATCAAACAGTAGGAGGCAAGGAGGAAAACTATCATCGTGAACAATCATCACGCAGCAAATACGCGCAGGCTAGTCGAGGCAGTTCTTACCAATGCTGGGGAGACAGATCCTGCTTTGCGCTACACGGTCGAAGTATATACGGCTGAGATCGTAAGGCGCGCTGATGAACGGGCAGGCAAACTCCCTGCGGAGCTGGTTACATACGTGACCAAAGTAGCACGGCATGCCTACAAGACTACTGACGAGGATATTGAGGCACTGCGGCAGGCGGGTTATTCAGAGGATGCGATCTTCGAGATTACGTTGAGCGCGGCACTGGGAGCTGGTATGGCACGATTGGAGCGTGGCCTGGCTGTGCTGAAGGGAGATGAGAGATGAGGCTCAAGAAGCTTGAGCAGGTGCTGGCGGACAAGCCAGCGCCGGATGTGTCGCGTGTAATGGCCTACCGACCTGAGATATTTGGAGAATCTTTCTGTCTTTGCCTGGAGGAGGTGATGCGTGGGCCTTCTGACTGGAGCGTGGGTGAGCGGGAGTTGTTTGCCGCGTTTGTCTCGCGCACGAACTCGTGCCCGTTTTGAACGGGCAGCCACGGCGCGGTCGCGTCGAAGGCCCTTGGGGATGAACTTGTCAACGCTGTGTTGGAGGACTGGCACACTGCGCCAATCAATGGGAAGTTGCGAGCGATGCTAGGCTTTTTGGAGAAGCTGACGCTGGCTCCTGGAAATATTGGGCAGGAGGATCTTATACCGCTGTGGGCAGCAGGGGTGAGCGATGCTGCTATCGAGGATGCGGTCTACGTCTGTGCGTTCTTTAACATTATTGATCGCATTGCCGACTCGCTAGATTTTACGGTCCTTTCGCCAGAGGAATTCGCGAGGCGAGCAGGTCGATTCCTGGAGGAAGGGTATCTCTGATTATGAAATTTCACAACCAAGATCGGTAAAGCGGTGTCATGCTGAGCGAAGCATCTCTGTGCCCGTCGCGAGAGACCATTCGCTTCGCTCAGCATGACATTCCTGGTTTTGGTTGTGAAATTTCATAATCAGACATGCTTATACTTTGTACTTCCTGGCCAACACCTTGAGCCAGTTCACCTGCTTTTCTGAAGGAACAAACCTGTGCTTTTGGAGACGCTTCGTCATGTCCTCGACAAACTGACGCTCATTCGCTCCAACACGTGGGTTATCAACAGTAACAGCATTGAAGAGTGCCTTGAGCTTCTGCACTTGCTGCTTCAATGCCATCATTTCCGTGGATGAGAGCGTATTACGCGCTTCTGGCTTCATCGAGGTCTGCCATACACGATAAGCTTCGACATCGCCATTCCAAGCCATAATACACGCGAGCTCGTCGGCGCGCTCATTCTGCTTTTGGCCTATATGTCCGCGAACCCACTCAAAAGTGGGAGGAACTTTACGCTTACCGAGGAGGGTTCGATACAATGCCCACAGATCCGTGTTGGCTTTCATCTGGTAGATGCCCAGGGCAACATTGATAACATACTCACTGTCGCTGTAGATATCTAGCGGTAAATCGGGTGGCGCAATGGACATAACAGCGAGTACAGCCGCGATCTCAACGCGATTGTTCGTCGTTATCTCAGACTTGGGAACATACCCAGAACATTCGATGCAAGCAGCATCATCGTGCAATTTTCCATCAACGAAATCGAAGGCCGCCCACAGCAAAGCTGCCCAGCCTGCTGGGCCACCAGGGTTTTTGATGCAGGCCCCATCTGTATAAGCTACTATGCCGCGTTTGTCTAAAAGCGGCAAGGCTGCACGGACATCGATATGCTGTACAGCTTCTGTCACCGAACGCCATTCTAGCGATTCATTCTCAAATTCGAACACTAGCTACCTCTTTCTCGAGCGCGGCCGGGTTTCACTTACTTATATCAAAAACGTTTCGCCCATATTACGCCGCATTTGCTCTAACCTTGAATGACGATGCTCTTGCTTTCTTGTAACTCAAGCACGGCTGCTATTTCGCAAAAATGCCCCAGGTCACCAGCACACTTCCTACAATACTCCAAATACGGTACCAGGCACAGTACAAAGTAATGTACATGTTAAACTAGAGTTGGAAAGTTTCTCTCATTGGTATCATCTTCAGGATGAAGGAGATGCGTTTGGCACTACGTATCCTCAGTTACAATATTCTTGCTGGCGGCCAGGACCGTCTCCCGCTCATTGGTAAGGTCATCCAGAAGCAGCAACCGGATGTGGCAGCACTTCTGGAGGCCAGGAGTCGTCCCCACGCGGAAGCCCTTGCCCGGCAATTAGGAATGAGTCTGACATTTGGTGAAGCCAACAACATTTACCAGGACCTTGTGGCCTGGCTCAGCCGCCTCCAGGTGATCCGAGCGCACAATCATCGCCTCCCTGTTTTTGCTAAGACGCTTCTAGAGATCGAGATTCTTTGGGAAGGAGCTTCATTGACGCTCTTTGCAACCCATTTGAGAGCGGGACAGGACCAGGAGCGCGAGCAGCACCGTGTCAGGGAAATGCAAGCGATTCTTGGCCTCCTAGACCAGATCGGGAATCAGCCTCATATTCTGGTGGGAGATTTGAACACGCTTCATCCGACAGATCAACCGAATATCCCTATATTGACTGCTATCGTGCGCTGCACCCAATGACCGCGGGGTACACAACGGACACAGTTCATCCAGCACTGCGGATCGATTACATCTTTGCAGATCCCCTTCTTGCCAAGCGCCTGTATGCTTGCAATGTCATGACGGGAGCGGAAGCTGAGATGGCTTCCGATCACTTCCCTGTGTGGGCTGAGTTCAGGTAAGAGACCTAATCCAAGACCTCATTAGGAGGGCACTTAATATGATGGCAATGGACGCACGACCAGTGCTACAAGATGCCCATTGTGATAATTACAGTGGTATCCCAGCGGAATATTTTGAGAAAGCATGTGTGGCAGGAAGTGAGGAACGTTGCTAACTACTGCTGTATTATGTGGATCACAGACCCATTGAAGAGGCTTCCAGCACAGCAAGCCTTCTGGCATTACGCGGTCGCCCTCCCATGTTACTGACGCCTGCTGAAAGTCTGCTATGAATGCGTACATGCCGCTGCCAGGACTTGTAGCACCAGCCCCAAATCCCAGGTGACGATGCCAGCAAAGCGGAGACTATGTGCCACGTGCAGATCTATGTTTGCTTCCTCCAGGACTTCACGCATCACACAAGCCTGGGGAGTTTCGTCCTTCTGGAGCTTGCCGCCCAACCCATTCCAGTGGAACCGGTTGGGCGGCCTGCTGCGATAGAGCACGAGTACGAGTTCGTCATAGCGGCAGAAGCAAATGGTGTACTGTAAAGGCACTATGACATCTCCTTCATACTAAGATGAGGCTTGCAAGCAAGCCTGGACGTCGGCGATGGCCTCTTTGGTTTCTTTGAAGAGGATAGCATGCAAGCCCAACTCGCGGGCAGCAGCGACGTTGGGCTTGACGTCGTCCAAGAAGGCAATCTCTGCCGGCTGCATGCCTAGACGCTCACAGGTCAGTTCAAAGATACGCCTCTCAGGCTTGGCAATCCCCTCCTCGTGGGAGTAAATGAGGAGGTCGGTCATCTCATCAAAATGGTAGCGCTCCTGCTCTCTGCTGCGTGCACCGGCAAAGCTGTTGCTGAGCAGGGCAGTTTGATAGCGCGGGCGCAGGCTGCTGAAGTAGGCAGCTAGCGGGGCGTTGAGTTCACCAAGATACTCTTCCCACAGATCAGCCATAAATGCCTCGACTTGCCCCTGGTCCAGCCCCATGATCTCCCCGATGCTCTTTTCTACTTCCTCTTCCGAAATGGTACCGGAGTTGCCATCTCTCCACACATCCATGAGTCGTTCATCCAGTTCCCCTGGTTTCAGATAGAGACAGGTTTCCCACTTTTCAACCCAACCAGTCCGAGGCGTGATTTCTAGCACCCCACCGATATCAAAAACAACCGCTCGAATGGTCATTCCAGCCTTCCTTTCGGGAATCTCATCATGAACGGTGTTCTCTGAAGCACACCGCTTCATATATTTGATACAGATATATCAGTAATAGATATATTAATCTCTGCTCAGCTGGCTTGTCAAGAAGAGCGCGGATCCTGCCTTCAGCGAGTCTGATACTGCTGGCGAACTTGTCTAGGGAAGGTTGCCCCACCACCCCAGGGCGCGATCAAAATGCAAGCCTATATCAGGATTTCTTTAGCGCGAATGACGCCGCGCTTGTTCTTCTTACCTTCGACGGTGATGGTTTCGCCTTCTTGTAGTTTTGGTAGAACCGCAGGAGGCATGCTCTCTCCCGTTTGCTTCATTATTGTTGCGCCGTTTTCGACACACACAGCGACGGGCAGAGATGCGCCAGTGCGCTGCTTGATCGCACTGCCAGCTATGATGTATGTATCTCTTTTACGCGGGTTGGGGCTGATACCAACAACCGTCACTTTTCGTCCATGCTCAAGCAGTTCCTTGACGTGTTCGAGGGCTTCCTGCCGGGTCTGGTCCGGTTCTGTACCATTGTACTGAGCGGCGTGATCACCTGGCGTCTCCTGAACGGCTTCAGCCTGGGCGGCAATGTCCTGGGCCTCAACCTGTGGTGTCCCTTGCTCGTGGTGGGTGGATTCTTCAAAGAGGGCTTCATCGTAGGTGCAGGGAATTGCTACGCGCAGAGCGCGCGGCATAGCGTCAAAACGATAGTTGACCATGACCTGCTGTGGGTCACTGGCACGCTCGAGGGCCTCACGATCAGACTTGCTGAGATAGTCTTTCAGTTTGACGGCACTGCCATCGAGCTGCATGGCAATTGAAGCGGGAACGCTGATAGAGAGGTGTGCACCATGGAAGTATTCGGCGGTGGTGTTGTCGGGTTTGCGTCGCAATAAAAGCGACGTGATCTGCTGCATGGTTGTAAGCGGGTCGCCAGCAGTAATCACGCATACATCCAGAATACCATCATCGATGTAGGCATCGGGTGTCATCTTGAGGATATCGGCATAACGGCGAGTATTTCCGATTACTACCTGTATGGCTTCACCTTGCCAGAGTACATCTCCATTATGCAGAGCCCCAGCATGTATTTCAACCGGGAATGGGTGCTGTTCGGGCACTTCTTTAGCGGCAGAGACGCCGACCGCAAGGGGGCCAACGCGATACTTCAGGGGCTTAGAAACATGTTCCATTATAGCGGCATCGATACCAAGGCCGGCCATTAATAAAAAGTGATGTCTTGCCCCTGAGGCTTTTACCTTCTTTTTGTTGGGCTTGCTGCCACTGTGTTGTTGATCGTCCTGTGCCGCGCCGGGAAAGGTGAGTCCCTCGACCTCGACGTGGCCGACATCAACCTTACGAGCCTCGCTGTTGTATAGGGCCAGGGCAGCCTTGACAGGGTCACCAGGTATGCCAATTTCGCCGGCCCAGACATTGGCGGTGCCACCGGGGATAACGCCGACAATGCTGTGCTGCCCTTTGGCATTCATTACCCCGTTGACAACCTGGTTAAGTGTGCCATCACCTCCATAAGCGACGACAAGATCGTAGCCATCTTCAGCGGCCCTGGTTGCCAGGTCCATCGTCTGCCCACCATACTCTTTCAGAGCTATATCGGTGCTCCAGCCGGCGGCCGATAGCACAGCGAGTACATCGGTGATTTTTGCCAGGTTCTGTCCAGCCCTGGGATTGATTACCAGGTAAGCTTTTTTGCACTTCATTAGCGTTACTCCTCGTAGTACGTCATTAAATTTACTGTGACATACACGAGGAGGATAGTAGAAGAGTTTCAGTGTGCTACCGCTATTGCTTGCAATATACCTCCGGTAAAGCTCCAAAGGAGGATCAGCCATGGCCAGAGGCCACCATGTCGTTTTCGTGCTTCATCGCTGGTCACCGTTTTGAACCATCGTGCTGTCGCGGGGCGACTCATGCGCCAGGCGATGAGGGGAGAGACGATGAGTAGGAGCACTGACGAGTACGCGGGCCAGAAGTTGCCCACTCTACTGCCCTGCCAGGCATCTCTGAGCGTGAAAAGACCTAACAGGATAAGCAGGGTGTTAAATATTATCTGTACAGGCCGTGTCCAGCGCCAACCTCGCCGTATTCCTTCACCAAAGACGGCGAAGACCGCGGCAAAGGGAAGAGCTATGAGGAATGAGACAAGCGCGGCAGGGACCGGACTTAACTTCAACATGGATGCCTGGAGCTGCACGATGCCGGATCTGGCGAGATTTGGTAAAATTAAGGGGAGAAGGGGCACGGCTAACAGTTGTACGGTTAAACCCCAGTCGTAGGCGACGGCCATGCCGATGCCCTG
>WNGD01000394.1_pt1 | contig 45716 bp, 39 predicted proteins | sample 5400671 | NCBI WGS metagenome assembly WNGD01 (sample SAMN13153369, study PRJNA577476) | soil metagenome | isolation source: 40 cm soil or saprolite under grassland replicate 2 | place: USA:California | collected 2016-06-15 | reverse complement strand
CAAGCAGTGCCAGGCCCGCGCGGAGCAGGTGGCGGCCGATCCGGTCCGCGCGGCGTTGTGCCGTGGCCAGGCGCTCGGCCTGGCGCTGGCGGCCGAGCACATCGACGCCGCCGTGTCCGGAACGATCCTGGCCTAACTGAGTAAACCTCCTGCGCCGCTGTTCCGCTGCTCCTCCGTGAGACGCGGCGGCCGGTGCTGTCCGTCCATGAGGTGCAGGCGGTCACCGCTGCCAGCGCTGTTCTTCCAGCATGACACGCGTCTTCCAGCAAGACGCCCGGCGGGCGGGTGGGGAGAGCTCAGCGGGCCGGGTCGTCGGTCCGCTCGACAAGCAGGGCCAGCGTGGGGCATGACGAAGCCGCCTTGCGGGCGAGTTTGAGCAGCGCGGGCGGTATCGGCTGGCCCGACACGATTGGATATCCCCACGGATCCTGGCTGATCAGCTCGGGAAGTAGCTCAGCGCAGACACCGTGCGCCGCGCAGGCGATCGGGTTCACCCTGAGCCGGTGACGCCCAGGGCGCGCGGCATCGCTCCCGGCTGTCACTTGATCACCGCCGCGCGCCGGACACGCGTTCTCCGTGGCGCGGGCCGAGGCCGGGTGCGGGCAGCACGCCGCGACGTCCCACCCGGACGCACGGCCCGCGGCGAAGGTGCTCACGCAGATCCCTGGAGAAGACCCGCAGCGTGGTTTCTACCAGCCGGACCACCGCGTTCGGGAAGTGGCACGCGCCGCGGCCCTCCACCAGCCCGAACAGCTCGACGAGCCACCGGTGCGGCCGGGCGTCCCTGCCCCGGGAGGCGATGTGCTCGAGCGCGTCCGCGATGGCAGGAAGCCCGTTCACGCACGGCCCGCACTGGCCTGCGCTCTGGCCCGCCAGGTAGCGAGCGACCCGCGCGGTCTCGGCGATCCCGCACGCCGACTCCGGCAGGACAGCCAGGACGCCGGCGCCGAGCGAGGCGCCCGCGGCGCGCAAATCCGGGCCGCTGACCGGCAGATCAAGCGCGCTTGCGGCGCGCAGCCAGCCGCCGAAGTACCCGCCCGCGAGGATGGCCTGCGGCGGTTCGGCCGGACCTCCTGCCAGGGCGAGCACGTCGCGCATGGCGGTGCCGAGCGCGATTTCCAGCACACCGGGCGCGCGCACGGCCCCGGCGACCGTGATCAGCGTGGAGCCGGCCGCGGCGCCGGTCCCGACGCTGCGAAACCATCCGGGTCCGTACCGGGCGATTAGCGCGATGTGCGCCAGCGTCTCCACGTTGCTGACCAGCGTGGGGCGGCCCTTGACCCCCTTGGCGAATGGTCGCGGCGGAACGAAAAGCGGTACCGCGGGACCGCCGTTCAGCAGGTGGACCAGCGCGCTTTCCTCGCTCGCGACATAGCCTGCGGGGACGCCCACGACCCGGATGGGTGTGGCGTCGCAGCCGTCTTGGCCGCGCGCCGCGACGGCGTCACGTAGCCGGCCCAAAAGCCCATCCTCATCGGCGACGCAAAGGCACGCCTCTCCCGCGCCCACGGTTTCGGCGGCCAGCGAGATCCCGTCCAGAACCAGATGTGGCGATGTAGCGAGCAGCGAGCGGTCCTTGGCGCTGAGCGGCTCCGACTCCACGCCGTTGGCCACCACCACCGCGCGGCCCCGGCCGCCCGACGCCGCGCGCCCGTTCGCCAGAACGGCCCGCATCTTTCGCGCGGCGGGAAAACCCGCGCCGCCGCGGCCGGTCAGGCCCGCCCGCTCGACGCTGTCGATGAGCATGCCCTCGCCGCGCGTTGCCCGGCCGCGAAACGGGATGGGGCCGTGCCGTTCGAGGTGCTCGGCCAGCAATGAGCGCGGCGTCTCGGCGTTGGCTGAAGCGCCCTCCCGGCCAATGCCACCGAGCTGAGCAGGTCGCAGCAGCCGGGGAAGCCCGTCAGGTGGCGTGCGCATCGTCACTCCCCGCCCTCGCCTACTGAACGCGCGGAGCTCACCAGAAGGGTGCCGGTGACCGAGCCGCCGTTGGGCTGCAGCGCGATTTCGAGCAAGAGCTGGCGTCCGGCCGCGTCGCGCACTCGCGCGGCCATGCTGGCGCCGGTCAGGCTGACAAGCGCCCCGGTGTACTCGGCGGGCTTGGCCGCCGGGCCGAACGTGACCCGGCTGGCCGACATTGACACGCCGCCGCCGGCTTGGCCAGCGATCATGATTGCGAGCGCTGCCCGGCCGCCGCCGCTCGGCGACACCACCGTGTGGATGCGCACGACCGGGTTGCCGCTGACGGGATCGGCGTTCTGCGACACACGGCCAGACAGTGAGGCGCTGAAGGGGGTCGCTGGCAGCTCCGTCGCCGCCAAGCCGCCGCCAGAGCCGCCGCTGCCGCCGGCCGGCGAGCCGACCGACGAGCCGGCCGAGCCGGTCGAGCGCGCCGACCCCGCCGACCCGCCAGATCCGGACAAGAGGCTCGCAGGAGTGCCCGCCCGGCGTGCCCACCCTGGCTTGAGCGGGCCGCCCGCCAGCCACGCCACACCGGCGAGCAGGGCGACCACGGCGCTTGCGGCCACCGCGGCGCGAAGGCCCGTGCGCTGCCGCCAGCCCGCCGCGAGCCGCCACGCTCCGGCGGCCACCACGGCGGCCACGCAGCAGGCGGTGACGACGAGGACCCAGCGCTGCTTGGTGTCGGTCCCGGTGCCCAGGCTGTGCAGGACCGCGGTCGGCCAGCAAAGGTAGGTGAGCCAGTGCACAAGCCGCCAGAGCCGGTGGCCGACGTGGGTTCTCAGCAAGCTGGTGATGGTCACGGCGAGCAGCAGGTCGAACGACGCGGCGCCGAGCCCGAGCCAGATCGGGCGGTACGAGGAAACGAACGGGATCACGGCTTCGAGCGGGTGGATGTGCGCGTAGCTGTCGGTCACCGTCGTGACGATGTGCAGGCCGGTGAACACCAGCACGAGCAGTGACATGTTGCGGTGCAGGCCGACCGTCACGAACCGGGGCCAGGCCGGGCGGGCGAAGCGGACCGAGGTGAGCAGGCCAAGCACCAGGCTCATAGTGATCAGCACGAGCGCGATCAGGCCGGTGGCCCTGGTCGAATACCACAGCGGGCTTGTCTGGGTCACGACCACGGCGCCGGTGTGCGGCAGGGACGCACCGATCAGCGCCGCACTCATGGCGGGTCCGGCGCGGGCGGGTCGGCCGAGACGCGCGGCCAGCCCGCCGTCCTCGCGACAGCGCCGTCGTGGCGGACAAGGCGGGCGGGCAAGCCGAGCTCGGTGAGCCAGCGCAGCGCCGACTCACCGCGAACGATCGCGGCGGTGCTTGCGATGTTCGCGTCGAGGCAGTTTGCCGCCGCCACGCTCACCGTACGCCAGAATGACCTGGCCGGCCGCCCGGTCGCCGGGCGCACAATGTGGTGTACCGGCTCGCCGCCGCGCCGCCAGGCCCGCGCCGCCACGCTCGAGGTCGCGAGCCCGCCCGCGCTGATGGCGACAGTCTGGCCCGGGGCGTCCGGGTCGGCCGCATGATCGTCTGTCACCCGCACCCGCCAGCCGCACGCGGGCGCCTGCCCGGCCACTGCGATATCGCCGCCCAGGCTGAGCAGGACGCCGCAGTCAAGGTGCCGGCTAGCGAGCCGGGCGCAGCGGTCCGCCGCCCATGCCTTCGCGGTGGCGCCAAGATCAAGCTGCGCCCCACGAGGTAGCCGAACGGCTGCGCGTGGGCGATCCCAGCCGATTCGCTGCCAGCCGGCCGCGGGCGCGGGCGGGCGGGTTACGCGGTCGTTCTTGGCGATCAGGGAAAAGTCGCGGTCATAGCCGAGACTGGCCATCGCGGCGCCGCAGGTCGGGTCCACGTCCCCCGCTGTGAGCCGCGCCGCGCGCAGCCCTGCCTCGATCGCCTCCGCAAAGAGTCCGCTTACCTTGGCTTGCGCCCCGCGTGAGCCGTTAAGGATAGATATTTCAGAGTCCGGCCTGAACCGGTTGCAGGCCAGGTCGATCGCGCCGAGCTCACCGTCGACGAGCGCGCGGGCGTCTTGCAGGGCGGTCGCCCTCGTGACCAGGAGCACGGCCGACGTGCCGAACACGGCGAAGCGGTCGGCGGCGGCCGGAGCAGTGATCACGAGCCACCCGACACGACCTGGCCGGGGCCTTGAGCGGGAAGGGGGTTGGCCGGCGGCGGCTGAAGCGGCGTGCCGCTCTGCGGGTCTCCCACGGTGCCCTGGCTGCCCGCGGGCGCCTGGCCGCTGCGCGCGGGCGGGCTCGCCTGGTGCGCGTGGCTGCCGAACCCGAACGCGAGCACGACAGCACCGACCGCGCCCGCTCCCGCGATGCTCCAGGTGAGCCGCCGGACGCGGCGTAGGCCTGCGGCGCGCGAGGCCATCGCGCGCCCGAGTTCGTGCCTCATACTGGCTCCTTGCTACTTTTACCCCTTATCACGTCGCGAGGTTCTCCTGGAGCGCAACGGGCTGGCGGTCGGCTGATAAGAAGATTGCCCGACGAAGTCCGAAGACCGGCCGCAGATTTCCTTTGTGTTTGGTCAAGGTTTGGCGCTCGCAGGTGCGATCGTGATCCACTCAGCGCGGGGCAGTGCATCCGGGGACCGTTGGCTCGACGGCTGACTACAGCGCGCAGGTTAGACGGCTGATTACAGCGCGCGGGTTCGACGGCTGATTACAGCGCGCCGGCGTCGGGGCGCCACACGCCCAAATCTGGTCTTGGCAGACGATGCATGCAAGACTCCTGCCCGGAAGGTCGTCGCCGCGGGCCGGGAGGTCGTCATGGCGTGCTTCGGTGCCAGCGTGGTCGGGCGTAAAGGATCGGGCGAATGAACGCGGGCACGCCGTCCCGGCGGAGTTTCTCGCCGTCCCGGCGGAACTTATTGCGCGCAGGCATGCTCGGCGCGGCCGTCGCCGGCGTGGGCGGCTGGCGATCTACGGCCGCGGGCTCGTCCTCGCCAATGCCGATTCGCCAGCCGGGATCGCTGCCGTACCCGTCGCTGCCCGAGGGCACGGACACGATTCGCCAGATCGAGCACATTGTCGTGCTGATGATGGAGAACCATTCCTACGACAATCACCTCGGGATGCTGCGCCGGCCCGGCGCCGACGGGTTCAGGCTCGGCCCCGGCCGGCTGCCGCTGGCGGTCAACCCCTATCCCGACGGGCGCATCCAGCATGCCTTCCGGATGCCCACCACCTGTCAACTGGTGGGACAGCCCGCACAGGACTGGCTGGACAGCCACATCCAGTTCGACGACGGGCGCCTCGACGGTTTCGTGCGGTCGGGAAGCGGCCCGGTCTCGATGGGCTACCTGCAGCAGGACGACTTGCCTTTCTACTACTCCCTGGCGTCGGCGTTCCCGATCGCCGACCGCTACTTCTGCTCGCTGCTCGGCCAGACGTTCCCGAACCGGCGCTACCTGCTCGCTGCCACGTCGATCGGCCAGGTCAACGACACGCTGCCGTCGCTTTCCGATTACCCGGCGGGCGGCACGCTGTTCGATCGCCTGGACGCGCACGACATCTCCTGGAAGGACTATTTCAGCAGCACGTTGCCCGGCACGAACCTGCCAGGCGCGAGCACGCTGCTGTTCCCGCCGCTGTTCTTCAAGAACTCCGGCACCAAGGTTGTGCCGGTGACGCAGTTCTTTTCTGACGCCGCCGCCGGAACGCTGCCGAACTACAGCCTGGTTGAGCCGGATTACGGCACGCAGTCCGAGGAAGACCCGCAGAACGTCGCCCGGGGCGAGTCGTTCGCCGCGAGCGTGGTGAACGCCGTGATCAATGGCCCCGGATGGGACCGCACGCTGCTGATCTGGACGTTCGACGAGCACGGTGGATACTACGATCATGTGCTGCCGCCGCGCGCCCTTCCGCCGGACAACATCCCGCCCGCCGTTGGCGCCGATCAGGTGTATGAGGGCTTTGGCCGGTACGGATTCCGGGTGCCGTGCGCCTTTGTGTCCCCGTGGGCCCGTCCCCGCCACGTCTCGCATCGGGTCTTTGATCATTCCAGCATCTGCAAGCTGGTCGAGGCCAAGTGGAATCTGCCCGCGATGACCTTCAGGGACGCCAACGCCAACGCCATGCTCGACATGCTTGACCTGCGCGGGCCCGCGTTCCTTGACCCACCCGCGCTTGCTGAGCCGCTGCTCGCCACAGATCCTGCCGCGCTGCAATGTGATGTGACTGGACCAGGGACGATACCGCCTCCCGGGTCGGTCACGCCGCCACGTGAACATACCCCGGTGGGGTAGAATCAGGCGCCATGCGCGGCTACACGCAAGAAAAGGACGCCTATATCAAGCGGCTCAGGCGGATCGAAGGCCAGGTGCGCGGGTTGCAGCGCATGGTGGCCGACGACGCGTACTGCATCGACGTGCTCACCCAAGTGTCGGCAGCGACACGTGCGCTGCAGGCGGTCGCCCTCGGTCTGCTCGAGGATCATCTAGGCCACTGCGTGACGGAGGCGATCAACTCGGGCGGGCCCGAGGCGGAGGCCAAGGTGCGCGAGGCGGCCGACGCGGTCGCGCGCCTGGTGCGCTCGTAGCCCGGGTAGCCGTTTACTCATTGCGATATCTCGATCACAGTATGTGCAGTAAGCTCACGCTCCTGTTCAGCTGTCAGCGTCAAGCTGTCAGCGTCAGCCGGTCAGCCGGTCAGCTGTCAGCTGTCACGGAGCGGGAGAAAGGGCCTTTACATTGTCTGATCATCGGCGACTGCACATCCTCGGGTTCTGCGGCATGTCCGCCTTCGCCGCCGTGCTGCTTGCCGCGTGCGCAGGAGGTTCCTCATCGCAGGGAACGGGCGGAAGCCAGCCAGGGCGGGCAGGATACACCGCGCAGCAGTTGCGAGGCGCGCTGCTGACCAGCGTTGACGGTGCCAAACCCGCGGCGCCGGTCGACTCGGGCCGCTATGGCTCTCTTCGCGGTGTCAAGGACACGCAGGACAGCATGCGAGGGCTGCGGATCATCCCGGCGCGGTGTGCCCGCGCCGCCAAGACGGGGCTGGACTCCGGCGCGCTGTCAGCGGCGCCCGCGACCGTGGTGTCGTTCAGGCACGGTGGGGGCGGGGTCTCCGAGGTTTTGGTCGCGCCGCGCAACGCTCTGGCTGTCGCGGCACTCGGCAGCCGGATCCCAGCCGGATGCTCGCGCTACCGGGCGGTCGTCGGTGGGCGGAGCTACGCCTACACGGTCAAAGAGGAACCCGCGCCTGACCTTGGCCAGGCAGCGCGTGAGATCAGGGTGCGCGCCTCGGGCACCACAACCGTCGATGTCTGGACCGTCATCTACCGCGCCAACGGCTACGTTGGCGCGGTCACCACGGTAGGGCCCTCGGGCACCCGAACCGACATCGAATCGATCGCCCGCGCGGCCTACGACAAGGCGGCGCGCACGCTGCAGTGACCCCGTTAACAGTGGGGATTTAGCTCGCGAGCGCGAGCTAAATCCCCACGGATCATTCGTCCGCGGGCGGGGGAGGCGTCCCCAGCTGGGGACGCCTCCCCTTGATCGTGGGCTGGCTTGCCACGCACCCTCTGGTTATGACACGGCAGACGCCGTCCATGAACTCCAGGGGGAATCCAAATGATCAAGTCAGCCAAAACTGCGCGCGCGGAAGAGCGCGGCGCGCCGCCGCACCCGAGCCAGCCCAGGCGGCGGCGCGGATTGCGCGGTCTTGTCTGCGTAGCTGTGGCGCTGTGCCCGGTAGCATTTGCGGCCGCGTGCGCAAGCGGCGCCTCATCGGCGCGGCCGGCCGCTGCCGAGCACCAGCGACCGCCGGTCGCTGCGCCCAAGCCGGCCACCGCGCGGTCGGCCACGTCGCCGCCAGCCAGCAACCGGCCCGCCGCGGTCAACTCCCCGGTGTCTGCGCCGCCTGTCACCTCGCCCGGCTACACCGGCCCGCACTTCGACACCCCGCAGGCCGCGATGACCTACCTTGCCGCCGCCTACAACAGGAACGACACGGCCGCCCTGCACAAGGTCACGGAGCCGCGGGCGTTCCGTCTTCTGCAGACCATGCGCGCCGACGCGATCAATCTCCGGCTCAGGTATTGCTCTGCAACCCCGCGCGGTGACTACAACTGCTACTTCCGCCATGATTTCCTGCCGAGCCTGCACCGGTCCGGGCATGGGGAAGCCCAGTTCATCGCCGCCCCGGCACTGAACCCTGGCTGGTACATGTACCGGTTCATCACTTGCGACTGATTCAGCGAGTTGCGGCGGATCGCTGCCCGAAGGCTCACGCAAGCGGGCAGCGGTGCGCCTGGCCCTGGCCACCACTCCCGCGCCGACAGCGGCCGTCAGGTCACCGCGGGGATCCTGCGGCCGTCAGAAAGGCTCACGGGAACACCACGCGGCCGGACTCGTTAGCGCACACCGCCCGGCCGTCGCCCGGTATCGGTTCCAGCTCAAGCACCGCTCGCGGCTGCCTTCTCGCGCACCTTCGACCCGATCAATGCCCGAGGGCCTGGGTGAGCGCGGGATTATGGTGGTGGCAGCTTCACACCACGGAGGACGACGATGCCCGACGCCGACAGCTTCCCCTGGTTTCGTTCCGTGCTTGATCAGTTCGTCGCCTATAAGCCGGGGAAGGCCGTGGTCGGGCCGGACGGCAGGTCGTTCAAACTGTCATCGAATGAATCGCCGCACGCGCCGCTGCCCTCGGTGGTGGCGGCGATCGCCGAGGCAGGACGGCATGTCAACCTCTACCCGGACAACGGCGCCGTGGCGCTCACCGAGGCGATCGCGGGGCATTTCGGCGTGCCGCCCGAACATGTCGCGGTGGGCTGCGGCTCGGTGGGCATCACCCAGCAGCTGCTGGAAGCGGTCGGCGAGCCGGACGCGCAGGTCATGTACGCCTGGCGGTCATTCGAGGCCTATCCGCTCTTGGTTCGCCTGGCCGCGGCGGAGGAGGTGCTCGTGCCGCTGCGCGACGAGGTGCATGACCTGGAGGCGATGGCGGCCCGGGTGACCGAACGGACGAGACTCATCTTCGTCTGCAACCCGAACAACCCGACCGGCACCGTCGTGCGCCGCGCCGGCCTCGAGGGTTTCCTCGACCGGATACCGCCGTCCTGCCTGGTCGTCCTGGACGAGGCCTACCGTGAGTACGTCCGCGACCCGGACGTGCCCGATGGGTTTGATCTCTACCGCGACCGTCCCAATGTGGCCGTGCTGCGCACCTTCTCCAAGGCTTACGGCCTTGCCGGGCTGCGGGTTGGCTTCATGGTCGCGGATCGGCCGGTGGCCGAGGCCATCCGCAAGACCATGCTGCCGTTCACGGTCAACGCCGTCGCCCAAGCCGCGGCGGTCGCGTCGCTTGCCGCCGAGCCTGAACTACTGGAGCGGGTGGAGCAGGTGGTGCAGGAACGAACCCGGGTGCGCGCTGAGCTGCTGCGCGGCGGCTGGACGATCCCGCCGACCCAGTCGAACTTCGTCTGGCTGCCGCTCCGCGAACGGGCCATGGAGTTCGCCGCTGCCTGCGACCTCGCGGGGGTGAGCGTGCGGCCGTTCGCGGGAGACGGGGTGCGCGTGTCGATCGGCCACCCCGAAGCCAACGATGCGTTCCTCGCTGTCGCCGCAGCCTTTCCCCGCGGAAATGGCGGGGTCAGGTGAAGCTCAAGCTGGACTTGCACGACATCTACAACAGGGGTGGCGACATCGACCGCGCGCTTCGGCAGATCATCGACGAGGCGGTGCGGAAAAAGGCGCCGCTAGTCGAGATCATCCCGGGCAAGGGTTCTGGTCAGCTGAAGAAACGTGTGCTCAGATTCCTGGACACCAAGGAGATCAGAGCGCTCTACCACCGGGTGGAAAAGGATTCGAAGAATTTTGGCCGGGTCTTCGTTCACTTTCGCTGGTAGCGCGACACCCTGCCGCGCAGGTTGGCACTCCGCTGTCCCGCGTCGCTCCGAAAGGGTGATCGGTGGCTACCCCCGCCTGGGTGGCCGGTGCTCGAGTTTCTCCACGATTAACCGGTAGACCTGGCGCGGTCGGCCCGGCTGCGGTGACCGGTTGGGCGGCAGCGGCCACGCGAGGCCCTCCTCCACCAGGATGCGCAGCAACCGCCGCGCGGTGCGTGGCGTCACGCCGAGCAGTTGGCTGGCCGCTTCCGCATCGACGGTTTGCGAGCTGTCTTCCGGTGAGAGCTTGTCGGCCAGCCTGGAGAGCGTCTCGATGCCCTTCGGCTGCCCGGGTGCGGGAGTTCTTGGCGAGGGGCGTGGCGGCGGGACAAGCGCCCGGCCTTCGCGATCGAGGGCGAAACCGTGCAGACCGCGGCCCGATTGCGCGCGGGTCAGCGCGGCGCGCCCGTGTGTTTCCGCCTCTTGAGCGCTTCTGCCCATGCCGATGCCGACCTCTAGCTCGACACCAAGCTCCGCTTGGGCGCGCTCGACGAACGGCGGAACCCGGAACCCCTCGGTGACGGCGGCCAGCGAGCCCCGGGTCGCCATGACCAGGAAACAGTGCTCTCCCACCGGCGCGACAGCCGCGCCGATCCGTTGCGCGTCCTGCAGGAGCAGCCGGTGCACGCTGAGCCGGAGCTCGTCTCTCCAGTATCTCGGCGCGGTCCTGCGGGTTGTCTCACGAAGCGTTGGCACCTCGACCACCACGGCCGCAAGCGCCGCCTCCTCGAGCCGGTGGTGCGCGCCGAGCAACGCCGCGGTGTACAGCGCCGAGCGGATGGCCGTTCCCGTGCAGCGGATCGTGATCACTGGCACGCCTGCCGCGTTGAGGCGCTGCGCGACGGCATGAACGCAGCTGAGCGCGAGCGTGGTCTCGCCGCGCCGCCACAGCCGCTCGTGGAAGGCGGCGAGCGTGGCGGCGCTCGCCACCTCCTCACGCGCGTGCACGTGCTCCGCGGACATGCCGAGTTCGGCGTACATCTCGTCGATGTCCGACCGGCCCAACACGTCCAGGCTGATCCTCGTCAGATCGAACTTCCCGTCCAGGCTCGCCCGCAGCAGCGCCGTGCGCAGCGGCGCGCCGCTCAGTGGCACGAACGTGGCCGGCCCGGCGATGGCACCCGCGCGGCGCGCGTACTCGTATGGGACCGGGCTCGCGAACAGGCAGACGTCGACGCTGGCGCCGAGGCGGCTCGCCTTTTCCGCTGCCTCGTGCTCATCGCGGTACGCGGCCGCGGTGAGCCGCGCGGCGAAGCCGAAGCCGGTCCATGACGCGCCAGAGATGGTGACTCCGGCGGCGGGCCAGGCGGCGCCAGCCGCCTGGCCCGCCGCCGGTGAGCCCTGTCCAGCGACGCCCGGGCTGGTTTGTGCGGCGGACATGTAACTGCCACCGGTGGCGCCGGAAAGCATGACTCGCTCGACGACATCGTGCGGTCCGACGATCCCAATGGTCAGTTCGCCCGCGCCGGACCTGTGGTTGCTCATCGGTGACTCCGGGCACGCGGTGCGTGCAGCCGCCGCGGCTCAAGCCGACCATCATGTCCAAAACGGGCTAACCCCGTGGTCCCCGCTGCTGACATCGTCCCCTGGGCTCCCAACGTCCGATTACGTACGCGGTGTGATTGCCCGATCGTACATTTAGTAACCCATTGATCGGATCGCGGGAAAGGGCACGATGTGACCGTGGCGCGGTGATTGCGCTCGAAATACGCCCCGAGTCACCACGATGACCAGGTAGGACGCGATGGCGCTGTGGGTCCTAGTCGCTAATTTCGCGTGTGATGTCCGCGCCGAGCGCCGTGAGCCGCTCCGCCACGCCCGCGTGCCCGCGGTCGATGAGGTACCCGGGCGCGACGACGGTCTCGCCATCAGCCGCGAGCCCCGCGAGGACAAGTGCCATACCGGTGCGAAGATCGTGCGCCACCACGCCAGTGCCGTGCAACTCGGCTGGACCGTGCACAATGGCCACGTTCCCATCGACCTCGATCTTGGCACCCATCTTGTTGAGTTCGCCGACCAGGGTGTAGCGGCCGTCATAGATAGTTTCTCTGATGTAGCTGGTGCCTTCGGCAAGGCAGCTCAGCGCCATGATCGGTGATTGCAGGTCGGTGGCGAAACCCGGATACGGACTGGTGATCACGTTGATTGGGCGCAGCGGCTTTTCCCTGCGCACTTGAAGGATCGCCCCGTTGATGGCGAACTCCACGCCCATTTGCTCAAGCTTCCAGCGAACGACGCCGAAATGCTCAAGCGAGGCGCCAACCAGGCTCAGCTCGCCCCCGGTGATCGCCGCGGCCATCCCGAACACGCCCGCGTCGATTCGATCGGGCATGACGGCGTGCTCCACTGCCTTCAGACGGCGCACACCCTGCACGGTGATGAACCCGGTGCCGCCCCCGGTTATCTGGGCGCCCATCCGGGTCAAGAACGCGATGACGTCGAGAACCTCGGGCTCAAGAGCGGTGTTGTCGATCACCGTGGTCCCGGGGGCAAGCGCGGCGGCCATGATCAGGTTCTCGGTCCCGGTGTGGGATGGCGTGTCCAGGTACAGATGCGCGCCGCGCATCCGCCCTGCCTTGATGTGGATCTCCTGATCACCTTCCGTCACGGTCGCGCCGAGCCGCGCGAAGCCACGGTAGTGGAAGTCAAGGTTGCGGCTGCCCAGGTGGCACCCCCCGATGCCCTCGACAACCGCCTCGCCAAGCCGGTGCAGCAGCGCGGGGACGAAAAGGACCGAGCCGCGGAACCTTCTGGCGATCTCGGCAGGCAGGATCGCGCTGGTCAGCCGGGACGCGTCGACAACCAGGGTTCGCTCGGGCTCGTGAAACTCGACCTTGGCGCCCACCGCCTGCGCGAGCTCCACCGCGCGGCGCACATCCTCGATCGGCGGCACGTTTCGCAGCACCGTTCGGCCAGTGTCCGCGAGCAGCGACGCGGCGATCATCTTCAGCGCGGCGTTCTTGGCGCCCTGCACGAAGACGGTGCCTTGCAGCGGGGTTCCCCCCCGTACTCGATAGCGGACCTCTGGGCCACTGGTCATGTGGATGCAGCTCCTGTTGGTGGGGTGACGCACAAGGCCTGCGGCAGACGTTGCCCAGTATTGCATCGGCTCAGTCGTGATACCGCCAAGGCGGGAGTTCCGGCTGGTCGTAGGCGGTCGTGCCCGAGGCGGGCTGCGTCAGCGTAGTTGCGCGAGCCGCTCGAACACCTGGCCAAGCCGGGCCGTGAACCGCTCGGGGCGGCAGACGTCATCAAGCCGCGCCTCGTTCAGCGGCTGGCCGCTCGCCGCCGCCCGCTTGCGCAGCGTCTCACGCAATGGCGTGCCGGTCTGCCAGGTGTCTGCGGCCGCGGCCTGAACGAGCGCGTAGCTGGCCTCGCGCGACATCCCGGCGCTGACCAGCTCAAGCAGCACCGCTGAGGTGTAGATCAGCCCGCCTGTGGCGTCCAGGTTGTCGCGCATCCGCGCCGAGTCGACGACGAGGCCCTTGATCAGACCCGTGGTCAAGTGCATCAGGTAGTCGGTCACGATCGCCCCGTCCGGCAGGGCGACCCGTTCCACGCTGGAATGTGAGATATCCCTCTCATGCCAGAGCGGGATCCCCTCCATCACCGGAGTGACGAGCGCGCGCACCGTGCGCGCAAGGCCGCATATCCGTTCTGACCGGGTGGGATTTCTCTTGTGCGGCATGGCCGACGAGCCTTTCTGGCCGACGCCAAATGGCTCCGCCAGCTCACGGACCTCGGTGCGCTGCCCGTGCCTGATCTCAAGCGCCACGGCCTCGCATACGGTCGCGGTCGTCGCGAGCGCGCACACCCATTCGGCGATGCCGTCGCGCATCACCACCTGCGTCGCCACATCCGCGGGGCGCAGGCCCAGTTCGGCCATCACCTGCGTCTCGATCGCCGGGTCGATGTTGGAGTACGTGCCGACCGGCCCGGAAAGCTTTCCGACGCGCACCGCCTGCCTGGCGTGGCGCAGCCGGTCGCGGCAGCGGGCCATCGCGAAGGCGAAGTCGGCGACGCGGTGGCCCCAGGTGTCCGGCTCGGCGTGGATGCCGTGTGTCCGGCCCGCGCGCACCGTGCCCGCATGTGCCAAGGCATGCTCGCGCAGTGTCGCGACCAAAGCGTCCGCCTTGGCGAGCAGAATGTCGGTCGCCTGCGTCAGCTGAACCGCCAGCGCCGTGTCAAGAAGGTCGGACGAGGTCATGCCGTAGTGGACGTAGGCCGCCGCGCTGCGCGGGCTCGTGTTGTCCGCCCAGGCCGTCAGGAACGCGACGACGTCATGATCGGTGGTCGCTTCCACCGCGGCGACCGCGTCCGGAGTTGGCGGCGCGGCTTTCCTGACCGGCTCAACGCAGTCCGGCGGCACCGTCCCCGCCCGCGCCTGCGCCGCCAGCACCAGCGTCTCCACCCGGCACCACAGTTCGTACTTGTGCGCCTCGCTCCAGACCTGGCCCATCTCGGGCAGCGTGTACCGCTCGATCACATGCCTATCCTCGCTCATCCGTGGCGCTCAGAGCGTGGCCTGAGCGGGCACGCGCGCGGCGCTCGGCGGCGAGCATGAGCCCGAGCACGACGGCGAGCGCCACCAACTGCGCAGCCACCGCGAACAGTCCGCCGATGGCGGCGGTCGCGAGCGCCGCGGCCGCCGCTGCGCAACGGATCGCTGTGGGCCCGATCCGCAGGGCGCGCCGGAACGCGGCGGCGCCGGCCAGGAAGAGCGCCACGCCGCCGCCGAGCGCCAACGCCGGACCTGGCGCCGCGTGGCCAGGGTGACCAATCGAGAGCTTGATCCCGGCGGCCAAGACGACGATGCCGATCAGCATCGGGATGTGCGCGTAGAAGTAGCCGTTCAGCGCCAGGCCCGGCCGCGCCTGCGCCGGAGCGGCGGTCATCGCCCGCTCCGCGCGCGCGTCGTCACCCACGCCGAAGAACGCCCACCACAGGGTGGCGGCCACAACCAGGCCAAGCAGTGCCGCCGCGGCCAGCTCGGTGGTCACGGCCCGCCCGGCAAGACCGATGCCGATCGCCACGATCGACTCGCCGAAGGCGATGATGATCAAACCGCCATGGCGCTCCACGAAGTGCGCCGGCCGGATCTCGAACCTGCCGCCCGGGTGAATGAGCAGGGGTGAGAAGACCTGAACTGCCAGTGCCATCGCCCAGGCCGCGTAACGCGCCCCCGCTGGCAGTAAGCCAGCCCCGATGACCAGCAGCGCCGAGGCGATGTTGAAAGGCGCGACCCGCACGATGTTCGGGTTGGCGCTCGAATAGAGCCCCGCGTGCACGATCACCACGACCAGGTAACCGAGGCCGAGCGCGACGCCGTCGCGGCCGAACGCGTGCGGGATCGCCAGCGCCACGACCAGAAACCCGCCCATGCCGACGAGCAGCAGCAGACGTTGCGTGGTGCGGCCGGGCATCGCGGTGTTGGTCAGCCACGCGTAGCCGCCGTACATCCACCACGCCACGCCGAAGATCAGCAGCACCCGCAACATGCCGAGCGGTGTCAGCTCGTGGCTGAGCAGCGCGGAAAGCTGTGTGATCGTGAAGACGAACACAAGGTCGAAGAACAGTTCGAGCGAAGAAACCCGCTCCGGGCCGCCCGGAGGAGCCGGGCCGCCCGGAGGAGCGGAGCCGCCCGACGGAGCGTGGCCGCCCGGAGGAACGGGGCCGCCCGGCGGAACGGGGCCGCCCGGCGGAGGGACAGCGCCGCTCACAGGGACGGCGCTCCGTGGACCACTCCCGCGCCGGAGGCGGCGCGTTCGGCTATGTCGGAGCGGTACCAACCGCCGCGCATCCGCAGGCGGCCGGCCGCACCGTAGGCAGCCGAACGGGCCGAGGCGAGGTCGGGCCCGGTGCCGACGACGTTGAGAACCCGGCCGCCGGCCGACACGACGCGGCCCCGCTCATCGCGGGAGGTGCCGGCGTGCAAGACGTACACCTGCGGCAGCCGTTCGGTATCTGCTAGCCCTTCGATCACATCTCCCGTCACGGGCCCGCTTGGATAGCCTTCGGCGGCGAGCACCACGGTCACCGCGGCGCCCGGCGCCCACCGCGGGGCCGGCGCGCCCGCAAGCTCGCCGGTGGCGGCGGCGAGCAGCGCGCCCATCAGCGGTGTGGCCAGGCGGTCGAGCACGACCTGCGTCTCAGGGTCGCCGAACCGCGCGTTGAACTCCACCACCTTGGCGCCCTCGCTGGTGAGGCAGAGCCCCGCGTACAGCAGGCCCTGGTAGGGCGTGCCGCGTCTGCGCAGCTCGGCGACGGCCGGCCGGATGACCGTCTCGGTGACCTCGGCAACAAGCCCTGGCGGCGCCCAGGGCAACGGGGCGTAGGCGCCCATTCCGCCGGTGTTCGGGCCCTGGTCGCCGTCACGTGCGCGTTTGAAATCCTGGGCGGGCAGCAGCGGCAGCACGGCCGCGCCGTCGCACAGCGCGAACACAGACAGTTCCGGGCCGTCGAGGAACTCTTCGACGACCACCCGCGCGCACGGCTTGGCGTGCGCGAGCGCGGCGTCCCTGTCGGTGGTGACCAGAACCCCTTTGCCGGCCGCGAGCGCGTCGTCCTTCACCACATAGGGCGGGCCGAAGTCGTCGAGCGCGGCAGCGACCTCACCCGGCGCCGCGCAGACGCGCGCGTCCGCCGTGGGGATCCGCGCCGCGGCCATGACATCCTTGGCGTACGCCTTCGAGCCCTCGATCCTCGCCGCCGCCGCTGTGGGGCCAAAGCAGGCGATGCCGCAGGCCCGCAGCGCGTCGGCAGCCCCAGCGACAAGCGGCGCCTCGGGCCCGACGATGACGAGCCCGGGGGCGAGCCGCTTGGCCAGCCCGGTCACGGCCGCCACGTCGGTCGGGCGGACGGCGTGGTTGTGCGCGATCCGCGCGGTGCCCGCATTTCCCTGCGCGACGTGCAGCTCGGTCACGTCCGGGTCGCGGGCGAGCGCGCGGACCAGAGCGTGCTCACGGCCGCCTGAGCCAAGGATGAGAACGCGCACCTGGCGAGCGTACCCGCCGACCGATCGCAGGCAGGCGTGTCAGCGCGCGGACGGCGTGCTTTCCATGATCCGGATCGTCGTCTACAGCAGCGGGCGGAGCTGGATTGTCTGGTCGCGCCCGGGCCCGACGCCGACCGCCGCCACCGGAGCGGCGATCATCTCCTCCAGAGCCCGAACGTAGGCCCGGGCATTGCCAGGCAGCTCCCCGACAGAACGCGCGCAGGAGATGTCCTCCCACCAGCCGTCGAGATACTCATACACCGGCCGGGCGTGATGCAGGGCCGTCTGGGTCATCGGCATCTCATCCTGACGGGACCCGTCGACCTCATAGGCCACGCACACCGGCACCTTCTCCAGGCCGGACAGCACGTCAAGCTTGGTCACGAAGTAGTCGGTGATCCCGTTGATCCGGGTGGCGTAGCGGGCTATCACCGCGTCGAACCAACCGGTCCTGCGGCTTCGCCCGGTGGTCACCCCGTACTCGCCACCGACCTTGCGCAGATGCTCGCCGTAAACGTCGTGCAGCTCGGTCGGGAACGGGCCGGCTCCCACCCGGGTCGTGTACGCCTTCAAGATACCGATGACCTTGGTGATGCGGGTGGGGCCGATGCCGGATCCGGCGCACGCGCCGCCCGCCGTCGGTGACGACGACGTGACGAACGGGTAACTGCCGTGGTCCACGTCGAGCATGGTCGCCTGGGCGCCCTCGAGCAGCACCACCTTGCCCTCGTCAAGCGCGCGGGAAAGCACCAGGGCGGTGTCGGCGACGTGCGGGCGCAGCCGCTCGCCGTAGCCGACGTACTCGTCCACGACCGCGTCGGCGTCGATGCCGCGCCGGTTGTACACCTTGGTCAGCATCTGGTTCTTCTCCCGTAGCGCGAGCCGCAGCTTCTGCCTCAGGATCCCGGGGTCGAAGAGATCCTGGACCCTTATCCCGACCCGGGCGATCTTGTCGCCGTAGGCCGGGCCGATGCCGCGGCCCGTCGTGCCGATCCGCGCGGCACCGAGGTAACGTTCGGTGACCTTGTCGAGCGCACGGTGATGGGGCATGATCAAATGCGCGTTCGCCGAGATGAGCAGGCGCTCACAGGAGATGCCCCGCGCGCCCAGGTCGTCCATCTCGCTCAGCAGCACCGCGGGGTCGACCACCACGCCGTTGCCGATGACCGGCACCACGCGCGGTGAAAGCACCCCTGACGGGAGAAGATGCAGCGCGTAGGTCTCGTCACCGATCACGACCGTGTGGCCGGCGTTGTTGCCGCCCTGGTAGCGGACCACGTAGTCGACGCGGTCGCCGAGAAGGTCGGTGGCCTTGCCCTTGCCCTCGTCTCCCCATTGGGCACCCGCCAAAACGATGGCCGGCATCGTGCCAGTCCCTTCCGGTCAGGCGCCCGCGAGGATGGCGGCGGCCTGCGCGCTCGCGTCGGCAAGGAACTCCTCGCATCGCCGCGCCTCATCATCCTCGCCGATGCCGGCGGCCGCCCTGCCGAGCAGGTGCAGCGAACGCAGGAAGCCGCGGTTCGGCTCGTGCTCCCAGGGGATCGGGCCGTGACCTCGCCATCCGGACCGGCGCAGCAGGTCGAGCCCGCGGTGATAGCCGGTGCGGGCGTAGGCGTATGCGGCGATAACCTCCCCGTCGCGCATCGCCCGCTCGGCGAGCGCTGCCCAGACCGCGGGAAACCGAGGGAACCTGGCGGCGACGTCCGCCGGGTCGTCGCCGGACCGCAGCGCCGTCCGCGCCGCCAGATCGTCGGGCAGCAGCGTCGGCGGCGGGCCCGCCAGCAGGTCGTCATGCTCCATTGGGTGTGCGCCTTCGACCTGAGCCGTCAGCCGAGCCGCTGGCCGGCCGACAGCAGGTCCTCACACGCGTGCGCCACCCGCGCGGCCATCCCTGCCTCCGCGGCCTTGCCGTACGAGCGTGGGTCGTACTCCTTCTTCCTGCCGACGTCGCCATCCACCTTCAGCACGCCGTCGTAGTGCGTGAACATGTGCCCGGCGATCGGCCGGGTGAACGCGTACTGCGCGTCGGTGTCCACGTTCATCTTGACCACACCGTAGGAGATCGCCTCGCGGATCTCTTCGAGCGCGGAGCCGGAGCCGCCGTGGAAGACGAGCGCAAACGGCTTGCTCACGCCGTGCTTGGCGCCGACCGCCTCCTGGATCTCCTTCAGGATCGATGGCCGCAGCTGCACCTGCCCCGGCTTGTAGACCCCATGCACGTTCCCGAACGTGGCAGCGAGGATGTACCTGCCGCGCTCGCCGAGGCCGAGCGCCTCCGCCGTCGCCAGTGCGTCCTCGGGCGTGCTGTAAAGCTTCTCGTTGAACTCGCCGACGACGCCGTCTTCCTCGCCGCCGACCACCCCGATCTCCAGCTCCATAACGATCTTCGCCCGGGCGCACTCGGCGAGCAGTTCCGCCGCCGTGCGCAGGTTGTCGCCGAGCGGCACCGCCGAGCCGTCCCACATGTGCGACTGGAACAACGGCGCCTCGCCCCGCGCGACACGGTCCTGCGACAGCTTGATCAGCGGGCGCACGTAGCCGTCCAGCTTGCCCGGCGGGCAGTGGTCGGTGTGCAGCGCGATGTTCACCGGGTACTTGGCCGCGACCACCGCGGCGTATGCGGCAAGCGCGGCGGCGCCCGTGACCATGTCCTTGACCCCAGATCCGGATAGGTACTCGGCGCCGCCGGTGGACACCTGGACGATTCCGTCGCTTTGCGCGTCCGCGAAACCGCGCAGCGCGGCGTTGAGGGTCTGGCTCGACGTGACGTTGATCGCTGGGTAAGCGAATCCCTGCTCCTTGGCGCGGTCGAGCATCTGCGCGTAGATCTCCGGGGTCGCGATAGGCATGTCCGGTCAGCTCCCTGTCATCGTGCTGGCACTGCTAAGTATCCAGGAGTCTCGCCCGCGAGAAGCAGCGGGGAACCCGGTCGCGTGGCCCACCGACCTCCCGCCATGCGGTACAACAGGGGCTCATGGAGCATTTTCTGACCCAGGCAGGCTACGGCGCGCTCATCTTGTTGTGCCTCATCGAAGCCTGTTGTATTCCGATTCCCTCGGAGATTACCTTCGGCTTCGCCGGTGTGCTCGCCTACCAGGGCCATCTCAACCTCGCCGCCGTCATCATCCTTGGCACGCTCGCCGAGCTGACCGGCTCGTACGTCGCCTATGCCGTGGGGCGGCTCGGCGGCCGTCCGCTCGTGGAAAGGCTCGGCAGGTACGTGCTGATCACCCGGGCGGACATCGACCGCGCCGAGCGCTTCTTCGCCGGCCGCGGCGCCCTCGCTGTCCCGCTCGGTCGCGCGCTGCCGGTGGTCCGCGCGTTCATCTCGGTCATCGCCGGCTTCAGCGAAATGCCACTCGTCCGCTTCGGCGTGCTGAGCTTGATCGGAACCGCGGTCTACGCATCGGCCATATCCGCTATCGGCTACGGCGTCGGCAGCGCGTGGGACACCGTCGCGCGCGGCATCGCGATCGCCGGCTACGTGCTCGCCGCGCTCCTCGTGATCGCCGTTGCGGCCTTTGTCACCCACCGGTTGCGCGCGGTTCGGCGGGAGGTCGGCAACGAGCAGGCGGGCGGCCCCGTCGGCTGACCGCGAGGCCGCGAACCCGCGCTCACGTCGATTGATGCGCCGTCCTTCGACATCGATGCACCGTCGGCGGGCTACGCTCCCCCTGTGGGCCGTCACAGATCCGATCCACGAGGCCTGGGCCGCTACCTGCTCCTCGGCGTCGTCGCGATCGTCGCGCTCGCGCTCGTGGTCGCGGGCGTGATTGCCCTGCGTGGCGCGCTGTCGAGCAAGAGAGCGCAACACACACCGTCGCCGTCGTCTCTGGGCGTGCGGTCACACACTGTTCCGCAGAGCGCGCATGTGGCGGTTCTGCTCATCAAGATCGTTCATGAGCCGTGCCGCGTCTTCGTGAAGAACGCCGACAACAACACCATTCTGCAGACAGATAACGCCGACATGCCGCTGGGCGCCATGCTGCAGTTCGATCAGATCCCGCTGCAGGTCCAGATCAGCGACCCGAACTGCGCTCACGTCGACGTTCACGGCCAAAGGCGGGTGCCGGGCTCGGCCGCGCGGCCGTGGATCTTCACGGTGGAAAGCTGACCTCCAATAGTCCTTAACGGCTGCCGCGGAGCGAACCACGTTCGCCCTGCGGATAACCCTTCATGATCGCAGTCGGGCCGCGTGCTGCTCGACGCCACCGCGGATCTCGATTACCAGGCCGTCGGCGGGCTCGCCCTTGGCGCCGACCCGGTGGCGCTCGCGATGACGCACGCCGCGGCATGCCGCGGCGCGATGCTGGACGCGTTTGTCGTGCGCAAGGCGGAAAGACGCATGGGCTGCAGCGCCGGATCGAAGGCCCGGACGTCGCCGGGCGGCGGGTTCTCGCCGTGGAGGACACATCCGCCACAGGAACCTCCGTGCTCACCGCCGTTCACGCGCTGCGCGAAGCGGGCGCCGAGGTGGCGGGCGTGGCCGTACTTGTCGAGCGGGGCGCCCGCGAGCGAATCGCGGAGCGCGGCCTGCCCTGCCGCGCCGTCTATGAACTCGCCGATCTGACCCCTTGTCCGTAGCGCGGTAACTTTTGTCGTCTATCCGGGCCAAAAGTTACCGCGCTACGGAGGAACTCGGCGGGAGGCCAGGATTTGCCGCTCCTTGGCGGGGTCAAGCCCGACCTGGTCGGCGCCCGCGAGGCCGGCGATGCCGGCGTCGGCGACGGCGGCCGAGCCTTGCCACGGCCCGCCCTCGGCCCTTTGATGGCCCATCCATCGCCAGGTGTCACGCACAGTGTCAGTGAGCGGCCGGTAGTGCATCCCGGTCATCCGCGCCCGCTCGCCTTCGACATCCCAGACGCCCGCCCACTGCGCGGTTGACGGCGCCCAGATGGGCAGCTCCCACCACGGCCGCGCACCGGCGGCGAGCAGCGCGTCATGGGGGGTCCAGACCAGCTCGGGCTCGGCGCCACGGCGGTGCCTGGCCGTCGCACGCACGCAGGCGTCGAGCAGGCCACCGAACGTCTCGCGGTCCGAGCCGGGAATGTCGACGGCGCCCGGGATTTGCCTGCGTGTGTTGTCGAGGATCCACGTCGCCAGATCGCGGACGTCAACCACCCGGACTCGATCGCTCGGCAGGCCTGGTGCGAGCATCCGCCCGCCCGCGCAGGCCCGGTCCAGCCACCATGGCAGCCTGCGCGGGGTCTCATGCGGCCCCACGATGACGCCGGGTCGTACCAGCAGGCAGCGACCGGGGAAGACCTCCGCGACGGCGCGTTCGGACCCAGCCTTGAGCACCCCGTACGGCAATCCGCCTGGCGCGTCTGGTGGGCAATCGTGGGTCGGCGAGTCTTCAGCTACCGGCGCGCTCGGCCAATCGCGGTAACTGCGCAAACTGGATACGTAGCTGTAATGCCCCACATGACCAGAAAGCACCCGGGCTGAGGCAAGTACATGGGCTGGCGCGAGCACCGATGTGTCGATGACCGCATCCCAATCTCGGTTTGCCAGCTCGGATAGACCACCCACGCTGGTACGGTCTGCGTGCAAGGCCTCGGCACCCGGCCGGGGCTCGCCACTTACCCCCCGTGTAAGGGTCGTGACGTCGTATCCCCGTCGGACTGCTTCGTCCACGATGGCACGCCCAAGAAAACGGGTGCCCCCCAGCATAAGAAGCCGCATGCGAGGCATTCTGCCGAGCCCGCAGGAATAGGCGGAAAGGCTTACGCCGAGAGCGGACTTGATTACGCTGTGGGAACGCCCGTGATCTGCTGACCTGCGTGACCCGCGCGGCGCGGTTAACCGCCGTGGGGTCGTGCGCCGAGGGAAGGACGGTGTCGCATGGACCGTTGCGCGCTGTTCGTGGATGCGGGTTACATGCTGGCGGACGGCTCGATGGCTGTGCATGGAACTCGCGACCAAGAGGCCGTCTCCTGGGACTATGCCGGCTTGCTTCAGCTGCTGAGCAGTCTCGCCAGCGAGGGCACCGGGCTTCCGTTGCTCAGGTGCTACTGGTATGACGCGGCTATCGACGGTCGGCGGACACGGGATCACGATGCGCTGGCCGACCTTCCGGGTCTCAAGCTTCGGCTTGGCCGGATGCGGCCAGGCCGCCGTGACGGCGTGGACGCCGAGGTTCACCGCGATCTGTCCACGCTCGCGCATAACCAGGCCATCGCTGACGCCATCATTGTGAGCGCCGAGGAAGACTTGGCGCACGTCATCGCGGACGTTCAGGATCTTGGGCTGAGGGTCACGCTGGTACACGTCGCGGTGGAAGGAAACTCGCCGGTCTCCCGCGTGCTGCGGCAAGAATGCGACACGGTGATCGAGGTGGACAGCGCGCACCTGCGACCGTACGTCAGGCTGGCGGCCGGCGCGGGATCCCTCAAGCGCCCGGCCATGCGGCACGCGGCTGATGCCCTCTCGAACGGGCACGGAGCGGCGAGCGGGCATGGACCGAGCGGGCATGGCGGCGCGGCGAGCGGGCATGGCGGGCATCTGGCGGCCCACGCCGGCCAGCACCTGGCGGGACCCGCGATCTATGGCCCACGGGCGGGCGCGCGGGATCAAGCGCACGAGCCCGAGCTTCCCAACCAGGCGGCCGAACCGGCTAGCCCGTCGGCGGCCGCGCCGACCGGTAATCCTGCGCCGCCGCATGCGGGCGACGCGCCGTCGCCAGGTGCGGTGTCGGCACCAGCCGCTGCGCGCGCTGAAGCGACGGTGACGCCGCCGGTGAGCGAGCCAGCCCCGGCAAGTCCGGCGAGCGAGCCAGCCGCGGTGGACGAGCCGCCGCACCTTGGTGGGCAACTCGCCGCGGCGGGGTCTCCGGTCCCCGGTACGCCGCTGACCGGGTCTGCGCCGGCCGGGACCGTGCCCACCCGGGCCGTGCCGGCCGGGTCCGCGCCGGCCGGGTCTGCGCCGGCCGGGACCGTGCCCACCCGGGCCGTGCCGACAGGGGCCGTGCCGGCCGGGTCTGCGTCGGCCGGGTCTGCGCCGGCCGGCGGTGCGCCGCCAGGCGCTGCGGAACGGGCCGCGGTCAGTCAGCGCGAAGCGGCGAGCGAGCACGCTCCGGTCGGCCAGCATGCTCGGCTCAGCCGGCCTGTTCCTGTTCCTGGTAGCCAGCCCGCTTCGGCCAGCGAGCCCGCGGCAGCGGCACGACAGCCGGACGAGGCGCCGCAGCCAGCCCAGTTGCCGCAGCGGGCCGTGGCCTCCCATCCGGCGGACATGCCGAAGCTGCAAGATCAGCCTGTGCAGGCTCAGTTGTACGCGGCCCCGACTCCCTCCCCGGTTTTGTCGGCGCCGCCTGCGATAGGTCCGGTCGCGCCCTACCTGCGGTCGCGGGCGCCTCTTAGCGAGCCGCGGCCGGCCGCCGTGCATGCTGGACCCGCCGCACCCGTGGCGCCGGCGGCTGCGGCCACCCTCGCCGAGGCGACGGCCGCCGCGCACGCCGAGGGCCTGGACTTCGGCGACTCCGTCGCACGCGACGCGCCGGCGCTGTGGCTGGAGGCCGTTCTCGCCAGAAAGCCGCGGATGCCTTCCGACCTCGAAGCGCGGCTGCTGCAAGGTTCGTCGCTCCCGATCGACTGCCTACTGCACGACGAGGTACGGCAGGCGTTGCGCCGTGGGTTCTGGGACGCGCTCGAACGAGCCCGTCGATGACGAGTTTGTAGCGGATGTGGCGCTCGCACGTTGAGGCGGAGCGTGGCTGGGTAGCGTCACCCTGTGGCTCAGCTGACCGATGATCTTTTCGACGCAATCGAGTTTGACGCGGCGAGCTGCGGCGACCATCTGACCGCGGCGCTGCGCATGTCCCGGCTCGCCTCCACTGGGGAACCCGCTGGAGGAATGTCTCGGGCCGAAGCCTATCTGCGGACCGGCGAACAATGGCTGCTCGCTGACGACCCGGCGGAAGCGGCCGACGCGTTCCGCCAGGCGATCGCCGACGGCGGGCACACCTTCGTCGACCCGCGTGTGCCGCTCGCCCGGGCGCTCTACCTCCTCGATCAGCCAGAACAAGCCGGCCGCATCATCGAGCAGCTGAAGACGGAGGGGCCGACCGATCCGCGAGTGTGCGACCTCGTGGCCGAGCTCCTGCTTGAGCGTGCCGACCTGCCCGGCGCCCTCGCGTGGGTGACGGCAGGTGTCGAGCTCTGCCTGCCCGATGGCGCGGCTGATATCGCGGCCGAGTCGACTCAGGTCGTGGTATCCCGCGACCGCTTCGCCGAACTGCGGTTGCTGCTCAACCTGCGGTACCGGATCCGCAACGACCTCGCCCTGCCTGAAGACGGATACGACCGGCTGATCGACAGACTGGAAACCGGCTCGTAAGCCCGCGCGGACCAGCTCAGCCGACGCCAGCCGCGCTCGCCCGCGCCGGGCGGACCGTCAGCGCGTCGGCCGCCTCATCCAAGTCGACGACGACCTCGTCGCCTTCTCTGATGTCGCCGGCGAGCAGCGACCGGGCAAGCTGGTCGCCGATCGCCGACTGCACGAGCCGCCGCAGCGGCCGGGCGCCGTAGACCGGGTCGAATCCGGTCAGCGCCAGCCACTCAGCTGCGGCCGGAGTGACTTTCAGGGTGAGCCGCCGGTCCGCGACGCGCCGGGCGAGCCGCTCCACCTGCAGGTCCACGATCCTGGTGAGATCTTCTGTGGACAGGGGGTCGAAGAGGATCACGTCGTCCAAGCGGTTGAGGAACTCCGGTTTGAAGGTGGCACGGACAACGCTCATAACCGCGTCCCGCCGCGCGTCCGGCGTCAGCGTGTGGTCGGCAAGGAACTGCGAGCCCATGTTCGAGGTGAGAATCAAGATCGTGTTGCGGAAGTCGACCGTGCGGCCCTGCCCGTCGGTGAGCCGGCCATCGTCAAGCACCTGCAGCAATACGTCGAAGACCTCGGGGTGCGCCTTCTCGACCTCATCGAGCAGAACCACGCAGTATGGCCTGCGCCGAACGGTCTCGGTGAGCTGGCCGCCCTCTTCGTAGCCGATGTAGCCGGGCGGCGCCCCGACGAGCCTGGCGACCGAGTGCCTTTCGCCGTACTCGCTCATGTCGATGCGGACCATCGCGCGCTCGTCGTCGAACAGGAAGGCCGCCAGCGCCCTGGCCAGCTCGGTCTTGCCGACGCCTGTCGGGCCGAGGAACAGGAACGAGCCGGTCGGCCGGTCCGGGTCGGCGATCCCCGCCCGCGCGCGGCGTACCGCGTCGGACACGGCGCGGACCGCGCGGGTCTGGCCCACCAGCCGCTTGCCGAGTTCGGATTCCATCCGGAGCAGCTTGCCGGTCTCCCCTTCGAGCAGGCGCCCCGTCGGGATGCCTGTCCACGACGACACGACCTCGGCAACGTCGTCCGGGCCGACCTCCTCCTTGACCATCGGCGGCTCGCCGCCGGGCATGCTCGCGCCCTCGGCCTCGCTCATGCTGCTCGCCTCGGCGAGCTGGTGCTCGAGCGCTGGGATTTCTGCGTACATGAGGCGGGAAGCGGTCTCGAAGTCACCGTCCCGCTGTGCGCGCTCGGTCTGGACTTTTGCCTCGTCCAGCCGCTTTTTGAGTTCGCCGACCTTGTTCAGGCCCGCCTTCTCCCGCTCCCAGCGGGCGCTCAGCGCGGTGAGCTGCTCGGCCTTGTCGGCCAGGTCGCGGCGTAGCCGCTCCAGCCGCTCCTTGCTCGCCGGATCGTCCTCCCTCGCAAGGGCCATTTCCTCCATCTTCATCCGGTCCACGGCGCGCTGCAGCTCGTCGATCTCGACGGGCCGGGAGTCGATCTCCATTCGCAGCCGCGACGCTGCCTCGTCGATCAGGTCAATCGCCTTGTCCGGGAGGAAGCGGCCGCTGATATAGCGGTGCGACAGGGTGGCGGCAGCGATGAGCGCGGCGTCGGATATCTGCACCTCGTGATGCGCCTCGTAGCGGCCCTTGAGCCCGCGCAGGATCGCGATGGTGTCCTCGACCGTCGGCTCCCCGACGAAGACCTGCTGGAATCGGCGTTCCAGCGCGGGGTCCTTCTCGATCCGCTTGCGGTACTCGTCCAGCGTGGTGGCGCCGACCATGCGCAGCTCGCCGCGGGCGAGCATCGGCTTGAGCATGTTGCCCGCGTCCATCGCGCCCTCGGCCGCGCCCGCGCCGACGACGGTGTGCAACTCGTCGATGAACGTGATGATCTGCCCGTTGCTCTCCTTGATCTCGCTGAGCACCGCCTTCAGCCGTTCCTCGAACTCGCCACGGTACTTGGCGCCCGCCACCATCGCGCCGAGGTCGAGCGCGACAAGCCGCTTGCCGCGCAGCGACTCGGGCACGTCACCTGCGACGACGCGCTGCGCGAGGCCCTCGACGACGGCCGTCTTGCCGACGCCGGGCTCGCCGATGAGCACGGGGTTGTTCTTGGTACGGCGGGAAAGCACCTGGATGACCCGGCGGATCTCCGCGTCCCGCCCGATGACCGGGTCGAGCTCGCCCTCCCTGGCTCGTTCGGTCAGGTCAACCCCGTACTTCTCCAGCGCCCGGTAGGTGCCCTCTGGATCTTCTGAGGTGACCCGGGCGCTGCCGCGCACCTTCTCGAACGCGCCGAGCAGCTCATCGGGGCCGGCCCCAGCGCGGCTGAGCAGCGTGGCCACGTCCCCGCCGTCGGCGGCAAGTCCCACGAGCAGGTGTTCGGTCGAGGTGTATTCGTCCTTCAGCTCGCGCGCCCGCCGCGACGCCGTGTTCAGCGCGGCGGCGAGCTGCCGTGACATGGCAGGCGCGCTGACCGTCTGCCCAGCCGCCCGGGGCAGCCGGGCAATCAACGCCTCCGCCCGCTGCCTGACGTCGGCCGGGTCCGCGCCGACGGTGCGCAGCAACGGGGCGGCGATACCCTCGGGCTGCTCGATGAGGGCCACGAGCAGGTGTGCCGCGTCCACATGGGGGTTACCGTCCGCCGTGGCTCGCCGCAGGGCGGCAGCGAGCGCCTCCTGGCTCCGTCGCGTTAGTTTCTCGTCCATTCGGTGTGCTATGTCTTTCCTTTTTCACGTGGTGGTTGCCAAGATGCGGGGTCGGCCACGGCGCCGGCGCTTCGGACGGGCACCAGCTCCGCCCCCTGTCCCCCCGAGCGCCGCAGCCCCGCGAGGCGGGCGGCGACGGCGCGGGTGGACTCAAGCTCGGCGCGCAACTGCGCGACTTCGGCATGCAGCTCAGCGGCTGCCAGCCGCAACTGCCTGAGCTCGTCCTCAAGCTCGAGGATCCGCTTGATCCCCGACAGGTTCACCCCTTCCTGCTGCGAGAGCCGCTGCACCTCGCGCAGGAGGAGGATGTCCCGCATTGAGTAACGTCGCCCTCGGCCGGCCGAACGGCCAGGTGACACCAGCCCCATCCGGTCGTAGGTGCGCAGCGTCTGCGGGTGCAGCCCGGATAGCTGCGCGGCTACCGAGATGACATAGACCGGGGTGTCGTCGGAGAGCCCGAACGGGTTGGGCATGCTCATCTCAGCTCACCTTTGCCCGCTGCAGCAGCTCTTCCCGTGGGTTGTGGGCACCCAGGGCCTGCTGGAACGCCTTGAGGGCATCGGCGGCCTTGCCGTTGAGCTTCTGCGGTACGACGACCTGCACGGTGACAAGAAGGTCAGCGTAGGTTCCGTCGGAGCGACGCGCGCCCTTGCCCCGGACACGCAACGTGCGCCCGTTGGGCGTGCCGGGCGGGATCCGCACGGTCACCGGCATGCCGCCGAGGGTCGGCACGGTGATCTCGGCGCCGAGAACAGCCTCCGGGTAGGTCACGGGGACCGTGATGGTGAGGTTGTCACCAGACCTGCCGAAGATGGCATGCGGCTGCACGTGTACCAGGACATACAGGTCGCCCGCGGGCCCACCGCGCTCGCCCGGCGCGCCCTTGCCCTTCAGCCGGATGCGCTGGCCGTCCTTAACGCCTGCGGGGATGCGCGCCTGAATGGTGCGGCTGCTCATCGCGCGCCCGCTCCCAGAACAGGTCGGGCACGGATCATCGACGATGAGCCCGCGGCCGCGGCATGTCCTGCAGGGTTCTGAGAACGCGAAGCTGCCGAGGTTCCTGCTGGCTTGGCCGGATCCCTCGCACGTCGGGCAGACTCTCGGGACCGTGCCGGACTTTGCGCCCGTACCGTGGCACGTCGGGCACGGTCCCTCTCCGGTGAGCCGTAGCGGGACGGTGACGCCGGTGACCGAGTCATTGAACGAGAGCGTGGCCTCAGTCTCCACGTCGGCGCCGCGGCGCGGTCGCTGCTGCGTGCCCCGGCCGCCGCCGAACATGCCGCCGAGCAGGTCGCCAAGCCGCCCGCCGGTTCCCGACGACCCGAACAGGTCGCCGAGATCAAAGCCGAAACCACCGCCGCCCGCGCCGCCGGTTGGAGTGCCCACCCTGAAGCGGTCAGCCCCAAACAGCGTGCGGGCCTCGTCGTACTCCTTGCGCCGCTTCTCGTCGGACAGCACGTTGTACGCCTCGGAGATCTCCTTGAAGCGCTCTTCAGATTTGGGGTCACCCTTGTTGGCGTCGGGGTGGAACTTGCGGGCGAGCTTGCGGTACGACTGCTTGATCTCGTCGGCGGTAGCGGTCTTGCGGACGCCAAGGACCTTGTAGTAGTCCTTCTCGAGGAAATCCTTCGTGCTCACAGCCTCAACTATCCGTTTCCCGCGGCGTCAGCCACCGCGATCCTGCGGCGTGTCCGGCTCATCCGGAGCCGGTTCCCTTTCCTCGCCCGTCTCGCCGCCCATCTGGCCGCTGCCTGGCTCGCCGATGGAGCCGCCTGGCTCGCTTGGCAGCCGGGCGCTGCGCGGCTGGCCAGCGGCGGCGCCGGGGCCTTCCGGCTGGCCTTCCTGTTGCTCGCCGGCCGGCCCTGCGACCGCCACCCGGGCCGGCCGCAGGATGCGGTCCGCCACCTTGTATCCAGGCTGCAGAATCTTCTCGCAGATCGGCTCACGCACCTCGGCGGAGAAGGAGTGCATGAGCGCATCGTGGATGTTCGGGTCGAAGGGCTCGCCGGGGTCCCCGTACCGAACCAGGCCGAGCTTGGTCACGGCCGACTCGATGGACTCGGCCACGGACTTGAATCCACCGGACAGCTCGCCGTGCTCACGGGCGCGGTCGATGTTGTCGAGGACCGGCAGCAGCTTGGCGAGGACGTTGGCAAGCGCCTGCTCACCGACGGCGACCCGATCCCGCTCCACGCGCTTGCGGTAGTTGGCGTACTCCGCTTGCACGCGCTGCAGGTCCGCGGTGCGCTCGGCGAGCCGCGCCGTGGCCGCGGCCACCGGGTCGTCCCCTGTGGCCGCGTGCCGGGGCGGCTGCGCCGCCCCGGCGGCGCGGCCGGTTGCCGTCTGCTCACGGTCGGCTCCGGCCGGCTCGCGCACCTTGCCGGTCACCGGGTCGATACGCCGCCGGTCACGAATGACCGGCCGGGCATCAGTGTCGTCACGCGATGTCATCAGGCGGCCCCTGAGTCTCGCTTGTCCTTGTCCTCGTCCACAATTTCGGCGTCCACGACTTCGTCCTCCGCCGTGGCGTCGCCGCCCTGCGCAGATCCGTCGGCTTGCTGGCCGCTCTGCTGCTGTTGCTGCGTTTGGGCGTAGATCGCGGTGCCCATCTTCTGGCTGACTTGGGCCGTCTTCTCCGAAGCCGTCTTGATCGCCTCGATGTCGCTGCCCTTGAGCGACTCCTTGAGCTCCTTGACCGCGGCCTCGACCTCAGACTTGATGTCGTCGGGGACCTTGTCGCCGTTTTCTGCCAGGAACTTCTCTGTGGTGTAGGCGAGCGTGTCACCCTGGTTGCGGGTTTCCGCCTCTTCGCGCCGCGCGCGGTCCTCTTCCGCGAACTTCTCCGCGTCGGCCATCATCCGCTCGATGTCGTCCTTGGGCAGCGCCGAGCCGCCGGTGATCGTCACCGACTGCTCCTTGCCGGTCCCGAGATCCTTGGCGGAGACGTTCACGATGCCGTTCGCGTCGATGTCGAAGGTGACCTCGATCTGCGGGACGCCGCGCGGCGCCGGCGGGATGCCGGTCAGCTCGAACATGCCGAGCTTCTTGTTGTACTGCGCGATCTCCCGCTCTCCCTGGAAGACCTGGATCTGCACTGATGGCTGGTTGTCGTCTGCCGTGGTGAAGATCTCCGAGCGCTTGGTCGGGATGGTTGTGTTGCGCTCGATGAGCTTGGTGAAGATGCCGCCCTTGGTCTCGATGCCGAGCGAAAGCGGGGTCACGTCGAGCAGCAGAACATCCTTGACCTCGCCCTTCAGCACCCCAGCCTGCAGGCACGCGCCGACGGCGACGACCTCGTCCGGGTTGACGCCCTTGTTCGGCTCCTTGCCTCCAGTGAGCTGCTTGACCAGGTCCACCACCGCCGGCATCCGGGTCGAGCCACCGACGAGCACGACATGGTCGATCGCGCTGAGCTTGACCGAGGCGTCCTTGATGACCCGCTGGAACGGGCCACGGCAACGGTCGAGAAGGTCAGAGGTCATGCGCTGGAAGTCGGCTCGGGTGAGCTTGGCGTCCAAGTGCAGCGGGCCCTCCGCCGACGCGGTGATGTAGGGCAGGTTGATCTGCGATTCGCTCGAGCTTGACAGCTCGATCTTGGCCTTCTCCGCGACCTCACGCAGCCGCTGCAGGGCCATCTTGTCTTTGGACAGGTCGATCCCGTGGCCGTTCCTGAAGTCGGTGACCAGCCAGTCGACGATTCGCTGGTCCCAGTCGTCGCCACCGAGGTGGTTGTCGCCGTTGGTGGCCTTCACCTCGACCACGCCCTCACCGACCTCGAGCAGCGAGACGTCGAAGGTGCCGCCGCCGAGGTCGAAGACCAGGATGGTGGCCTCGCTCTCCTTCTCCAGGTGGTAGGCGAGCGCCGCGGATGTCGGCTCGTTGATGATCCGCAGCACGTTGAGGCCGGCGATCTGCCCCGCCTCCTTGGTGGCCTGGCGCTGGGCGTCGTTGAAGTACGCCGGAGTCGTGATCACCGCGTCGGTGATCTTCTCGCCCAGGTACGCCTCGGCGTCCCTCTTGAGCTTCTGGAGGATGAAAGCGCTGATCTGCTGAGCGGTGTAGGCCTTGCCGTCGATGTTGACCGACCAGTTGGTGCCCATCTGGCGCTTCACCGACCGGATTGTCCGGTCCACGTTGGTCACGGCTTGGCGCTTGGCTACCTCGCCGACGAGCACCTCTTGGTTCTTCGCGAATGCGACCACGGACGGGGTCGTCCGCGACCCCTCCGCGTTAGCGATTACCGTGGGCTCGCCGCCTTCGAGGACCGCGACGACGGAGTTGGTCGTCCCCAGGTCAATCCCTACCGCACGTGCCATGAGCAGTCCTTAAGTTGATCGTTTGGCTGAAGTTGAGTGGCTCGCGCTAAAGGTTGCCGCGCCACTCATAGTCTGTCAAATCAGTTGAGTCCATCAGGCTCAACTTTATCTTGGCCGCGGACATTCCCGCCGGCGTGAGCCGTCTTATCCTTCCGGCACCGTCCCTGTGGCGCCGTCGCGGCCGGGCTAAGCGGCCGGTGTAGGTGCCGCGCCGCCGCTCGCATGGTAGCGCCACGAGGCGCCAGTGGCGTTCAGTCGTGCGCCACGTGTCCGGTCAGCGCCACGTGGCGGCAGCCGTTCGGGATAAGTGTGCGGCTCGGCTTGCGGCCGGGTGAGCGCCGGCGGACCTTCGCCTGGCCGGCCGTGCGCGCGGCCCGAGCCCGGGCGTTCGGGTGTGACACAAGCGGGAGTCGCGGCGCTGAAATAGATGAGATGAGCACACGCCGCTTGTGTCGGGTTCCCCGGGTCGCCGCAGGTCACTTGATCAGCGGCGACCCGGTTGATCCGAAGCCGGATCCGCTGGTGCCTGCTCGCCGCTGTGATCATGTTGGTCCGCGCTGAGGAGCGCAGGGGTGTACAGGAACACACGCAGCGGCCACGCGTCGGTCTGTGGGCGTCGCGCTCCGGCAGGAACCTCCTGCGTCGTTGAACATCTGCACTGGACTCGGACGGAGCGGCGTTTCGGGCCCCGCTGCCCCGGCCGGTAGGAGGCCTCGACGACAGGGCGCGTGTGCCCCCATTGGGTCCTGTCGTCGAGGCTCCATTATGCGCGTTGTCGCACAAAAATAGTGTGCGCCACGCGAACGGCGCTCCTGATCGCTCGGTAATGTGCCGCTTTTGGCATGCGGTCGCGTTGGCGCGGAGACGCTGCCGGGTGCGGCGTACGCTGGCATCCAGCGCCGACAGGGAGGTCGGGAGTGATCCTGCGAATCGTCGTTGGCCTCGCCATGACCGTGATCACGCTTGCGATCGCCGCGCGGCGGGTGCGGTGGCTGTGCCGGGTCGCGACCAGCGGCCAGCCCGCGCCTGAGCGGGTCGCGGCCGTCAGGCAGAACGTCGGCCGTGACCTCGGCGTTCAGCTCAGCGAGGTGTTTGGCCAGCGCAAACTGCTGAAGTGGTCGATCCCCGGCCTTGCCCACTTCTTCGTGTTCTGGGCCTTCGTGCTGCTGCTCACCGTCTACATCGAGGCCTACGGCTCGCTGTTCGCCGCGACGTTCCATATCCCGGTCATCGGTCAGTTCGGGCTGCTCGGCTTCCTGCAAGACTCCATCGCGCTTGCGGCGCTCGCGGGGATCGTCGTCTTCGCGGTCATCCGAGTGCGGAACTCGCCGAAACGACTGGACCGCCGGTCCCGTTTCGCCGGGTCGCACCTCGGCGGTGCCTGGCTGATACTTTTCATGATCTTCAACGTGATCTGGACGATGTTCCTGTTCCGTGGATCGTCGGCGAACTCGGGCGACTTCCCCTACGGGAACGCGGCTTACATGTCGCACCTGGCGGCGAAGGCGCTTCATCCCCTCGGCCGCGGCGCGAACTCCGACCTCGAGACGACCGCGGTGCTGCTGCACATCGCGGTGATGCTGATCTTCCTCCTCATCGTCGTGCACTCCAAGCACCTGCACATCTTCATCGCACCGCTGAACGTCCTGTTCTCACGCCGCCCGGACGGCCTCGGCCCGCTCGAACCCATGCGCAGCAATGGCGCGGTGCTCGACTTCGAGGAAGCGGACCCGGACACCGACGTGTTCGGCCGAGGCAAGATCGAGGACTTCACCTGGAAGGGCTTCCTCGACTTCGGCACGTGCACCGAATGCGGGCGGTGCCAATCCCAGTGCCCGGCGTGGAACACGGGAAAGCCGCTCTCGCCGAAGATGGTCATTCTGGATCTGCGCGATCACGCGCTGGCCAAGGCGCCGCATCTGCTCGCCGGTTCCGATGAGGAGAGGGAGGCGCTGCCCGACGCGGTCAAAGCCGAGGCAGCACGGCCCCTTGTCGGCACCGAGGCAGACAACGGCGTGATAGACCCGGATGTCATCTGGTCATGCACAACGTGCGGCGCCTGTGTCAACGAATGCCCGGTCGATATCGAGCACATCGACCACATCATGGACATGCGCCGCTACCAGGTCCTTATCGAGTCCAAGTTCCCGACCGAGGCGGCGACCCTGCTGAAGAACCTCGAGAACAAGGGCAACCCGTGGGGCATGGGCGAGATGGCACGGGCGGAGTGGATGGAAGGGCTCGACTTCGAGGTTCCGGTGGTGGACGGGAAGATCGGCGACGATGTCGAGTACCTGTTCTGGGTCGGCTGCGCAGGCGCGCTTGACGACCGGGCCAAGAGGACGACCAGGGCACTGGCCGAACTGCTGCACATCGCGGGGGTGAGGTTCGCTGTCCTCGGGCCCATGGAGGCGTGCAGCGGCGACCCAGCCCGCCGGATGGGCAACGAGTTCCTGTTCTCGATGCTCGCCCAGCAGAACATCGAGACCCTGAACGAGGCGGGAGTGCGAAAGATCGTCGCCAGCTGCCCGCATTGCTTCAACTCACTCGCCAACGAGTACCCGCAGCTCGGGGGCTCGTACGAGGTGATACACCACACCCAACTGCTGGCCAGGCTCGTGGCGGAGGGCAAGATTACGCCGGTGACCCCGGTCGCGGAGAGGATCACCTATCACGATCCGTGCTACCTCGGCCGGCACAACCGCATCTACACGCCGCCTCGGGAGATCATGGCAGGCGTGCCCGGCGTCCAGGCGCAGGAGATGCACCGGTGCCGCGAGCGCAGCTTCTGCTGCGGCGCCGGCGGCGCGCGGATGTGGATGGAGGAGCGGATCGGCAAGCGGATCAACAGCGAGCGCATCGAGGAAGCGCTCGGCACCGATCCGGACACGGTGTCGACCGCGTGCCCGTTCTGTCTGGTCATGCTGGGCGATGCGATCGAGGAAAAGAAGAGTTCGGGCGCGGCAAAACAGTCGCTCGAAGTCGTGGACGTGGCTCAGTTGCTCGTCCGCTCGGTGAAGCAGCCGGATGTCCCGCAGGCATGACGCGCTTGGGGCCAGATGGCCTCAGACCTTGGCGCGGTAGAAGTTCAGATACGAGCGGGATGGTGTCGGCCCACGCTGGTCCTGGTACCTGGATTCGTACAGGGGTGAGCCATAGGGGTGCTCGGCCGGCGAGCTGCAGCGAAACAGGCAGAGCTGGCCGATTTTCATGCCGGGCCACAACTTGATCGGCAGCGTCGCTACGTTGGACAGCTCCAGCGTGACATGGCCGGAAAAGCCCGGGTCTATCCACCCGGCCGTCGAATGCGTCAGCAACCCCAGCCTGCCGAGACTCGACTTGCCTTCGAGGCGGCCGGCGAGATCCTCGGGCAGCGAGACCACCTCGTAGGTGGAAGCGAGCACGAACTCGCCCGGGTGCAGCACGAACGGCTCGTCGTCGGCGGTCTCCACGAGCCTGGTCAGGTCTGGCTGCTCCACCGCAGGGTCGATGTGCGGGTAGCGGTGGTTCTCGAACACCCGGAAGTAGCGGTCCAGCCGGACGTCCACGCTTGAGGGCTGGATGAGTTCGGGCGCGTAGGGGTCGAGCTTGACCCGCCCGGACTCGATCTCGGCCTTAATGTCGCGGTCGGAGAGCAGCACGCTGGCAACCTACCGGTTCCGGTAACATGTCGTCGCGACAGTCGCGCAGGACGCCGCGCCGCCAGACGGCGGCTGGCATGCCCAACTGGTCATGCGGGTGTAGTTCAATGGCAGAACGTCAGCTTCCCAAGCTGATAGTGGGGGTTCGATTCCCCTCACCCGCTCCATGTAGCTCCTCTACATCGCTCATTTTCGAGCGAGTGTTCCCCCTAATTGCAGTTTGATGGCGCGGACTGCGCTCGGATGCTCTCCAGTCCGGTGTTTTACCTGGTCATACGCCATATTCGGCTGAGTTATGCTGATGAGAGAAGCTGGGTGGAGCCCTGTTGACCTACCCAAATTTCTACCCACACCGAGGGCCTGACCATGGCATACGTAGAACGCCGTGAACGCAAGAAGGGCACCCGCTATCGCGGCATCTATAAAGGCGCAGACGGCCGGTACCGGTCCGCTGGCACCTACACCACCGACGAGCGGGCGCTGGAGGTCGCGAACGAGGCAGAGCGGCGCGCGGCGGAGGTGGCTGGCGGAGCGGCCGGGCGGCTGGACCCAGTGACCCGCGCAACGAGGACGATCAAGGAGTACGCGCCGACCTTCCTGCGGCACCACCAGGTCGAAGGGAACACGAAGGACACGTATGAGGGCACACTGCGCCTGCACGTTATCCCGTTCCTGGGGGGATGCCGGCTGGCCGAGACAGACCGGACGGTGGCGCGCAACTACGTGACGGCGCTTCAGGAGGCGGGGCGGTCAGCTAATACGATCCGTCAGGCCAAGGTGGTTCTCGGCGCGATGTTCGGCATGGCCGTATCGGACGAGTACTTGGACTACAACCCGTTTCACGACCTGAAGACACCGAAGGTGCCGGGCCGCCGGGCGATCAAGATTGCCACCCCGGCGCAGTATCTGAAGGTGCGGCAATGCCTTCCGAACACGCCCTGCAAAGTCTTTTCGACGCTGCTGGTGTCCAGCGGCGTGCGGTTCTGTGAGGCGATCGGGCTCCAGCCAGATGACTTCGACTTCGAGGAGTGCATCCTGGAAGTGGCCCGGTCGGTGGTCAAGGTGTCCAGGAAGCACCATCCGCAGGGGAAGACCTTTCTGGTGCGTGACTACACCAAGAACGGCCAGACACGCAGGCTCAAGCTCGACCGCGCCGTCGTGACGCTTGTACGCGAGTACGTGGCGGAGCACGGTATCGGCAAGGCCGACGTTATCTTCCCGGCGGCGCTGCTATGCCCACCGCGCAAGACCAAACCGCGGCTAAGCGATGAGCAGATCAAGGCGCTAGGTGACTGCGAGCCCGTCGGCGGCCGGGTATACGCCCACGGCACTATGGGTGCCTACGTGCGGGTGAAGTGCCGGTGCGAGGGCTGTCGGCAGTGGGCACGTGACTATGGCCGTGAGCGGATGCGCGAGAAGCGCGCCGCGGCACGCGGGAGTGAGCGGCACCGCTGGGAGAAATCGCGTGATCCCGACGAGCCCTACCTGGACGAGCAGATCTGGGACCGGATCTGGGCTGAGGCCATCAAGAAGAGCGGGATCCCGTTCAAACCGACCGCATACCAGGTCCGGCATACGCATGCGTCTTGGCTTATCGACGCGGGGGAGAACCCGAAGGCCGTGATGCACCGGCTCGGTCAGGCTGACCTGCGCACGACCGCGCGCTACGTGCATGTGCTGGACGAGACCGGGGAATCTGCGGCCAAACGGTTCGAGGGACTACTGCCGCCGCCGTAACTGCAGCGCGGGACTGGGCCGGTGACGTTCAGCTGGCAACCTGCTCGATGTACGCGGCGATGTCGCTCGGGCGAAACCGTAGCTGCCTGCCCAGCCGGATCGCAGTGATCGCGCCGCTCTCCACAGTGTCATACAGCCAGCTCTTCCTCACCTTCAACAGCGCACATACGTCGTCGGCAGTGAGCAGATGCAGGTCTGCCAAGCCATCCACTGGCATGTGGGGACGCTGGGCCGGAGACTTGCGAGAGCTTGCCTTAGACATAGCTATCGGGTGGTGGATCTATGCCGATGTAGCGCAGGAGGTCGGCAGTGGGGACCCGATAGCTGTGGCCGATGCGGAGCACGCGGCACGGGAATTTGCCCTGTCTGACGAGCTCGTATGCTTTCCCGCGGCCGATGCCGAGAGCTTGCGCGGCGGTGGGAAGATCGATCATCGCGGGAAGAACGAGCAGTTCGTCGAGGGTGAACGCCTTCATGGGTTCTCCTATGACTTGTTCAACCAACCTGGGCCGTACCCTCCTGGCGTGGGTCGGCGGTGAGCGGGAGCCTTGCGCCTGCCCTGATGAATTTGGTTTGGTGGAATTCATCTCTGCCGTGCCCTGAGCTGTCATTTACCAAGTCCGGCTAAGGGCCTATTAAGGAACACGGCGGCACCTGGTTTTCTGCTGCCGCCAGATATCCGGCAAATGTCTACCTGGGCGAGTGAACTTGTCCGCGGGACCCGCAGCGCAGAAAGTGCTGGTGTTGCCAGTCGCCGGGGCTGACACAGACATCTATCTTGCTCGCCGCCATCCCGGACACCGAGCCACAGGCGGGCTGCTGCGATCTCGTTGAGGCCATCAAATGTGCTGTTCACGGCCCAACTGGACAGCAGACACCAGGCAGACAGCGGTCAGACAGGCGGTCGGGTAGCCGGTTGTCCAGCCGGTGTCCGGGCTAACACGGGCGATGTTGGAATAGCGAGGCACAGCCGCGCAGCCACTCGGCCCCGATGGCAATTTTGGCGTTGGCCCTGTGGATTTCCAGTCTGCTTGCAGCCCTGTCCAGCTCACGGTGTCTAATCAGACATTCAATGGACAGTAAGCCAGCGATGATGAATTGTCCACTAAATGTCTATGCGGCGTGCGTTGATGGGTCTCCCGACTCGTTTCGCGTAAATGGAGGCATCACCATGACCCAGTACGAGGGGCTCACCTCGCCGCTAGACACGGCCGACGCCGCGTTCGCCGCCCTCACAACCGGTCCGGCGCCGCTGTCAGTCGATGGGCGCCGCGTCGGCGGCGGGCTTCCGCAGCGGCTCATCCCGCTGGATGAGCTGAAGCGGCTGCTGCTGTCCCGCTCGACCTCCTACGCCACCTGGGATGCGGCATGGGCCGAGCTGGTCCGCCATTCCCGGCAGTGCGGCCCTGCCTGGGTGGTCGGCGCAGTCGGCGTCGCTTTGCCGGGACTTCGCCGCGTGGCCGGGCGGCTCGCCTGCGGTTATAAGGGCGATTCCGCCGACATTGACGCGGAGGTCCTGACTGGGTTCCTCGCCATGCTGCGCACCATCGACGCCACGCAACCGGCGATCGCCGAACGGCTGCGCTGGGCGGCCTACCGTTCGGGCGCCGCGCTCCGCTACGCCGACGCCCTTTTCGCACGTCGGCATGTCATGCCGATAGAGGCGACCGCACCACCACGCCCGTGGGGCCATCCGGACCTAGTGCTCGCCGACGCGGTCGCGAAAAGCGTCATCACCATCGCCGAAGCCGACCTGATCGCCCGCACCCGGATGGAAGACCTGCCGCTGGAGGATGCCGCACGTGAGCTGCACATCAGCTATGCGGCGGCGAAGATGCGCAGGCTGCGTGCCGAATGGCGGCTCGTCGAAGCCGTTTGCGAGGGCGAAGTTCAAAGTCATTTGTTCCCTGAGGCGGCCTGAGCCGGTCTTGGTCTGTGCCGGGAGCAGCCGGAGTGGCCCACAGGCCGGGATCACACCGGATGCCTGGCAAGGGGAGACGCCGCTCGCCAGAAGGGAGGTGCGCCGGTCCCAGCCCTTCAGGTCCCTCCGGGCTCCCGGCGCCACTGAGGAATAACCAGACCCGCGCCGTCAGCGGGGGAGGTGAAAGGTCACCATGCGCCCCAAGATCGTGCTGGCGGTCCTCGCCGTCGCGGGGATCGCGGTCGCCATTCTCGCCGGGGACGCCATCCCTGCCCTGGCCGGCCAGGCAGGCGGCGCACTGGCCGCCGCGTCATCACTGAACCAGGTGATCAGCAACATCACGAAGTGGCTAGTCGGCCTGCTGGTAGGGCTCGCCACCCTGCTGCTGACGGTCGGCGGGGTGCGCTACCTGCTCGCCGGGGGCGACCCGGGCGAGGTGCACAAGGCGAAGCAAACCCTCAAGTACTCCGCCATTGGCTACGGGGTGGTTGTCCTCGCCCCGCTGCTGGTGACCATTCTCAAGGGCTTCGTGGGAGGGTAGATGCCTGTCCTACCCCGCCCTCGCCGCCGGGTAGCCGCGCGTGCCGCCGTGGCCGCCGCGCTGGCGGGCGCGGTCCTGGGCGGGGTTGTGCTGGCTGCTGGGTCTGCACGGGCGGCCGCTCCGGCCAGCCTACGTGCGTCGCAGCCCACGCAGCTGGCGGCAGGCTTGTACCCGGCGCAGCGGCTGGGGGCCGTCGCGGTATCAACGGCGCGGCCCGAAACGCCACGCTCGCCTGGCTCGCCGCGGCCAACAGCGGCGCCGACTGCGGCCGTGACCGCGGCGCCGCAGGCGGCCAGCGGCGGGTGCGGTTTCTTCAATGTCGCATGCCAGATCGGCCATGCGATCGACTCGTGGTTCGCCGACCTGGTCAAGACGGCGGTGAATCCGATGTTCGCGCTGCTCGGCGAGAGCCTGCTGTCCACTCCGCAGGTCGGCGGCATCGGCACCGTCCGCAGCCTGTGGTCGGGTTCGCTGGCCATCGCCGACACCAGCTATGTGCTGCTGGTGGTCGTCGGCGGGATCACGCTGATGAGCTACCAGACCCTGCAGACCTCGTATGCGGTCAAGGACATCGCCCCCCGGCTGGTGGTCGGGTTCATCGCCGCCAACCTGTCGCTGCTGCTGGCGGGTAAGGCCATTCAGTTCGCTGATGGGATCTCGGCAGCACTGGCCGGGCAGGGCCTGGACCCGCATGCGGCCGGGCAGATCCTGCGCAACGTGATCTACCGCGTCGTGGCGGAAGGTTCGATCTTCTTCATCCTGCTCGCCGTCTTCGCAGTCGTGCTGGTCGTCGTACTGACGGTGATCTATGTTGCGCGGCTGATGCTGACCGTGCTGCTGATCGCGATGGCGCCGCTCGCGCTGGCGTGCCATGCCTTGCCGCAGACCGAGGGGGTGGCGCGCTGGTGGTGGCGGGCCTTCGCCGGGGTGCTGGCGATCCAGGCCGCCCAGGCGCTGGTGCTGGTCGCCGCCGCCCGTATCTTCTTCGCCACCGGGTGGGCCACCCTGATCGGCGGCGCGCTGGGTGGGCACGCCGCCGCGGTGGCGCTGGACGCCATTCAGATGATCTGTGTGCTGTACATCCTGATCCGGATCCCGTTCTGGATCGGGCGGCACGTCTGGCACGGCCGCGGGCGCAGCCCCATCCGCAGCGCCGCCCGGTTCGTGTTCGCCGCTGCTGTGCTTCGCCGCGTCGCCCCGGTCCTGTCGGGCCGCGGCGGCGGTGCAGGGCGGCGTCCGCCGGGGGGCGGAGGCTCACGGCGCGGGAATCTGCCGCCCACGCCAAGTGGCGGGCCTCGCGGTGGGGGCGGGTCAGGCGGTGCGGGACCAGGCAGCACCGGGCCTGCGGGGACAGCCCGGCGGGGTTCGGGAGGCGCAGCAGGCGGCCCCGGAGCCACCAGCGCGGCAGGCGGGCGCCAGCAGCCTGGACAGGGCTCAGGCAGCGGAGGAGCCGGCCGATCACCCCACACGGGCCAAGGACCCGGTAACCCACAGTCCCGGCGCCCGTCAGGCAGCGCTTGCGCGGCGGCAACGGCATCGGGCCGCACCCCGCCGCCAGGGCCCGGCACCACCCGGACGCGGCCCAATACGTCCGGCCGCCCAGTGTCGCCGCCCGGGCCACGCAGTGCTCGGCCTGCCAGCGGCACCGCGCGCAGGGCCGACCCGCCGACGCCTCCGCCCCGCAGACCCCGGCAGCAGCCAGGCAGCGGACCCAAGCCCGGAAATGCGGCAGGCCGGCGCACACCGCCAGGAGGTACCTCCCGATGAGCTACCGCGACAGCGGCCGGATCCGGATACCCGCCGACATCGAACGCGAAGACAAGATCATGGCGGGTTTGACGGCCCGGCAGGTCGCCATCCTCGCGGCCACTGGCGCGGTGCTATGGCTGATCTTCCTCGCCGTCCGCCGGGTCGTGCCGGTCCTGGCCTTCGCCGGCGCCTCCGCGCCGGTCGCGGCGGTGGCCGCCAGTGTCGCACTCGGCCGCCGGGACGGGCTGAGCCTAGACCGGCTGGCACTGGCGGCGCTGCGCCAAACCCGCTCCCCGCACCGGCTGGTCACCGCCCCCGAGGGTGTCGCGCCACCACCGGCCTGGGCGGGTGCTGCGCCGGAGCCGCTGCCAGCGCCGCTGCGCCTGCCAGCGGTGGGGATCCGGCCCGACGGGGTGATCGACCTCGGCGGTGACGGCATGGCGGTGGTCATCGGCTGCTCCACGGTCAGCTTCGCACTCGCCACCCCGGCCGAGCAGGAGGCGATGACCGGCGTGTTCGCCCGCTGGCTCAACTCGCTGACCGCACCGGTCCAGGTGCTGATCCGCGCCGAATGCGCCGACCTCGGTCCCGCGATCGAGCAGCTGCGGCAGGCGGCGCCCGCGCTGCCGCATCCGGCGCTGGAGGAAGCGGCGCTGGACCACGCCGCCTACCTAGCCGAGGTGGCGGCCTCCCGCGATCTGCTGTTCCGGCAGGTGCTGGTCATCGTGCGCGAGCCCGCGACCCGGGGGAATCCGGGCACGGCCGCCGCCCGGGCCCTGCGCCGCGCGGACGACGCCGCCCGCACGCTGGCCGCCGCCGGGATCACCGCCGCCATCCTCGACAGCCCCGCCGCCGCGTCGGTGATCGCGGCCGCTTGCGACCCCTACAACCCCGCCCCAGCCGCCACATTCGACCCGGCGGTCATCCGGAGGAGCCGATGAGATCATCATTTCTCCCGCGGCCCGCCCGCCTGCAGCCGCCGCCGAGCGCTATCGGCCCCGGCGGGGTCGAGGTCGGTCCCCGGATGCTGCGGGCCGGCGACGGGGTGTGCGCATCCTTCGCGGTGACCGGGTACCCGGCCGAGGTGGGCCTGGGCTGGCTGGAGCCGCTGCTCGCCGACCCGGGCCGCGCCGATGTCGCCCTGCACATCGAGCCGATCCCGCCGCCGGTGGCCGCCACCCGGCTGCGCCGCCAGCTCGCCCGCCTGGAGTCCAGCGCGCGGGCCGACAGCGAACGGGGGCGGCTGGCCGACTTCGACGCCGAGGCCGCCGCCGACGACGCCACCGAGCTCGCGGCCCGGCTCGCCCGCGGCGAAGCCAAGCTGTTCCGCGCCGGCCTGTACATCACCGTGCACGCCCGCAGCGACGACGAACTGGCCGCCGAATGCGAGCGGGTCCGCACCATGGCCGCCTCGCTGCTGCTGGACGCCAAACCCGCGTCCTGGCGGTCGCTGCAGGGCTGGGTCACCACGTTGCCGCTGGGCACAGACGCGCTGCGGATGCGGCGCACCATGGACACCGAGGCGCTCGCGGCGTCGTTCCCGTTCGCCTCCCCCGACCTGGCGGTGCCCGCGTCGGACACGGCGGTGCTGTACGGGCTCAACACCGCCTCCTCATCGCTGGTGATCTGGGACCGGTTCGGCCTGGACAACTACAACTCCGTGGTGCTGGCCCGCTCCGGCGCGGGGAAGTCGTACTTCACCAAACTGGAGCTGCTGCGGTCGCTGTACGCCGGGGTCGAGGCCGCGGTCATCGACCCCGAGGACGAGTACGCCCGGCTGTGTGCGGCCGTCGGCGGGGCGCACATCCGGCTCGGCAGCCCCGGGGTCCGGCTCAACCCCTTCGACCTGCCGCCCGGCGCAGCCACGGACGCGGCCAGGCAGCCCGCCGCGCCGGCCGACGCGCTGACCCGCCGCGCGCTGTTCCTGCACACCGTTGCCGCGGTGCTGCTCGGCGAGCGGCCAGACCCGGCCGGGCGCGCCGCCCTCGACCGGGCGATCATCGCCACCTACGCCGGTGCGGGCATCACCTCCGACCCGCGCACCTGGGCGCGGCCCGCCCCCGTGCTCAGGGACCTGGCTCAGACCCTGGCCGATGACAACGACCCGGCTGGCCGCTCGCTGGCCGCCCGGCTCGCCCCTTACGTGACCGGCAGCTGGCGCGGCCTGTTCGACGGCCCGGCTACGGTGCGGCCCGACGGGCACCTGGTGGTGTTCTCGCTGCGCGATCTGCCCGACGAGATGCGCACCCTCGGCACCCTGCTCACCCTGGACGCCACCTGGCGCCGCGTCTCCAACCCCGCGGCCCGGCGCCGCCGACGGCTGGTGGTGGTCGACGAGGGCTGGCTGCTGATGCGTGAGCCCGACGGCGCGAAATTCCTCCACCGGCTGGCCAAAAGCGCCAGAAAACACTGGTGCGGCCTCACCGTGGTCACCCAGGACGCCGCCGACGTGCTGGGCTGCGACCTCGGCCAGGCCGTGGTCGCCAACGCCTCCACCCAGATCCTGATGCGCCAGGCGCCCCAGGCCATCGACCAGGTCAGCGAGGCGTTCCGGCTCTCAGACGGTGAACGGCAGTTCCTGCTGTCCGCCGAACGGGGCCAAGCGCTGCTCGCGGCCGGTTCCCAGCGGGTCGGGTTCCAGGCCATCGCCAGCCCTGCCGAACACAGATTGATCACCACGAACCCGGCTGAACTGGCCGAACTCGAAGGCGACCCCGAACTGTACCCCGAAGGAGACGCCCCGCTGTGACACGCCACCGGAGCGCCGGGCCAGGCACCACACCGTTCGGCAAGTTCCTGCAAGATCCGGGGCAGGAACTCGCGCACCTCGGCCACCTGCTCCTCACCGTGGTACGGCACTGGGCACCGGTCGCCGTGCCGGTGCTGGCCGCCGCCGTGCTGGCGGCCGCCGCTGGGATGTCGTGGCTGCGCCGCCGCCGTCACGCCGCGCTGGCGCGCGACGCCCGTCTGGTGACAGTCATGGCTCCCCCGGAACCGGACCCGGCCGGCGGGCAGGCGCTGTGGGCCAACCTGACCGGGCTGCTGCGCCCGCCGTGGCGGCGGCTGCTCGCTGGTCAGCCGCATCTGTGCTTTGAGTACGTGTGGACCCGCGCCGGGCTGCGGATCAGCCTGTGGGTGCCCGGAACCATCCCGCCCGGCCTGGTCGAGCGGGCAGCAGAAGCCGCCTGGCCCGGCGCACGCACCCAGACGGCACCGGCGGCGCAACCCATCCCCGCCAGCGCCGTGGTGGAGGCCGGGGCGCTGCGGCTGGCCCGCGCCGACCACTACCCGATCCGCTCCGATCACGGCGCGGACCCGCTGCGCGCGCTACTGGGTGCCGCAGCCGTGCTCCGCGACGCCGAAACCGCAGTCGTGCAGATACTCGCCCGCCCGGTCACCGGGCGGCGGCTGCAGCTCGCCCACCGTGCCGCGGCTCATCTGCGCGGCGGCGGGTCAGCCACCCTCGCCTCCCGGCTCCTCGACCTGGCCACCCCCGGGCCGGCGCCGCGCCCGGACCGCGCCGCAGCCACCTCCCAGTACCCGGAACGGGCCGCCGAGATCCGCGCCATCCTCGGTAAGGCCGCCTTCCCCCGCTGGGCCGTCGCCATCCGGTACGCGGTCGCCGGCGCCCGCCCCGCCGCCCAGCCAGATGCAGCGGCGCGGCCGCGGCTCCGCGGCCGGGCGCACGCGCTGGCCTCCGCTTTCGCGCTGTTCACCGGGCACAACCAGCTCGTACGCCGGCGCCTGCGCCACCCGGCGCAGGCGCTGGCCGAACGCCAGCTCAGGCGCGGGCAGCTGCTGTCGGTCCCCGAACTGGCCGCGCTCGCGCACCTGCCGCTGGACCCGGCTGTCCCCGGGCTCGCGCGCGCCGGAGCCCGCGCGGCCGCGCCGCCACCCGCCATCCCGGTACCCGGGCCCGACGCCAAACCACTCGGCGAATCCGACGCCGCAACCGCCCGCCCAGTGGCGCTGCGGGTCGCTGACG